>Ga0307372_10003479_pt1 | contig 25052 bp, 29 predicted proteins | sample OX1MG_FD_202533 | JGI IMG/M metagenome (GOLD analysis project Ga0307372, IMG submission 202533) | Soil microbial communities from Risofladan, Vaasa, Finland - OX-1 | ecosystem: Environmental > Terrestrial > Soil > Coastal area > Acid sulfate soil | place: Finland: Risofladan, Vaasa | collected...
CGCAGCATGGTCGACCAACGCTACGAGGCACGGGTCCTCATGCTGACAGCGTCGGCCTCGGTCGAGGACCGGGTCCGAGGTCTCGAGCTCGGAGCCGACGACTACCTCCCCAAGCCATTCGACTTCGCTGAGCTCGTGGCGCGTGTGCGGGCCCTCGGGCGGCGGTCGCCGGCCACGAACCTCGTGACCTTCGAGTGCGGCGACCTTGCGGTGGATCCGGCCCGCCGGCTGGCAAGCCGATCGGGACGACCGCTCGCCCTCAGTCCGAAGGAGTTCGCCGTGTTGGAGTGCCTGCTCGCGTCCGACGGACGGGTGGTATCGACTGAGGAGCTCCTGGAAAAGGTGTGGGACGACACCGTCGATCCCTTCACCACCACGGTGAAGACGACGATCCTCCGGTTGCGCAACAAGCTCGGTCGGCCTCCGCTCATCGATACCGTACGCGAGGGGGGTTACCGGATCGGAACCGGCGCCACGAGGATCGATCCGTGACCCGGTCCTGGTCATTCCGCGACTTCCGGCCGGCGAAGCACTCGCTCCGGGTGCGCTTGGCGGCCCTGTACGGCGGGGTCTTCCTTGTGCTGGGAACTCTGGTCCTCGCCATCCCATACCTGGTCGGCCGGGCGTCATCGACGTCGGTCGAGATTCAGCCGGGCGGGGGATTCGATCCCTCAGCAGGGCGTGCCATCATCCGGGCCCAACGAGGAACCGACCTGCACCAACAATTCGTGCTCTCGCTCTTGGCAATTGTCGTCCTTGTAGGATTGTCCTTGGCGCTTGGGTGGTTTCTGGCGGGCCGCACCCTGCGTCCATTGCGGGAGATCACGGCGACGACCCAGGAGATTACGGCGAGCAACCTGGACCGGCGCCTGGCCATCGAAGGTCCCTACGATGAGCTCAACGAGTTGGGCGCCACGCTTGACGATCTCATGGCCCGGCTGGAGGCGTCCTTCACCTCGCAGCGGAACTTCGTCTCCAATGCTTCGCACGAGCTGCGAACCCCGCTGACCGCGGAGCGGGCCCTTCTCCAGGTGGCCCTGGCGGACCCCGACCCCAGCGTGACATCGCTTCGTGCCGTATGCGAAGAGTTGGTGGAACTGGGGGGGAGTCAGGAGCGGCTGATCGATGATCTACTGACGCTGGCACAGAGCGAGGCCGGAGTCGAGCGATCCGAACGCTTCGACCTCTCCGCGGTCGCCCGCACGGCGGTTCGTACCGCCCTGGCCGAGGCATCGGCACGCGACGTCGATCTCGACGTGTCCGGGGTCTCCGCCCCAGTTTTCGGCGACCGGCGCCTCGTCGCTATCCTGGTGGGCAACCTGGTGGACAACGCGATCCGGCACAATGTCGCCGGCGGGCACGCGAGTGTGCGGACCTCGCACAGTGGACGTGGATCCACCGTCGCGGTGAGCAACTCGGGACCCGTCGTCGCCGAAGAGGACGTGTTGCACTTGTGCGAGCCCTTCATGCGCCCCGGTAGCACCCGCCGCCGCCACGTCGAAGGTTACGGACTCGGTCTGACCATCATTCGTGCGGTGTCCGACGCCCACGGCGCAGAGCTGCGAATCCGGGCCCGGGACCACGGGGGCATGGCTGTCAGTGTGACATTCCCCGTGCCGCGTCTCGATCCTTAGCCTCGATCATTCGTCCGACCCGACTGACGAAAGAACCGTCGTCGAGTTGGTAATCGCATCTGCATCAGCCGGAGGACCACTACTTGGGCGTGATAGGCCGCTGTGCTGTCATTCGGTTTCGGATGTCACGCCCCGCATGGCTGCTTTCGGGTCGGCGTTGTGCCCCCGGCCCGTCAGGGGATCGCCGGAGTTCGGCGAATGCTTCGGTGAGATCGTTCGCCGCCGCTCAGAGCGCCGGTTCGGCGTCGGTCGGGAAGGGGTGGTGCGAACACGAGTGGCGTCATTAAGCGTGGTGGCGCACGCCCTGTAGCACAGGGTGCTCGTCATGCACTGGCGACCATCGACCGCTTCCGGAGATCAGAGAAGCCTACAAGAATTGGGGGTCGATCGATTGTGCAGGGACGGCAAATAACCAGATCAGACGTGCTCGGGCCCGGGGTTCAGACCGGGTCCGTGGAGACCCGGCCAGCGGTGGCGACGTGGGGACTCCAGACAACGCCGTTCCAGTAGCGCAGTTCATGGCGTTCGGTCGGATCGGGATACCAGGCTGCCGGTATTTCGAACAAGTCTTCCCTGTTCGCGGACCCAGACCCCGTCGTCTTCAACGCGAGCCCAGACAGATCCCTCATTGACACGTCTACCGATGGAGCTGTCATCATCTACCTCATGGGCGCTGATCCTGAGCAGCTCGCTGCGGCCGCTGAGGTCACCGGGCAGGTGATCGATGCCGTCAGCGACGACCAGTGGGGCCTGCCGACGCCCTGTGATGACTGGACGGTCCGAGATCTCGTTGAGCACGTCGTGGGCGGCAATGACGGTTTCACCGCTGCCCTACAAGGACAGCCCACTGCTTCTGGGCCGTCCCCCGAGCGGTCACGAGATCTGGCCACCCAGTATGGACGCTCGGTCCAGGAGCTTGTTCAGGCGTTCTGTCAGCCCGGGACGCTTGAGCGCATGGTCAGCGTCCCGTTCGGCACGGTCCCCGGCGCTGTCGCCCTGCATCTACGGATCACCGAGCTGCTCGTGCACGGCTGGGACGTCGCCCGGGCCACCGGACAAGCCGTGGCCTTCCCCGAAGATGTCGCTGAACAGGAGCTGGCCTTCAGCCGCAGAGCGCTCAAGGACGTCCCTCCCGGTCGGCGTCCCTTCGCTCCGCCCGAGCCCGTGGCCGATGACGCGCCGGCCATCGACCGGCTGGCCGCTTGTCTGGGGCGCAGCGTGACCGGCCCGCCCGCCGGATCGGGATGACCGTCGCACGATGGCCTACGACGAGGACCTTGCCGGTCGAGTCCGGGTCTCCGCTGAGGTGGCTGTGGCCGAGCGACCCATGTTCGGCGGCTTTGCCTTCCTCGTCGACGGCCGTATGGCCGTAGCGGTGAGCGGCCGCGGCGGGCTGATGGTGCGAGTCGACCCCAGCCAGGTCGCCCGGCTCTCTGCTCAGCCGCACACCCAGCCGTTCGAGATGCGCGGCGTCGAGATGAAGAGCTGGCTGCGCGTGGGCGGCGAAGGCCTGCGGACCAAGCGCCAGCTTGACATGAGCCCTGGGTCTCCCGTGGGGTCGCGTACGCCCGCTCCCTGCCACCGAAGGGCTGAAGTCACGCACCAATCCCATCGCTGTCTACGCGCACAAGCCGAACCTCCTGCGGGGCGCCGGCTCGGGGGCCGGACTGAACACCTGTTCGTACCGCTGGCGCATTCGTCCTGCGGGACAGCGGGTGTCGTCGTCTTGACAGATGGTTGCCAGTAGTGGAAACTATCCGGGTGGATGACGTCACCTTCACCGCCAGCGTGCACTACGAGGACCCGAAGGCCGCCCTGGCCTGGCTGGTTGATGCCTTCGGCTTCGAGATCACCATGGCCATCGACGGGACGATGGAGGCCCCCGAGGCCTGCCACTACGAGCTCGCTTTGGAGGGCAGAGGCCGGGTGATGGTCGGCGGGCAGTGGCGTTCGTCGATCCGTAGCCCCCGCCGCGTCGGCGGTGCCAACACCCAGACCCTCCACGTGCAGCTGCCCGCCGGCCTCGACGAGCACTGCACGCGTGCCCGGGCGGCCGGCGCGACGATCGACCAGGAGCCCGAGGAGCAGTTCTACGGGGATCGCACCTACCGCGCCGTCGACCCCGAGGGACATCTGTGGACCTTCTCCCAGCACGTGCGCGACGTGAGCCGGGCCGAGGCGCAGGCCGCTCTCGGACAGCCGATCACGGCCTCCAACTGGGCGTGAGCGCCGGTACCGGCGCAGTCCCCGCCGCCACAGCCCTCCTCGACGCCGCTTTGGGGGCGCTGGCCGACCCGCTGCGCCGGCGGACCGTCGAGCTGCTCGCCGCCGGGCCCCGCCGCGCCGGGGAACTCGCCTCCGCCCTCGGGGTGAGCGCTCCGACCATGAGCAAGCACCTGAGGGTTCTGCGCCAGGGGGGCCTTGTCACCGACACGGCGCCCACCTTCGATACGAGGGTCCGCATCTACCAGCTGCGCCGGGAACCCCTCGCCGGCCTGCACCGCTGGCTGGCGGACACCGAGCGGGCCTGGAGCGACCAGCTCGAGGCATTCGCCGTGCATGTCGGTGCCCACCGTGAGCCCTGAGCGCTCCCGGGTCCTCGTCGCCGTTCGGGTTCCCTGCCAGCCCACCGAGGCGTGGGAGCGTTTCACCGCCGAGATCGGCCAGTGGTGGCGACCCAACCCGCTGTTCGCCTTCAGTCAAGGACGCAGCGGAACCCTCGCCTTCGAGCCCGGCGAGGGCGGCCGGCTGACCGAGACCTACCCCGACGGCAGTCTGTTCGTGATCGGCGTGATCAACGTCTGGGAGCCGCCACGGCGCTTGGTGGTCTCCTGGCGGCAGGCCAGCTTCCCGCCCGAGCGGGTCACCGAGCTGCATGTCGGCTTCGAGCCGGCCGGGCCCGGAGAGACCCGCGTCAGCGTCGAACACTACGGCTGGGACAGCCTTCCAGCGGAGCACGCCTCCCGCCACGGCTTCCCCCTCCCCACCCTCCAGCTCCGCTTCGCCGAGTGGTGGCGCACGCTCCTCTCCGACGCGTTCCCCCCGAGTGGCAGCAACACAACCCGAAAGGAGCAGCGGTGACCGACGACGACAGCAGATCCGGACGACGCCCGGCGGCGAGGGTCGGAGCTATGCGATGGGTCGCATCTCGAAGGGGTTCAAGCGACACGTCTTCTCTTGTCGTAGGGTGGCCGCAAGCCGTGATCGACCGATGAACGCAGCCGAGCGTTTCCTCGCTGCGTCTCGCGCCCACGACGTCGAGGCCGCCGCGGCCGAACTGGCTCCCGACGTCGTGATGCTCAACCCGGCCTCTGACGAGGCGGTGAATGGCAGGGATGCGGTCGCCGCAGCCCTACGCGGCGTAGCCGCAGCCTGCGACGAGTTCCGTCACACCCATCTGCTCGTGGACACGGCCCGCAACGAGAGGCCACTGTACGGGCTAGTGTTCGAGGCGGGAGTCGGCGACCATCGCCTGCGCGGTGTCGACCTCATCGAAATCGACGAGTCGTTGGACCGGATCGCCACGTTCACGGTGATGGCTCGACCCGTCGCCGCGCTGATGGCACTTGGCGCCCGCATGACCGGTTCCCGGTAGGAGTCCACAGATGTCTGTCACCGTCGACGACGCCCGCAGCCTGGCCCTGTCGCTGCCGCAGGTCAACGAGCAGGACCATCACGGGATGGCATCGTTTCGGATCCGCGGCAGGATCTTCGCCACCGTGCCAGACGATCAGCACCTGCGTGTCATGTTGGACGAAGACGAGATCCGCGCCGCCGTCTCCGAAAACCCAGCCGTCTTTCACGACTTCTACTGGGGCACGCGCCTGGCCTGCCTCGTCGTCGATCTGGCCGGCGCAAGTCCTCAGCAGGTCCGCGAACTGCTCAACGAGGCGTGGCTGCGCAAGGCTCCGGCGGTCCTCGCCCGGCAGCTTCAGTCGGCGCCTGAGGTGTCGCAGTAGCCGAACCCTCTACGGCGCCGACGAGACTTTGGCTTTAGTGCGCGCTCGAAGTCGAAGGATCCCAACTCCTGCACCGTGGCGGGGGTTGAGTCCGGGACCGCCCATGCTTCAGTCGAGGAACTGCAGAGCCCGCGGTCGGGGCGCGGGCTCAGTCCTGGCCGAAGTTCGCTTGATTCGCTTGGTACTAACCGTTATAGTGCCACTAACCGTTAGATGGAGGACAGAGTGCAGCAGGAAGTTGTGCTTGCGATGTTGGCGAAGGAGCCCTCCCAGGGCTACGAGCTGCGCGCCCGGCTCGACCAGGCACTCGGCCCGTTCGGCGAGGCGATGAACGCAGGTCACATCTACGTCCAGCTCGGCCGGTTGGAGAAGGCGGGCCTGATTGAGCGTCGGGGCGCTGCCAAGTCGTCCGTTGGCCGTGACCGCAAAGTCTACGAACTGACCTCGGCCGGCCAGGAGCGGGTCACCGAATGGCTCGCCGAGGTGAGCTGGCCAAAGCCCGATCTCGCCGAGTTTCACCTGAAACTCACTGCCGCTGCAGCGGCGGGATTGGCCGACCCGATTGGCATCATCGACGGACAGCGCCGCGAACTGTTGCGGCGGCTCCGCGATGTCCAGCGAGCCGCGATGGCCGAGCCGGATCACTCCGACGCCGGGTTGCTGCTCGAAGGCGTCGTGCTGCGGTTGCAGGCGGATCTGCGATGGCTGGAGGCGTGTGAAGCGAACTGGACCGATCGGAGAGGGACCTCATGAGCGATTCGGACAGCACGACCGTGCTGCGCACCCGCGGGTTGCGCAAGGAGTACGGCAGCGACGAAGGACTGGTGCGTGCCGTCGACTGTGTCGACCTCGACGTTGCCCGGGGCGAGACGCTCGCCGTGATGGGGCCGAGTGGTTGCGGCAAGTCCACACTGCTCCATCTGTTGGGAGGACTTGACCAGCCCTCAGGTGGGGAGCTGTGGCTGGACGGGCACCGCCTCGATCAGATGGGAGAGAAGGGACTCGCACGGCTGCGACGCACCGCCGTCGGCTTCGTCTTCCAGGCCTTCCACCTGATGGACGAGCTCACCGCCCAGGAGAATGTCGAGCTGCCCGCGCTCCTGGCCGGACGCTCGCCGGGCGCAGCCCGCCATCGAGCGTCCGAATTGCTCGGGCAGTTCGGACTGGCCGACCGGGCGGGCCACCTGCCCTCGGCACTGTCAGGGGGTCAGCGCCAGCGGGTGGCGATCGCCCGCGCCCTCGCCAACGAGCCGATGGTGGTCTTCGCGGACGAGCCCACAGGCAACCTCGACAGTGCGGCCACCCTCGAGGTGCTGCGACTCTTCGACGATCTGCACGCAGCCGGTCAGACCTTCGTCATCGTGACCCATGACGAGCGGATCGCGGCGACCGCCGACCGGCTGATGACGATGCGGGACGGAGCATTCGTCGACGAAACCAGGCTGACCGGGGGGACCACCGGACACCTGGGAGCCCTCATCGGTCTGGAGGATTGAGGTCATGGGCCGGATGTTCCTCGTCTGCCGGCTTGCAGTGCGCGACGTCGGTCGGCGGCGGGGCGAGGCGGCGATGCTGGTACTGGTCATGATGGCAGCGACCACCGCCCTGACGCTCGGACTCGTCCTGCACGGGGCGACGGCACAGCCCTATGCCGCCACACGGGCGGCGACGGCCGGCCCGGATGTGATTGCCGTAGGAGGTACGACACAAGACGGCGTGACCACCCCCGCCGCACTTGCCGCCCTGCAGTCCTTGAAGCAGGCCCCGGGTGTCACGCACAGCTCCGGTCCCTATCCGGTCACCACAGCGGTACTGAGGTTCGGCGGCATCACCGGCGGGGCGGAGGTCGAGGGCCGGGACGCGAACCAGGCCCTCGTCGACCAGCCCAAGATGACCCAGGGCGGCTGGGTACGACCCGGCGGGGTGGTGGTCGAGCGGAGCTTCGCCGACGCACTCGGCGTGCACGTGGGTGATGCGATCACGCTCAACGGCCGGTCCTTTCAAGTGGCAGGCGTTGCGGTCACCGCTGCCCTGCCGCCATTCCCGCAGATCTGCCTGGTCGGCTGCAACCTGCCCTACTCGCAGACGACGTCGGACAACACCGGATTGATGTGGCTCACTCGAGCGGATGTCCAGAGTCTGGCGACACCGATGGCGCCACTTTCCTACTTCATTAACCTGAAGCTGGCCGACCCGGCTGAAGCGCAGTCCTTCGCCGACTCGCGCAACGTCGATAGTCCTTCGTCGACCGCGCCCTTCCTGACCTCGTGGGAGAGCATCAGCCAGCAGGATGCCAAGCTGGTCAAGAGCGAACAGCTGGTCATGCTCGTCGGGAGCTGGCTGCTGGCCATTCTCGCCGTGGCGAGCGTGGCGGTGCTGGTCGGCGGCCGGATGGCGGAGCAGCTCCGCAGGGTCGGTCTGCTCAAGGCAGTCGGTGCCACCCCGGGACTGGTAGCGGCCGTGCTGCTCGCCGAGTACCTCGCTCTCGCCGTTGTCGCGGCGGTGATCGGGCTGGTGGTCGGATGGTCGGCCGCTCCGCTGCTCACCGGTCCCGGTGCTGGCCTGCTGGGTACTCCCGGAGCACCGCCCCTCACCGTGGTCGACGTCGGGGTCGTGGTGCTCGTGGCGGTGGCAGTGGCGGCGGTGGCCGCAGTCGTCCCGGCCTTTCGGTCGGCCCGCACCAGCACGATCCGCGCCTTGGCCGACACCGCTCGACCGCCGCGCCGCCGGGCACTCCTGGTCAACTTGTCGGCTCGGCTACCGGTCCCGCTGCTCCTCGCGGTACGGGTGGCTGCCCGCCGCCCCCGTCGGGCGGTGCTCCATGTTCTCAGTATCGCCGTCACCGTCAGTGGGGTCGTCGCGGTGGCGATCGCCCACGCCCGGCTCAGCGGCTCGCACCTGGTCGGATCGTCGGGATTGGACAATCCGCGGACCGACCGAGCGAATGAGGTGTTACTGGTCATCACCGTCATGCTCATCGCTCTGGCCGCGGTGAACGCCGTCTTCATCACGAGGGCAACTGCACAGGACTCGCGACACCTCTCGGCAGTGACCCGCGCCCTCGGTGCCACTCCCGACCAAATCACCGCCGGGTTGTCTTTGGCGCAGGTGCTTCCCGCACTGGCAGGCGCCCTTCTGGGCATTCCCGGAGGCATCGGGCTGTACGCATCGGTCAAACATGGGGGAACGATGGCCTACCCGTCCATCGGGTGGTTGATTGCGGTGGTAGTCGGGACCCTCGTCGTGGTGGCAGGGCTCACCGCCGTGCCCGCCCGCGTCGCCGGCCGCCGGCCCGTGGCCGAGATCCTGCAGGCCGAGTCGGCCTGACCAGGCCACGCCCGGGCGGTGCAATAGCAAAGGCGCACCGCTTGCCGATCGTTGACCGGGTACAGCTCAAAGGCATTGGTCGAACCGACATAGCGCCGACTCGGACGCGGCTGATGGTCGTCGATGCGTCGAGGGCGTGCGTCGTTCTGTTGTGCTTACCAACTCAGTCCGGACGGGACTCAACAGATCTGCAGGTGGGTCATACCAACGCACGATCCAGTGCAGTGCGAAGGTCGGCCATGAGGCGCCAGCCAAACACGGCGCCGAGGACCAACATTGCCGGGGCGGTACCCAGGCCCTGGCCGGCGCCCCGGCCGGCGCTGACGATGAGAGAGTCGACTCCCATTCCGGCGAGCCACACGCCGACCCCGGCGAAGGCCACAAAGGCGACCGCGTCGACGGAGCTGCGGGGCAGATTGAAGATGAGCTGCCGGGCTGACCATCGCCGGCCCAGATACAAATACACCAAGAGAGCCACTAGGCCGAGGACACCCAGTACGACGCGATACGCCACCACTTCGAAGGACCAGTCTTGAAGCGCAGCTTGGTAACAACTGTGGGTGGAGTGGTTCTGAGATAGCCAGCGGGCACAATCCGACGGGGCGAGGTAGGTGTGATGGGAGATGTTGACGATAAAGGTCGACCCGGCGAGGTATCCCATAATCGCCGTGATCAACCCGCTTACTCCCATGGCCAGCCCAGCCAACCCACCGAGTAGTAATGAAGTCCCGACTACTGGACGGATTAGGGCCCCGAGGGGGAGACCCCGGGCCGCAGCCTCGGCCTGCACCAGTGCGTCGACCGAGCCAAAGCGGGCAACGGCTACTTCTTCCGCTTCGGCTGAGGTTGAACCGGCCTCGGTCGCCTCACTGGCGACGTCGCGCAGGTGGGCTTCAGTCTCCGCTAACAGATGTCGGGTGGCCCGGGGTGGGACGCCGACCGAGGCTGCGAGCAGTTTGTCCAAGAACTCTTCGATGGGGCTACTGCCAGTGCTGTCCTCGGTCATACCGGCCTCGGAGTCACAGGAGCCAGGACCGACTCGACGGCTGCAACGAAATCGGCCCAGCGGCTCTGCCCCTCGACAAGTGCGGCCGCTCCTGACCTGGTGAGCCGGTACAGCCTGCGGCGGCGGCCGTTTACCGACTCCCAATCACTGTCCAGGAATCCCGCTTCCTCCAATCGATGAAGTGCGGGGTAGATCGTGCCTTCGGGTAGGTCGAAGGTCCCCTCCGAGCGTTCGCGAAGGGCACTGATGACGGAGTAGCCGTGGGCCGGTCCGTCCAGTAAGACCCGAAGGAGCAACACGTCGAGTTGTCCCTTGACTTGGTCCGTTGCCATACCTAGATACTCTAGGGGTTCGAGCAGCAGGCCGTCAACGAGGGAGTTGCCTCGGGGTATCCGGCAGCGATGAGTGCGACCAGAACGACGCGCCGAAGATCAGGGCGGTCCAGTGGGCGGCGGACACGCCGAACCACGGTTATCGCGTTCCTTCGAGGTCGGCCGTCTTCGGTCAGCCGGGCGTCCCATAACAGGAATGGCCACCGGCGCGCCGAATCCGGCGACGATGGATGGCCCACTTCATTGGAACGGTCACCGTAGGGCGATCGTTCTCGGATCGGTGCCACGCCACTTCCCGACGCACGTGATGAGCGCATATCGACGGTTCACGGATGTCAGATCGGATCTTGGTTCGTAGCCGAGACCGTTCCGGTCGCACCGAGCGCTAGTGCAGACCACCAACGCATAACCATGGTACCCAGGTGGCCACTGGCAGCGCAGAACGGCATCTCGGGTGTGCTCGAATCGCGCGGGTCGCAGCCGGTGCCTGTCATCTTGTGAGAGCTGCGATGGCCTCATTGTGAGCTGTCCCATTCGTGAAGAGTGCGGGGCGAACGCCTCCAAGTCCAGTCGAGGAGTCCAGGTAGCTGAATCGCCCGCCGGCGGCTTGGACAATGGCAGCAAACGCGGCGTAGTCCCATGCCGCTCCTTCCAACTGTAGAGCCACTTCAATCCGACCTTCCATGACCAGGAGGACGGCATGTGGACTCGGGATGATGTAGTCACCAATGTCTTGGAGTCGAGAAGCCAGCCGACGCCAGTCGTCATTGATTGCATCGAGTGGTGGATGACAGCTCCACCTCAACCGCTTCTGATTGTCGCTACTGGAGACCTCCAATGGCCTCTCTCTCAATTGGCTGTTACTCGTCCAACCCCCCCGGCCGACTGCTCCCCACCAACGGCTGCCCAGGCCGGGAGCGCTCGTTACTCCCAGAGTGAGGTCGCCATCGACTCGCAGCGCGATCTGGGTACCCCACGCTTGTCCGCCATCGATGAACACTTTGGTGCCGTCGATCGGATCGACGATCCAACTTGTCGACGTATCACCGGATTGGCCGCTCTCCTCCCCGAGAAAGCCATCCCCTGGACGATCGCGAGCCAAGACACTGCGAAAGTCATTCTCGATTGCTTCCTCAACGAGGACGGTTGGCGTGCCGTCCGGTTTGGTCGAATGCTCAAAGCACCCTGCCGTGAAGACATCCATGCTCATTCCATCAGCCAGGTCTGCCAATCTCAGGGCGAGCTGAAGGTCGGAGCGAAGATCCCTCACGCCCATCAGTCTGGCGCTTCACCGGCTGGAGTGCACAGTCCCGGTGCTACTGAAGTGCAGCAACGGGAGCAACGGCGCACCCCGGCATCCCCAGCATCGAAGCACGCGGAACCGCCTTTTGCCCGGAGTTGCCGACAGCGTCGGAGTCGGCGCCACGCGTACGTCGCACGACTCAGAACAACGCCCCAGGACGACGGCCGCCTCGCTCATGGCCGCAGCACAGATCGGCACGTCGGGCGGCGTGGGCCACACCGCGAACCGGCATTCAGGGACAGGTGAGCTGCGGGTATGGGGTAGCGGACTATGAATGCTGTGTCAGTTCGATGACGTTTCCGTCGAAGTCTTCATAGCGCCCGCTCCGGCCCCAGGGCTCGTTTCGAGGCTCGTGAAGGACACGAGCACCTGCATCTACGGCTGCAGCATGGGCATCGTCAATGTTCTCGACCGACAGCGTGATCTGCACCCCAGAAGTCGGCTGCTCCTTGGCGGGATAGAGGGCGAAATGAAGGTAGGCACCATCTCTCCAGGAGATCTCCGCATGGCTGCCGCCAATCCACCGGTCGTCAACTGCATTGTCCCCCGGATGGAGGTCAACGCCGAATCCGTCTCGGTACAAAGCCACCGAACGATCGAGGTCGGAGACCTCCAAGATGACAGCGACCAACCGCCTCTGTTCAGACATCCCCCTCCTTGGTGAGACTGATTGCGAGCAACTCACACTATGCACCGAGAACTGCTAATGGTCTTTCGAGCGACAGCCGGTTGCATGAACACTGACGAAGTGAAGTCGGTACCTCCGGGGAGCCCCTCGGCATTGGCGGCGCCCGCCCGGTTGCCGTCCGTGTGCCCGGGTGGGCATCCCAGCGTGACGGCCGTCGCTCTTGGACGTGCGTTTCCGGCCAGTGGAAGTCCCGCGGGACCCTGAATGGTCAGGTCCAAGTTCACATGGTGTTCGGACCTGAATCCTCCCGGGGGATCGATCAGCCGCGGCGAGGAGCCCACTGCCATCGCCGAAGGGTGAGGAAAACGCCGCCAGCACCCCAGATGGCGATCACCCCCAGGTTGTGCCAGGCCCACGGGGACGTGCCCGGAATGTAGTTGAACGAGTCCTGCAGGCTGACGATCAGTCTGCGCACGGGAAGATAGTCGGTGATATTGGCCAGAGTCGAACCGGGCGTGATCGGGTAGTAGAGCCCCGAAAAGGCCAAGACGACGAAGAAGACGATGTTGACCACCGGTCCGGCCGCGTCGGCATTGGGCACCAGGGTGCTCACCCCCATGCCGAGCGCCGTGAAGCCGAAAATGCCAACAACCAGAGCAAGCAAGAAGGGCACCCAGTTGGCCGGGCCGTGGACACCGAAGGCCCGGCCAACCGCCAACATCAGCACGATCTGGATGACGCACAAGATCATCGTGTTGATGAAGACAGCAGACATGAGAATCCATGTCGGCGCCGGGCTGAGACGCAGGCGCTTGAGCAATCCCATCTCGCGCCGGTTCACAATGGTGATCGACAGGATAGAGAAGCAAGAGGACATGATCCCGTATGCGACAAACCCAGGCACGTAGTACTGGATCAGTTTGATGCCACCAAGCGCTTTGACGGTCGACTTACCGGCCGTCGACTCGAAGATGAGCAAGAAGACCGTCGAGAATCCAATGGTCAATATGGCACCTATCGGGTTGAGCCAGAAAGAGAGCTGCTCGTAGCGCACCTGCCGCCCGATCAGTTTGAGGTCGTTGACGCCTTGAAAGGATCCGCTCATCGGCGTCGTTGCCGTCGCTCTCATTGCTCGGCCCTGGTCAGATTCAGGTAGATGTCCTCCAGCGAAACCCGCGTGACGGCCAGCCCCGGCAGGACGTGGCCGTGATCGATAGCCCAACCAGTGAGCTCGTGCAGGACTCTCAATTCGTCGTCCGTTGAGGTCCGCACGATCCCATCCACGACTCTCGGTGCCGGCACCGGAACGTCAGACACCGACACCCCCTCCGGCAGGCTAAATTGGATCGTCACGGTCCCCGAGTCGCGACCACCGATCGAGGTCGGCGTGCCGCTGGCGACGATCTCAGCCCTGAACAGGACGGCCACCTTGTCAGCCAGCGCCTCCACCTCATCCATGTAGTGGGTGGTCAACAGGACGGTGGTGCCAGACGCTGCCAACTGGCGAATCAGATCCCACGAGGCGCGTCTACCTGACGGGTCGAGGCCGGTCGTGGGCTCATCGAGAAACAGCAATTCAGGGTTCCCGATGATGCCGAGTCCGACGTCGAGCCGGCGTTGCTGCCCTCCCGAGAGCCTCTTGACCCTCTGATCAGCCTTCTCTTTCAACCCGATCAGTTCGATCACTTCATCGACGGGTCTGGGCGACGGGTAGTAGCCCGCATTTCGGGTGAGAACCTGGCGCACGGAGTAGAAGGGCTCCACGGCCAGCTCTTGGAGCACCACTCCGATGCGGGTCCGCAGCCAGCGCTGTGTGGCTCGGTTGGAGGGATCGACCCCGAGCGTTTGCACCGCTCCGCCACTGCGGTCGCGGAATCCCTCGAGGATCTCAATGGTCGTCGTCTTGCCAGCGCCATTGGGGCCGAGGAGGGCGAAGACCTCCCCCTTCTCGACTTCGAACGTCACGTCCTTGACCGCGTCCACGTCGCCGTAGGACTTGGCCAGATGGCTGACGCTTACGGCGGGCATGACGTTCCTCGAGCCCCGTTTGGGTCGAATTGCGCGGGTACGCGGATCATGTGAGCGGGCAGCGGTTCGAGCGTCTTGGCGTCACCCCGGATGCGATCGACCGACGACACGGGAGGAGTCTCGCGCACCCACCGGCCGGGGTGCGACGGCTGGTGGTCCAAAGGCGCGGCCCACACCCATGCGCCGAGTCGCTTCCCTGGCAATACCAATGCGGTTGTCGACACTCCTGGAAGAGAGCAAGGGCCTCCGTTGTGCGCAGGCGATACCTGAAACCCTGACTTCTGCGTTGAGTTGCCCGAGCTGTCATTGGCCCGGTGTCCGGGTAAGAACCTCGAGATGCTTCCTAGGTCACGCCCGTTTTCAGGGCCGCCGTGATGTCGTCGATCGCCGCCTGCTCGGCGTCGCTCACTTCTTGACCGTGTTCCCGGTGAGCGGCTGCGACCCTGTGGGTCAGCGAGACGATGAATTGACGATATTCGTCCACCTCGACCGGCGTCGCCTTGCGCCCGAGCAGAGCGACCGAGTCGCGCAGGTGCTGGAGCCCATGCTGCTTGAGCTCCTCCGGAGAGTGGTAGCGCGTGTGATCCCGTTCGGGTTTGGCCGCAACGATCTCATCGAGCAGTTGGCTCTCGCCGTGCTGCTGGCGCGCCTCGACATAGGCCTTGGCCATGGCGATGGACTCGCGGAACGATCCCCCCCGTTGGGCGGTGACGACGATCATGCCGGCACTCGGTGGCGCTTCCAGGACGAGCTGCCACTCCTCGGGCGAGAAATCGGACTTGGTGGTCATCTGCGGTCTCCGATCGATGGACATTTGCCGGTGTTGGCCCCCGGCCACCGTAGTGCCGGCGTCATCGACGCAATTCCCCCGTCGGTCCCGGTGGCCCAACCTGGATGGCCTTTGGACCAGGTCTGAAGGAGAGGCGCCATGCCTTAACCTCCCACGACTCTGGGTTTCAATCACATGGCCACCATGACCGCGGACCTCGATCGCTATCTGGCCTCCTGCGGGGAGATCTTCGGGGCGCAGGTCGTCAGCATCATGGAGGCGGAGGGGGACCACCCACAGATGGCCATCGTCGACATGGGTGGAGACAGTGCTCTCAACGTGTTCGAGGTCCCCCCGGACTCGATCGTCGGGGACCGGGCCCAAATGGGAGGCCGGGGTGCGATCGACCACTATGCCCTGGGGGTGGAGTCGGAGGAGGTTCTCCTGCAGATCCGGGATCGTCTGGTCGCGGTCGGGGCATCCCCCGGTGAGGTCACCCGATTCGGCCCGGCCCTGCATTCCGTGTTCTTCCGCGACCCGGATGGTGCTGAACTCGAAGTCGCGTTCCTCGACACCACCGCGGCGAGTGAATCCGCCGGCGAGTAGCCGGACGGTTTGGCCGCAGCCGCCCGACCGGCGCGATAGTTTGCGGCCATGGACTGGAGGATCGAGCTTGTCGCCATACCTGTGACCGATGTCGACCGGGCAAAGGACTTCTACGTCGACCAGGTCGGCTTCAACGCCGACCACGACCACCGGGTCAACGACGAGCTCCGCTTCGTTCAGTTGACCCCTCCCGGCTCTGCCTGCTCCATCGTGATGGGCACCGGCATCACGGCGATGGCGCCCGGCTCCCAGCTGGGTGTGCAGGTCGTCGTCGAGGATGTGGAGGCAGCCAGGCAAGAGCTGATCAGCAGGGGCGTTGCGGCCAGCGAGGTCGACGTTCAGCCCTGGGGCTCGTTCGTCACCTTCGGCGATCCAGATGGCAATACCTGGGCCCTGCAGCAGCTACCGGCGAGGTAGGCCGGAGATCGGAGTACGCGGAGCGGCCGGGGAGTCAGAACCCGAAGGCCGCCCGCAGACTATTCGCCGTCGCTGCATTGTTGAGCTGGGGCACTCCGCCGATGTCGGCCGCAGCCTTGAGCAACGAGTAGTGGGTGAATGGAGTGGACGAGACCGTCCCCGGGGTCGTGTACGGACTCATCACCACGGCGGCGACCGTTGAGTGGACGTCTGTGCCTGACCCCGATCCCTCGTCATAGACGATGATGACGGTCAGCCTGCCCGACTGGTAGTCAGGCCCGGAGGTGATCATCGGAATCCACTGTCCGAGGTACGCGTCCATCTGCTGGATGCTGCCGGAGTGTTGATCGTTGGCCACGTCCGGCGTCAGCGTGCCGAAGGTCGGTAGCGACCCGCTGGCGATGTCAGCCTGCAACGGGCCAGAGGCCGTCGTGCCAGCGGGCACGTCGTTGGTGGTGCAACTGGCGCCGAGGTCGGTGTAGTACACAGCCGGGTTGTGCCGGGCCACGTACAGGCCACTGTTACTCGTTGCGCAAGCCGACGGCATCCCGTCGGCATATGCCTTCCATCGGCCCGGGCCTAGCTCGTTGAAGATGTTGTCGTTGGCCGTCTGGCAGCCGGGGGCCGACGCCTCGCAGTCCCCTTCCCAGGGGCTCGTGTCATAGGGAAGGGCCGAGGTGGACGCCAGATAGTTGGGCAGGCTCGGGTGGGTGAGGCTCACGTAGTTGCTGGCGTACCCACAGGCCCTGGCGTAAGCGTTGAGGTTCGGAGCCCCCTTGTTGCCGATCACCGAGGACAAGTCCTGATTCTCCTCGTAGATGACCAGCAGCTTGCTGGTCGCCGGGGCCCCGCCCAGGGAACCGCAAGCAGAGGAGCCGGCCAGTGCGCCAGTCGTGGGAGGCCGGGTCCCGGCCATGCCCACCACCGGCTGGTTGAGCCGGAGCGCTCCGGTCGAACCCTGGAACGTGGCGTCTCCGAAGGAGAAGACGCCCCCGTCGGAGGCCACCAGCCAGTAGCCCTGTCCGTCGGGGGTGGCGGCCATGCCCACCACCGGCTGGTTGAGCCGGAGCCCTCCGGTCGAGCCCTGGAACCGGGCGTCGCCGAAGGAGAAGACGCCCCCGTCGGAGGCGACCAGCCAGTAGCCCTGTCCGTCGGGGGTGGCGGCCATGCCCACCACCGGCCGGTTGAGTCGGAGCGCCCCCGCCGAGCCCTGGAATCGGGCGCCGGTGCCCGAGAAGATCCCGCCGTCGGAGCCAACCAGCCAGTAGCTGGAGGCCGGGCCGAGGGCCGCAGAGGCCCGGGCCGGCACACCGGCCCCGGGGTCGGTGTGCACCCCGGCCAACAGGGGTCGGGCCTCACCGCCGGGAACAAGGACGACACTCAGGGCGACGAACCCCCCGAGGGCCGCCATGAGAGCCATCACCAGACGCCCCCAGGCCACCGGTCGGATCGGGTTGTGCGCATCACTCTTCAATGTCGTCGGGCCACCTTTCCCCCTCTCTGGGATCAGAAACGCTAACCCACCCGAGGCCCGCGTCCTGATCAGCGCCCACCGTGTCTGTCCCGCCCCTGGCTCAGGGCGCCCCCCGCTCCGCACCGCCGTTCATCGGCTGAGCGGCCCGCGCCGGTACGGATCCGGAGCTCGCTCAACCCGGAGGGCGCACCACCAACCTGAAGCCACCGTCGACGACATCGAGCCGGGTGAGCTCCCGGTGGCGGTCATGCCAGGTCCCGTCGGCCAGGTCGGTGGCCAACTGCTCCATCCGCTCTGCCACCAGCTCGCTGGGCAATTGGGCCAACCCCGAGATGCAGGCCCGCACGTCCGGGTCGAGGTAGGCCTCAGGCCGGCGCCAGTAGGCCCAGTTGAATCCGTCGACACAGTCGGCCGGGATCGGCACCACTTCGACCCGCTCGGCATTGACCGCGTCGGCAACCTCCCCAACCGGTGGAGTTCGCCACGTGTCGAGGGCGGTGGTCTCGGGCAGGTACTCCTGGTACAACCAGTGCTCGGCGTGTACCGCGGCGTCGAAGGTGAGGACCACGATCCCACCGGCCACCCGCCGGAGCTCGGCCAGGCCGGCGGCGGCGTCGGGCCAGTGGTGCACGGTGAGAATGGCCATGGCCGCATCGAAGGTTCCGTCGGCGAACGGTAGTGCCCCGGCGAGCGCCCTGACTGCGGGGGCCGCGCCGACCGGGCGCTGGGCCACCATGACGGCCGACGGCTCGACCGCCACGACCCGGCGGTGGCCGGTCTCGTAGGAGCCGGTCCCGGCCCCCACGTTCACCACGGTTTCGGCATTCCCGAGCGCCGAATCGATCTGGGCACCGATGCGCGGGTCGGGCCGACGGTGTCGGACGTAGTCCCATCCGATGGTGTCGTAGGTCGCCTCCCAGGCCATGCTTCCACCTCCCGGGTCTCACTATAGAACGTGTTCTAGTTCTGGGGAGCGAACGAGCGAGGTCTCGCAGGACGACCCGGCCATCGTCGTGCCGGACGACCTCCAGTGGGCCGACAGTGGGAGCCCGGCCCTCCTCCGTCACCTGGTGGCAGCCGGGAACTGGATGCGGGTGCTGGTGCTGGTGCCTATCGCGACAGCGAGCTCCTCCAGTCACCGGGCCTTCGCGAGACACTTGGGATGCTCCGGCGCCATGAGGGTGTGACCCGACTGGAGCTCGGTGGGCTCGACGGATCGGGCGTGAGACGCTGAGGGAGGCGGTGGCCGGGCACGATCTTGACGCATCCGGTCTGTCCCTGGCCGGCGACGCCACCGCGAGGCCGCGACGGCAACCCTTACTTCGTGACCGAGGTGCTCCGCCATCTGCCCGTAATCCACGACCCGCGCCGCCGGGTCGGGTGCACCCCCGGGAACGGGTTGCGCACTAGGTTCCGGTCGGACGGAGAGAGGGGCAGCCGTGGAGCCGTGGGAGCTGGTGGCCCGGGAGAGCATCCGTGACCTGGTGGCCCGGTACAACGCCAATGCGGACTCGGGCCGCTTCGATCAGGTTCTGGACTGCTTCGCTCCGGAGGCCGTCCTGGAGCTCGACGGGAAGTCGCACCGCGGGCACCGCGAGATTCGCACCATCTTCGCCTCCGCCGCCGAGATGGCCCGCCGCGGACCGGAGCCGATCATCGTGCGGCACCACACCAGCACGCTCCAGATCGACATCTCCGGCCCGGAAGACGCCACGTCGCGCTGCTACTACCAGGTCCTCAGCGCAAAAGGGCTCGACCACTGGGGTCGCTATCTCGACCGCTACGGGGTCATCGGGGGCCGGTGGTACTTCTTCCACCGTCGGGAGTTCCTTGACGGGTCGGTCCCGGACAGTTGGACCCGGCCACCATCCCGGCCGTAGGAGCGGCCCGGGAACAGGCCGGTCGGTGACCCGGTATTCCGGCTGCAGGTGGGTACTCTCGTCAGTGGGCGAACGCCCTGGCATCGGCCGTCACCCGCCGTTGGTCACTGATCCAGACCAGGAGCCATGGTCGAATACTCGATACTGAAACCGCCACCCAGACGACGCCGGTGGGTCGTGATCACCCTGATTCTCATCGTCCTGGTCGCCGCTGTGGCCATCGGGGCCTTCGTGATCGGGAAGCACACCCGGCCCGGTGGGCGGGGAACGCAGGCCGGCGGAGCGGGCACGACGGCCCCCCCGGCCGTCAAGGCCTTGACCGTCGTGTCCACCAGCCCGGCGGCGGGGGCCACCAACATCCCCTCCGACCAGGTCGTCACGGTACGGCTGTCATCACCGGTCGCCGGTGACTCCGGAATGCCCACCCTCACTCCGCCGGTCGGCGGAACGTGGCAGAAGGTCGGCCCGACAACCCTCTCCTTCGCGGCCACCGCTCCGTTCATCCCGACCACCACCGAGACCCTGACCATCCCGGCCGGGGCGGCCGGACTCCGAGGCACCGACGGCTCACTGCTCGCCGCCCCGGTCAGCACCTCCTTCACGATCACCCAGGCCAGCACCGAACGACTGCAGCAGCTGCTGGCCCAGCTCGGGTACCTTCCTCTCTCGTACACTCCAGCCGCGCCGCTCGCATCCCCCATCGAAGCGGTGACCGCGCAGTCCGGCACCTTCTCCTGGCGCTGGGGAGGAATCCCTGACTCGTTGGCGTCGCTGTGGACAGAGGGCTCGGAGAACGTCATCACCAAGGGGGCCGTGATGAACTTCGAGAACCAGCACGGACTCACGGTCGACGGCCTGGTGGGCACGAGGGTCTGGACGGCGCTCCTCTCCGACGTGGCCACCGGCAGGGCCAATGCCAACCCCTACACGTACGTCTTCGTGTCCAAGCAGCTGCCCCAGGCGCTGACCCTCTTCGAGAACGGCTCCCCGACGATCGTCAACGTCCCGGTCAACACCGGCGCACCCGGGGCAGACACCGTCGACGGCACCTATCCGGTCTTCGAGCACGTCACCAGTTCGAGGATGCAAGGCACCAACCCCGACGGCACCACCTATGACGACCCGTCGGTCCCTTGGGCGAGCTATTTCAACGGGGGCGACGCACTGCACGGATTCGTGCGCGCCACCTACGGCTCCCCCCAGAGCAACGGTTGCGTCGAGATGGCGATCTCCGACGCCGCCCGGGTATGGCCGCTCACCCCAATCGGCACGCTGGTCACGGTGGTCGGTCCGGCCAGCTGACCGGTAGGGTGCTCGCCATGGACATGGAATACCGACGACTCGGCCACACCGGCCTGAAGGTCAGCGTGCTCTCCTTTGGCTCTTGGGTGACGTTCGGACCCCAGCTGGCCGGCAGTCTGGCCGAGGAGTGCCTGGGCGCGGCCTACGACGCCGGAGTGAACTTCTTTGACAACGCCGAGGCGTACTCGGCCGGCGAGTCCGAGAGGATCATGGGCGAGGCCATCGCCTCGCTCGGCTGGCCCCGCCACAGCTACGTCCTCTCGACCAAGCTGTTCTGGGGCATCCATCCGGGTGTCAACATGCGGAACACGCTGAACCGGAAGTACCTGCTGCAGGCCATCGACGGCTCGCTGGCCCGCCTCGGCCTCGACTTCGTCGACCTCGTCTACTGCCATCGATCTGATCCCGAAACCCCGATCGAGGAGACGGTGTGGGCCATGTCGGACATCATCTCCAGTGGGAAGGCCCTCTACTGGGGCACCTCAGAGTGGTCGGCGGTCGAGCTTCGCGAGGCTTGGGACGTCGCCGACCGTCACCATCTCCACAAGCCGGTCGTGGAGCAGCCCCAGTACAACCTGCTGTGGCGGGACCGGGTGGAAAAGGAGTACGCAAGCCTCTACGACGACATCGGATTGGGCCTGACGACATGGAGTCCGTTGGGCTCGGGCCTGTTGACCGGCAAATACCTCGACGGCGTACCCGAAGGGTCCCGGGCCACACTCCCGGGCTATGAGTGGTTGCGCAACCTGCTCACCGATCCCGGGCGGAACGAGAAGGTCCGTTCGCTCCGATCGATCGCTGAAGAGCTCGACTGCTCGCTCGCCCAACTCTCCCTGGCCTGGTGTGCCAAGAACCCCCATGTGTCAACGGTCATCACCGGGGCCAGCCGCGTGGACCAGGTCCACGAGAACCTGGGCGCGCTGGAAGTGCTGCCGAAGCTCACCGACGACGTCCTGGCCCGCATCGACAAGGTGACCGGCTGAGGACACCCGGCGCCCTTGCTTCACACTCCCGGCCCGGCGGCATCGCCGTACCCGGGCCGGCGCTTGCGGTTCGGGCCCGGGCCGCCAGGAGAGACCTCGTCCAAATGGGCCAGGTGGAGGACCTGACGGCTGACCCGACGGGCCAGATAGAGGGAGAACAGGGCGGCGGGGATCTCAGCCAATCCGGCCAGGAGGAGCGCTTCGAGCGTGGCGCCGCGCCCGCTGGACGTGGTGACGTCGAACCATGCATCGACCAGGAGCAGGGTGGCGGTGACGATGGCCGGGAACTGCACCCTCGGGTCGATGCGGAATGCCATGTAGGCGGTTCGTACGATGGCAAAGACCAACAACAGGTCGAAGCCGACCCACGCGGCGCGATAGTGTCGGTCGAGATTGCGCGTCGGCAGGGTGATGGCCAGGTACGCGATCCAAGGCAGAAGAGCGACAGCCGCCCCGGCATAGAGCCACGCCATCCGGCGCCCGCTCCGAACGACCTCGGGACGATCCTCCCGATGACCGTCCTCCTCGGGGAGGTCGAGCGACCCGGCTTCACTCACCATCCAAGCCTACGGTCCGCGGTCGGGCAGGCGTCACACCGGTCAACCCGTCGACGGCTCCGGCGCAGCTAGCCCCCGGTCGGGCGATGCCGATCGCAGTGGATCGTCGAACTGCAGCCCCCGCTCGAGGGCGGCCGCTTGGAGGGACTCCTGGGCGGACACCCCGACCACCGTGGGGACCCGATGCCACCGGCCGTCGGGGTCCAGGGACCAGGCTCGGGTGTCGTCGGCCAGGTTGAGCTGAAGGATCTCCTCGAGCTGGACCACCGCTGCGGGGTCGGCCACCGGGATCATCGCCTCCACGCGCCGGTCGAGATTTCGTCGCCGGAGGTCGGCAGAACCGATGTAGTAGGTGGCAGTGCCGTCGGTGGTGCGCCCGAAGCGGAGTATGCGCGAGTGCTCGAGGAAGCGTCCGACCAGGGAGCGGACCCGGATGTTCTCTGAAAGACCCGGCACCCCCGGCCGAAGGCAGCAGATCCCCCGGATGATCAGATCGACGGGAACGCCTGCCCGCGAAGCCCGATAGAGCGCATCGATGACCGCAACATCATCCAGTCCGTTCACCTTGATCACGATTCGGCCCTCAGCACCCGCGGCAGCCTGTTCGTCGATGGCTTCGACGACCCGATCCCTGATGCCGCCGGGCGAGGTGACCAGCTCCTGATACCGCGGGGGCTGGCTGAATCCGGTGATGTAGTTGAAGAACCGGGTGACGTCAGCCCCCAGGGAGGCCCGCGAGGACAATACGCCCAGATCCTCATAGATGCGCGCCGTCTTCGGATTGTAGTTTCCGGTGCCGACATGACAATAGAGGCGGACCGCGTCCCCCTCTTGGCGAACGACCAGGGTCGTCTTGGCATGGGTCTTCAAACCCATCAGTCCGTAGATGACATGGGCTCCGGCTTCCTCCAGGGCGCGCGCCCATCCGATGTTCGCCTCCTCGTCGAAGCGAGCGGTGACTTCCACCAGCACGGCCACCTGCTTGCCGTGCTCGGCCGCTCTGACCAACGCGGCAACAACCGGGCTGTCCCCAGATGTCCGATAGAGACACTGTTTGATGGCCAGGACATGGGGATCGTCGGCAGCCTCGTTCATCAATTCCTGGACAGAGGCCGAAAACGAGTCGTAGGGGTGGTGGACGAGCACATCCTGGCGATCGAGCACCGAAAAGACGGAGGTGTCCTCCTCCCGCTCCACCGTGGTCAGCGCCGGTGGGATCAGCGGTGCCCACGGTTCGTCATGGAGGTCGGGACGATCGAGGGCGTGGATGGCCCAGAGGCAGTCGAGCCCGAGGGGGCCGGCGAAGCGGTACACGTCGTCTCGACCAAGGCCCAACTCCTCCGCAAGGCGCTCCACCGGTCCCTCGGACGTCCGCGAATCGATCTCGAGACGGACGACCGGCAGAAACCGACGCCGGCGCAACTCCTCTTGCAGGGCCATCAACAGGTCATCGGAGGCGTCGTCATCCAGCGCCAGGTCAGCGTCGCGGGTCACCCGGAAGACGCAGGGGGCGCCGACATCCATACCCGGGAACAGCTCGTCGATGAACGCCACCAGGATCTGCTCGAGGGGGACGAACCGGTCCCCGTCGGGGAGGGGGAGCAGTCGGGCCACGTTGGGCGGAACCTTGACCCTGGCGAAGCGGGAGGTGTCGTCTCCACGGTTCCGAACCTCCACGCCGACGTTCAGAGAGAGGTTCGAGATGTACGGAAATGGATGGCTCGGATCGACGGTCAGCGGGGTGACGACGGGGAGGATCATCCGGTCGAACGTCTCGTGCAGAAAGGAGCGGTCATCCTCCCCCAGCGTGTCCCAGTCGCACAACTCGATGCCCCGACCCTTCAGGGCCGGCCCGAGCTCGTCGAGGAGGAGCGACTCCTGCCGGCGGACCATCCGCTCGAGGGAAGACCGCACGTCTCGCAGCAACTGGCCGGGCGTGCTCCTGTTGAGGGCGAGGCTCTTGATGCCGGCAGCGACCTGCCGCTTCAATCCAGCCACCTGGACCTGGAAGAACTCGTCGATCCGCTCGCTGAAGAGCACCAAGAACTTGACCCGTTCGAGGAGTGGGACACTCGCATCGGCCACCAGGTCGAGTAACCGGTCGTTGAAGTCGAGGTCGGACAGTTGGCGGGCGAAGTAGTTCGGACCGAGATCCGACGCAGCGCCTGTCTGGCCTCCCTTCGCAGCCTCGACGATCATAGGATCACGATAGCAACCTGACCCTCAGAACCCCTCCCGGCAAAATGCGGTCGGGGTCCCGGGGTCAGGACGAGCATTCACCCCACTGGTGACGAAAGGCGCATGACGTGGACACGGACCGGACCATCGAAGTGATCGTGGAGATTCCCCGGGGCAGCCGCAACAAGTACGAGTACGACCACGAACGGCACCTGATACGACTCGATCGGCGCTTGTTCTCGGCCACGTTCTATCCCGCCGACTACGGATTCGTCCCGGACACCCTGGCCGAGGACGGCGATCCCCTCGATGTGCTCGTTCTGATCGATGAACCCACGTTCCCCGGCTGCCTGGTGGAGAGTCGGCCGGTCGGAGTCTTCTGGATGACCGACGAGAAGGGTCCCGACGCCAAGATCATCTCCGTGGCCTGTGGCGATCCGATGTGGGAGGCGGTCAAGGATCTTGACGGGCTTCCGCCTCATCTGACATTCGAGATCGCCCACTTCTTCGACGTCTACAAGGACCTTGAACCGGACAAGCTCACCAAGGTCAGAGGCTTCGACGGGGTCGATGCGGCATGGGAGGAGATCGACCGCTCATTCGAGCGCAACCGACGAGTCGGCCCCTGAACGGCGTCGGCCTCCGAGGGTCAATGCGGATCGGGATAGG
>Ga0307372_10003480_pt1 | contig 25048 bp, 25 predicted proteins | sample OX1MG_FD_202533 | JGI IMG/M metagenome (GOLD analysis project Ga0307372, IMG submission 202533) | Soil microbial communities from Risofladan, Vaasa, Finland - OX-1 | ecosystem: Environmental > Terrestrial > Soil > Coastal area > Acid sulfate soil | place: Finland: Risofladan, Vaasa | collected...
TCTTTTTGCTGTAGCGCTCGAATCCGTTCGCCATCGCCAGTGTCCTCTGCTTCATGATTGCCACTATCCTCCCACTGCTCCCCACACCTTATCCGTTACACGCAAAACATGGAGCACTTATTCAGAGGTTCCCTAGAGGATTTGAAATCAATGCTCGATCCCACGCCTTTTCGGGTTTGGACGAACCATGCGGTTCCGCCTAATGACGGAGGCATCAGCCTCGGACAAGCCGCGCTTGCGTCTTTCGGCCAATTCGATTCCGCCGCGTCAGTAAGTTCGAAAGATACGGCTTTTTTGTAAGGCGGCAATGCACGAACTGTCCATCGCAATGAGTATTGTGGATTTGGCCCGGGAAGAAGCGGGCCGCAGAGGCGGCGTGCAGGTGAGAGCTGTACATCTTCGCCTGGGCCTTCTGTCCGGCGTCGTGAAGGATGCTTTGCTCTCATCGTACGAAATGGCATGTGAGGATACCCCGCTGGAAGGATCTCGGCTCGTCGTCGAAGAAGTTACCGTGTTGGTTTTCTGCCGGGCGCTGTGATGCGCGCCAGCCGGTTCACTCAACGCAATTGTTCTGCTGCTCCCAGTGTGGCACCCCCACGGGCGAGGTGGTGCAGGGCAAAGAACTATTGGTCGTTGGCATGGAGGTGGAAGAGTGAGCCCGAAGACTCGCATGATCGAGGTGAGACAGAACATATTGAAGCAGAACGATATCGTGGCCCGCGCGCTTCGGCAGCGATTTCATGAAGCCGGAGTTTTTGTCGTGAGCATGGTGTCGAGTCCGGGCGCCGGAAAAACAGCGCTGCTCGAGAAGACGCTGACTCTGCTTCGGCAACAATTTCGTGTGGCTACCCTGGTCGGCGATCTCGCCACGGAAAATGATGCCGCGCAGCTCGCGCGCCGTCAGGCCCCGGTGAAGCAGATCATCACCGGAACCGTTTGTCACCTCGAAGCCTCGATGATTCAAAACGCACTCGAAGGAAGGAAACTTGACGACCTGGACTTCCTATTCATCGAAAACGTCGCCAACGTTGTCTGTCCTTCTTCCTACGATCTCGGCGAGAACCTTCGGCTCGTTCTGATGTCGGTAACGGAGGGTGAGGACAAGCCTCTTAAATACCCCACAATTGTCAACAGTGCGGACGTCGCTGTGATTACAAAGATCGATTTGGCAACCGCAGTCGAATTCGATGCAGTTGCCGCGAATCACAATATTCATGCGGTGAGACCGGGAATGATCGTCCTCGGCGTATCGGCAAAGTCCGGTAAAGGCGTGGAAGAGTTGCTCGATTTCTTGCGCTCGCGCCGTGCCGCCGCTTGCGTGCCGCCGCCTCTGCCATTTCTTCCGATGCCGCGGCTTCTTGGTTTCCCGATTGACCGATGATTGCCGCCTATAAAGCATCCAGCGAGTCTACAGTTGTTCCAGTATTGACGCCCATCATGGCAAGCCCTACGTTGGCTGTGTCGATCATTTGGAGGTTTCTGTGCGTTCGCCACTTCGTGTCTCCCTTATTGGCATTCTGGTAATTAGTTTGTTCGATCTTCCGTCCATGGCTGCGGGTGAAAAGCCGCTGGGAATGGTCGTGATGTCGGAGAATGCGCATCTCGGAGACGCGAACGCCGCCATGGGAGCCGATATTTACAACGGCGATAGCCTCGGAACCGATCCGAACGGCACCTTGCGTCTTAAGATCAGCGCGAGCCAGATTTACCTGGCTTCTTCTAGCGCGGCAACGCTGGTGCAGCAAGACCAACAGCTCCGCATCAAGCTGACACGCGGCACCGTGGGCTTTTCTTCCGGTCCGGGTGATCGGATCGAAATAGAAACTCCCATTGGGGTCGTGCGTGCAGCCAATGGGAAACGGGCATTCGGAGAAGTAACCCTTACGAGCCCACAGGAAATTCTGGTAGCTGCGTATCATGGAGACTTGGTTGTCGACGGGAACGGCGGGGAGCGTACGGTGAAGGAAGGAGAGGCTTATAATGTGACGTTTGTGCCGGATGCGGCATCCGCGTCTCCCGAGTCTGTTCCAGCCTCACCCACGCCTGCGCTAGGACCAGGCCCGGGAGGGCATCTTTTGTTTGACGCAGTTGTTCTTGCCGGCGCCGGTGGGTTTGGTTATTTGATGTGGCATGTTTTCACTGAGAGCGACGACCACGTTCATCCGTAATAGTTAGCCTCTGCGATCCCCGAACCAGAATTGCCAATTCCTGAAACCGCGCACGCAAGGCATAAAACGCGGAACTTGCCGGGAATACTCTTCATAGGCCGCGCCAAATCGGACGTGAAGCTCACGCTCTTCAAGCCCAATAGCGATCAGCGTTAATATGCACCACACTGTGGCGACGATCCACATCACGCGAGTCCCAGCAAGCAAACAGGCTCCCAGAATCGCGAGGAATGACCCCGCGTAACGAGGATGGCGAATATAGGCGTAAATCCCGTGACGTGCCATTTCGCCGCTGCCGGACAACTCCGCTTTCCCGATCAGGCGCGTGGCCCCCAAATCGTGGCTGAGGCACCAGAACAGCCAACCTTCAAAAAAGATCAGAATTAAGCCCACAACAATGCTCCACAACGGCGGGGCATCCTGCCGAAACAGTTCGCGTCGAAAGAGAAAAATACAGATAGCCACGGGAAGCCAGGAGAGAAGCAGCGCGATGATGAAGCTGGCTTTGGGATGCCGCCGCCAGAAACCGACGTTTGGATGAAGCACAAACCAATAAAGCGGAATCGGCAGTTGGAGAAACAGAACTACCGCTGCAACCCACACGAAGAGCCTCATTCGCTCATCGTATTTGAATTTCTGCCGGTACGCCAATAGGAGTAGTTTCTTCCGCAGACTATAATGAACGTTTATCCTGGAGCGGTTCGATCCGCCTGCGGAGGAACAGAATGGCATTGGGGTCTCGACGTCCGCCAGATACCGGCGGATTGCTGCTGGTGTCTGCCCTGCTGCTGTCGCTTGTTCTCCTGTTTCCGTCGGCGGGAGCCGCGGATGAGCCTTACGCCAGAAGCCGCAATTATGATTTGCAAAACGTGCGCGTACATTTATGGTTCGATCTCGACCAGCGCAGAATCCGCGGCGAGGCGGACGAACATATTGCGGCGCTTCGCGACAATGTCGCCGAGCTCAAGTTCGATTCGGTGGGCCTGACGATCCAGGACTTAACCGTCGATGGAATGCCGACAAAATTCTCGACCACTGCCAACAATCTGATTATTCCGCTCACTCACCCGGCCCAGCGCGGCGAGCAACACGACATTGTCATCCACTATGAAGGCCAGCCCAAGAAGGGCCTTTACTTCATCCTTCCCGACAAGAATTATCCGGAGCAGCCGCGAGAAATATGGACTCAGGGTGAGTCGGAGGATACTCGCTATTACATTCCCATCTACGATTATCCCAATGATCGCACTACCTCTGAGATGCTGCTCACAGTCCCGGCAAGTTGGATCACGATTTCCAATGGCCGGCTCATGGGCGTCAAAAGCGAGGCGGATGGCGCCAAGACCTGGGATTGGAAGCAGTCGGAACCTCTTTCCACGTATTTGATCTCCGTGGTCGCTGGTGATTTCGTTCAAAAGGAAGATTCCTGGCGCGGAATCCCTTTGCGCTACGTGGTGCCGCGCGGCCAGGAATATAAGATCGATTCGTCCTTCGATCACACCAAGCAGATGCTGGATCTTTTCTCCGAGAAGCTGGATGTGCCATATCCCTGGGACCAATACGCGCAGACTTTCGTGGACGATTTTGTGGAAGGCGGCATGGAGAACACCAGTGCAACCACGCTGACGGTGCGGGAATTGGAGAACCCTGCGCTCGTGGCCGAGGACCGCACCGGATCCGATTATGTGGAATCGCACGAACTCGCGCACCAATGGTTCGGCGATCTGGTCACCTGCAAGGACTGGGCGGACCTCTGGCTGAACGAGGGATTTGCGACCTATTTCGAGCATTTCTGGAACGAACAGCATTACGGCGCCGATGACTCCGCCTATGAGTTTTGGCGCGAGCAGGCTCAATGGTTCCGCCAGAAGCGCCTCTATTCCGTGCCTATCGTCGACCGCAATTCCACCGACTCGGAGGAATACGCGGGCAACATTTACACCAAGGGCGGCTGGATCCTGAAGATGCTGCGCGAGCAATTGGGCGACGCGGATTTCTTCCGGGCGTTGCACTACTACTTGGAAACGAACCGCGGCCAGAACGTCGTCACTGCCGATCTTCAGAAGTCGATCGAGCAGGCAACTTCCACGAATGTGGATAAATTCTTCCACCAGTGGGTCTACCGCGCCGGCGCTCCGCAATTCGAAGTCAGCTATACCTACGATGATGCAGCCCACCAGATAAAGCTCGTTGTGAATCAAACGCAAAAAGTGGAAGGGTTGGTCGGTCTGTTCGACGTCCCGATCCAGGTGGAAATTGCTACGCCCAGCGGCCGCAAGAGTTATCCAATTGAGGTCAGCGAAGCGAGCCAGAGCTTCACGTTTCCGGCAGACGCCGCACCCTCGATGGTCCTCTTCGATAAAGGGGATGCAATTCTCAAAACCGTCGAATTCAAAAGGTCTCCCGTGGAGCTGATCTATCAACTAAAGAACGCGGAGACGGTCCCCGATCGCGCCGATGCTGCTGTTGCGCTCGGCGGCATCAAGGACAATTCCGAAGTTGTCGCGGCGCTCACGGATGCAGCACAATACGATTCCTTCTGGGGGATTCGGGCCGAGGCACTGAGGGCACTCGGGAAAATCGGCGGCCCGAACGCGGAACAATCGATTCTAGGCGCGGCCGGCAACGGCAACGAAAAGCCATGGGTTCGCGATATTGCTGTGCAGCAACTGGGAAAGTTCAAGGAGGATGTTTCGCTGGCTCCCAAACTGGCCGCTATTGCCGCGAACGATAAGGCCTATCGCGTCCGCGCTGCCGCTCTACGGTCCATCGCGGAGATTAAAGCGCCGAACGCATACGACACTTTGGTGGCAGCCGTGAAATTAGAGTCGCCCGACAACGTCCTTCGCAATGCGGCGGTCGATGGTCTCGGAGCGCTGGGCGATGACAAAGCGGTCTCGTTGCTGCTCGATTGGTCGTCGCCCGGCAAGGATCTCCGCACGCGCCAAGCGGCTATGCTGGCGGTCGCCCATCTCGACAGGAAAAACAAGGACATTACCAAGGCGCTCATCTCCTATTTGCACGAGCCTTACTTCGACGTGAACTTCTGGGTGCTGTTTGCCATCGGGGAACGCGGAGATCCTGACGCAATCGCGCCTCTCCAGGATTTGCTCAATAGCGGCGACGTCAGCCTGGGCGAGAGATCCATCGTCGAGGAACAAATTGCGCTGCTCAAGGGCCGCGCGAGCTCAAAATAATTCCGCCCGTCTATTTCGTTCTATGCCATCAGCAGCACGCGCAGATCACGTAGATTATTGCCGGTAGGCCCAGTGACGATCGCGTCGCCGAGGCGCACAAAGAAATTGTGTGCGTCGCTGCGGCGAAAGAATTCCTCTGGAACGAGCCCTTCGGCTTGCGCTCGTGACACAGTCTCCCCGTCGGCCACGGCGCCGGCTGCGGGACTGTTGCCGTCGATCCCGTCGGTTCCCGCGCTCAATACGGCGACGTTCTTTCCCGCGATTTTGGGCACGCATGCCAGAACGAAAGCGGAATTGCGCCCGCCGGTTCCGTTGCCGGTCACCCGGCTGCTCACTTCTCCATCGCACAGCACGGCGACGCGTCTGCCGGGATTCGCCCTCTTCTGCGCTTCGAGCTGCTCCAGCAGATGGCTTGCGGCCTTCTCGACCGGCCAATTGTCGGTGAGATTGTCACACACGCAAATGTAACCTTCCGCTTCGCAGGCGCGATGTGCGGCATGCAACAGGTCATGACCGCCAAGTAAAGGTTCGAAGTGCGCATGCGCAAACGCAGGATCGCTTTCTTTCGGTGTCTCGCGCAACTGCTGGCGCTTGAAAATGGGTTGCAGATTGTTCGGTAGTTTGTCGCGAAGCCCATAATCCCGCACGATACGCTCGGCGTCGTGAATAGTCGTCTCGTCGGGAAGAGTCGGCCCTGAGGCGATCGCGGATTCCCGCCCCTGCGGCACGTCGCTGATGGCGAATGTCAACTTCATCGAGCGCGGCGCTGCGGCAGCCAGGCGTCCGCCCTTTATGGCCGATAAGTGCTTGCGCACCGCGTTGATTTCCTCGATGGAAGCGCCGCATGTGATCAGCAGGGAGTTCAGCTTCTGGAAGTCCGCGAGCGTCCAGGAAGGATCGAGGGGCTGCTCCACCATGGATGAGCCTCCGCCGGAAATCAGAAAGAAAACCAGCGTGCTTTCATCGCACTGCGTGAGGCGATCGAGAATCGCGCGGCCGGCCTCGAAGCTGCCGGAATCCGGCATGGGATGTCCGCCGCTGAATGGTTTCCATCCCGGAAGTTGCCGCGGTCGTTCGGCTGGAACAACGAGAATTCCGTCGGACCGGAATTCGGGCATGAGAACCTCGTTCAAGCCTTCCGCCATGGCGAATGCGGCCTTGCCGAATGCGATAGCCACGATTTCGCGGTAGCCGCGCAGATCCACGCTGGCCTCGCCCGCCTGAATACACGAGCCAACGCGCGCCAGCTTTCTTTTCAGCGTGGCGGGAATGTCGATGGCCGCCAGTGTCTCGCGGAAAACGTGTTGCGCCGTTTGTTTCACGCCTTTTCGAGCGCTGCTGCGCCCGCGCGCGCTACATCGACGTCCTGCTCTTCTTTTCCCGCGCTCACGCCGATTGCCCCAACCACTTCTCCATCGACAATCAGCGGCGCGCCACCGCGGAGCGGCGTCTGCTGTGCTGAATTTGCGATTGCGAGGCCCAACGCGAGCGAAAGGTTGACCTTGTCGCCGTCCATTACGGGACCTGTGGCGGCCCGCCGCACAGCCGCAGCTTGCGCTTTTACCATGGCGATGCCAATCGAAGAAGGCTTCGCTCCATCCATGCGCTCGAATGCAAGCAGGTGGCCGCCTTCATCCACCACGGCGATATCCATGGGGACGCGAATTTCTTCGGCGCGCCTCTGAGCGGCCGCAAGAACCGCGCGGGCGCCTTCGAGCGTGAGTTTCGGGTGATTTCGTGTGACGAGAGCCATTTCGATTCCTCCGCCAATTATAAGCCGAGTGCGCCTGCATTCAGCGCATTCGGCGGGCGCCGGCCTTGAAACAACGTGGCGGCATTCTCCGCCGCCATCACGGCCATTTTTGTGCGCGTTTCCAGAGAAGCGCTCCCGATGTGCGGTGCCAGCACGACGTTCTTGCGGCCAAGAAGCGCGGGATGAACCTTCGGCTCGAACTCGTAGACGTCGAGCGCCGCGCCGGCAATTTGCTTGTTCTCAAGCGCCTCCGCAAGAGCCGCTTCGTCGACTACGGGTCCCCGTGAGGTATTGATCAAAAATGCGCTGCGCTTCATTTTCCCCAGGGTATCTTTGCAAATCAGATGGCGCGTTTCCGGGAGCAGCGGCACGTGCAACGTCACGAAATCAGCGTCCCGAAGCAGGCGATCCATTTCCACGAATTCCGCGCGCAGTTCTTGTTCTACCTCGATCGGCGCGCGCGTGCGGCCGCTATAAATCACGCGCATCTGAAAGCCGAGCGCCCGCCGCGCCATCCGGCGCCCGATCCGGCCGAAACCGGCGATGCCCAGCGTCTTGCCATACACGTCGGTGCCAGCCAGTTGGTCGAGTTCCCATCCAGGCCAGCTTCCCGAACGGATCCAGGTGTCGCCTTCCACCAAGCGCCGCGCCACGGCCATCAGCAGCGTCCACGCAAAATCCGCTGTCGTATCGTCCAGGACCCCCGGCGTGTTCGTGGCCGCCACCTTGTGTCGCGTGCAAGCGGCTACGTCTATATTGTCGTAGCCAACCGAAACGGTCGCCGCGACGCGGAGCTTTGGCGCGGCCGTGAGCAACTCTTCGTCCACCTTATCCGTCAACATGCAGACGAGCGCCTCGCGGTCGGCCACTCGCTTGAGCAGTTCCTCGCGGGGCATGCGCTCCGGCTGCATCCAATAGTCCATATCGAAACTTGCGTCCAGGATCAACTGCGCCGCTGGAAACAGCGGACGAGTCGCCAGAGCCTTGGGTTTGCCCACCATGCACCTCATCGGAGAAACGGCCCGTAAAGCGGAATAGTATACGCCCCTCAGTGATGCGTACGCTCGCCACGCGCTGCCGCACGGTACTGGCTGTGCATGGTGTTGCATTGGCTCTGGCTTCGTTGACGCGCCGGATTCCGCGCGGCTATAGTGTCCATGAGTACGTAAAGAGGCCGCCCTTAAGCCAGCTACATGGAATCGAAACTTCTCGACGAATTAAGGAGTCTTCTCGGCTCGGATGCCGTGCTTTACGAGCCTGAGGATCTGTCACTCTATGAATATGACGGTTCGGTGGAAGTGGCGCGGCCGGAGTGTGTTGTGTTTCCTCGGACGACGGAAGACGTTGTCGGGATCGTTCAGCTCGCCAATCGTTATAAGACACCGTTGGTTGGCCGTGGTGCGGGCACAGGACTTTCCGGGGGCGCACTCGCGCGAAACGGTGGCATCGTCACTGTCTTCTCCCGGATGAATCGCATTCTGGAGGTGGATGTCGAAAATCAGCGTGCCACCGTCCAGCCGGGAGTTGTGAACCTCGATCTGAGTGTTGCGGTGGCGCATACTGGGCTCCATTTCGCTCCGGACCCGTCGAGCCAGAAAGCCTGCACGATTGGTGGAAACGTCTCCGAGAATTCCGGCGGCCCGCACACGCTCGCCTACGGCGTGACGACGAATCACATCCTGGCTCTCACCGCCGTTCTTCCCACAGGCGAACGCGTCCGCCTCGGCAGTCCGGCTCTGGATGCTCCGGGCTACGATCTGGTTGGGCTCTTTGTCGGCTCCGAAGGAACGCTGGCGCTCATCACCGAAATTACCGTGAAGCTGACAAGACTGCCCGAAGCAGTCAAGACCTTGCTTGCTGTGTTCGACACGGTCGACGACGCAACCGAAACGGTCGCCGACATCACCTCGCGTGGCATCACCCCTGCCGCGTGCGAAATGTTCGATAGCTGGACGATCCGCGCGGTTGAGGAATATGTCCACGCCGGATACCCCGGCGGCGCCGCCGCTGTGTTGCTGATCGATGTGGACGGATTGCGCGAAGCAGTGGAAGCCGACGCGGAGGAAGTCGCCGCGGTCTGCCGCTCTCATCATGCTTCCGAAGTGCGTGTGGCTCGCGATGCCCGCGAGCGCGAGCTTCTCTGGAAGGGGCGGAAGAACGCGTTTGGCGCCGTGGGCCGGATTTCGCCCACGTACTACGCGCTGGATGGAGTCATTCCGCGGACGAAGTTGCCCGCGACGCTTCGGCGCATCTCGGAAATCGGCGCGAAATATGGTTTCGAAGTCGGAAATATTTTTCATGCCGGAGACGGCAATCTGCACCCGCTCATTCCTTTCAATGGACGCGACAAAGATCAATTCCGCCGCGCCGTAGCCGCGGGAACGGAAATCATCCGTTGTTGCATCGACATGGGTGGTTCCATCACGGGCGAACACGGTGTCGGGATGGAGAAAGACCACCTGATGCTGTTCCTGTTCACCGAGACGGACCTCGATCTGATGCGGCGCGTGCGCGATGCGTTTAACCCTGAGGGTCTGCTCAATCCGGGGAAAATTTTCCCCACCACGAAAGGCTGTGGAGAGATCTACGTGCGGCCATCGCCCGCCACGAGCGCACCACCCGCGTGAGCGTGGCGAGCATGACCGCGTCGTCTCGACTCGCCAGCATCGTTGGTCCCGCCCATGTTTTTCGCGATTCCGCCGAGCTCGCCGCGTATGATATCTGTGGCATGGTGCCGGCTGTCATCGTGCAGCCTGGCTCGTCCGCAGAAGTCGCCGAAATCGTGAAATTTGCGGTCGCGGAAAAGCTTGCGCTCGTCCCCATGGGCGCGCGGACCAAGCTGGTCATGGGCCTTCCTCCGCGCCAGTACGATCTCGCACTCGACATGACACGACTGAATCGCGTTGTCGCCTACGATCCCGGCGATTTGACCCTGAGCGTGGAATCCGGAATTCGGCTAAGGAACCTCGCAAGCGTTCTGGCCGCGCATCGGCAATTTCTTCCGCTGGAGGTGCCGTTCGCGAGCCAAGCCACCGCCGGCGGCGCCATCGCGTCTGGCGTGGACACGGCCCTGCGACAAATGTACGGCGCCGCACGGGATTATGTCCTCGGAATGGAATTTGTGACAGGCCAGGGCCTGCTCGCCAAGAGCGGCGGGCGCGTGGTAAAAAATGTCACCGGGTACGATATCCACAAGTTGATGATCGGCGCTCTAGGCACCCTGGGCGTTATCACGAAAATCAATTTCCGCACGTTCCCGGTGCCCGCATCCGCTCGCGCGTTTGCCGCGGAGTTCGAAAACGCCGAAGGGGCGCTCGAATGGCGCCACCGTATCGCGCGATCTTCATTTAGGCCGCTTTCGCTTGAGGTTCTAAGCCCCGGAGCCGCGGGAATTTTGTCTGGCGAAGCCGCCGCGCGCGCCGTGCCGGATCCAATTCCCTCCGGTCTTTTTTCGAACCGGCGCTGGACGTTTCTCGCCGCCTTCTCGGGGAACGGACATGTTCTGGAACGATGCGAGCGCGACCTTCGCGAAATGGCGGAACAGTGCAACACTATTCGTTTCTCCGTGCTTGGAAACGACGAAATTGCTGGTGCTTCCAACCGGGTGCGGGAATTTATTCCCCTCGCGCTCCGCTCATCGCCTGCAGCCACTGTCGTGAAAATAGCCGTTCTGCCCACGCGTCTCAGCGAAGCGCTGGCCGCTGCCGCGAAGTCCTCAGAAAACAATTCGTTGCCCTGGGCGGCGATGGCCAGGGGGCTCGGCGTAATTTACTTCGCGCTGCTGCCCAACGTGCGCAGCAATGAAACACGCCGTCTCGTCATTCAGGCCACGGATCAAATCCTTTCGAAGTGCTCCTCGCTGGGCGGGAGCGCCGTGGTCCCGTGGTGTCCTGTGGAGTGGAAGAGCAACTTGAAAGTGTGGGGACTCGGCCGCGGCGATCTGGATCAGATGCGCAAATTGAAAATGGTGTTCGACCCGCATGGCGTGCTCTCTCCCGGCCGATTCGTGGGAGGCATCTAAAGCCATGGCGTTCGCTCCGGCATCCCATGAAGACGTGCAAGTTCCCGCTCCCGCCGGACCCAGCGGATTTTCCGGCGCCGACCAGCCTGAATACTCCGTCTATTCCCACTGCGTTCACTGCGGGCTTTGCCTGAATCAGTGTCCCACCTACCGTCTGTGGGGCCGCGAGTCGGATTCCCCGCGAGGACGCATTCGCCAGATGGAGCTCGTCGATCTGGGAAAGCTACCGCTGGGGGATGCCTTCGTCACGCACATCGACCGCTGCCTTGATTGCCGCGCCTGCGAGTCGGCGTGTCCCTCGGGCGTCGAGTACGGCAAGCTCGTGGAAATGGCGCGAGCTCAGATTGAACAGCACTACAAGCGGCCGTTCTTTTCGCGGCTCGCGCGCGGATTGGTCTACCGGCGATTGCTTCCTTATCCAAAAAGAATCGCCGCGGCGGCGCGATTCCTGCGGCTTTACCAGCGCTCCGGCTTGGCTGCGGTGGCACGTGGGGCGGGAATCCTGCGTCTGTTAGGATTGCAGGATCGCGAACGTCTGCTACCTCGAATCGACCGGGATTTTTTCTTCACGCAGCTCGGACAAACGTTTCCGGCGCACGGAAAGCGCCGTGCCCGCGTGGCTTTCTTCGCGGGCTGCATCGCGCAGGTCACGTTCAGCGAACTTAACCGTGCCACGATTCGCGTGTTACAGGCAAACGGCTGTGAAGTAGTGGTCCCGGCAGGACAAGTCTGCTGCGGAGCGCTTCCCGCGCATGCCGGTGTGCGCGATGTCGCCCGCAGCCTCGCTCGCGCCAACTTCGGCGCATTTCTGGAGGGCGATTTTGACGCCATCGTCACCAACTCGGCCGGATGCGGTTCCACCCTGAAGGAATATACGCACCTGTTCGCCGCGAACGATCCCGCGCAGCAGCAGGCCCGCGAATTCGCCGCCAAGATGTGCGATGTCACCGAGTTTCTCGCGGATTTAGGGCTTACGGCAGTGCTCCGGCCGGTCCCGCTGCGTGTTACCTATCAGGATTCCTGCCATCTCGCCCATGGGCAAAAAATCCGCGAGGCCCCGCGCCAGCTGATTCGCGCCGTTCCTGGAATTGAATTTGTCGAGATGCCCCTCTCCGACCAATGCTGCGGTTCCGCCGGCGTCTATAACGTCACGGAAACGGAAGCCTCCCTCGCCCTGCTCGCGCTAAAGATGGAATCGGCGCAGCAGACTAAAGCGCAGGCCATCGTCACGGCGAATCCGGGCTGCATCCTTCAGCTTCGCGCGGGCGCCGCCATTCATGGCACTGGCCAGGAAGTTCTCCACGTCGTTGAGCTACTCGATCGCGCTCTGTCGCCGCAATGAAGGTGGGGTGGACTTATCTTGGCGTACCCGGCACCCACAATTTTAGTTTGTCCGGCGTAGGAAAGAAGCTGCTGGGCATGGTATCGCCGTAACGCACGATCTCCATGGATTTTACAAGTCCATCGCGTACGAATAGCAGGACATCAACGCCCATCCCATAGGCCTCCACTGCAATCGGTTCCCGAACGGTTGCCCGGACAACTGGGCGCTTAACTTGTAAATATACCGTCCCACAACCGCAATCACATTCACCTTTCACCTCAACATGATCTAGTTGTTCCTCGAGCTGATGCTTCCCGGGAAAATCTGCCGAAAGTAAGAACTCCAGGAGATTCCGTTCTTCGCTTCGAAGTGGTCGAGGCTTAAACAGGTCATTCATATGGTGCAGTTTGTACTGAATTTTACTTCTCACCGACGAGATAGCGACAGCCGTCCGCTCCCATCCGTGCGGAATGGACTGCGCCTGCTGGCACGTCGCACCGCTCACCCACGCGATACGTCTGCGATTCGTCCTTCATTGTCAGCGTCATTTCCCCGTCGAGAATGATGTGTGCCGTCAGCCCGCCGTGTGTGTGATCGGGATAAAACGCATTCGGCCCGTCCTGCCAGACAAAGGTATGCGAAAAGCCTTCGGCCTCCAATTGTTTCCGGCAATCTTTTTCGCTGGGCTTTGCGGCCATATTCGCACCGGGGATTATATTAGCGGCGATCATGGAATGGACGGTTGTAGGGGGAGGGCTTGCGAGCGGAGCGTGGTGGAATTCCGCCCGCAAGTACGGCTTGTGCGACGGGGGAAAACTCAATTCTGCGGTGTTGACGGCCCCGGCGGAGGCTCCGCTGGCCCCTTCCGGAAAATCACGTTTCTTTCGTCTTGCTTCACCGTGTAGCCGGATGGCACCTCGAAGAGTGATGCGTCCGGTTCTTCCCGCTGGATATTGGTCAACTGGAACACGTTCTCGCCGGTTCGCGGATCGATCCTCTTGATCATCACATTCATCTGTAAGTCGGGCGAATACCATCGCTCCACCGAGATTTCGATCGGCTTCTCGTTGCCGATCGCGCCCGCCGGAATGGTGCGTGTCGTTTTGGTTCCTTGTACTGTCAAGCCGTCCATCGTTTGTGTGCCAAGCGACACCGTCGTCGTTTCATTTCGCTGCTCTTGCGCAAACGGCGGAAGCGCCGCATCGTCTCGCTTCTCGCGCCGTTTCGCAGGCAACGCCAGCTTGCGTGCCATCTTCCGATTCGGCTCCAAGATATAGGTTGCGCCGGCCACCGGATCGTTGATGAAAACCACATGCGGCGGAGTTTTTCCGGAAGTAGCCCAAGGCCCGATGGCGGGGAGCGTCACATCGCGCCGCGTGCGGCCGTTGCTGTCGCGCGCCAGCGTTCCGCTCGTGGTGCGCTGGATGCGATTCCCATCGGCGAGCACCTCGGTGCTCTGTTGAGAAAATGTCGCAGTATAGGGAGCGCCCGTCACGGTGTTCCCGCCAATCCCCGCCTCGAATGTCACAAATCCCATGGCGTCGTCCGGCGAAAGCGGCCCGGGCCCGATCCTCTGGTAAAAAACATTCGGGCCCGCAGGAGGCGGTCCCGGAGGCCCGGCTTGCGCGCTGGCGGCCCCTCCGATCGTGAACACTGCCAATGCTATCGTCATCAGCCTTGCGGTGCGGCTCAGGCGAGCGGAATCATTTGAAAGTCTCATCTCGGTATTCCTCTCCTTGAATCTCGCGATCTTTCTTTATTGGTTCAAACTCGCCTCTGACACGAGTCGAACGGCCTGCGGCGCGCCGTCTTCACTCAGCACAATATCCGCCGGAATCTGCTCTCCCGCGCTGACGTCCACCACGGGAACGCCGAGCGATGCCAGCGCCGCACGAGAGAGAACCACGAGGACAACAGTTCCTCCTTCGAGTGTCGCCGGGTCATCCGCGTATGGCAGCGGGACAAAAGGGGTCGCATATTCCAGATTGCTTGCCTGGTTTTCCGCTGCCTGATCTCCCGGCTCCGCGCCCGCGACATTCTGCACCGGCGTTTCCTTCGTGACTCCCGCATTCAAATGCCGCGCTTGGCTGTGGCGCAGCGAGAATCCCAGCACCAGCAGCACGGCTGCAGCCGCGCCAATCGCCGCGAGCCGTCGGCGAATCCCCGGGCCCGAAGATTCAGCCTTCTGCCGCCTGAATTCCTGCATCACGGCAGCCTCGACGCGTTGAGGCGCTCCCGCATCCGTTCCTCGCGCGGCAATGGCGTGTAAGGCGAAGTCCAGCGATTCAGCTTGCGTCATCAGCCGCGCACAGCGGTCGCAAAATTCCGCATGGGCCAGCGCATTCTCGCGAAGCGCCGAACCTCGCGTTCCCGGACGATCCAGGTCCTGAAGGATTTCCTCGAACTCAACGCACCCGATTTGCATCACTTCTTCGTCTTCATTATTCATTCGCCCACCGCCGAAGCGCGTCGCGCGGGATGCGCTTCACGCAGCTTTTCGAGCAAGATGGCTCGGGCCCGGTGCAGTCGCGACCGGACTGTCCCGACGGGGCAGTCCAAAGCCGCCGCTGTTTCTTCATAGCTCATTTCCTCAAGTTCGCAGAGCACCACCACCTCCCGGTAATTATCCGGCAGCGTCCGGATGGCCTTCCGCACCCTTTGCACGGTTTCCATCGACGTAAACTCATCCCGGCTCGCCAGCTCGGCGTAATGGCCATTTTCATTGGCATTTGCCCGAATGCTGTTGCCATTCGGCCACGCACCGGCCGATTGTGGGCCTCGTTCTTCTCCATCATCCACCAGCGGCACCAGTCGCTGGTCCTGCGCCCACCGCTTACGCAAATGGTTGCGCGCGATGCCGAACAGAAAACCTCCCACCGTTCCGCGTGCCGGATCGAATCGTTTTGGATTGCGAATCAACGTCATGAATACCTCTTGCGTCACGTCTTCGGCAATCGCGGTATTGCCGCTCATATGCAGAGCGAACCGATAGATCGATCCCTGCCGGCGCCGGTAGAGGTGCGTGAAAGCTTCCTCGTCGCCCGCTGCCATACGGCGCACCAAGCCGTCATCTGTCAGTTCGATGGCCCCAGTCATCTCAACCTTTTGGACGGCCTGCCCTGCTTCTCGTTACATATTCCGGCTCCGCGCTCTGATAGTTCCTTAATTTCACAGCCTCGGCATGGTCTTTAGTCCTTTGAATCTACAGGGGCATGCCCGGAATCGCAGGCAGCCTGCTTGAACAGCTTCTTGACCTATTCGCCCGGCTCTCATAACGTATTGCCGGACGAAAGGGTGACGCCGTCACATTCACCTGGGACGTCCCATTACTTCGGCGGTCCTTCGCCACCAGGAGCAGTCATGCAGGAATTCGATCCGCACGTCCTTGAAGAAAAGCCGGTGCCTCCACCCGACGAATTCAGCAAGCGCGCGCATATCCGCTCGCTCAATGAATACCGGCAAATGTACGAAAGCGCGGAGCGAGATCCCGAAGGCTTCTGGGCTGAGCAGGCCAAGCTGCTGGATTGGTTTGAGCCGCCCAAGCGCACCTTGGAATGGAAGCCGCCGCACGCCCAGTGGTTTGTGGGCGGGAAATTGAACGTCTCTCATAATTGTCTGGACCGCCACCTCGCCAAAAGCGGCAACAAGCCCGCGCTTCTGTGGGAAGCCGAGGATGGCTCCAAATTGCAGCTCACCTATTCCGAACTACACCAGCGAGTCTGCCGCTTTGCCAATGCGCTCAAATCGCTTGGTCTGAAGCCGGGCGATTGCGTGGCCATTTACATGCCCATGATTCCCGAATTGCCCATCGCCATGCTGGCATGCGCGCGAATCGGAGCGGTGCATTCGGTGATCTTCGGAGGTTTCAGCTCGCAGGCCCTGATCGATCGCATTGGCGATGCCAAAGCCAGAGTCCTGATCACCGCCGACGGTGGTTACCGTCGAGGCAAAATTGTGCCCCTGAAGGAGACGGCGGATGCCGCCCTCAAAAGTTGTCCCTCCATCGAGAAATCTATCGTCGTGCGCCGCACCGGCGAGAAAGTCTCTTGGCAGGAAGGGCGCGATTTGTGGTGGCACGACCTGGAAAAGGCGGCTTCGAAAGATTGTCCCGCTGCCCCATTCGACTCCGAGCAGCCGCTCTACATCCTCTACACCAGTGGGACAACCGGAAAGCCCAAAGGCGTCCTGCACACGTCCGCGGGATATCTGTTGCAATGCATGTGGACCACCCGCCTTGTCTTCGATCTGCGCGACGATGACGTCTATTGGTGTACCGCAGACATTGGTTGGGTGACGGGCCACAGTTATATCGTGTACGGGCCCTTGGCGAACGGTGCCAGCGTCGTGATGTACGAAGGCGCGCCCGATCAGCCCCGCAAAGATCGCTTCTGGGACATCATCCAACGTTACAAAGTCACCATTTTTTACACTTCTCCAACGGCCATCCGCGCGTTCATGGCCTGGGGGACCGAGTGGATCAAGCCGCACGATCTGAGCAGCCTGCGATTGATCGGCTCGGTGGGCGAGCCCATCAACCCCGCGGCTTGGAAATGGTATTCGGAAACGATTGGCAACCACCGCTGTCCCGTCGTGGATACCTGGTGGCAGACGGAAACGGGCGCCATTATGATTTCGCCTCTCCCGGGTGCGACTCCCGCCAAGCCTGGCTCCGCCACCCTCCCGCTGCCCGGCATCGCCGCCAAGGTCGTCAACCTTCAAGGCCGTCCGGTCGGTCCGGGCGAGACGGGCTATCTGACGATTCAAAAGCCGTGGCCCTCGATGCTTCGCACCATTTATGGCGACGACGACCGCTACAAGCGCGAATATTGGAGCCGCATTCCGGGTGTTTATTTTGCCGGAGACGCGGCCCAGTGCGACAAGGATGGCTACATCTGGGTCCTCGGTCGCGTGGATGATGTCATCAAGGTTGCCGGACACCGCCTCAGCTCGATGGAAATAGAAAGCGTGCTGGTAAGCCATCCCGCCGTCGCCGAAGCGGCAGTCGTGTCGCGGCCGGATGATGTGAAAGGTGAAGCCATCATCTGCTTCGTGACGCTCCGCTCCGGGCACTTCCCGAACCCTGGCCTGCACGCCGCATTGATGGAACACGTCTCCGTAACCATCGGCACCATCGCGCGGCCGGCGGATGTTCGCTTCGCCGATTTGCTGCCCAAGACGCGCAGCGGCAAGATCATGCGTCGCTTGCTTCGGGAACTCGCGTGCAAGGGCGGCATTTCCGGCGACACAACCACGCTCGAGGATCTTTCAGTCATCGAGCGCCTTGCCAAAGCTCAGGGTCAGGAAGAAGAGTAGCGCCCCATACGCGAATAGAGTCTCGTAGGTTATCTTCAGCGGTTTTCATGCCGGCGTGACGTGAACCCCTGCGCGAACCGGCACCCGATGGTTTCGTGTCGAGGCAGGTGCTTGCTTTCGTCTTGCGAGACGGCAGCTTCAAAAAGGGGATTCCGCGAAGTGCGACGCCGAAGAGTGGCCTTCATTATCGTCATCCAATCGATTTTATTGCTGGTGCACGCCTTCGTTTGCTTCACCTGGATCCAGTTCTGGGGAGTCACCGATCCCCGCTCGGTTTGGAGATTGGCGGTTCTATTTGTGCTGTTGTCAGTCAGTTTTGTCGCTGCGTCGTTGCTCGCTTTCCGTTACTCCCATTTTCTGGTGCGGATTCTGTACACGCTTTCCGCCGTGTGGCTGGGCGTGGTGAATTACCTTTTCCTGGCAGCTGGCGCATGCTGGATTTGTTATGCGCTCGCAATGCTTGCGGGGTTGCGCGGGGAGCGGCGGAGTCTCGCGATTCTGCTGTCCGGCCTGGCTCTCCTGACGAGTTTATACGGGATCGTGAACGCGTCTCGTCCGCGAATCAAACGAATCACCGTGAAGTTGCCGAATCTGCCCGATTCCTGGCGCGGGCGGGTGGCCGCCATGGTGAGCGACACTCATCTGGGTCCGGTGAGAGGCGCCGGATTCGCGGGGCGCGTGGTTGCGATCGTCGCCCAATTGCGGCCCGACATCGTCTTCCTCGCCGGCGACCTCTATGATGGCACGGCGGCGGATACGGATCGGCTTGCACAGGCGTTTGCGAATCTTTCCCCTCCTCTGGGCGCGTATTTTGTCACCGGCAATCACGAGGAGTTTTCCGATCGCACGAAATATCTCGAGGCGTTGACGCGGGCGGGCATCCGTGTTCTGAACAACGAGAAGCTGACGCTCGATGGCTTGCAGATTGTGGGCGTGCTGTATCGCGAGTCAGTGCATCAGCAGCATTTCCAATCCGTGTTGGAGCAGGCGTCGCTGGACCGAAGCCGTCCCAGCATCTTGCTAACTCACGTGCCGCACCACCTTTCCGTCGTTGCAGCGCAAGGCATTTCCTTGCAGCTTTCCGGCCATACACACGGCGGACAGTTTTTCCCCCACACACGCATCGTTTCGCGTATTTACGGTCGGTTCGCCTACGGATGTCAGAATTTCGAAAATCTCATCGTTTACACGTCCTGTGGCGCAGGCACCTGGGGACCCCCAGTGCGGGTGGGCACCCGACCCGAAATCGTGCTAATCCGTTTCGAGTAATTGGCGAAGCCTGCACGAAGACGAGAGGTCGATCGTCGGTTCCGAAGGCTTCAGGTGGCGTTCTAGTTCTACGTCGGGAATTAGTACAGGCAGCCCCATGCCGTTGTCAGCGGCATTTTCTTCAAGATAGGGGGCCGCCTGGTTACCTGAGAACTAAAGATTTGGTAGCGCTAACGGGAATCGAACCCGTATTTCAGCCTTGAAAGGGCGATATGCACACCCCTGTTTATATTGGCTTTTTGCCCACTTTATCATCAAACTCGGCCCCGATTGTCATCAACATTTTAAAGCCGGAGCCGAGTGTCATCGGTGTTGATGACAGTCTTTGGTCGGATTTTCATTTCGCTTTCTGAAATGCTTCGGGACTCGCAACCAAGCCCGCACTATGTAATTCTCTGCCCGCTTCAATTGCGGCGGCTCTCATGTTCTCGGGTTCGTTGTGAATCGGCATCAGTCGTTTCCAGATGTCGCAGAAGTCATCACCGAGCATCCGGCGATAGAGTAAAACTCTGAACCAATTCAACTCCACTTCTGCGCGCAACAACATACCCTCGGTTTGAAAAATCTTATCCAAGCCAAAGCCAAACATCCTGACGGAAATCGGATTGCCGTGGGTCAACGCGTGAAGTGAATTCAGGAACGGCTCGTTGTTTATGAGCGGCACCGGCGCAAGTAGATGGCTGATGTGACCTTTGCCGAGCGCATCGTTAATCATTTTGTCCATCTTAACCAGACTGGGACTGCCAGCGCGGTCGAACGTCAACTGCTCGGCAATCTCCAGGTCACTATCCATCGCCCAGACCAAGAACCAAATACCTCGGCGGCTGTATTCGATGAAACTGCGAATAGTCACCAGGAAGTGAAAATCGTTCTTGCCTTGCTGCGCTTTTAGACCATTGAAGATGGCTTCGCTGGCGTTCAGATACCGGATGGCAACCAGCAGTCGATATTTTGACGTTGGGAGTTGAACTGCCTCGTCACCTTGCGCGTTAGCCATTTTGCTGACCGGCAAATCTCACTGACCTGCCGCGCGTGAGGCCGTCTCAATCTTTGTTATCGTATCGTCGATGTTCAGAGATTGCAGTTGCAACTCTACATACTCGTCAAACATTTGAAGCGCAGTCGCGTTTTCAACCGGAAGATTCAGAAACTCAGTCATGAATGCGCCCGCCATGAAAACCACAGGCATTGTCTCCTGCACTAGCGCGCGGATTTCCTTGTCTGAGTAGGTCGGGCCGACTTCCCGAGTTTGTTTACTCAACTGCTTCATTACTTGCTCGGGGCCGTTGTGTGTGAGGCCATGCAACATTCCGATGCGGCCTTTGAATCGCGGCCCTACCATCGGCTCTACGCCCATCTTCTCATCTATCTGTTTTCCAACAGCCACGAAGTCGGTGTTGTATTCTCCGTTTGAAATCGACCGCAGTTGCTTTTCAGTTCCGAACATCACCAGAAATAATTTTAAGAATGCTTCCTCCAAAACTCGGAGTAGAGAGTAAGCAGATGTCGGATTGCCGTTCCGAAGTAGGGTCAGGATTCCGTTGTGGTGCTCGAAAACAATGGTCCAATACGCCAGCGCAAGCGGGTCTCGATTTGTTTTTATGATGTGCTGTCGATTATTGCTGACGAGAAGTTGAACACGTTCGCTCAGTTTGCTGGCGTGCGCAATCATCAATTCGGTCGAGCATGGATTTGTGATTTGCAATTTTGTTTGGTAGCGCGTACGGGAGTCGGACCCGTCTTTCCGGCTTGAAAGGCCAGCGTGCTAACCGATGCACCAACGCGCCACGGAGAGAAATTCTATCACACCTACCCGTGCATCTCGTTCGCAACGTATTCTCCCCCCTTCACCATCGCCAATCTAATTCGTTTCGTGTTCAAAACGTTGTAGCGAGATAACATTGCTTGTGTCTTCCAACCGCCGATCTTCATCACCATATCCGAATCTACATCAGCATCAATCAAATTGATTGCGGCAGAGCATCGGCAATCGTGAATCCTAACTCCCGTGCGAGTCCGCGTTTTTTGGTTCCATGTTCCTAGTCCAGACTTTGCACAAGCTCGGCTCCATTCGATGCGGAAGTTTGTGGAATAGAAGACAGGTTTTGAGGAGTCTCGAAACATTTTGCGAAGCATCGCCGCGATGGGTTCCAACTGTTTCCCAGCGAGAACAATGGTAAGCGGTATTCTAGATTTTACGATCTCAGCGGGAAGTTTGATCTCTGTGCAGTCGGAATTCACCATATCCCAAGTGATTTTTTGAAGCGTACCTAGCCTGCATCCCGTCCCATACATGAAAATGAAAAACGGGCGAAGATTCTCAGGCAAGTGCGTGAGTATCTTAGCGAAGCCCTTGGGCTCGATATATTGTCCAGCCGCTTCCGAATCTCTCGGCATCGGAAAATGCGGCACAGTGTGTAGTTGGAGTTTTTTATCCGCGCGAGCTTGATTGAACATGGCGCGAAGCATAACCATATTTCGGCGAATCGTCGGGTCTTTCACGTTATCCTTGGTGCGGCGATGCGTAATGTATCTGCGGAGTGTATCGGAAGTGATATTTCTCACCGCCATGCCTTTGAAAAAGTCGTCCAGATATTGAAGCCCGTAGTATTTGTGTTGTTCGGGATTCTGTTCCAGATAGGCATCGCGGATTTTTTCATACGTGAGTTTATCTGTTATCGCTGTAGGAATCGCGCCACGGCTGGTATCTGTCAACTCCTCTCGAGACCCGAACGAGGTTTTTACCGAAACGTTTCGTTCAAAAGAGTAGCCGAGTCATCCCGTCAGATTGAGCTAAAAAACCGACTGCACCAACATTGTGCAGTTGGGTAGAATAATCACTGCCCTATGTTGGTGCAAATTGTCATCAAGATTGTCATCAAGATTGGCGTTTTTCCCCGCAAGTCTCAATACTACACAGTACGTTTTGCTACTTAACCGCTGTATTTTCTGACGTACCGGTACGTCTCAACACGCAGGGGCAACCTTGAAAGGGCCGCGTGCTAACCGTTGCACCATAGCGCCGAAGTGCAGCCAAACTGCGAGGAGATTCGATTATCGAGGAAATTCATGGGATTGACAAGGCGCGAAGAGATCGTGGAAGAAAATCTCAACAGGACTGCTCGTTCCACTCCCGGCGCTCACGCAGCGAAGTGATGTGCGCGATATGGTGCCGGCCATGCCACTCATAGTGCGCGAGATTCTGGCCGACCGTCATGGTGCCCAGATTGGGGTGACGGAATCTGCGCTCCCAATCGGTTCGTGAGAGCGAGCGGAGCAGCAATACCCAACGCGCATGCAGGTTCTCGATCAGCGGCAGAGACGCATCGAGGGGAGCCTTCGAATCGGCTAGTTCGGCCCAGAGTGCCTCCTCGTAGGTTTTGATTGTGGGATCGTCTTCTGTGAGAGCGAGCTTGCAGCGTATGTAGGCGTTCATGTGGCTGTCGGCGAGATGATGGACCACCTGGCGCACCGTCCATCCGCCTGGCCGGTAAGGTGTGTCGAGTTGGGTTGGATTCAAATCCACGACGGCAATCGCGAGGCGCGCGGGCGCTTCCGCAATCGAATCGATCAAGACGCGTCGCTCGTCGCCGGTTAGATGCTCGGGACGCTCGAATTTACCGACGGGATAGCGCAGGTTCGCTTCCATGATTTCCTTCCTCCGGTAGCTGGCATTAGCCAGCCAATCACAAAAGATTATGTCTTTCGAGGTTCCGCATGGCAACTTTCTGCCCGCGCATGACTCCTGCAATCCTCGCGCAGGAACAGCGCTTCGCAATCCAGCCTTAGCGGCGGAGCGAGATGCTCTGCGGCCGGGAAACTTTTTCCCGAACACAGATGACTTTTACAGATGCGGCAGAGTATTCTTTCGCGTGCACTTCGGCCGGTCGCTTTTCCTGTTCACAGCAGCTTTCTTCGGCGGTGCCATCAACTCCGTTGCAGGAGGGGGCAGCTTTCTCACTTTCCCCGCCTTGCTCTTCATCGGCATCCCGCCCATAGCCGCGAATGCCACCAGCACCGCCGCGGTCTGGCCCGGTACGGTGGCCAGCATGTTCGCCTACCGAAAGGCACTTACCGCCGAAGCGCGGCGTTTGCTGCCCCCGCTTCTCATCATGGGCGTGATCGGGGGCGTGCTCGGCGCGCACATCCTGTTGAAGACCCCGCAGGACACATTCATGAAGCTGATTCCTTGGCTGCTTCTGCTTGCCACGCTTCTGTTTGTTTCGAGCGGCCGGATCACGCGATGGATGCGCGCTCGCACCAGCCACCATGGCAGCGGCAACCTCCTCATGATTGCAGGCGGATTGCTGTTGGAGCTGCTGATTTCGATGTACATCGGATATTTCGGCGCCGGCGTGGGCATCCTGATCCTGGCGCTGTTGGCTTTGCTCGGGATGGAAAATATTCACACCATGAACGCCACAAAGACGGTGCTTGTGACTGTGGTGAACGGCGTGGCGCTCTCTATGTTCATCTGGTCCAAAGTGGTGGTCTGGCCCGAAGCGATCGTGATGATCGTTGGTGCGGTGCTGGGCGGCTATGGGGGCGCCTCCGTTGCGCAAAAAGTGAATCCGCAATATATACGCCGCTTGGTCATCCTGATCGGGTTTGCGATGTCGGCTTACTTCTTCGTGCGTTATTGACAGCTCAGCTCTCTTCCTGCGCGAGCGCCAAGCGATGGTTCCGAAGGGGAGTTCAGCGACGGCTCTCCTTCGAATGGCGTTCGATCATGTGCTTCGTCAGAATCACCAGACCGAAAATCTGCGTCCACTCCGACACGATGTTTCCCACTACCTCCCCCCACTTTCCTTCCGGATCCATGAAAGCGAACAGCACAATCCAACCCGCGCCCGTGGTCAGGAGAAAGATGCTCAAAGAGTGTTCTCGCAGCCACTCCCGGGCAGGACCTAACAGAAAATTCTTGTGCACGGGCCGGCTTTCGGCTGAATCTTTTTCGTAGAGATACTTCGTTGCCAGCACGATAACGACAACCCCCGACCAGTCCGCGATGGCATTGCCGAAAAACGACCCGAGGTGCGTGGCGGGGTTCGAAACGCGATATAGACAAATCAAAATACCAACAATGCAAATGGACGTAATGCTCAGCGAATGCTCATGAAAAAAACCGTGTTTGTGCGAATGCTGCCGCGCCAGTGACATTGAGTTCTCCTGTCCATAGGATTATGGGGGAGTTGAGCGTTTGCCTGGAACTATTCGGAACCAACGCGAAAAAAATACACGGGTGTCCCGCCACCGGAATCGGATGTGTCAATCGTAAGTCTATAATTAGCATAGACTTACTTCTGGTCAATGAGCGGTGATCAAAATGCAGTGCCTTGCTTGGGCGTCGGTTCCGTACTGTGCGAGTTGGGCCGAGCACATAGACACATGAGTCATATGTTCGACATCTTCACCACTCTTCCAGATGGCAGACCTCTTTGGGTTGAGTGCATCGAGGGCGTGGAAGAAGCCCGAAAGCGCATGAAAACGCTGGCGAATTCTCAGCCGGGCGATTACTTCATCTATTCCGAAAAAAGCGGCGGGGTGATCGACCGCGTCCCGCGCGATTTGGAATCGATGATCGGCGAGCCCGAGCACAAACTCTAGATCGCCCTGCGAACCTCCCTCAGTACTACCCAACAAACTCTCTTTTTGTCCTGCGGCAGTTGACGATCTACTTAACGCTTTTTGTTGACAAGCGCATAAATTCAATAGATGTCCTTCTGTACCTAAAGTGCTTTCCTTAAGAAAGCACTTTTGTCTATCAAGGGGAGGGGTTTGTATGCGCCCGGAAGCGGCGGTACAGGCGGTCCGTTACTGCCTGAGTGCAATGGACCTGCCGTCCCCAAGTCGTTGGACTCTGCTATTTCACAAGCAATCCGATCCACAGCGTCCAGGAGAACTACGGGCTTGTTAAGATCGATCATAGCTTTGGGACGAAAAATACGCTTTCGGCTACCTACAATATTGACCCATCGAGCGAATATGAGCCGGTCCAAACGG
>Ga0307372_10003481_pt1 | contig 25048 bp, 20 predicted proteins | sample OX1MG_FD_202533 | JGI IMG/M metagenome (GOLD analysis project Ga0307372, IMG submission 202533) | Soil microbial communities from Risofladan, Vaasa, Finland - OX-1 | ecosystem: Environmental > Terrestrial > Soil > Coastal area > Acid sulfate soil | place: Finland: Risofladan, Vaasa | collected...
GGCCAGCGCTCCCTTGAGAACCCAGCGGCCTGGCGCAGCAATGGCAAGGCGCACGAAGAGGCGGTCGAAGACGACGGCCTTTCGCAGATGTCGCCCCTCGATAACTTGTCGAACAAGGCGCTCGACTCGACCTCCACGGGTCTTTGCAACGCCGAGAAGTTTTGATTCGGTTGCTGCCATGCCTCGGTCGAGTGCTTGGCTGACTGCTGCCATTTTCTGCTCTGGGGCGATTCCCGCCTGGGCCGCATCTATGATAGGGCGGGCTGGTGCGGTCACTCGGATTCCGTCGCGGACCACGACGTCGGACTTTCCAAGGCGCCGCGTCGTCGTGTGTATCGCGACCCCCGGAGATGCGGAGCGATAACGCCTCACTCGGGGGACGGTGAGATGAACGACCTCGGGCACCACGTCGGAAAGCCCGAGGATGTCGAGCGCGCTGTCATGTGACACTACGGCCACTTCTCTTCCCGTCACAAGCCACCCGGCGACTACGTCCTCGCGTGGTGGACCCGGAGGAAGCGACCGGACTTGGCGTGATGGGCGAGCAGCGCCTTGCTGAAACCGCATGCTCGCGCCTGAGCCGCCGTAAAGTATCCACCCTGCTCGGGGGGCAGACCACTCGAACGTCGAGGCATCAAGAAATTACCAGAACGGCACGATGTCGGGTGCGCCATCAGCGCTCTGCGGACGAACAAAAACTCTTGGACGCGATCGCGGCCAGCCGCTCACCCGCACTACTTCCTCTGTTCATACTCGCCATAGATACGGGCCTGCGCTTCCGAATTGAGATCGCTCACCCGGAGCGATCTTTCGATTGGCGAATGGAAAAAGGCTTGGCGGCTTGCGTTCGAGGAAGCTGGAGTCCGGTACCGCTGGCACGATTGTCGGCACTCCTTCATTTCGCGCCTTGCCGAGAATCCTCACGTCAGCGAGGAAACCATCAAGTCACTAGCCGGCCATGTCAGCAAGCGGATGCTGGAGCGGTACAGTCACATCAGGACCCAGGCCAAGCGCGATGCGATCGCAGTCCTGGACGGACGAAATTCTGACCTTGCGTGGGCACATGATTGGGCACAGTCCACGGCCCAAGTCCGGATGAACAGCAAAAAGTCCTTGATTTTATTGGTGGGCGGTGCTGGGATCGAACCAGCGACCCTCGGCTTGTAAGGCCGATGCTCTACCGCTGAGCTAACCGCCCCATAAGCGCGAGGAACTTGATTTGCCTGTTCGAGCAAAGGCGCCGTTTCGAATCTGCCGCGCAACAGCGGATAATCCGGGGCTCCGAGAATTAGAGCTGGCTCGTGGCTTATACGGTGGTTGCGCCCGTGTCCGAACCGCCCTCGGCGAGGCCTTCGTTGAGCGAGTCCTTCAATTGCTTGCCGGCGCGGAACTTTGCCGTGCGGCTGGCTGAGATCTGAATCGATTCGCCGGTTTTCGGATTACGCCCGACCCGCGCCTCACGAGCCGCGATCGCGAATGTTCCGAAGCCGGAGATATTCACCCGATCGCCCTGTTTGAGCGCGTTGACGATATCGTCGAGCAGGACGTTGAGCACGCGCTCCGCATCGCCCTTGTTCAGCCCAATCTTGTTGGACAATCCCTCTATCAGCTCGGCCTTCGTCATTTGGCCTTTCCCCCGACCCTTACCCAGCCTTGATAGACGCGTCCGCCGGAGCTTGCCGGCGGACGCGCGCTTTTCCGTTCCTTAGGAGAGATTGGTCGATACCGCAGAGTCGTCCTCTTCGCCGGGCTCGTCCATCTGATCCTTGCTTCCCACCGTAGCGCTGAAGTCGAGCGGCCTCGGCTTGAAGAAGGCCTCGGGATCGCTCAGCACCAGGGCGTGTCGCAGGACCTCGTCCATGTGCTCGACCGGGATGAGCGTCACGGTCTTGAGGACCGGCCCCGGAATCTCTTCCATATCCTTGGCGTTTTCCTTTGGTATCAGCACCGTGCGGATTCCGCCGCGATGGGCCGCGAGGATCTTTTCCTTGAGTCCGCCGATAGGCAACACGCGCCCGCGCAGCGTTATCTCGCCGGTCATCGCAAGGTCGTTGCGCACGCTCACCCGGCATAGCGCGGAGACCAGCGCGGTCGCCAGCGTGATTCCGGCCGAAGGGCCATCCTTGGGCGTCGCACCCTCGGGAATATGAATGTGGATGTCGATCTTCTGGTAGAAGGTCGAATCGAGGCCCAGCGTCTCGGCTCGCGATCGGACGTAGGAAAGCGCCGCCTGCGCGCTCTCCTGCATCACTTCGCCGAGCTGGCCGGTGACGGTCAACTTGCCCCGCCCGGGAACTATCGTAACCTCGACGCTCAAGAGCTCGCCGCCCATCTCGGTCCATGCAAGTCCGGTCGCGACGCCAATCTGCGGCTGCGTCTCCGCAATTCCGTAGCGGAAGCGTGCCGGTCCGAGATACTTGGCCAGGCTCGTAACGCTCATCTTGACGTGCGCATTGCGGTCGGTCTTGACCACTTCGACCGCGACCTTGCGGCAGATCGAAGCGATTTCGCGCTCCAGGTTGCGGACTCCGGCTTCGCGCGTGTAGTGGCGGATTATCCCCAGCAGCGATTGATCCGAGAACTCGATATTCTCTTCCCGAAGCCCGTTGGCCTCGCGCTGCTTGCGCACCAGGTAGCGCTTGGCAATGTTGAGCTTTTCGGTCTCCGTGTAGCCCGGAATCCGGATTATCTCCATCCTGTCCTGCAGCGGACGCGGAATTCGATCGAGCGTGTTGGCGGTCGTGACGAACATCACTTTCGACAGATCGTAATCGCAATCAAGGTAATGATCGTTGAAGTTGCAGTTCTGCTCGGGATCGAGCACTTCGAGCAGCGCCGACGACGGATCGCCGCGGAAGTCGGTCGACATTTTGTCGACTTCGTCGAGCAGCAGCACGGGATTCCCCGAGGTCGCCTTGCGCATGCTCTGGATCACCTTGCCCGGCAGCGCCCCGATATAGGTGCGCCGATGGCCCCGGATTTCGGCTTCGTCGCGCACGCCGCCCAGCGATACACGGACGAACTTGCGCCCGGTCGCACGCGCGATCGACTTGCCGAGCGAAGTCTTGCCCACTCCCGGCGGACCCACCAGGCACAGAATCGGACCTTTCAACTGGCCGACCAGCGTCTGCACCGCCAGGTACTCGAGGATGCGCTGCTTGACCTTGTCGAGGCCGTAATGATCCTCCTCGAGGATTCGTTCCGCCTCCTTGATATCGAGCTTGTCCTCGGTGTACTCGAACCACGGCAGCGCGAGGAACCAGTCGAGGTAGTTGCGCACCACGGTCGCCTCGGCCGACATCGGCGACATCATCTTGAGCTTTTTGATCTCGCGCTCGCACTTCTCGCGCGCTTCGGCCGGCATCTTCTTCTGCCGCAGTTTCTCTTCCAACTCCTGAATCTCGTTCTTGAATTCGTCCTTTTCGCCGAGTTCCTTCTGAATCGCGCGCATCTGCTCGTTGAGGTAGTACTCCTTCTGGGTTTTCTCCATCTGCTTCTTGACCCGGGAGCGGATGCGTTTTTCGACTTCCAGTATCTCAAGCTCCGAGCGCATGTAGCCCAAAATCTTTTCGAGCCGCTCGGCCGGATTCGCGCACTCGAGCAGCGCCTGCTTGTCTTCGAGCTTGATACCCAGATGTTCGACCAGCTTGTCGGCCAGATAGGCGGGATCGTCCACCGCCGCAATCGAAGTCGCCATCTCGGGCGGGATTTTCTTGTTGAGGCGCACGTAATTGTCGAACGTGGCGTTGACCGAGCGGATCAGCGCCTCGACCTCGGTCGTGCGCTCGCAGACTTCCTCGATCTCGGCGACCTCAACCTGGAAATATTCCTCCTCGCCGGCATAGCGCAGAATTCGCGCGCGCTTCTTGCCCTCGAGCAGCGCCTTCACGGTGCCGTCGGGCAGGCGCAGAAGCTGCACCACCACTCCGAGCGTGCCCGTCGCGTAGATGTCGGCGGGGCCGGGATCGGAGACCTTGGCGTCCTTTTGCGCGGCGAGCAGAATCGGCTGCTTGCGCGCCTCGGCGGCCTCGAGGGCCTTGATGGACTTCTGGCGGCCGACGAAGATCGGATAAACCTGGTGCGGAAAAACTATCAGTTCACGCAGCGGCAGAAGGGGAACCATCTCACCTTGTGACGGGTCGCGACTGTCTTTCTTATCGTTGCGGAAAAGCATTTACGTCGTATCCTGGGCCCTGTTCAGGCGGTTTCTGCGGTCTTCTGATAGACCAGCAGCGGCTGCTCCTTCTGGGTGACGACTTCCTCAGATATCAGTACCTCCTTGATGTTTGGCTGGGAGGGAATTTCGTACATCAGGTCCACCATGATGGTCTCCAGAATAGCACGCAGGCCGCGCGCCCCAGACTTGCGCTTGAGCGCCTCGCGCGCGATCGCCTTGAGCGCCCCCTGGGTGAACTTCAGGTGGACGTTCTCCATGTCGAAGAGCTTCTGATACTGCCGCACCAGCGCGTTCTTGGGCTCGGTCAGGATTCGCACCAGCGCGTCCTCGTCGAGTTCTCCCAGCGTTGCGATTACCGGCAGCCGGCCGACGAATTCCGGAATCAAGCCAAACTTGAGCAAATCCTCGGGCTGAACTTCGTTAAGCAGTTCCGAGAAAGTCTTGGCTTCGCGATGGGTCAGGTCGGCTCGAAAGCCCATCGTCTTGCCCGCGATCCGGCGGCGGATTATGTCGTCGAGGCCCACGAACGCGCCCCCGCATATGAACAGGATATTCGTGGTGTCGACCTGCAAAAATTCCTGCTGCGGATGCTTGCGGCCGCCCTTGGGCGGCACGCTCGCCATGGTGCCCTCGATTATCTTCAGCAACGCCTGCTGCACGCCCTCGCCCGAGACGTCGCGCGTGATCGACGGGTTGTCGCCCTTGCGCGCGATCTTGTCGATCTCGTCGATGTAGACGATTCCGCGCTGGCATCGCTCGATATCGTAGTCGGCGTTCTGGAGCAGCGAGAGAATTATGTTCTCGACGTCTTCGCCGACGTAGCCCGCCTCGGTCAGCGAAGTCGCGTCCGCGATCGTGAAAGGCACCTGCAGAAACCGCGCGAGCGTCTGCGCCAGCAGCGTCTTGCCCACGCCAGTCGGCCCGATCAGCAGGATGTTCGATTTCTGCAGCTCGACGTCGCCCGTAACCATCTGCGAGTCGATTCGTTTGTAATGATTGTGGACCGCCACCGAGAGAATTTTCTTGGCGCGCTCCTGCCCGATCACATACTGATCGAGCACCCGCTTGATCTCGGCTGGCTTCGGTACCGTCGAACTTTGGCTGAAGGCCTCCTCGCTGTCGGTCTCCTCGGCGATTATGTCGTTGCAGAGGTCGATGCACTCGTCGCAGATATAGACCGTCGGCCCCGCGATAAGCTTGCGAACCTCATCCTGGCTCTTTCCGCAGAACGAGCAGACCAGATTGCCCGCGCGGTCGTCATGCTTGGCCATACTGCCTCCCGGCGTTCACTTGGAGGTCCCCCGGCTAACGATTACCTCATCGATCAGTCCGTATTCAACCGCCTGTTCGGGCGCCATGAACATGTCCCGGTCGGTGTCCTTCTCGATCTTGCGGAGGCTCTGCCCGGTATGCAGCATGAAGAGATTGTTGATCTCTTCGCGCGCCCGCAAAATCTCCCGCGCCTGGATCTCGATATCGGTCGCCTGCCCCTGCGCTCCGCCCAGCGGCTGATGAATCATGATCCGCGAGTGCGGCAGCGCGTAGCGCCGGCTCTTCTGGCCCGCCGCCAGCAGCACCGCCGCCATGCTCGCCGCCTGCCCAAGGCACAGCGTCGAGACCGGCGGTTTGATGAACTGCATCGTATCGTAGATCGCAAGACCGGCGGTCACCGATCCGCCCGGCGAGTTGATGTAGAAGCTGATCTCTTTGTCGGGGTCCTCGGATTCGAGGAAAAGAAATTGGGCGGTGATCAGATTGGCGACGTCGTCGTCGACCTCGCTGCCCAGAAAAACTATCCGATCCTTCAGCAGGCGGGAGTAAATATCGTAGGCCCGCTCGCCCCGTCCCGTCTGCTCGACGACGATCGGAACCAGATTACTCATAACCCCCCGGCGAGAGCCGGCGGTGGATTGGTCTCAAGTGCTCGCATCTCGTAACTGAATTTTATCCAGTTTGAAAAAGTGCGGCAACCTGATTCCGACAAATCCGCAACTTACTTTATGCCCCTCATTTACGCCCCTCATTGCGGCGCTGGCTCCTCGCTTGGCGCCGTCTCCGATTGCGCGCGCGCCAACAGATGCTCCAGCGTCTTCTCGCGCCTCATCGCCTGCATCAGCGCCGCGCGATTCTCCTCGTGCCCGTAGTACTCTGCCACCCGGTCACGCTCGCGCCCGCTTTGCGTCACCAGCGCCGCCACCCGATCGGCCAGCTCGTCGTCGTTCACCGAGATTCCTTCCTGATCCGCCAGCGCATCGACGATTAGCGTGCTCTGGGCCCGCTTTTCCGATCGCGTGCGAATTTCGTCGGCCGCCTCGCGCACCCGTTCCGCCGCCGCATCGGCCGTCATTCCGCCCGCCTGCATCGCCGACCGCATCTCGGATTCGATCCCGTGCTGCTCGCGTTCCACCAGCGATTGCGGCACTTCCAGCGGATTGCGCTCGATAATCAGATCGAGCAATCCCTGGCGCGCCCGCGCGTCGGCCTCGCGCCGCGCCGCCTCGCCGAGCCCCTTGCGCACCGCGCCGCGCAGCTCCTCGAGCGTCTGGGTCTCGCCGAGATCGCGCGCGAAGTCGTCATCGAGCTCGGGCACCTCCTTGCGATAAATCTCCTTCACCAGCGCTCGCCACTCGACGGTCTTGCCGGCCAAATCTTTCTCGGCGTAGTCGTCGGGATAGCTCCGCGTGGCCGACGCCGGCACTCCCACCTGCGCGCCCGTCAGCACCGCGTCGAGTCCGTGCGCGAGGCGCGCCGGCGATACTTCGAGCAGCCGCTGCCCGAGCTTCGCCCCTTCGATCGGCTTGCTGTCGGCAAAGCCCTCAATTTCCGCCAGGACGAAGTCATTCTCGGCAACCGTTGTCCGATCGTCGACCTTCTTCAGCGTCGCATGCCGCTCGCGCAGATTATCGAGCGCGCTGGCCACCTGCTCGTCGGTCACCTCGATCGTCTGGGCCGGCACTTTCAGATCGGCGTAGTCCTTGATTTCGATCTCGGGCCGCACGTCGAAGATCGCGCTGAAGCGCAGCGCCTTGGTCAGGTCGGTCTCTTCGGTGACGATCTCGGGCGTGAGCAGCGGCTTGAGTTCATGCTCCTCGAGCGCCTTATCGGTCGAATCGCGGATCAGCTTCTGGATAACTTCGCCGCGGACCTGATCGCCGAAAAAGCGCTCGAGCAGATTGCGCGGCGCGCGGCCGGTGCGGAAACCGCGCATCTGCACGTTGCGCCGCAGTTCGTTGTAAGCCCGGTCGAGCTCGCGCCTGATCTCGTCCGGTTCCACTTCGATCGTGACTTTGCGCCGAAGCGCGGAGGTACTTTCTATATTTGCGTTCATGGTCAACTTTCGTGAATCCGTTAAATAAACACATGCGCCAAGGGGTGATCAATCATGCTTTCATGCCGCCCCGCACGAAAGCGGCCTCGCGCTCATCGCACGCCGCGCGATCGGCAGCCGATCTTATTCGCAAACCACCCCGGTTCAAGCTGGACTTAATCGCTCTTAAATCCTACACTGCCTCGCTTGATATTAGCGACGGAGCGCGAACGGCCGCTCTCCCCTCGAATGAAACCGGGCGACCGTCAAGCGCCCAGGCGGGAGACGCGGCTGTAGTGGCGTAAACGTCCGGGAGACCCCAAGCAGATGAGTGAAGCCAGCATAGTTCTGCCAAACCTAACCAACGCCCAGATGTTGATTCTCTGGGGCGTCCTGATTTCGGCCCTGGTAGCCCTGGGATACGGCCTCGTACTCGTCCGTATTGTCATGGCGGCCAATCCGGGCCCCAAGTCCATGACCGACGTGGCTCAGGCGATCGAGGAGGGCGCGATGGCCTACCTGAAACGCCAGGTCAAAACCATGATCTGGTTCGTTATCGCCATCGCCACCGCCCTGTTCCTGATGTATCGGCATCAGTACGCCGGATGGAAACTGCCAATCGGAATCTCGGTTGCCTTCCTGATGGGCGTCAGCGCCTCCTACGGCGCCGGCTTCGTCGGCATGTGGCTGGCGGTCAAGGGCAACGTGCGCAGCGCCAACGCGGCGCTCACGAGCTTCAAGGACGCGATGGAAATCGCGTTCAAGGCCGGCGGCGTCTCGGGCATGTTCACGGTTGGGCTGGGACTTCTCGGCGCGACCGTCATCTTCCTGATCTTTCAGCAAAACGCGATGAAGGTCCTGGTCGGATTCGGCTTCGGCGGCTCGCTGGCCGCGCTCTTCATGCGTGTCGGCGGCGGTATCTTCACCAAGGCGGCCGATGTCGGCGGCGACCTGGTCGGCAAGGTCGAAGCCGGCATCCCCGAGGACGACCCGCGCAACCCCGCGACGATCGCCGATAACGTTGGCGACAACGTCGGCGATTGCGCCGGGATGGCGGCCGACATCTTCGAGTCCTACGAAGTCACCCTCGTCGCCGCGATCATCCTGGCCGCCTATGCACTGGGCGAGAAGGACTTTGTCAACGCCTACGGACGGTTCGCCGGCCCCTTCGCGATGAAGCTCATCATCTTCGCCCTCATCCTGCGCGGCGTCGGCGTCTTCTCCTCGATTATCGGCATCATGGCCGTGCGGGTGCCCGCCGGCACCGCGATGCGCGATCCGATGCGCCCCATCAACATGGGCTACATGACCTCCGCGCTGGTCTCGGTCGCCGGATTCTTCATCGTCAACTACTTCTACATGACCGATCCCCGCACCGGACTCCCCGACTGGCGTTTCGGATGGGCTGCGACGCTCGGAATCATCCTCGCGATCGTCACCCTATGGCTGACCAACTACTTCACCCATCCCGAGCGCGGACCCGTCACCGAGACCGCTATCGCGGCGCGCACGGGCCCGGCAACGCTGATCCTTTCCGGCCTGGCCGAGGGATTCGAGTCGTCGGTTTGGGCGCTGATGGTCATCGCCGCCTGCATTATCGGCGCGATGCTAATCTTCCGCGATTCGCTCGCATTGCAGTTTTACGGTATCGCGCTCACCGGCCTCGGACTGCTCACCACCACCGGCTTCATCCTGGCGATGGACACCTACGGCCCGATCACCGACAACGCCCACGGAATCTTCGAGATGAGCGGAGTGCATCAGGAGGAGGCTTCGCGCACGCTCTCCTGGATGGACGCGATCGGCAACACCACCAAGGCCTTGACCAAGGGCTTGGCGATCGCCACCGCGGTCATCGCGGCGGTCTCGCTGTTCCGCTCCTTTATCGACGAGGCGCATCTGGGCAGCATCGGCGTACAGGTCAACATGCCGACCGTCTTTATCGGCCTGATGATCGGCGGCGCGGTGCCGTTCCTGTTCAGCGCGTTCGCGATCAAGGCGGTCAGCCGCGCGGCCTACCAGGTGGTCTTCGAAGTGCGCCGCCAGTTCCGCGAGCATCCGGGAATCATGGAAGGCACCGAGAAGCCCGATTACACCCGCGCGGTCGATATCGTGACGGCCACCGCGCAAAAGGAACTGCTCGGCCCCGGCATCCTGGCGGTCTTCGCTCCGCTGATGGTCGGCTTCGGCCTTGACGCGGGCGCGCTCGGCGGCTTCCTCGCCGGCACCATCTTGACCGGCCAGCTCCTCGCCGTCCTGATGGCCAACTCGGGCGCCAACTGGGACAACGCCAAGAAGAAGGTCGAGGACGGCTTCCTCGGCGGCAAGGGCACCGACATCCACAAGGCGACCGTCGTCGGCGACACCGTCGGCGATCCGTTCAAGGACACCGCCGGCCCGGCGCTGAATCCGATGATCAAGGTCATGAACCTGGTCGCGATTCTCGCCGCCCCATTCACCGTCACGCGTATCGAATACACCCCTGGACGGGTCGCCGTCGTGGTGCTCTCGATAGCGCTCCTCGGACTCGCGGTCGTACTCTCCAAGCGCGGTTCGCTCGCCGAGGGCGAGGCAGGCGCCGAGACCAAGGCGGCGGCCTGACGGCTGCGGGATTGATCCCGAACTAACGCAAAAAGGGCCGGGCGGGTTTCCGCCCGGCCCTTTGTTTAGCCAGCGCCGGCGCTTTCACCCCGGAACACGCTCGCGCTATGCTTCGCAACCTATTCCATCGGGGGTGAGAAGCCGTGGAAATCGCCTGGATCGGCACTGGAATCATGGGCGCGCCGATGGCGCGCAATCTAATCAAGGCGGGTCATCGCCTCCGCGTCCACAACCGGACCCTCAAGCGGACGCATGCGCTCGCCGCCGACGGTGCGACCGTCGCCGCCGAGCCGGCCGAGGCGGCGCGCGGCGCCGAAGCCCTCTTTATCATGGTGCCGGACACGCCTGACGTCGAAAGCGTCGTTGCGAAAATAGAGCCTGCGCTTAGCCGCGGCCAGCTCGTTGTCGACATGAGCACGATTGCCCCGGCCACCGAGCAGGCAATTTCGGCGCGCCTCGCCAAGGGCGGCGTGGACTATCTCGACGCTCCGGTGTCGGGCGGCGAGACCGGCGCTATCGAGGCGACGCTCACGATCATGGTGGGCGGGGACGAGAGTGCCTTCGCGCGCGCAAAACCGCTCTTTGACGTGCTTGGCCGCCGCGTCACCTATATGGGCGCGTCGGGTGCGGGCCAGATGACCAAGCTTGCCAATCAAATCGCCGTGGCGCTGACGCTCGAAGCCGCCGCCGAGGCATTGCTGCTGGCTGAGCGCGGCGGTCTTGATCCCGCCCGCGTGCTCGAAGCGATCGGCGCGGGTGCGGCGGCCTCATGGCAGTTGCAGAATCTCGGCCCAAAGATAATCGCTCGCGACTGGCGCCCCGGTTTCTTCATCAAGCTTATCCGCAAAGACCTGCGCCTGGTCGGCGAGGCCGCTCAGAGCAGCGGTCTGGCGCTCCCCGGACTGGCCCTGATGAATTCGATGTTCAACGCGGCGGCGGCAGCAGGCCACGACCTGGACGGAACGCAGGCGGTGGCTTCGGCGCTCGAAAAGCTCGCCAGTCTGAAATAGTCTGCACAACCCCTTGCTGGAAACGGAGGAAGAAATGGCGACTCAACACCTGATGGCCGAGCGGCGCGACGGCGTCCTCTATCTCACGATGAATCAGCCCGCCAAGCTCAACGCGCTCAGCGACGACATGATGGCGGGCCTGCTCGACGAACTCGGCCGCGCGGCGCTCGATCCTGAGGTCGGATGCGTAGTGCTGACCGGTGCGGGGCGCGGCTTCTGCGCCGGCGGCGACGTGAGCCGGATGCGCGATCGCAATGAGAGCGCCGCCAACGGCGCGGGCCTCACTCCGGAACTCCGGATGGCCCAGCTTCGCCACGCCGAGAGTGTCAGCCTGCTCCTGCACGAGATGCCCAAGGTTACGATCGCCGCGATCAACGGACCGGCGGCGGGCGCGGGACTGAGCCTCGCGCTGGCGTGCGATCTCCGAATCGCGGCCGATTCGGCGCGTCTCATCACGGCCTTCGCACGGGTCGGATTCTCCGGCGATTTCGGCGGCACATGGTCGCTCACCCGACTGGTCGGACCGGCCCGCGCCAAGGAACTCTATTTCATGGCCGATCCCGTCGACGCCAACCAGGCGCTCGCGATGGGTATCGTCAATCGCGTCGTGCCGGCGGCCTCGCTGATGGCCGAGACGGAGGAACTGGCGAAGCGGATCGCCTCGGGACCGACCGTCGCCTACGGCTACATGAAGGCCAATATAAACGCGGCGCTCACCTCCGACCTCCGCACGATTCTCGACCGCGAGGCGATCGGCCAGACCATGACCGGACGCACCGAGGATCACAAGGAAGCGGTCAAGGCGTTTCTTGAAAAGCGCGCGCCGCGCTTCGTCGGCCATTGAGCGTCGTGTCCGCGCCCTGCGGCTTGCGGAGTCTACTTGACCAAGGGGTTATCACGTTGACCGAGCAGGGTTTCATGTTTAGCCTCGGCTGAGAGCTCTCGGAGCGTGCGTTTGCTCGCGATCATGCAAGTCTGATTGCGCGGGCACGGCCGCTCCGACAGAAGAAGAGGCGCCGATGCGCGCGCGTTGGACAGGGCCGCTCATGCTGGTCGCGGGAGCGTTGCTCCTGAATGCGTGCTCAATCGCGACGCCTGTATCAGAGAATCCTGCGAATTCCGTTGCGCATCCGGCTGCCACGGCTGCGGCGTCGGTTGGCGCGCCCGGATCCGGAACGGCCGGACCGAATGTCGCCGGCCTCTGGACGGGCGGCTCGGAAGCTTACTGCGGCGCCTTCGTCCATGAGCCGGGCCGATGCTTCGCCCGCCAGCAGATCAGTTTCACCTTGGTGCAGAAGCAATCCCGGCTAAGCGGCTTCTATCAATGCAGCTTCGGAAACCAGATCTGTCTTCGCTTGGACGAACGCGGCGAGATAAAGTATGCGACCCTGACTGCGGATTCGATCTTGATGCGCGTGATGATGGACGACGGGATGGATTGTATTTTCCAGGCCCAACTGCACGGTGACAAGATGAACGGCGGATATGATTGTCTGCAGGGCGGCGGAGAACTCGAAGAAGGCATCTGGCAGACCGAGCGGGCCTATTAGCGATAGCGAGGTTTCAGAAATTGAAGACGCGACTGTGCGAGTTGTTCAGAATCGAATACCCGATCGTCTCGGCCGGGATGGGTGCGGTCGCGCTCGCCGAACTTGCCGCCGCAGTCTCCGAAGCGGGCGGCCTCGGCACTATCGGCCTTGCCGCGCTCAGTCCCGAGATGGTTCATGACGAAATCGGCGCCGCTCGCCAGCTCACGTCGAAACCGCTTGCGGTCAACGTGCTGATTCCGTTCCTGCGTCCCGGGCTTCTCGAAGCCGTCGCCGCCGCGCCAATCGATGCGGTCACGCTCTTCTGGGGAGATCCGTCCGAGCAGATTCCACCCTTCAAAGCGACCGGCAAACTCGTTATCTGGCAGTGCGGATCGCCCGCCGAGGCGAACGCCGCGATGCGCGCCGGAGCTGACGCTATAATCGCGCAAGGCTTCGAGTCAGGCGGTCACGTGCGCGGTGAGACGACGACCTTCGCCCTGATTCCGCAGGTGCGCGACGCGATTGGCGATCTCCCGATGATCGCGGCGGGCGGAATCGCCGACGGACGCGGACTCGCCGCCGCGCTCGCGCTGGGCGCCGACGGCGTTGCGATGGGCACGCGCTTCCTCGCTTCGCGCGAGGCCTCGGCCAATCCCCGTTACAAAGAGATGATCGTCAGTGCCCACTCGGACGATACCGTCCATACCAAGCTTTTCGATGTCGGATGGCCCGACGCGGCCCATCGCGTGCTCCGCTCGGCCGTCTACGACGAATGGGAAGAAGCGGGGCGTCCCGAATCCGGCAATCGCCCTGGCGAGGGCGCGACGATCGGAACCTACCGCCGCGCAGGTATCGAAGCGCCGCTTTTGAAATATTCCGTGATGCCCCCCGCCGACTATATCGAGGGTGATATCAAAAACTTCGCGCTCTACGCCGGCCAGTCGTGCGGACTCGTCACCGAGGTTCTGACCGCGGCCGAGATGGTGCGCGCGATTATCGCCGAAGCCCGCGCCGTTATCTCCTCCCGCCTGTCCCCGTTGCTCTGAATCGTCGCGGCTCTCGAAGCCCAGGGATGCGGAGTGGACGCGGCTTGATGATCGGGGCGCGGGTGGTTTCGCGGGCAGGCGCGGTCTGAAATAATCACGCATTGTGAGCAAGGAGATAAGCGTGCAAACGCTCTTCGAGGCGCTTGGCCGAGTCCCATATCCCGGTTACGAAACCGATATCGTGTCGCTCGGAATCGTCGAGAGCGCCGAGCCTTCCGACGGTGGAGGCGCCAAGGTGGTGCTTCGCCAGGCGACCGCGCGCCCGGACGAAGTGATGCGCGAGCTGACCGCGAATATCCAGCGCGCGCTCGAGCGCGACCTCGCGATCCGCCGGGTCGAGATTAGCGCCCGCCCGCTCGATCCGGAGATCGGCGAGCGCACCGGCCGCGTGCGGCTCGAGGGCACGCGCTATATCGTCGCCGTGGCGAGCGGGAAGGGCGGCGTCGGCAAATCGACGGTCGCGGCGAATCTCGCCGTGGCGCTCTCGCGGATGGGGCTGAAAGTCGGACTGCTCGACGCTGACATCTACGGTCCCTCGGTCCCGATGATGTTCGCAACCGGCGCCGAACGCCCGCGCGCAGCCGGCGGCCAGAGCTTCTTTCCCGTCGAGCGCTACGGAATCAAGCTCATCTCGATCGGCTTCTTCCTAACCGAAAAATCTCCCGTCATCTGGCGCGGACCGCTGGTGATGGGCGCCGTGCGCCAATTCATCAAAGATACGCTCTGGGGCACGCAGGATTTTCTTATCGTCGATTTGCCGCCCGGCACCGGTGACGCCCAACTGACGCTCGCTCAGCAGGTGGCGCTCGACGGCGCCGTAATCGTCACCACGCCGCAGGATGTCGCCCTTCTCGACGCGACCCGCGCGGTCCGGATGTTCCGCCAGGTGCACTGTCCGATCCTGGGCATCGTCGAGAACATGAGCTACTTCGTCTGTCCCGATTGCGGCGAGCGCGACGAAATATTCGGCGAAGGCGGTGGCGCCAAGATGGCGGCGGCCGAAGCAACCAGCCTGCTCGCGCGGATTCCGCTCTTTGCCGAGGTTGGAGCGGCGGGCGACGCCGGGATGCCGATAGTGCTGGCGAACCCGGACCATCCGGCCTCGAAGGCCTTCCTCCAGATCGCGGGCGAGGTGGTCGCCGCGATGCCGAAGGAATAGAGCCCTTGCCGATCTGGCATAGCGCCTATATTGTGGCTCGAAGCTGCGGGGCTGCCGTTAACGTTAGCGAGGCCGGAGACTGAACGGCCGCCTCGCGATTCAAACGTGTCCACAGTTATCACCGAAGAATGCATCAATTGCGGCGCTTGCGAGCGCGAGTGCCCTAATCACGCTATCTACGTGGGCGGACAGGCGTGGGAGTCGGACGGCGAAGATCATCCCGCGCTCGCAGAGGACATCTATTATATCGCGCCGGAAAAATGCACCGAGTGCGTCGGCTTCTTCGAGCGTGAGCAATGCGCGGTGAAGTGTCCGGTTGACTGTTGCGTGCCGGACCCGAATATACCGGAGCGCGAACCGGAGCTTATCGAACGCGCGCGCCGGCTCCATCCAGATCTATCTTTCGACGGAGACTTCCCGTCGCGATTCCGCACGTAATGGACGGCGTGGCTCGTTATCGCGAGCGTGTTGAAGCCATTGCGGTGGAAAAACGCGCTTGGATTAGCGCAACGCAATTTACTTTGCAACCGCGCTCCGATAAAAAAGCTAGACACGGCTACCTTGGAGCTTCGGTTGCCAGCGAGCGTCAGGGCTCCGCTTGGTGAGTGGCTGGCTGAGGGAGGGAAATGGCGAAGATTCGCGTGGCAATCGTCGGGGTAGGGAACTGCGCGTCCTCCCTTTTACAGGGAATCGAGTTCTACAGACACGCCCCGGCTATCGGCAAGGACAGGCCGGTAGGCCTGATGCATTACGATCTCGCGGGCTATCGGCCCGACGATATCGAGGTTGCCTGCGCTTTTGATATTGACGCGCGCAAAGTTGGCCGGCCGCTCGAAGATGCCTCCTTTGCCCTGCCCAACAATACGATCACTATCTGGCGCGACCTGCCGAACTACGGCGTCACGGTCGACATGGGCGAAATTCTCGACGGCATAGCGCCACATATGGCGTCCTATCCGCCCGAATGGAGCTTCATCCCCTCGGACGTGCGGCCGGTCGATATCGAAAAGCGGCTGCGTGAGACCGGCGCCGAAGTCATGATCTGTTACTTGCCGGTCGGCAGCCAGAAGGCGGTCGAGCGCTACGCGCGCGCGTGCCTCAACACCGGAGTCAGCCTGCTCAACTGCATGCCGGTCTTCGTGGTCTCCGACGAGAAGTGGGCGGCGGAGTTTACCACCCGCGGAATTCCCATTATCGGTGACGACATCAAGTCTCAGCTTGGTTCTACAATCCTGCATCGCACGATCATGAAGCTGTTCGCCGATCGGGGAATCAAGGTGCGCCACACCTACCAGCTCAATACTGGCGGCAATACCGACTTCCTCAACATGCTCGACCGCGCGCGCCTCGGTTCGAAGCGGATATCCAAGACCGAAGCGGTGCAGAGCGTGCTGCTCGAGCGGATGCCGGATCAGGACGTCCATATCGGCCCGTCGGATTTCGTTCCCTGGCAGCGCGACAACAAGGTCTGCTTCCTGCGTATCGAGGGCGAGGGCTTCGCGGGCATTCCGATCGAGCTCGAGCTCCGGATGTCGGTGCAGGATTCGCCCAACTCGGGCGGCGTCGTGGTCGACGCGATCCGATGCCTCAAGCTCGCGCGCGATCGCAAGATTGGCGGTCCGCTGTTTTCGATCGCCGCTTACGCGATGAAACATCCGCCGCGCCAGATGCCGGACGATATCGCGCGCGAGCGGGTCGAAAAGTTCATCAGCGGCGAGATCGAGCGCTGACCCGTGCCTCCTCGCCCGGTTCTGACCGCACGCGCGATGGATAACGAAGGCCACACCCGAGCTCCGATCGCCGGTGCGGCGGCGGTCGCCGTCGCCTTCGATACCGCAGCCGCAAGTTACGATTCGCTGCGCCGCAAGCTCGTGCCGTGCTTCGATGCGTTCTACGGCAACGTCCTCGAGGTAATTGACGATTGGGACGGTCTTCCGGCGCCCTCGATTCTCGACCTCGGCGCGGGTACGGGGCTTCTTTCCGAAATCATCCTCCACCATCGGCCCGAAGCGCACCTCTACCTGGTAGATGTCGCCGAAGCGATGCTCGCCGGTGCGCGGCAGCGCCTGGCCGAATCGCCCCGTGTGAGTTTCGAGGTCGCCGATTACGCTCGCGCGCCGCTCGGCGGTCCGTGGGACATGGTCGTGTCAGCGCTTTCGATTCATCATCTGTCCGACGATGACAAGCGTTCGCTTTACCGCCGCGCGTTCGACTCGATTCGTCCCGGCGGACTCTTCATCAATGCCGAACAGGTCCTCGGACCGACCGCCGAAGCCGAGTCGCACTATCGCCGCCGATGGTCCGCCCAAGTTCTTGCGGCGGGCGTTCCGCCCGATGAGTACGCCCGCACGCTCGAACGCATGCGGCTCGACCGATGCGCTCCGCTCGAAGTCCAACTGGAATGGCTTCGCGAGGCGGGATTCGCGCAAGTCGATTGCACCTTCAAGCAATGGCGCTTCGCAGTAATCTCCGCCCTCCGCCCGCCCAAATCTCAGTAGAGATTTTGTCAGACCTCGCGATTCGCCACCGAGGCACGTTGCTCCGGCAGCAATGGCACTCCATTACGTTTGCGCGGAGCGCGATCTCGAGGTGTCAGCGCACTGCGGGCCAGCTCTGAAAGAATGCGCCCGGCGGTAGTTCCGCGCCTTGCGGCGATCTCCTTGGCGCTCTCCAGAACGTCCGCGTCGATATCCAGCGTGGTCCGGATCCCACTTATATATAGCCTTTTGCTTGCAGAGATTCGCAAAAAAGCGCAATGTCCTGCCTTGCCGAGAGGTGGCCTCGGTGTGCACTGTCGAGAAGAGGATCCGCTGGTAAGACCGTAGACCGAAACCGTCCCGCCCATGCGAATTGCGATTGATAGAATCCCAACAATTAGATAGAAGGGGCTCATCCCAATGATAACGCGCCGCCAAGTGATGAAAACACTGGTCCTGGGCTCGACCGTTCTCGTCCCTGACTTCATGAAGGGACTCGACCTGGCACAGGCGGCTTCGCAAAGCAGCGAAATGCATCCGGCGTCGAGCACGGCGAAGAAAAAGAAGTTAAAAGCCACCTTCGTAAAGGTTTGTACAATATTTAACGCCAATCAGGACAAGACGATTGGTGGCTACCTGGATCAAAATGTACAGGTTTTCTCTGTTAGGCATCACGTACTCTATGATGGCGTCGAGCAGGTTGAGGGTTATTTCGACAACGAATTCAAAACCCATCCACAATTTACCCCGGCCTCCAACTATAAAGTGACTGTTTCCGGGCTATCCGGTTGGATCAAGGGACACGCTGGATGGAAGGATGATCATGGGGGCCCGGAGAATCTGAAGTTCACTTTTAAATTTGTTTACACCGGGGCCAAGTGGCTCATCTTGAGCCTGTATGCAGCGGATGCGTCGGGCTAAAAACATCGGCACACTATTGCGACGCCATCAACGGCCCCATACTCAGATAACATCCTGTGGAGCAACTAGGCACTACTCTTTTGCGATACGGCCCGCGCGCCAGTGCTTGCGCTGCGCAATCGACGTGAACTGGCCGAGCTCAAGACCCAACTGCTCCAGCCGGGTTCTTCAAAGTACCACAAGAGACTTCTGGACCTACTACGACGAGAGCCGCCCATAACGGCGGGCAACAATGGCGGCACCGGCGTCGGCGACTGTATCGGGTTTTTGGAAGGCGCTGGAGTCCTTCCCGCGGAGATCGACACGTTCGATGCACAATTCAATCTACCCCCGGCGAATCTAACGGAGGTGCTGGCTAACTCTTCGTTGCCCATACCGCTTGACCCCGTGCATCACGAAGCCCAGATGGACGTGGAGTGGGCGCATACCGTTGCGTCCAATACTCCGATGACGCTGTATATTGCCAACGATCCAACCTGGCGCCAGGGTCAGTTTGACGCTCTGAATCTCGCAGTCAGCCAGAACGCGTGCGGCGTGATCACGTCCAGCGTTCACGACGCCGGGAATGGCTGCGCTGACATCGCCCAGATTGGGCCTATTCCGCAATTGAATCCCAAGCAGTAATTCAAGGCCAGACTTTCTTTCACGCTTCCGGCGATTTCGGATCGTTTTTCGACTGCGGTCAGCCCGCCAGCAGCCATCGGTGGACCCAGCGTGATCTTCGGCAAGCCGTCGTGGCAGATAGGCATCAACTCATTCCAGCCGTTTGCGATGCGTGGAGTTCCTGACCTGGCCTCAGTGGCGAACAGTGACGAGCCGGTACTATGGGTAGCCGCCTGCGTTTTAGACACGAAACCGTGTCTGCTTACTCCCTTCGTAATCAATCTGCCCAACGGCGAAGCATGTCGCACCGGTGAGCGCTGTGCTTCTTGGGCGACGGCGGCACAGTGCCGGTTCACCGGTGTGGGCTGGGATTTCCCGTGTGCTGGCGCAGAATACGTGTGCCGCACGGCTGGGCAATATCAACCTGCAAACTCTATGCGCTCGCCGCGGCGGGCAGCGACGCGCTGGTAGACGTTTCGGTGCGCGGACAGAACTGTCCGTCCACCGCCGGATATCGTCGAGCCCGGCCGGCCGAGACGGCTGGCTACCTGCGAGGCACCGGAAATGCCCGCGCTGAGCGTCAGTACCGCGGCACCTCTGCCTGCGACGCTTGGCCAGATCCGTTCGGTCAGGTGGCCCGGGTTCCGGCATTTGACGGGCGATCCGGCGCCGCGCCAGGGACGCTCGCAAAAGAGTAGTGCGTAGGTAATTGTCGCGAGATCAGTGTTTCCGGCGTCGCAGTTCTTCGCGTTGACTCTTGACAGAATTCGGCAAAACCGTAAATCGCTTGTAAGTAGAGTCGATTGAAGTAATGCCCCCGGGTGGCTTTGCTGACGACGCTCACAGGAGAGATCGCGTAGACTGCCAAGCCCGCCATCAGCAGAGGATCGCCGGAAAGCTCAATGCCGTCGACGAGGCGGATCGGATCGAACAGGAGTCCCTGTCTACTCGGCTGAGATACTGACGGCATGGTCCGTCATGGCTAAAAAACTCCCTTCGTTAGTAAAGATGCCGTCCGCCGTCCACTCGGATGCACTCGCCGGTGACAAAGTCCGTTTCGATCAGGAACAGCACCGCTTTGACGATTTCCTCGGCGCCGCCCCAACGGCTTAGGGGCGTATCTTCGACAGTCTTGGCATTCTCCTCGGCGCTGAGGTTGGGCGGAGCCAGGATGGGACCGGGCGCGATCGCGTTGACCAAAATCTCGGGCGCCAGCTCGAGCGCCAAGCTCTGGGTGAGGGCGACAACTGCGGCCTTGGAGACGTAGTAAGGTATAAAACCTTTGTATCGCGGACGCCCGCTGGCGGGCAGCCAGTCGCTGATGTTGACGATGCGGCCTGCACCGGACGCCTTCATGATAGGTGCCGCGTGAGTGGAGAAGAGGAAGGTGCTTTTGGCGGTGGCATCCAGCGCGCTGGACCAATCGGCCGCTGTTGGATTCGGCGTCTTCACGTAGATGGAAGCCATGTTGATGAGAATGTCGAGTCGCCCGAGCGATCTCGCCGCGCCGTCCACAGCAGCCCGGACATCGGCCTCGTTGGTCGCGTCCGCGCGGATCACTGTGGCGGACACATTCATAGCTCTTGCTCCCGCCGCGGTTGCGTCGGCCGCAGCACGGGAGCCGCGATAGGTCAGCGCAAGAGCGCAGCCCCGTGCCGCAAGCGCGTGCGCAACAATCTGCCCGATGCGCGCGCCGCCCGTGAGCAGCGCTACTTTACCCTTCGGATCCAATGCTCCGTCTCTGCTCAGTCGTCTTCGTTCGCGTGTGTGTTTTTTGTCTTTCTCAGGTGTAGATTTTTGTACACGGCGACAAAATCTAAAGCAATAAGCGCCGCCGCCTGAATCTAGCTCGATAGCATGCGCTATAATGGCACCCGTAGGGCGTAAGGAGCCACGGGCGCGGCGCATCTTCCGCCGCGAAAGGAGATGAGGACCATGAGGGATGCTGAGTTCTACGCCGCGCCGACCCCGAAGGCATTATATATTCACGACGATCTTAGTGATTATGTCTCTCGGCAGCACGGACAGGCATCGCCGGCCTGGCATCTCACCCGGGAGCTCTTCGCGCTTGTGTGCCGGGAGCCGGGGCGTGTGCTGCTGCTCACTCTCGAGTCGCAAATCGCATCGTTGCTAGCGCGCCGCAAGTATACCCCCTTTGCGCTGGCTATTGGCATCGGTCGAGCAGGTGAACGTGTCGCGCAACAACTACATGCGCGCACAGGCTGGTTCCCCAAGATCTCGCACGTGGACATCACCCGTGAAGAAGACGGCCACGGCGGCTATAACGTCGTCGCGACTACCGGGATCCGCTTAGCGCAACAGCTACCGCCGCTTGATACGGTATCCTCTCTGGCGGTGGTCGATGATACGGTCTTTTCCGGCCTGACGATGCGCACGGTTTTACTGGCGCTGCCAGGGGATGTACGGGCCCGCACGCAGGCCTTTTGTCTGCGAGGTGTCGGGGCGTCGCTGGTGAGCATCGCGTCGTTATGCTCCATTGCGATCGGGTTTGCAGCGCCCGGACGCTTGTTGGACGAGGTGAGTTTCATCAACGCCAGCGGGTTGGTGATGCGCGTGGGCATTCGACATCCGGAGGAGCCGCCGCAGGCGTTTTTCGAGCGTCCCACGTGGATGCATGCCTGGTTCCCCGGCTATGCTGATGAGGTCATCGCCCTGTGCCAGCGTCTGAACGCCTTGCTGGAGCCAGACGGCCGGCCGGCTCAGTTTCCCTGAGATGCTGACGGCTCAGCACGCTTATGGCAAAACCCTCGCCGCATCCTCCACCCCGGTAACTCGCGCTGGCCCTATCATGCCGCTGTCAGCTTCAGCGCGTATATTGGCCCGGTCTCCGCGGCTCCCTCTGCCAAAACCAATCGAGGGTCGCCGGAAAATTTTGTATGAAGTCGTATCTCCGCAGAACTCGCTGATGCGCTCGATGCCGAATCTTAGCCTGGGCCGCTTCGGAGAGATCGAGCACTTGGTGCAGCGTCTGGGTGATGTTCTGAGAAGACAAGATATCGACAAGAAATCCGGTGATACCTGGCTCAATTTGATCAACGAAGCCGCCGGCGGCCGAGGCCACAATGACTGGCCCCTTTTGCCGTGCCCACAGCGCGACTTCGAGCGGGATGTTGGAGAAGGTTTCGTGCCGGGACGGTACCACCACTATTTTTGTCCGAGCCCATTGGCACAGGGCCCGGGGTAAATCACGCGTAAACACCTTGATATGGGTTGCCCGTATCGCGTGCTGTTCCAGGAGTTGATCGTACACTCGTTGTTGCGAGTCGTCATTGATATAGGGTACCGAGATGAGCACGAAATGCACCCGGTCACGCAGCGGGGCAAGGGCGGGTATGAGCCGCTCGAATCCTTTGATCGGTGCAGCTCTGCCAAATGCCAAGACCAGATCCGCATCGAGCGGGATGCCATACGCCTGCAGCGTTGTGCGCACGACGGTCTCGTCCTGTAAGACAAAAGCGGGGTCACCCACGAGGATGCTCGAAGTATAAGGCGCGAACTGTCCCGCCGGCAGCCGAAAGTGCGTCTTGAGATGCGAGGTAGAAGACGGGCAAATGTCGGCAAGCGCTACCCGCGAACCGGGCTGTGACGCCTCAAGCGCTTCCTGTTCCCAGACAACCTCTGCCGCGTCAGGCGTCTCCCCGCCTCGGATAAAGGCGGTGCTATACAGCACCAAGAGCATATCGACCTGATGCGCCAGGCTCTGGCCCATTCCAAGCGCGTACGGCGTGTGCAACCAGGGCTGGTCCACGCAGATGATCAGCGACCGCTCATAGGCCGCCGCTTGGGTATGCAAGAACGGAGCGACGTTCTGGCAGAGAGCCTTCCAGGAAGGAATTTCCCAGAGATCTTGCGTCGGTTCCCGCTTGAACGGAATGAGGCGCACGTATCCACCGAGTGACGCGAGACGTTCTTGCTGCCGCTGAAAGAAGGCGTGATCATAACCCCATGTGTGCGCATCGGGCGAGGGGCAGACCACGTGCACATCGATGGGGCCATATCGTCGGAGCAGTGTCTCCCGCAGCACTTCAAGGCCGGTGATCAGGAGTTGTGTCTGCGTGCCGATGCCATTGGTGAAGTTATAGAGCCCGTTGTACGTGAGATAGAATATGGCATTGCGCATGGGGCACCGATTCTAGAGTGTACCGCGTGAATTGTTTTTATGATCGCGAAATTATTCGTCCCGGTTGCCCTCAAAGTAATTGACCTACTTCGTCTGCGTCTCACCGGCAATATACAGGGCGCGAGATAAGATTATGACGACCACCACAATCCTGTGTGACCTCGATGGCACGCTGGTCGATTCCCGGCGGGACATCGCTGTGGCTTTTCAGCACGCCTGGCGGACTGTAGTTGGTGGGACCCCGCCCAGCGCCACCGCGATTGCCCAGCACATCGGCAAGCCGCTCGCCCAGATGGTCAGCGAACACGGGGGGATGCTGTCAGCTTCGCTGCTCAGTACCTTCCTGACCGCATATCGCCGCGAGTATACCAGGCAAGGCGCCCGTCTCACCGAACTCTACCCTGGCGTTATTCTCACCTTACGGGCCTTGTCCACCTTCTCGCTCGGCGTCGTCACCACCAAAGAGTCGGGACAAGCGGAGATGGTCTTGCGGCGGCTCGCGCTCACCCCCTTCTTCCATCACGTCCAGGGGGGTAGCGCTGGTCTGCGCCTCAAGCCCGCTCCCGACACGGTACTTGCGGCCCTCGCCGCATTGCATTGCGCGCCAGCGGACGCATTGATGGTCGGCGATACCCCTGCCGATGTCTTGGCCGGAAAGGCCGCTGGCACCAAGACCTGTGCCGTCACGTACGGGTTTGGGACGCGGGAAGCGCTGCTGGAGTGCGCGCCGGACCATGTCATCGAAAGCTTTGGCGAGTTGGTGGATCTCGTGCCAGTATCACGAGGCTGAGGAGGCGATTATCCGGGATTAGGGTCTTAGAATCAGGTCGGATGTATGCGGAGGCTCTTGACCAGCTTACAACAGATATACAAACGTAGCGTTGTCTTCGCTTGTCGGCCGGTTGTACGATTGTAAGACTTAGGCCATGCGTTCCTCGCGCTCGCGGGCCTAGGCCCCCTCCCCAAGTAAGCTAACGCGCAGACTTTAAGCATTCCGCCCTACGACGTAGCTTATGCGCATTGGACTTGCCCCGGTTGCGTGGACACCCCGAGAAGCACGAAAGTGCGGTAGGAGTGGATCATGGAAAGAGGCGGCAGGGGTAAAGCGGCGCAGGTTTTCGGACGAGTACAAGGCCGAGGCAGTGGGGTTGGTGGGCAACAGCGGCAAGCGCATCGGCACGATAGCGCGGGAGCTGGGTGAGACGGCCTTGCGGCGCTGGGTGCGGCAGGCCGAGATCGATGCCGGACGTGGCCCGACGGGAGCCTTGACGACCAGCGAGGGCGAGGAGCTGGGGCAGTTACGGCGCGAGAATCAGCGTCTGCGCATGGAGCGCGAAATCCTAAAAAAAGCGCCGGCCTTCTTCGCCAAGGAGAGCGCGTGAGATTCGCTTTCATCGCGGCGGAGAAGGCCAGTTACCCGGTGGCGTTGATGTGCCGGATACTGGCGGTATCGCGAGCCGGCTTCTATGCCTGGCGGCGGCGGCCACCGGCGCGGCGAACTCGTCAGGATGGAAGCTTGGCGGTTGCGGTCGCCGCGATCTACGCCGAGCATCACGGCCGTTACGGCAGTCCGCGGGTGCGGATCGAACTGCGCGATCGCGGCCAGCGCAGCGGGCGCAAGCGGATCGCCCGGCTGATGCGCATTCAGGGACTGCGGGCGCGGCCCCGGCGCCGCTATCGGACCACCACTGACTCCCGCCATGGCCTGCCGGTCTGCCCGAACCTGCTGGCGCGGCGCTTGACCGTGGCCCAGCCCAATACCGCCTGGGTGACCGATATGACCTATCTCTGGACCGCGCAAGGCTGGCTCTATCTGGCGGTGATTATCGACCTGTACTCGCGCCGGGTAGTGGGCTGGTCGATGAGCGAGCGGAGCGATCGCTGGGACAACGCGGTGGCCGAAAGTTTCTTTGCCAGCCTCAAGCTCGAACTCGTTTACCAGGTTCAATGGCGAACTCGCGCCGAGGCGCGCACCGCGACTTTCGAATATATCGAGTTGCTCTATAACCGCCGGCGCCGACATTCGTCGCTCGGCTGTCTGAGCCCGGTTGAATTCGAACGACGAAACCAGCGCCTC
>Ga0307372_10003484_pt1 | contig 25032 bp, 38 predicted proteins | sample OX1MG_FD_202533 | JGI IMG/M metagenome (GOLD analysis project Ga0307372, IMG submission 202533) | Soil microbial communities from Risofladan, Vaasa, Finland - OX-1 | ecosystem: Environmental > Terrestrial > Soil > Coastal area > Acid sulfate soil | place: Finland: Risofladan, Vaasa | collected...
GCTCTACCGGATACCATCCAAGATGCGACAAAACCGTTTCGAGAGCAGGAACAGCTTCGACATTTGGCCGCATCGTCAAAATGAGCAGCGTTCCAACCGGAACACGTTTCTGCCCAACTGACGCATCAATGATTGATAGGCCAAGCTCAGCTTTCAACCGACGATCTTCAGAATTATACCGGCGAAATCCTTTAAGGTCATGACCACGACCAACCGAACTCAGCCATGTCTCAACGCACGCATTCTCAAGTTCATACTTGTAGGTAGACCAGGTATTCACCCGGTTCCGTTCTTCCTCCGTGAAGACGTGCGTATATTGCACAACAACACGCTGACCTGACAAAGAAGAAAACGTACGCCTGATAAGCGTAACAGTTACCGGAACGCCGCCGCCAAGCAGAAAAAGCAGAAGCAAAAAGTACCACTCATACATATCGCCCTCCTATTCCAAACTCACGTCAGATAACGGGAACAACCTGCCACAGTGCGTGCATTTGACTATCTCATCGCTGGTACTCAGGTCTTTGAAATCGGGCACCTGACCATAAATGTCAAAGCCATTTCGCAGTATTTGAGCCTCAACCTCGTAGATTTCCCCATCCGCTTCCAGCATCACCGAGACAACATGAAGCATACCATCGTGCAAGCAGTATGGACAGCGTGTCTCGAATGCATCATAGGCGTCAAATCCATTCGTTTCACGGTATTCTATTGCAGTTATCGCCTTAGAAGAAACAATGCATTCGTCTCCTTCAGCATGCACCATGCGCCCAAGCGTGTCGAAGGCGTAAACAACGTCAAGCTCTTCTTCACCAATGGCATTGTCTAATGCCCGCACCTGTTCCTCAATCGTCGCACCATCAGGCGTCAGGACATCAAGGTAATAGACGTTTCTTTGTTCAATTCTCAAACGGGCATAGGCCATTAGATTCCCACCCATTCAGACGGATCAACCGTCCCATGCAAAAACACCGTACTGTACTGGCCGCCGGGAAAATCCTCTCCGACCAGGAGCGGCGTGACCCCAACAATCGTCTCGTTAAACGCCTGAACGAAACACAGCGCTACACCTGCCGGAAGCCCTTCGGGAAGAACAATATCAAGCCAATTGATCGTGGGCCCTTCCGAAGAAGCATGCGTCAAAAGTTTCACCTCGCTCGTACTTTCCCATGCAGTGCCGGAAATGCGGCCGCACTGGATGGAACCAGCCGTATTCCGCAACCCGATAAACTGCTTTTCAACGACAACATCTCTGTCTAAAAAAAAGCCAACAGATACCGATAAAAAACCAACCATATCGCTATTCCCTCTCTGCATCCATTGCTGACGCAATCATTTTTGCGTCAGCAAGCGCCGTCTTGCGTAATGACGTTTTGTACTCGTGCCAGTAGGGCGATCCCTTCACTGGCGAAATCACCAACCAGGCCAAATCAGCCGTTGGGAACGGGCCGGGCTGTGTTTCATACAACCCAATCACCGTTCCATTCTTTGCACGATACTGCGCATGAACCGTCACCTCGCCCATAACCGCTTTCACAATAACCGGAACATCCATACCGCTCACCCTTTCTATGCTGCCACCGCCACCGCAGTTTCCTCCGGCAACGTCAAACTGGCAACTTCGTAATCCACAAAGTATAAATTTCGCTTTGCCCGCGTGCAGGCCACGTAAATCAAGTGGTCTTCCTGCTCGCGCTCCCACTCGTTCTTCACCATCGGATGCGGCATCTTATCCCCGCGCAGGATATACACGTTGTCGTACTCAAGCCCCTTCGCCTTATGAATGGTGCTAAAGACGACGCCGCGCACATCGTCGGAGAACTTGCTGTTGACGTACTGCTCGAAGCTGTCAAACGAAAACGGCTGACCGGCTCGATCAACCAGATAGCCATCAAAGAATGCCAGGATGGTGTCAACTTTATCTTGAAGCAACGCAATCTTCTCGTCGGCGTTTTTGTGGTTCATGAACATCGCATTTTGATTCGCTTGCCACTTTCCAACAAACTCGTAAAAATTTGAAGAGGATAATTCACCAGCAAACGACTTATTGATTTTTTTGAGCATCGCAGTCAGGTTTTTGCCGATGTCGCGACCGCGTACCGACGCCCGGATGCCATTGCGCAGAAAATTCAAACACTCGGCGACCAGAGGAGCCGTTGTGCGGCAGAGGACAATTGTTTCACCTTCCGGGGCCATTTCCATAAATTCATCGCGGACAACCAGCTTCACCGTGCCTTCAGGCGCACCATCGGCAGACTTGATGCCGGGCCGAATATGCTCAATGAGTTTTACCACCTGCCGTGGGCAGCGATAACAAACCGACAACGGCAATACCGTTGCATCCGTCTTCGTGATAATGTTCTCAACTGACTTCGCATCAGCGCCAGAAAATGCATAAATGGCCTGGAAAACATCGCCGGCAAAGCCCATTCGCCCGTTTTTCTTCACCGCCTTCATTATGACTGCCAGCTGTGCCTTGTTCAAATCCTGGGCCTCGTCAACCATCACGTAATCGTACCCCTGGACTTTGACTTCCTTGAGCAAAGCGGTGAACACCACCATATCGTCAAAATCAACAATACCGTCGTCAAGAAACTGGCGCTTGCCCTTTTCCAACACAACTTGAAGCGCGGCATACACCGCATCCCACTCGTGAGAATCATTAGGGTCAATACCCTCAATATCATAATGGTATACCAGGTCCCGAACATCCTCTTCATTCTTCGGGCTGGTCATCGTCAAACGAAGAAACCGCACGAGCTTTTTCAACCCCTGCACCGTGCCGCGAAAATCGTCAAGAAACGGCTTTTCAGCTTCAAGAGCAGCTTCGCACAATCCGTAATACTTATCAGACTCAACATTTTTCAAGCCAGCAACGAACCGGCCCTTTGACCGATTGTATTCCCGGTAGGCGCCATTGAGCGCCTTCAGGCAAAAGGAATGAATCGTCGAACACTCCACACTCGTAATGCCGCGTTTCTCCAACCGGCTGCCGAGTTCCTTCGCAATAGATTTATTAAACGCGACAAATAAGATGCGCAATGGGTTTCCCGCACGTACCATCGCATCAAGCGCATTCGCCACCATTTCCAACGTCGAGGTTTTGCCACTGCCGGCCACTGCATCTATGAAAAAATTTCCGGTGTTTTTTCTGACAAACTCCAGCACCTCTTTTTGGTACGTGCTGGGCACAAGCTCTTTTGCCATTTTCTCACTCCAGATTCCGTTTCCTTGAGGAATTTCCTCACATACTTATTATATACTATTCCAGACTAAATGTCAAGGTTTTTTCATGATATGATGAAATCTGGAAAAAGGCATCATGGAAGGTGCCACCGCTGTCCATTGGGAGTGAATCGCCGGAGCCATCCTGCACGGCGCAAGTCTTGCTCAAAATGCAGACGCAGCGTTTCAAGGATGCTTTTTGCTTTTTGCTGCTGGCGTTCCGGCAATGAAAGCTGACGATTCGTACTTTTCGCACAATCGGTCACGATCTGGTACAAACCGTCAGCCTGCCGGGCGAGCGCCACCTCGACCAGAATCGGCCCGTCTATCAACTGGTAGCGATAGCGGCCCTGCTGCGCCTTGTTCAATTGACTCCGCTCTATCGTTGGCTGCCTTTTTTGCATGCCATTTTCTCCTTTTTTCATCGCAATGGATGAGTTATACTATTTTTTAATGATGAGCTAATATGCCGTAAACTGGCCTGTAGAGTGTGTTTACAGCATTTTTTTCATTTTTTTTTTAGGCAATATTGGGGGGTATAGGTGTTGTTTTGCCAAAGAATATGGATAGGGATATTGAACGTGTGTGCACGTTCAACCATACTTCTCTGTATCCGTTGTTGGATAGTGTTCAAATCAGCTGATGGGGTAGGAATGAGAGCAAACCCATCATACTGGTACAGGACAATGGTAAAATCCTGATTGTGTGTTTCCTTATCCCTTGCCGCCAGTTCGTAAGCGGCACTGATAATGCTCAGTTCATACGTGCTGATTGCCGCCGAAAGCACGTTCATGGGCTCTGCCCATGACGGTTTTTCCAGCCAACCATAGGCAGTCTGCATCCCCTGCTTCTCTTCGATGGCAGCAAGCGCACGCTTTCGTGTTCTGAGCAATTCATGGATCAGCGGGTGCTTCAAAAACTGGGAAATATTCGCGCCTTCCGGAAGGGTTTCGGCCAGCATTTCACGAATATGATGCTGGCTCATACCAAACGTCGTGGCATGTGTCGCTTGCTTGATCGCTTTTTTTACTGATTCCGTGGAAGCAACACCAATGGCATCTATGAGATGCGACCAGATGTTTCCTTGCCCGATGATATCCAATATCTTCTGGTTTTCATACAAACTTGCAAAAATGGTCGTATATGCGCTGCTCAAGTCGCATTCTACAAGACCCGGAAATAATTGATCGCGGACTATCTTTGTACTGTTGGTTCCCCGGTCTGGAAAAACCCGTGCCGTCAGGCTGCCTTCTCTTTGCGACGGATGAAGAATAGGAAAGGGCCGTTCTGCAAATGCCTGGAGCTTTGCTTTTTCAGCAAGTGGGTCAGACGAGTGCAGCGCTGCCTCATAGGCAACAGGGAGATGCTGTTCCGCACAATGGAGAAAATAATGCAGCGAGATGCTGTGTGCATAGTCTGCAATCGTTTTTTGACCGTGATAGCGCCATTGATACTCTTTTGCCAGGTCAATGGATGTGCGGCAATGTGCTTTTCGCTGCTTTCTGGAAAATGGCTTTTCCGTTGCAAGATACACACGCTGTTCTTCCTGCCACTCCCCAAACGCATCAGCAAATGCATCATACAGCTCTACCTTTATGCGCTCGATATCATCCAGATTGACCGTGGTACAGCGTTTTTCTGCAACGCTATGCATAGTAATGCGCACATACGGAAAATCTTTTTGCAATTCATACAATGATTGTGTGACTCCGACGTTATGGGAATCCACGCCAAAAAGCCATCCAAGATAGGATTGTGAAAATGGCACATCGCGCGTCCCTTTGTTTGGGGAAAATTTTTTCTCATAAAAGTGTTTGATAAGCAGCCGTTTCTGGGTAGTAAAATCAGTGTAGAACCGGTTGCTGCGCAGTTTTTCAAGAAGCCCTGTTTCTTGTGTATTGTCTTGATTTTTGATGGCCGACCGTATCCGCTTGCAAAAAACGGACAAATGTGCTATACTGTCGCTAGACATAGAAAAACTCCCTTTCTGAAGGTTTTCGTGTCACTACTCAAAGCGTCAGCCTGCGGAAGCTGACGCTTCATTTTTCCCCTCTTTTTGCTGCTCTGTTTTTCCGGTGATTCGTCCGCGAAGCTGCATTCGCTTTTTCTAAATCACTGGCACGAATGGCAAAGCTGGTGCTGACGCGCAGCGCTGGCAAACGCCGTGTTTTTATCCAATACGTGATCGTTGAAACGCTTACATCTACCATTCTTGCTGCTTCATTCGCAGACACCCAATGCTCTTGCTGCTCCATCTCGCTTCCTTTCTATTATGCTGCTTATCATACTATGTTTATAGTAAATTGTCAAGCATGAAAAGGCCGCCAGTATTTTCTGGCGGCAAATTTTGGCCTATATGTGCTGAAATGTGCGGCAATAGTCCCCGTCGCATTCCGACACGTATGGCGCGCCCGGCGTCACTTCATACGTCCAGCCGCAGGTTGAGCAATACCTGCCGTCGTCAATGAGCGTGCCGCTTCCACAAAGCGGGCAGATGCTGTCCTCGACGCAAACGCATGGTCCTGAAAAGCCGGGCGTATCATATGACTCTATTTCTTGAAGCACTCCATAACCATAACAGGTACGACAATAAAATGGATGCGCGTGCCGCCAGTTGCAGCGCTCAATCATTTGCCCTTTCAGCTCGGCGTAGCACGATGTCATGTGAATTTCATGCAGGTGCGAAAGACCATCAAGGCGGCCCTTGAAGCTTTCAATAAACGCCCGGTAAATCGAAAGCATCGTCCCATCGGAAAATCCGCCGACCGCCATATGTACACTTGCTTCGATATGTCCTGGCTCCATAAGGTACTCGCCTTCGTGCAGAAAAAACACCTCCTCACCGCACTCATAGCCAAGCAAACGCGCATCCTGTTCGCGCATATGCCCATCCAGATGCGCGACAACCCGGAGCGATTGCTTCTGATTTGGGACTGGCTCAATGCTGTAGTTCATCGTTTTTTCCTTTTTGCGGGCAATTAAAGAAAATGCCCTGCTCAGCATAGGCATTGATGATCGCCTGAATGACATTTGCTTCTACCATAGCGCACGTTACGCTGTCATGAACCCCTGGCTAAAGCCGAGGGGCTTGCAGTAGCCTTTAACCGAACAGACGATTGTTCCGGCTGTTCTCAGGCTCCACAAGAGGCACCATGACCGATGCCCTTGCTATGTTTATCGCGGCATTGATGTCAGCGTTCATCCTCTGTCCGCAGGATTGACAGACAAAACAGGCTTGACTCTTGCGGTTCGCTTTTGCACAATGTCCGCACACGCTGCACGTGCGCGACGTATTGCGCGGGTCTACAAGGTGCAAGGGAATACCCGCGAGGGCGGCCTTATAGGAGAGGAAGGAACGGAGTTGCCAAAAAGACCAATTGCTCTGGCGATTGCGCTGCGAACGTCTAACCGTGCTATCGGTTCTTTGCCGAATGTGCCTGAGTTCTTCAATCGCTATAGACTTGTTTTGTTGTTTGGCCTTTTGCACAATCCGTTTGGAGATGACATGATTCGTGTTTTTCTGGAATCTGGCTTGCTTACCAGAGAGCTTTTTCAGATGCCGCTTTGCACTTTTTGTCCCCCGTTGCTGCAAGCGTTGACGCAGGGCTTGATGCCGTTGTCTGTTCTTTTCAACGGCTTGCCCACTGAAAGACTCGCCGGTACTGTCGGTTGCCAGTTGGATAATACCGAGGTCTACACTGAGAGTATCTGTCGTTTCTTGCGGTTCAGGGGTCGGAATATCAAGTGTCACAGCCAGATAGAAAACACCCTTGCGATAGAGCAAATCGGCTTGCCCCTTGATTTGGTCAAGCCGGGACTCTTGATAGCCACCGATACGGAACGGAACCAATACACGGCCAGAGAGGGTCAACAGAGAAACAGTGGTCAGTCCCTTGAAGGACATCACCCGCTCATCATAGACAATGGCACCCTCCGGCTTAAAGGTCGGTTGAATGCTCTTATCACGTTTATACGTATCGGTTGTTTTGCTGATAGCACGAATAGCCAACTGTGCCGGGAGTTTGTAGACCGCCCGCAACGTGCCGTAGCACATCTTCTGCAATTCAAACTTGTTGGCGACTTTCGCCGCATAGGCTTGCTCGGCAATGTAATCACAGGCAGCATTAAAGGTATGCATCGTGTCAAGCAAGGCAGTGGCTTGTTCAGTTGTAGGCGCAAGCTTCAAGAGCATCGTTTGTTTCATGATTGGAGTATAACAGATTTGAGCAGTATTGTCAATAGTGGCGAGGATACCCAACCCATCACGCCCCAAAAGGAAGGCTCATTCCTCCCCCGCATAAATGACGGGGGCTTCCTGAGCCGACAACTGTGATTGCTGAAGCCCTGGTCGCTCGGATAGTATTCATGCGCTTGCCGGAAGAATTTGCCGAGCGCCTCGTCATTGGAAGCAGCCAACCGTGCGCTTGCCGAATGCTTGAGCGTAAGTCCATTCTCCCCATTTGCCTTCATCGCAAAAATGGAACCGATATACCATCTCACGAAAGCACCTCGCTTTTCTTTTCAAACTCTGCTATGTGGATATTGAAACCGTTGAAAATCATCGCCTCACGTGTGCCGTACCAGTATGTCTTGCTGCTGCCGGGACCGGCGTTGGCAGGGCCGGTATAGGCGTACAAGCCGATGGACAGCCGGTCAATGAACGGAGCCGTTCGCCTGTCGTCCGTATAGCCCTGACACCATGCCAGCGCTTCCTCACGACTATTGCAGGCCGCGAGAACAGCATCCATGTCCGCAACATACCAGAGCGGACGGATTTTTTGATTCAACATTTTTCTTCTCGATTCCTAACACCCCTTAAAACGCAATAGGATGCGTTTTTTATCGGGCATGTATATTTTACCATCAGTGCCCTAAAAAAACGTCCTACGGCTGTCTGAACGCTAAATAGGACTATTCTGGAAGCATAGTGAAAACCATTTTCAAGATAGCTTATCCAGAACCCACATGGCGTATTCAGAACTGCGTGGGATTTCTTTTTCAACAGCTACTTTTTTTCGTATCGCCAGCACGTCCTGCTGGCGAAGAGGATCGAAGCCGATTTTCTCGTACTGTTGCCAGTAGAGTCCGACGCCTGACCGCTGCCATGACTCCGTAAACGTCACGGAACGTGCATCCAGAAGCGCGAGTTGCTCATCACGGCCAACCGCCTTGAGGATAGTTGACGCTTTTCTTGCACTTTTTCCTTCTTGCCGCAGCGTCCAGTAGCATAGGGTATGCAAAGCACAGCGCTCAACATCCATCTGCCTCCACAAAAAGTAGTTGCATACCTCTTCAGCCGTAGAAAACGTGCTCACGCGACTATCGAATTGTACGGAGATGTTCCCGGTGAGAGCAAATGCGACACTTGCAATACTGGCCGAAAGCGAGATGATTTTTTCCATGCGCCGGTCAAAAAATGACCAGTTCGGCGGAAGAACGAGTGATATTTCGTCACTTCCGGTATAGGCGCAACTTCCCTGAAAGTCTCTAAGCACTGTGCTGGCAGTTGATTCCATCAATGCATGGAATGACGGATCAAACGGCTTGACAAAATGCCGTTCGGTCAGTTCAGAAAACCCTCGCCCATCCAGGCGAAGGACAATCCAGTGGTCAGCAGGAAGACGTTGATTAAAATTTTCTTCCTTTTCGCGAAAGTGTGAAGCAAGTGTGCGAACATCATCTGGCATTAGTTGCCCTCTTCGCTTCTTGCAACCTTCGATACTCCCGTGCAAACGCCCACCCGATAGTTGCACCGGCAATGAACAGCTGGGAGTTGGAAAGAAACGAAAAGCCGCTCAGGATATGCTGCGCAGTTTCCGATATCTGCGGCAGAAGCTGTTCGTCCATACAGTTCGGGTTGACGAAATACGCCAGCCCGGCATGAAATTCAGCCAGGCCAATCAAATCCTGTTCAGTGAGTGCAAACGACTGTTTGCGTCCAAATGTGAGCATTCCCATAGACCCATTTTTTCTTTTCCAGCGAATTTGCATTAGATTCCTCGCAGCTTTCTCTCCACAATAGGATGGAGTTCGTGCGCATACACCGCTTCTCGAAACGCATAGGTGTCCATCAGGTCTTTGCTTTCGAGCAAGCGCAAACGTGTAACCCAGTAGTCCACCAGGTCAAGCATGCTCATGTTCGCCCCATGCGTGACAGATTCGCCAGACTCAGCCGTCATTGGCAAATCGCATACCAGGGCTGCGCACCGGTTCGCCGACGTGATGCAGAGTTCAAGCTCGTATCCCGCCATCACATCAACGTGCAGGCATTCCTCCAGCATTCCATCTGTCATATTTTTTTGGTACCGTCCATACTTCATGATTTTCTCCTTTTCAAGTTTCCCCTATCCATACTGAAATTATACCGTATTTTTTGTAAAATGTCAAGGTTTTTTCATGATATTTTATGTCAATAAAAAATGGGTATACCAAGACGATATACCCATTTTCGGCAAACTGACTACACGACGTTGTGCTCTCCAGTTTGCCGGATATATTCCTCAACGAGAACGTGGTCTGGCGGAGGACCAAGCCGGATCGGCTCTTGCGGTTTGGTCGGCGCGTCCCATACTGCAAATGGTTTGGCCGATGGCTCTCCTACAAGCAAACGATACATATCGCAGACCGCTTTCACCGTTGAATAATAGCCGTTGCTTTTTCCCATTGTCGGAGCAATGCGCCGTCGTGCCATACCCGGAAGCGCTGCCAGACGCCGTATTTCGTTTACCTCATCCACCGGAACAGGCCCGATGCCCGGAACGGTCTCCAGAACAGCGTTCATGCCGTTCCGGCTGTTCTGAGAAACAAGAGATTCTGGCGTTTTTTCCGCTGATTCTTGTTGTTCTGGAACAGCCGGAACGGTGTGAACGCTGTTCTGTGGCCCGTTCCAGCTGCTCCGGCTGTTCCCAGGATTTTCAGAACGGGCTGGAACGCTGTTCACAGGCGCGTTCACCGGCATTTCGTCATCATCAAGAAACGAATCATCCGGCCTCACTGCTGCATCCTCGCCTGTATCCCAGAACGATGTCTGCGGAGTATACGAACTTGGCTGCGGAAGCTGCCGGTGCGCTACCCGATACACATCCTCTACTGTCGTATACGGAATAGCCACGATTTCCGGGTCGCTGCGCGAAGCCGCGTCCAATATACAGACGCCGGTCGCTTTTTTGATAAGCGGCAGCAGGCGAACGATGGCATCGCGTTCCAGACCAGCCATACGTGCGTGGCTGTTGGTGCTGGCAAAGACGTAATGCGACGACAGGCTGTCGCGCCCAAGCGTCGGCAACACACTTGCAGGCATGGACTGCCCGCTGATGACGCAGTACATGTGAAACTTGCGCCCCTCAAGGATGATAATCTGGATCAAATCCAGAATAGAATGAAACTGCTGGCGATTTTTACGCTGCTGCTGCTCCCAGAGCGCAATCGCCGGAAGCTCATCTACAATAAACAGAAAGTGCGGGTCGAGGCACTTTCCGCCATTGGCGATAAGCCGCAGCTTCCGTTGCCCCATTTCATACAGAATACGCGGCACAATGCGGCTCATGGCATCCAGGTCATGCTCATAGGGCGACACACTCGCGAGTTCAGCAAGGACGCCATGCGGATCGAACACCTGCGACTGTGCACCGACGCACATGAGCTGCGCCAGGAAAAAGTACAGCGCCGTGCTTTTCCCCTTTCCTGGCTTGCCCACCACATTGGTGGAAAGCAAATCCAGAATGGTTCCGTACACCGGGCCATACATCCCGTATCCCAGTATCATCCGCTGGTCGCTCGTAATCGTGTCCACCATGCTGGCGAACGCCGGAGCTGTCGGCAAAAGCGGGCTGTTCGGCTCGGCATCAATGACGCCCGATGACGGGCCGGCAATGGCAAGCGGAGCAGCAGTTCCGGGATACCAACGGCCGGCAGGAGCCAGTTCATGTGCAGTCCCATTTCCGAACAGATGCGTGCCATGTTCCGTCACATGAATCACCGAACTGGCAATCCAGAGCTTACGGATATGCACGTATCCAAGCGCCCCAAAGAACGCAATGGCGCCAAGCAAGACGACACCAGTCAGCGAGACGAATACGATGCTAATCACCAACATCTGCGCGCGCAGCGCATACAGCATGACGGCAAAGAACAGCAGGAACGCTCCAATGATGCAATACGAGATCGTTTTTTGGATATGCATGGCGTGTCTCCTTTCCTCAATCTCCAGCGCAATCAATGCTTCCCGTTCTTTGCGTTCTTGCGCCCGGTCTGAACCGGCAGGACGAGCAGCTTTCCGTCCTGCGGATCGTCTAAAAAAGGCGGAACGATTTCCTCCTGTTTTTCGGCAGTCGTATTCCCAGCTTCCGGTAATTGCGCGACTGATTCTGCTGGTTCAATTGCCTGTTCCACGGCTGCTTGCTGTACCTCATGAACAGTCGTTTGAACACCGTTCACGGACGGTACCATACCAGAATATTGCGCCAGGAATGCCGTAGGATCAAGCTTCTTGATCTGATCTAAATGGATGTCCAGAAACCGGCGTGCCGCGGCAGCCTTCAGGGTATCAGTGATATGTTGAGCATCACGCTCCTCCGCCAGTTTCTCTGCTTCCTGACCCATGATCGTCACGCCCGGCGTGAGAAACAGGGGAATAGCGAAGAACAAGGCAAAGAATGCAGTGATTGCCCAGGTGGCTGGTGAAATGTTGGGCCACGGAGCCAGAAAAATGGCGGTGCGTGCGGCGATTTCTGCCAGGATCATCACAATCACTGACAAATAAATGCCGCGCTTCGGCCATTTCAAATCCGGCTGAGCCACACCTTCCTGCTGCTCCTTGCTGGTGCCGTCGTCATTATGATGACGCATCCTTTGCGAGAGACGATACCACTGGTTGATGATGAATGCACCATACAGCAGGACGCATAGTCCCGCGAACGCTTTGAGCCCAAAGGCATCGCCATCTGAAATGGCAAGTTGCCCATTGTTGCGCAGGGCATCAATAGCCGACATCACACTCCACGCACCATACGCGGTCATCAATAAGACGACAAACGAGTACGACTTGATGTTGGATGAAAGGCTATGAACGCTGCGCCAGAATTTTCCGAAGTAATATCCGGCTTTGTTCATGAGATTCCTTTTCCTTTTTCTATTCGTTGTACATTTCGTTTTGGTGGTTGGGAAAAAGCATGCAGTGCAAGTATGGCACATGCATGTTCTGCCCGTCAAGAGGAAGCAACGTGCATGTGAAAATTGTGTGAACATCTGTTCCTTGACGGTGTGGGTACAATAGCCATGAACAGTGTTCAAACGACTGTTCATGGCACTTTTGGGGGGGGAGAAAAACATGCTGCAACGTTGGGGAACCTATGCTATTTTTGCCAATCTCATTATGGCAATACTGCTTACCGTTGGTCTCATTTTTTTATCGGGAAGCGTGACGAGTTCCGCGCATTTTTATGCCGCGACATTTCCGCAAACCGCACTGCCGTCCGTTGTGCATCCAGGAGATGCCAGCCCATCGCAGGTGATTGCGCTTTCTTCGTTTGTCACCGAGCAAGGGCAATCTATCGCGGTCGTCAGCAGCTTTACCATCGCAATGCCCGGCGCTCCTTCTATGGTAAAGAATCCAGCGGCGCTGCTGGACTGCATGCTCATGCTCGACAGCGATGCGCTGGCAAGTGTGCATGACAGTTGGAACACGCCGCCGCAGGGCCAGGACGTGGTGCTTGCAGGCATTGATACGTTCCAGAAGGGTGTTCATGCCTTGCAGCTCAACTGCCATGCATACAACGGAGCGACCACTGCTGCCATGCTCATACTGACCAGCTTAGGCACGACCATAACTGTTGATTGATGAAGCAAGCATGGAAGCGTTCACGCCCGTTCAAACGACTGTTCACGGGTGTTCCATGGTATATCCGTCGTGATTGCGAAGGAAGATGCGAATCGCATAGATGATCGCTTCTTTACTTTGATTTCCAACACCCGGAAGAATAATCAAGCGAGGGGAGAGGACAAAATCTGAACGCCCATAATACCAGCGAGCGGAAAGTTCGCCGTCATCGCCGATGTTGATCCACGCGTTCATGACTGCCGGGTTTTCTTTAATGGTACGGGCCAGCGCTTCGATGTCGGTCATTTTCACAATAATCATTCGCAGTAAACCTTCCTATAGTCATTCCAGTATTCACCAAAGAACCGCTCAAGCCGTTTCCACACGTTTTGAAACCAATCCAGATAGCGGTCAGCTTCCAGGTGGTCTTCATGCGTTCTACAGACAGCATGCCAGCTTTCTCGTGCATCGTAGAGCGTGTCAGTTTCACATTCGGCCAGATATTGGAGTACGTGAGCGACCGTGACATCTGCTTCCGGGTAGTAGAGGCCGGTCCCGTAGTAAAAGGTAAACCGGTGTCCTTTCCGCTTGAACACGCATTTCCAGACGATGCCACGATTGGTCGTGAATGGGATGTGGACATCGCTCCACTCATGCGTCATCGTAATACCGAGCCGTTTCACAAAGTCGGCTTTGCTTTCATCGTCCATTACGCTTCTCCTTCATAGCTCACAAACATATAGAGCCGGACGCTGATATCGCCAGCTAATTGCTGGTCATGCTTGAATGCCCACCGGTCTAAGTTTGCCCTTGTGCAGTCACGCGATTGCAGCGGCCCGGCAGCTTTCAAGATGCTGTCACCATCGGTTTCAATAGCATAGAGCGTCCCATCCAACTTGTGCTGCACATAGGAACGCTGCACTTTTTTTCGCATACATCACTCCATGAATACGACGGAAAAAAGAAGTTCCCCTGTTTCCAGAAGGGTGGCGATCTCACTTTGAACGGCATACAATGGATTGTAGTAAAGGTAGCGCAGCCGCGCGTCATCGGTAAGCAAAAGCGCCGATGTAAGTACGCCGACCGTTTCTGGTGCAATTTCCTGCCAGCCATGAAGAAAATACCAATGGAAGAGCGCTCGAAGTTTGTCATCCTCACCGATGTCCGTGCGTGCCGACAATGCTGCAACATCATTATGGAACCCTTCACGAATAGTAATGCGCAGCCGGTCATCGGGCTGCTTCTGTATATCAATGAATTTTTTCACGTGGGCACTTGTCCTTTCCTATAGCCATATACTCATTCCACTCCGAGCTATTTTTTCAAAAGACGGTTCCGTTCTTCATACCAGTGGGTAATAGAAGCTACTATCGCTTCGGGCGTGTTATCCACCCACTCGTTGTAGCGCCAGTTGCCACGTGTCACCAGCACCCGGTTGCACCAACCAATGCGCTGAAATGACCAATAGTTATTGACGCCGCCATGCGTATGCTGCATCAGCGTTTCCTCAATGACCGCTTTCTCTTCGTCAGTCCATAGCGGCGTATCATCCCGGTCAACCCGGAACTCCCACTGGCATTCCGTTGGGTGTGAATCTGGGAATTGTACCCGTTCGCGCCCGTACTCGCCGAAAACCTGTATGCGTTTCAGCTGCTTGCGTGTGTAGCCCATTAGAATATCCTTCTTCGTTCGTACAGGATAGCGGGATTGCTATAATAGCTTTGCTGCGCTATCTTTGAACGACGCTCATGCTCGAACTTTTTGCTATGGTTAGCAAATCCACCGAACCGTTTTTCGTATTGCCAGGCACACGAATATTTCACTGATGTACTTCCGCAGCAATCTAAACAGCGTTTGCATTTTAAGCACTGCCCTTCGTGAAAATCCTGACTATGCCAGAGACCGCCGCAGCCTTTACAGCCGTCAGCAATTTTCACTGGAAGGTTGATAGGATTGTCAAAACTCGGTCGGTCGGTCATCGCATCACTCCTCCGTGAACTGTCCATCCACAACGGTATAGCCATCAGGAATATGATCTTCGATGGACATCTCATCACGCGCCCAACAGCCGACCCGCTCATCCTTGCCGCGAAAATCACCGCCGCCGCGGCCATTGCCTTCTGCCGTCATGAGCGGCAACGGGTGAATAACATAGCCATACGCGTCCGCTTGCAGCGTCGCCATGTCAATCACCAGACGGTTGCTGTGATTCACCAGATAGTGAAACGCTTCCGGGAGCGGCGTTGCGGGAGGATGTATTTTTGTTCCATACTCGCTCATAATCGCGTACAAGCTTGGTCCGCCATTTTCCTTTTCATTCCAGTCCGGATACGCTTCAATTGGCTCCGGGTTGGCATAATCACCTGCCCATACGATATGCATGCGATGCCATGAACCGCCTGGAAGCAGCAAGGTACATACTGCGCCCATGAATGGGTTTCCGATATAGCTATGCTCCATGAGCTTGAGACCGTTGTCGTACTCATGTGTGTAGAGGTATTCCTTGCGGTCTATGCAGACCGGTTTGTAGTATTGACCCATGCATTACTCCTTTTCATATTTTGCTTTCAATGCTGCCAGTTGAGCAAGTTCGCGCTGTTTCGTCAATTCACTGCACGACTCTTGCTGTTTCTCAACCAGACCACTTTCCTTGAGCCATGTCTGGAATGCCCGCTCCACATCACTCCATGTACAATCTGGATCGCCAAAGATGCCAAAATGCCCACCCTGCAACACGTATTTCATCCAGGACAGCTGCTTATAGCTGTTAGCAAACCAGACATCGTAGAAGCAACCCATATTAAATTCCGCGATATGCCCATAGAGGTTCACATGCAAGCGGTCGTACAGTCCCTTGCGCCAGCCGCTCACCGGAAAACCGCGACTCACCCACGAAGCCATGTCGTTGGCCCACTTCGCCTTATCAGCAGCAGTTGCCCATTTGGTTGCAGTAAACTGCTCAACGTTAAATGGTTTTATCGTTGCCATTGTTGTTCTCCTATCTGGCAGCTTTTTGCATTTTTTCTGCAAAACCGTGTGCCGTCTGCTGGATGATTGCCATATCAACCGGACTGGCGTTTTCAGTCGCCAGCTCGTCTTCTTTCCGGTAGACGATTTCGTAGAAACCCGTTTGCAGGTTCACCGAAAGCATGACAAGCGGCAGCCGCTCTACCTTTTTGTTGATCGTGCGACAAACAAAAAAAGCATATCCTTCACGGATTGCCCGGTTAATAATCGCCGCCTGCGCTCGCTCTTTTTTGAAAAGCATCGGCTGCGTTGTTTTGTGCGTTCGTGCAGGCGTATATGTGCTGTACTGGTTGCTTACTTCAAGCTCACCGGCATACGTATCAGCAAACGAACGGGCCTGTGCGATCATACGCGAATCCTGCGTACCATGCTTAGACTCGTATGCCGTAATGCCGGTACTGATGTCTTCCAAATGCCCGTTGTCTATGAGCCACTCCGCAAGCTCCGTCGCGGAGGATGAAATCTCACTATAGGAAAGGTTTGCCATTGCTGTTCTCCTGATTTTCTTTTTCTTCCATTTCTATTATACTATTTTTTAGCGTAAATGTCAAGGTTTTTTCATGACATTTTGATGAACATTCTATTCGTCAAACGCGAGTCGCAGCTCTTTCATGCATGCAGTTACAGCTGTGCGTGACCCTTCAAGCGTAAAGAAGATGGTTGTGCAAATCCACCTCTTACATTCTTCTTTGATCGTTAGTTTTGCGTGAATGCGATTGGGTGGAGGAACTCGCGTAAACCAGCCCACCGTAGTGCGAATGCGCGGCCTTCCACAGTTGCTTTTGCATCATTCATTGTTTTGTCCTTCCTGCTCGTCAATCCCACAGATACATGCCATCGCGAATGGCTTCGAGGTATTCCGTAAAGTACAGGTAGTTCACTTGCGTCGGGAAGTGCTCCTTGAGCGCTACTTCAAGTGCCGCGTCATATTCTTCCCAGTCCCACGCGGTGCCGTCCATAAGCAAATCCTCCGCAACGAGTAGGTAATCGCTAAAGCGGAGCCATTTGCGGCTCAAGCTCATCGCATGCTCATACTGGATGCCGAGCCACATTTCATAGCTGAGCGGTCCGCCATCGGCGAACATAGGACGACGGCGCAAATGCCAGTAGTCATGTCGCCCGATAGTGAATTCATGGATGTGCCGGTTGTGCCCGCTATGCCAATCTGGCTTCTTCAAGTACGGGTCGTAGAGCAGCGACTGCACTTCTTTCTCATCCATACCGATGTTTCTCCTCAAGCACGACCTCAGACGAAAAGCCATCGGGATATCGTTGTGCCAGTTTTTCGACATTGCGTTCCATCGCGTCGTTGAGAGAGATGCCAAGCGCGTTGCACAGGTTGGCAAGATACCAGAGCACATCGCCAATCTCATCTGCCACATGCTCCGTATCAAGCGGATGCCCATGATAGAGAAACTTTTTGAGTGGCCCGGCAACTTCGCCAAGTTCATCGGAAAGACCGATTAAGCAGAGTTTCATTGTTTCCGAAGTGCTCAAGTGTGGAAGCGTTCGGGTCGCTTCGTCTTGATAGTGATCGGTGTGCATTCTATGAATCCTTTCAAAATGCATATTTCCCAATAAGCACCAGCGCGGTAAACGCCGCGCTAAACAGAACAATCGTCCACCAGAGCCACCAGGGCAGTCGTACACGATTGGTGACAAGTTCAAAAATGAATATGGCAAGTTCCTTGAGGACGTTCCAGAGGAAGAGCAGAAGCAAAAGAAGCAAGGCGCTTCCCCATGCCCGAAGAAAAAGTGCTGTCGCCCGTGCTTTTTCTTTCATCGCTTGACCGCCGTTCCATCTATCGTGAGGCGGTATCCAAGCTGCGCCAGTTTTTCTTCCAATACTGAATACCCAGCGGCATAGCTATGCCAGAGTTGCATTGCGTGGGATTGATAGGCTGACTTTCTGGCGTCGGCAATCACACCCATGACAATCACCAGATCGTTCACTTCATCAGGGAGCGTTTCGTCAAGATGCGTAAACCGGTGCGTGAGTTTAATAATCTCGTTGAAGATTTCTGGCACAGCACCATCTTCATCCCGTTCATTCCACACTTCGATCCCTACCTCCGCCCGATCAGCAATTTCTTGCATTGCTGCGCGGATATCTTCGTACATCACCGCTACTCCTTCACGCGCGACCATTCGCGTTTCGAGAACTTATCTACACCATTTGGCACGCGGACCACATAGAAGGCGTCGTTCTCAAAAAGATACTCCACTTCCCGGTACCCCACGGCGGGGTTGGCAAGCGTCACCAGCGTATGGGTGATAACGCCTGCCTTACTCAATGCTTTGATTGCGTCAATAACTTTCATTGTGATTGCCTTTCTTATTCAAGCGGAGCGAGGCCAAGTATGGCGAAGGCTTCATCCAACTCTTCTCGTTTCCAGCCGCCTACCTTCCATGCGTATGGGTCTGCTTTTTTGACGCGGGAAAAGCGGGCGCGAATGAAGGCCGCAATTTCAGGAAGATGGGCTTCGATCGTTTCACTCGTGGTAGAATAATCCACCGGAATAGGCGTCTCCGAATTGTCTGTCCATGCGCTGAAATCGCGCATGCGGGCGAAGAGATTTCTGAGTGCATCATTTTTGGTCATGAGTTTTCCTTTCAGAATAGACGTGTTTTTCGATAAAGCACGGTTCGCCGAGTGAAACATGCAAACCGCCCATCGGTACGCTATCAATAAAGTACCGGACAACGGTGAAGTATTTCGCCAGCTCTGGCGCGAGTGCCAGTTGCCTATCAATCGGGCACAGTAATGTGATGTGCGTATCGCCATAGCCTACGACGGTGGAACCGGAAAGCTTCCGTTCAGTGCGAACGCGCACCTCGCTCCGTTTCAAACCAACGCTGCGGAGTGCATCCATGACGTACTTTGGTGCTAGCATGATTTCTGCTCCTTCTGCTCAGCGAGCAGCTTCTTCGCCCATGCCGGGCGATTATAGGCTCGCAGCGTTTTGCGGGTCACAACGTTCTTTTCCTTGAGCCCACGGCTCACATAGGCAGGAATGCTCCCGTCCTCCTGCACGATGCCAGTGAAGGTGCCTACTGGCCGTTCCACACCTTCTTTGTAGGCTGTGACCGAGATGATGTCGCCCGTTTTCGTCAGGAGATTGTGGGCGTGAGCCTGTTCGCAATTTCCATAGAGTACCTGCTCGCCATTGCAGGTGACGGTTAGCCAGAGGTTTTTGGTAGAGAATGTGGTTGACTGCACCACTTTGGAGATATCCTTGCCTAGCCGGACGGCATAGACGAAGGTCGTGACAGTAGTTGTAATATTCAATGCAGCCATGATTATTTCTCCTTTGGAATGCAAACACCGCAGATTCTTTTCTCTTTACAAATGTATTATATACTATTTCTGCTTAAATGTCAAGGTTTTTTCATGATATCATAGAAACACAGAAAAAGCCAACGGCAGCCATTCTCATAAAGTGGCTGCCGTTGGTGTGTATGTGCTACGTGTTATGCGCTCGGAGGCGGTACATCAACTGGGATAGACGTTCCGACCAGGGAAGTGACAGCAGTGGAAACGGATGGTGCACCACTGGCATCAGCAGCTTGAACAGCCGCGGTGAGTGCCGCAAACCCGGCACGCATTTGCTGGCCGAGCTGCTGAATCTGGGCAGTGAGAACGGCTGCGTCCTGCGTATCAACCATCGGGATGACTTGCGGATACGTGACGCCGCCAATGTTAAACGTCATCGCGATGAAACGAGATTCAGGGTGAACCGCATCAATCGTGACAGTATCACCAGGGTTTTGGGTCATGGGTAAGCTCCTTCTTCATATAGCCGTTAGGCTACCATGCGGAGCGTTTTCGCAGAGCAGAAATGCTGTTGCTGCGTCCCCCAACGCCTCAGTCATAGTATACCACAGATATGGGATGGCAGGTATCACACACCGGTCACAGTTTTTGGTAGCCCTTGTTTACCATGATATACTGTGCGCATGGAAACAAACGATTGGTGGAACGATCCAACAAAAAGAGACCAGACGCTCAAGGTCAACACAGAATTCATACCGCCTCCACCGCCACCAGTAAAGCGAAGCAGTTCCTTCGTTCTGGTGGTTTGTGTACTCTGCCTTGTGATTATCGCGGGCGGTAGTGTTATTTTCTCGGCACTGTATAGTTCCTATAGCCATGCTATCCCAACACCAGTAGTGCAGAAGCCAACAGCGACACTTGCTCCAACAGCAACGCCGACTCTTACACCATCGCCAACACCAGTCACGGTACAGACGGTTCTTACCGCCATTGAGAAAGTGCCAAATAACGATGTGTATGGAAACGGCGTAAGCTATGGTTCGTCTGTTTCAAATTGGCTCGGAAGCAATGTCTATACTGACTCCGCTATTTCAAGCAGTTCTGCAACGTGGAACTATAGGACACCTGCTGGCGGACCATGTTGTTTATCGGGAATCTGGGTTTATACCTCTCTTGCAGATGCTCATCAGGAATATATGACGCTACAACAAGAGGATAGCATTTACTACTCGGACTTGCAACAAGGAATTGGTGTTCCTCAATTTCCATATGTTTTAACAGATGTTGGTATTGTTGTTTGGACACAAAGCGGACATTGCGTTGCCGGAAACTTGAGCGGTGTTGATTCGTTGGCGTTGCCGAATTCATGTGCGTAATGCAGAAATTACGCTCTGTAAATGACACGAAAAACACTTGACATACTGGCTTTCTCTCTGCTACAATCAGCACGTAACGATGCAAGAGAAGACCCCTTATCGTGCATTAAGTTTTTTTTGGAAAAGGAAAAGCTATGGACGAATTATATGCTTTAGTTCCTGCCGATACGAGCGAGCAAGCCATCATCGAACTTTGGTTAAAACAGAAACAACCAGCTACAGCAAGAGCGTACCTTCACGATTTACAAGCGTTTCGTATAGCCGTTGATAAGCCGCTTAACACTGTCTGGGTGAGCGATATCTTATGTTATCTGGATACTATTGGACATATGGCCCGTGCCACCAGGGAACGCCAGATCGCTAGCATCAAATCATTCTATAGCTTCGCACGCCGCGTTGGCTATCTTCCGGTAAACGTAGCCGATGTCATTAAACTCCCGAAAAAAATTGATACACTTTCACAGCGTATCTTACCAGTTTCTTCCGTCCATAGAATGATTGCTCTTGAGCAAGATACACGCAATCACATTATTCTGCTTTTACTCTACGCTGGAGGATTACGGGTTTCGGAGTTATGTCAACTTCAATGGCGGCATTGTATTGAACGTGGTGACGCCGGGCAAATATCCGTACTTGGTAAAGGTGAAAAGCAACGCGAAATACTGCTTTCCAAAGACACCTGGCAAGCTGTTTTAAGCTTGCGCTCACCTTCTGCTTCTGGGCAAGACTATGTGTTTGTTTCAAAACTATATCATACAGCACGCAACGAAAGCGGAAAGCTTGATACAGCGCAGATATGGAAAATTGTACGAGCAGCCGCGATTCGTGCCGATATTATGGAAGACGTTTCTCCCCACTGGCTGCGCCATGCGCATGCAAGCCATGCCATTGACAGTGGTGTTCCCATTTCTCTTGTACGGGATACTCTCGGACATGGTGATATTCGCGTCACCGGTAAATACGTCCATGCGCACCCAGATGATAGTTCGGCAAGAAAGTTAGGGGTATAGCAATGGACTTTAAGCCTATTCGCTTAGAACGCCTTTATGATTGTGGGAAATTGTCAGAGAAGGACGAATCAGCGTTCCTTACGGTACTCGTAGAAGAAATACTCTCAAAAATCGTTTCTTATGCTTTTGAACAAAACGGATACACTTTAGAAAGCATTACTTCGGTATGCGCTAAGGTGCTTTTTAAATTCCTCCGTAGGGATATCTCGAAAGAATATGTAGCATCTGCCGTCAGTGAGCATTTTGACAGATATATTCAACAGGTGCATACGAATAAAACATTTGGCTTAGAGAAAATTCCTTGCAGATTGTGCTTTAACAATTTTTCTCGTTCATCGTTACAACACGGAGTGTTTCAAAAGGAAAGTGGTCTTACTCCTGAAGGAATAGCCATACATTATTGTTTTCTCTGCAAAGACTGCGTTACCGAGATTTCGCATACATTCTACGGCAGAATGCATAAATGCGCATTATGCGATAAACGGTTTTCCGGGTATTATCATGATAAAAACATTTCCTCAGAAATTATTATGAATATTTGTCCGAAATGTATCGGCGATGATAAAGCAATCGCTATTGAATGGGAACGTGTTAAGACTCATAATTCTCGCGCAGAATATTATTCCTTACCGGGTGTGCTTACTATCAAGCAATGGGTTGATACGCTTGACCATTTTAATTGGAGCTGCGCATATTGCTTTGGTGATTTTCACGGTATGGAACACTATCTCCCTCTATCACTTGGCGGAGGTACGACAGCGAAAAATTGTTTACCCTCCTGTAATCGTTGCAACAATCGTAAGAAAGACAATCATCCCAATAAATTTGTCCGTCTCTTCCCTGCCGAGAATATTGCTCGCATTCAGCAGTATTTCGCATCGTTACCGTAGCCTTATTGACTATAAGAAAGGAGACGACAGCCAGACTAACTGCGGGTACCAGAGACCTGGCGCGAGCCAAGTAGACAGCAAGTATCAGGGATAGTGTGCGAGCCAATATATCTGTGTGTATCAAAGTCAATGCGCGTGAGTCATACAGAAAGCGCGTACCATTCAAACAGTGCGAGCCAAATTAAGAGGGCGTACCATAGGGTATGTGCTATCCAACAGCGTTGCGAGTACCAAGAGCAACGTGTGAACCAAGAAGTATGTGGGTACCATATGACTTGGGCGAGCCATACAGGAGGTGTTTGCCAAAAGGAGCGTGCGAGCCATCTTCATTTTGGCTCGCGCGCTCCTTTTGGTACACACTGCCATATTGGTTCACACGCATCCCTTGATACACACAAAAAACGTGGATCGCACTAAACTCTTGGAACACACCTTCATGACGGCTCACGCTTTGATCTTGGAACACTCGCCTACTATGATTCGCACGCCTTTCCTGATACATACCTCTTTGATGGCTCGCACTGCTCCTATGGTACGCACTGACCTCTTGGTTCTCACTCTACATTTGGAACACACACTCAACGCGGATTGCACTTGTTCTTTATCACCCGCCGATTATATGGCCCGCACATCGTCTCTGGAACACACACGCTTTACTTGGCTCGCGCTCTCTCCTTGGAACTCATAGCTAATATGGCTCGCACGTATCTTATGGTACGCCCGCTTAACTTGGCTTACGCTCTTTTTTTGAAGCACACAACGCTCTTGGTTCGCATTACATATCTTGTACACACGCCGCTTTTGGCTCACACTACTTTTTTTGGTACACGCCAACATGATGGCTCGCGCAAGATTTACGGTACCCGCGTTTCCAACGGCCCACGCTCTTCCATTGATACACACTAGGATTCTGGTTCGCACGTTGCTCTTGGTACTCACCTCCAATGCGGCTCGCACTCTGCCAATGATACGCACAATGGTTACGGCTCGCGCAGCCTCTCTGGTATACGCAGGTATACTGGCTCGCACCTCGATTATGGTACGCTCTTACGTTACGGCTCACACGCATCACTTGATACACGCTTTGTTGCTGGTTCGCATCTCTTCTTCGGTACGCACAGCATCGTCGGCTCGCACCTTGCCCATGGTACCCACGTCTCTAATGGCTCACGCTTTCTTTATGGTACGCGCTCTTTTCATGGTTCGCACCAATCCTTTGGCACCAACATTTCTAATGGCTCACGCCTTGCTTTACGGTACGCGCACTCGGTATGGCTCGCACGTTGATCTTGATACGCACACGTGGATTGGCTCGCACTTTTCTCTTGGCACTCACCAACATGACGGCTCACACGCTTCTGATGATGCACACTGCGCGATTGGTTCGCACATATCCTCTGGTACCCACGTTATAATTGGCTCGCGCTTGCATTACGGCACTCACGCCTGTTATGGCTCGCACAACTGTTATGGTACGCACTTCCTATTTGGCTATTGCGCCGGACTTTCCCACCCTGGCGGGAAAATTTCGTGAATATGCCCGCCGAACTGAATGACCCATGGAGTTGGTGCTTTTTTCCCGTAAAAGCTTTCGTAGGCGACTTTGTGATAGTGCGACAAGAACATTTTTGCGGTATAGCGCGTCACACGCGCCTGGATATGCCCTGGAGAGAGCATACCTTTCTCATACCATTTGCGGGCATCTGTTTCTTCACCATAGTTTTTCAGGCTGAGCGCCCGTGCTGCCTGGTCGGCATAATCAGATGTTCGCGAAGGATCGAGTATGGTATACGCTGTCTTACCAGCGACCATGACGGATTTCATGTTGTTTTTGCCCAGTTCGTATGCTTTGCGCTGCTGATAGATTTTTCCGTAGTAGCATTCAGGGTTATTTTGGAACTTGATGAATGACGTGCTTGCTTTCCATCCAAGCGTTTTTAATTTGACGTTCCAGGGGCGCTTTTCGCCCTTTTTCCAGACAACGGTTGGATCGTAGCCGGCAAAGCGCCAGAGCTGTCCAGCCGACAGCGTACGCTCAATATTCACGTGTCCAAGGAGACCCGATGCAATAACCGGACCAATGCCGAGAACCGACAGCGCCCAGCGCCCAGGCTCCTTGCTTTCGGCATACACCTTGAGCGCATGTTTGGTATCGTCTTCCAGCTGAGCGTATATTTTCAGCGTCCACTGAAGCAGTTCATTGGGCTCGTCAGACGCATTCATCGAGCGAATTTGCCCGGCTGCCCGAATACGCAAATCCTGCATCGTGTAGTAAAAATCCACCAGATACCGCGCCTGTATTCGGTCAAGCTTCTTTGCCGATGACTGCAAATCACGGGTAAGACGCATCTGCGCAATCAACGCGGCTGCGTCCAACGTTTCGTCAACATACGGTAAAATCATGCAATTCCCC
>Ga0307372_10003486_pt1 | contig 25028 bp, 25 predicted proteins | sample OX1MG_FD_202533 | JGI IMG/M metagenome (GOLD analysis project Ga0307372, IMG submission 202533) | Soil microbial communities from Risofladan, Vaasa, Finland - OX-1 | ecosystem: Environmental > Terrestrial > Soil > Coastal area > Acid sulfate soil | place: Finland: Risofladan, Vaasa | collected...
ATGTCCTCGATTATGTCCTGTTCGTTTAGTATGTCAAGGCGGTACTCCGGAATCCTAAAGCGTATGTTCCTCCCGACCAGCGCTGCCTCGTATCCCATCTTGTTTGCAAGCGAGATCACATTGTTGAACCCGATTATCACGCCTATCTGGCCCTCAATCTTTATCAGGGGAATCTCGATATTCGCAGAGGACATCTTCGGGAGTATCACGCTTGAGCCCTTGTATGAAACCTTCACCTTTTCAACATCGGCGCCTAAGTCCAGGAACATGGCGGCGAAGAGGTCTGCGGACTTCTCCACTATGTACCTTGATGTACCCGTAATTTCGATTAGAAGATTCTTGGTTGATGCTGTTACCTTTGTCCTCTCTGAGTTTAGTATCGGGACAAACGAGATTGCCCCTTTTGCGTCCTTGAGCACAGGGTAGAGTTTTGAATCCCCAATCGTGCCTGCGTATGCCATTCCCTTCTCGTTCTTCTTTAGTATCTCGCTAAGCTTCATCTTCCTCGAAACGTTTAGAGCAAGGAACTCCTCGTCCTTCACCGCATCGTACGTGAGCTTTCCAGAAATCTCATCAAGGTTGTGCAGCCCTATTGCAAGCCTCTTGCGGTTCCTTCCGTAGTTGGAGGCGAACTTTTCGGTGAATGCGAGCAGATGCTTTAGGCTCTGCTCATCAAACTTTATCCCCTTGACCACCATCCCTGAGATGAACGGCCTTATGTTCTCGATTTCGCTGCCGACCGCAATCTCAAGTGAAGGGGCGTTCCCCTTTATTTGGTACTTTAGCTTCTTGCTCTTGTGCATGAAGTTCTTTAGCGCCCTTGCGAATCCCACAATGTCGACAACATCAGGCCTGTTTGCCGGAAGCGCAATGCCGACCTCCTCCTTTGTGCCGGTCTCGACCTCAAATCCCATCTTCTCTATGTGCATGGCTAGCTTTTTGTCGTCAAGCCTGAAGCCGAGCAGCTTGAAGAGATAATTCTTGTTGAATGTTACGTTTACCATGCGATCACAGCGTCTTCCTAGACCTTATCCATCCCACTCCGTTGTCGTATAAATCTGGCAGCCTCTCTATTTCCTTGTCGGTTATGAGCATGAGCCTCTCCACGCTTGCGCCCCACGCAAGCACCGTGATGTTCTTCTTTGCGATTCCGGTTATCTCCCTTCTGAGGATTCCGCATCCCGCGACCTCGAGCCACTCCTTTCGCTCCTCGTGGTATGCGTACATCTCAGCGCCAGGCTCCACGAACGGGAAGTATGCCGGCTTGAACTTCACCTTGACGCCGAGGCTTTTGTAGATCTTTGTCAGCGTGTCGAAGAGGTTTGCGAGCGTCAGGTTCTCCCCGACTATTATTCCGTCGGTCTGGTAGAAATCGGGTAGGTGCTTGTAGTCTATGTTCTCATTTCTAAAGACCCTTCCGACAGAGAAGAGCTTTAACGGAAGCTTGTACTCCTTGTACTTTGTGAGGTTGTAGAGCTCCTGAATAGAGACTGTAGTCATCTGCGTCCTGAGCACCGCCTGCATCGCGACCTGCTCGAGCCAGTCGCTGTGCCATGCCTGCTCATGCTCCTCCTTCACCTTGCCCATCACCTTTCTGTCCAGAATCTCAATCTGCGATGGATTGGAGAGATAAAACGTGTCCTGCACCTCCCTTGCGGGATGGTCCTGCGGAGTGAAGAGCGTGTCGAAGTTCCAGAAGGCTGGAATCACAACCGGGCCAGAGATCTCCTTGAAGCCCATGTCGGTGTATGCGTCCTTTACGCTGTTGATCATCCTTCTCAGCGGATGGAGCTTTGCGGGAATCTCCCTCTCAACCGGCACGTTTATGTCGTACGCCTTGAACTTCTTCCCCTTCCAGCTGCGGGTGGCAATCGCCTTCTTGTCAAGCGCGTCGATCTCGCCCTCGTGCTTTGTCTCGGCCGCGAGCAGATCCTTCCCTTTTTGGTTTATCGCGATGCTGGTGATCTCGTTTCTCCTTTCGGTGACAATCAGCTTTCTCTTTAGCAGATTTTCGGTCTCCTGCTTTTTCTCCTTTGATATTATTTGGTAGAGGGAGGGATTCTCGCCCAGTTTCTTTAGGACGTACTCCTCCCCAATCCCTTTTGAGATTGCCTCCTTTCCCTTGGGTGTGAGTATTACGATTCCCTTCTCGATTGCAATCAGCTCCTTCGTCTTCGCCCACTGCAGGCCTATTCTCGACTGCTGATCGCTTAGGGTCTTTATCTCAATTGACTTCTTTGCGAGTTTTTGTATGAGCGCTGTCTCCGGAAGCTGTGATGAGGCGTAGCTCTTTCCCTCCTCTGTGAGGGAAACCGACTCACTCTCCTTTCTTGTAAGAGTTATTGCTCCGGATTTTGAAAGACCCTCTATTGCCCAGAGGACTCCGTCCCTTCCCGTCCCGCTCTTCTCAACAAGCTGCTCGAGCGTGAGTGGCTTGCCTGACTCTAGGCACTTTAGGACGGCTATTTCGTATCTATGCAAATTCACACCTTAGTGTTTGAGACCCTTATGTAGAGGTATACCAAGAGTGCGATCACCACGATAGTCAGGATCACCAAAAGAAGCGAGATGTAGTTGGTGTAGATGCCGCTAAAGAAGTTGGAGACCTCCTGGCCTGGGGACTGCGTGATTATGTATGAGAAAGTAAACGTTGAGAGCGGCTCCTGGCTGTACCATGAGAAGAGCGTTGAGCCAGTGTAGTTGTTTATGAAGCTCAGCCTCGGGGAATCCGGAACCGGGTATATCGAGACTATCTGCGCACCCTTTGGCACGATGATGTTTAGCTTTGAGGCCTGCGAGAGGCTCTGCCCGCTTGCTGTGTGGACGAAGTTGAAGACGCTGTTGTTGAAGTCGTACTGGAACTTTCTCGGGGCAATTGCGGTTATCGTCGTTACGTTGCTGACGTAGTAGTTGAGCGTCAGCTGTGCGAATCCGTTTGACTGCGCGTAGTTTATCGGCCCTGGAAGGAATGTGAATCCGTAGACGCTGGACTTAGGGTTGAGTATGTGCTCTACAAGCAGGTTGGTGTTTAGCGCAGCCTGCCAGTTTGAGATAGTGAAGTTTATCGCCTGCCTGTCCTGCTGGTACTGGGCGATTGAGGAGTTGCTTATGAAGAGGTTGAGCGACTCGACCACGTGAGCGCTCCCGTTGTTGTTTATCACGACCGTTGTGTTCAGGTAGGTTACGTTGAAATATGCATTCACATTGAGCATGGCAAAGCAGAGCAGCATGAGTATAGGAATTGCTAATTTTCTCATCTAGACCCCAATAGTAGTATTCCCCAACTACTATTTTTAAGGGTATTGTTTGCTTTTTCGACAATCAGAAGAGCTCGGTCCTTGCGTTGAAGAACGAGGTCACGATTCCGTTGTCTATCGGCTCGCCCTTCCTTATTATGTATATCCCGTTGTCAAGATGCAGAACGTAGCTGTAGAGCTTGCCCTGCTGCTTTGCGCCGTCCCTTAGAATCGAGATTAGCCCCTCCATGTGCTCCATGAAATCGATTGCGTTGTCCGCAATCACGTATCCCCCGACCTTAAGCTTTGGAAGCGCCATCTTGAGGTAGCTTGCGTAGTTCTGCTTGTCTGCGTCAAGAAATATCATGTCGATCGGTTTGTGCCAGCTCTGCAAAACCTCGACTATTGTGCCGCGCAGCTGCACTAGGTTCTCTATTCCCGCAGCCTCGATGTTCTTGCTCGCCATCCCAATCTTGAGCATTGACATATCTGCAGTATGAACAATCCCGTCGTTTGGCTTTGCGCCCATCGCCTGCCAGATTCCAGAGTATCCTGCCGAGGTTCCAAGCTCTAAAATCTCCCTTGCCTTTGTCTGGCTTGCCATCCAGTGCAAGAAGAGACCCGTTCTCCTTGGAATCTGCCAGAGCCTCATCTCATTGTTTGGCATCCACACCTTTCTCTCCTCTGCCGTGAGCTTCTCCTGCTTTATTGCCCATGTCGAGTTTAGCCTCTCAAGCCTTCTGAGAACCTTGTCCACCTTCGCAGGAACCTGGATATTGTGAAGCCTCTGCAGCTGCTTTGCAGAGATCTCAGGAGGTATTACAAGACCCTCGGAATAGAACTTGAAGTGGGGCACATTCCCAGCCCCTTCTGCCTCAATTTTGCGCTTTAGTGCAATGAGCGGCTGCGCTGACCCTTTTGAAATATCCTCCTCGATCTGACGCGAGCCAGAATCTGGCTTGCGCTGATGATTGTTTTTTGTCCCCACTATCCCCACAATAAGAGAATATGTGTTTCCTGATATATAAACATTCTCCGATAGCAAAATGGCTCCTTTTAAAGCTTTTGTGGAAGGGAGCCATCGCAAACTAATTTAGAAATGCGATGCGCTAGGATATGCATGGGAGAGGGCATTTTTTCAAGAATTAAGCTCATTTTCAACGAAGTTTTCATAGGAATGATACTATTTGTTGTGGTCCCCACTGCGCTGCTGGGGGTTGTTGCATCGGGAAATGTCAACCTGCTCAATCTTCTTGGGGCAATCTTTCTCATTGCCGTGCTTCAGATAACCCCCAATGTGCTAAACAACTACGTCGACTGGGAGATAGACAGGATAAACAAGAAGCGCGTGGAGATGCACAAGAAAATAAACAAGGGCGCGCTGCCGATCATGGCGCTGGTGCTTGTGCTGACGACAATACCGTTCTTTGTCTATGGAAACACATACCTGAGAATTGTGATGCTGATTGCATATTTCATGATGGTCAACTACAACCTGCTCATCAAGGCGAAGGACGTCCTCTTCCTAAACTACGCCTTCATAGCGCTCTACTACGGCCCTCTTGCCTTTGCCGTAGGATTCTTCTTTTCGTCCACAAACCTAGGACTGTTCAATGCCCTGCTGTGGATGCCAATCTTCATCTTTCTGATGAACATGGGATTCTCGGTGATAAAGGATTACGGCGATGTCGAGGGAGACAGGGCGCTAAAGAAGATGACGCTGCCTGTTGTGATAGGGGAAAAGGCTACGCTGATATATCAGTTCGTTTTGATAACGGCGGTGTTTGCAGCGATGATATACCTTGGGATAACAAGCCTTGGCTATCCCCTTTCGGTTCTGCTGCTGATCCCTTACGGGATTGCAATGTACGCAATGAAAAGCGTGATACGTCCGAAAAAGAGTTCCGCATACTCGAGGGCAAGCAACATAATAAGGGTAAATGCCCTGATCGCGATGGCGATTCTCTTCCTCTACTTTATTTGACCTCTCCCTGCTTGAACTCTGAAGCGAGCTTGAATAGGAACTTGCACTTTGCCGAACCCAGGGCAACGCACTCCGTCTCCACTACGTCAATATCCTGCTTGAACGCTATCGACATCGCGCCTGCAATGAATCCCCTCACTATGTGGTCGCATGGAAGCTTCGCCTGGCCCTTGAGTCCCTCCGAGACCGGGGAGTTATTCATGGTGATTATTCCCGTCATCTTCTCCTTGTCAAGCGAGTCCAAGGTCAAAATTCCCCATCCGGAGAAGATCGCGATGTTGAAGAGCCACTTGATGTAGTCGTTCACCGAGAACTTGTATGTCCTCACGTCCTTTGAGACAATTTCCTTGAAGCTCGCCTTTGCCGACTCGTAGAGGCTGTGAGTCTCCTCGGGGCTCTCCTCGATCGCCTTTGTAAACTCGAAGAAGAACGTCGCCGGCGCCATCACTATCCTGTTGCTAAAGAGCGAGATGCTCCCATCCTTGAAAGTGATGGACCTGGCCATCATGAAGTTCTCAATCAAACTCATTTTTCATCCCCCCTTGATTTTTAGCTGGCAGCTTTAGAGCACTACCTCCTCCGCCGGCTTTATCTCTATCCCGTTCGCCTTTGTTATCTCCACATCGTGAACGTACGGGCTGTGCGATGTATCCCTCATCTTGAGGATCGCCATTGTCCTCACCCTCTTTGCCCCGATGAGCTCGTTGTGCATCTGGACTATTCCGTCGCACTCAAACTCGCTGACGCCGTCAATTGTTATCTGGCCCTCACTCTGACCCCCATAGGTTATGATAAGGTTCGTTGTCCCGAGGCTCTTTAATTCCTCAAGTATCAGCGAGACCATCCTCTTCTCCGAGTTCCCGGTGTAGAACACCTGCCCCTTGCCAGATCCGCCAGACGCCTCGACCGAGCTTGCCATGTTTCCCGCGTATCCCAGCGGTATTGTAAAGAGGTCGATGTTCATCGCAAAGGCGGCGAGGCTGTCGAATACGATCCTCTTCGCGTCAATCTGCTTCTTGACCTTCTCGATCATCTCGAAGATGTTTAGCTTGTTCTTGTCAAGCGGAACCCTGAGGAAGAAGATCTTGCCCTGCTGCTCGAGCTTGTCGATGTCGCGCCCGAACTGCCTTGCCTGCATCTTGAGCAGCTCCACTTCGGAGTCGATCACAACATACACTCCGTTCTCCCCCTTCAGCGCTCCCTGGTAGAGATACTCAAGGCCGAATATCGACTTGCCCGTACCTGGGGCTCCTGAAATAAGCACGTTTGTTCCCTTTGGGAATCCTCCCTCAACTAGAGTGTCAAACCCTGCAACTCCAGTCTGCACCCTCTCAAGCTTTCTGATTACACTTAGCGGAGCCGTAACCGCGTATCCCATCCCCGTTTTTGTTGTTGTGTCTTCCATATTCCCCACCAAACATTCCATATTCATGAAGAAATTGGTTATTTTGACGTCAGACACACAGAACCGAACAGCATATCCAGTGCCAGTCTATCTGACGTCCCCCACTCCCAACTTCCCTACTATCTCTTGTGCCAAACCTGATATATAAGTCTAATTGTGGGCTTCGCATCACGCTTATATACCAAGCCTGACTTCCACAATTCTATTGAGAGTCAGAATTCAATTTTGCTCTTTGAGGTGTAGAAATAGTGTCCGATTACGGTGTTTATGGCCGCTTTTCCGGCAATCTTTCTTATCTTGCCCTTAGTTGCCGCTATGCCTCGAGGGTTCAGGGGCCTGAGAGCCACTAGAAATCCGTACTCGCCGCTTGTGAGGAGAACATGATTCACACCACTGCACATTGCAATCGCTTTTGCAATCCTGTCAGAGTCCGCAAGGCATCTTGGTTTAAGGAAGAGAAAACCTCTTTTACGGGACTCCATCTTGAACACCGGATTAGCAGTACTGAATATGCCAAAGATAATCAGCAGGCTCGATGTAGTTCTTGCCGCATTTCCAGCACAGGTACGTCTTCTGGTTCCGCTCCACCTGCTTGCCATACACTAGTTTCTCAAAATATGGTCCAAAATTCATTTTTCCACCTATTTGTTGTATTTCTTAAGTATCTCCTCTACTTCAAGGAGCAAAACCTGTATCCGATCAAAATCAGAGTAGTTAACGAATGCAAAAAGCTTCTGAAGCTTGAATTTCAGCTGCGCGATATCTGCAAGTCGCCTGTGGAGATACGAGATATAGTTCATGCCATCAACAATTGGGGTTATGGTGGGACCAGGTTGAGGGATTGGATTTCCAGACCATGCCTAGTGTTTGGGAGAGGGAAGTTGGCAGAGGATCTGACACCGACTCAAGAAAATAGTTCATTGATGTGTTAATTCCCGCTTTCGCAACCACAGCCCCACCTGTGAATTCTTTGTGAATTTCCTGATTTATATAGCAATCTAAATCTTGATATTTATTTGTAAATTTTTGCGTTTTTATAACAGCTATTCCCATTTAACGACGTTGTAATTATTCTTAATATCAAGATTTCTGAAAGGTAGTAAGCCCTTGAGAGGACTTATTACTTGTGCGTGCACAGCGGAATAGCTTTCAGTTTTGTAGATTTTTTTGCGGAAGTCTATAGTATTTTCAACTGCCTCTTCTTGCGAGTCAAAAAGCGCAACAGTGAAATTACCGAAGCTTCCAGAGAGGGTTGCAGACATTTGAAAAGTGTTGAGAAGAGGTAAGCCATCGTCTATCGTCATTGTGAGCTTCCTTTCTTGGGCGGCTTTTTCTTCAAAGTTTGCAGTATATCTTGTCCACTGCTCAAAAAATGCTATTGTATACGAATGTGGTGGCTTCTGCACAGCTATGGTAAATCTCTTTATTATCCCACTTTTTACAAGTTTGAAAAGCTTGTATCTTACCGTGCTTTCACCAGTCTTGAGCTGCTTTGCAAGATCACTGAAGCTCAATCTAGAATTTGTGTTGAGCAAATTCAGAAGTTCTAGATCGCCTTGCCTCATCTTGACTGTTATTTCATCAAAAAGAGTCTCGTTGGCAGGGATGTAACCAAAACTGAAATATGGAAGAACTGAGGACCTGACCTCAACACCGTACTCCGAGAGCTTTTGAGTGAGCTGAAATTCCCAAAGCATGTATTTTGTTGGATCACTTTCCACTACAAAAATTACCAAGTCGAACTGCCCTACAGTAAGATATACAGAATCTACGGTGGGTTCATTTTTGAAGATATCATTTAACCAGTCTCTAGCAGGCTTCTTTGAAAACTTTACCATAAGCATATGTCTTTGCAGAAATCCAAGCCTTGCAAAATCAAGCTCCAATACAAACTTTATATCGAGCTTTTCTACAAGTTTGTCTATGATTTTGCCAACCGTTACATAGGAACATCCGGACAGCTTCGACATCCCAGATAAACTTGCTCTTGAATTGTTGCTCAGTTCTCTGAGTATAATTTTTTCCCTAAGGCTGAAAAGCTCCACGATATCATTGAATTGCCAAGATTTATAATGTTATATTTCCGCAGAATAACATAAATAAATTGTGCATTTTAAAAACGGCTAAAAAGCCTTAATCAGAAGTTAAATAGGAGAGCATGAATGAAATGCGTAAGGGAGGTCTGGCACTCCTATTTGTAGTGTTGCAGTCGGCGATAGTGACAATAGTGCTAGACATAGGGGGAGGCAGCATAGGGGCAGTAACTTTCCTGTTCTACGCAAATCTTGCCGGAGCGTTAACAATGCTCTCGATTATGTATTATCAAGACAAATGTAGAGAATTTATTTCAATATTCAAAGATCGCAAAAACCTGTTGCTACTCGCTACAATGGCATTTATGATAGCAGTTGTAGCTGAGTTGTTGCTTGTGATAGGTACAATCAGGACAACACCTAGTATTTCAGGTATTCTGTACAGATTATACCCAATATTTATCGCTTTGTTGACCCCGATAGTGATGCGTCAGAAGGTAAGTGGAAGACAGTACGCCTCGCTGGCTCTTGGTTTTGCTGCGGTATATATTATCTTGTCAAATGGCTCATTATTGACACTTGACATATCGGAATTGCCGGCAATATTGATGTTAGTCGGCTCAGCCATTACCACTGCAGTGCCCACGCTTATGGTAAGGAAACTTAATGTTGGTGCATCTGTATTCATGGCACTGTCTACTATAATTGCCGTAATCGTGTTTCTGCCAGCAATCTTCGTCCTGCACGAAAATCCTTTACCTGTATTCTCGATTTCAACGATTTTGTCAATAATTTTCATAGGAGTAATTGAATTTGGAATCGGGGGCATACTCTACTACTACTCTTACAAACGCTTTAATCCATCACTTACAGGCGCAGCAATGTTGTGCACCCCGTTCCTAACGGTAATGATGTCCTATCTAACCCTTGGCACACCTATGCGACCTTACTACTTCTTAGCTGCGGGATTGCTTGCAATTGGTGCGATAGTACAAAACCGAGAATTCCTAAATGCTCCAGAACGAATAAAATCTCATTCTAAAGGTAAGGGACGGATATTTGATGTGACGAGCGCTTTCATCAATAATAAGAGTCCGATAATCAGCAGCCACATTTCTGGAGAAAATAGGGCCTTGGCAGTAGAACTTGATATTGAAAAGGCCAAAAATTTCATGAACAGGGAAATACGACTAGGAGAATCACTATTCTTTATACACACAAGACCTCACCAAGATATCAGAGTAGAAGAGATCGAGTTCCTAAAGGAAATATTAGGGCTTCGAGAAGAGCATGTCGCATTGGTAGGAATGGGGAATCCCGAAAAAATTGAAACTACATTCCAGGAATTTAGTTGATAAATTTATTTTATGCAAAAAAGGTTGACTTAAGCCTTACGCCTTTAATTTTGAAGCTCTTGAAACTCTTAAAACAACACTCCAACCTAAAGGGTGCGGATTAAAGAAATTTAATTTCTCTACTGATATGGTTGCCTATTTTAAACTATTATGCTTAAAGAAATCTATGTTAGTAAAACCAAAAAAGCTTGAAAAAGGGGATACAATAGCCATTATTGCCCCCTCAGCAGGGTTATACTTTCCACATAGGCTTGATAACGCAATAGCGTTTCTTAATTCAGAAGGTTATAAGGTAAGGGAATTCCCGTGTACCCGTAAGCTTAATGGCTGGGAGTCTGCATCTGCCAAGGAAAGAGCAAAGGATATAATGGCTGCATTTCTTGATGGAGAGGTAAAGGCGATAATAGCGCTATTCGGTGGGACCGTAGCAATTCAAACATTAAAATATTTAGACTTTGAAAAGATAAAACAAAACCCTAAAATATTCTGTGGTTATTCGGACAACTCTATCCTAAATTACGCATTTTATACCCAAGCAGATCTTGTAACTTTTTATGGACCGTGTGTCGCGACTCAGTTTGGGGAGTATCCAAGACCACTAGAGTACACACTGAAATATTTCTATAAAGCATTAACAACAAGCAAGCCAATTGGTAAGGTTTACCCCTCGGAAAATTGGACAGAGGAATTTTTGGATTGGAGTAAGAAATTGGACTTGACAAGACCGAGAGAACTTAAAAAGAATAAAGGATTCGAATGGTTAAGAAATGGAAGAGCTCAGGGTAAAATTATTGGGGGATGTTTAGAATCAATTGTTCATTTACCTGGAACAAAATATTGGCCGGATTACAAAGACAAAATATTGTTCTTAGAAATCGCGGAGGGCCAAAAACCTGCCGAAGGCGATCCATTGGCGTATGTGGATTTTTACCTAGAACAATTGAATGTCTTGGGGGTTTTCAGCCAAATCAAAGGTCTAATTTTTGGAAGACCGTATAATTATACTGCGAGCGATATTGAGTTATTAAAGCAAAAAATATTGGAGAGAACAAACGAGTATACTTTTCCTATATTATTTGGAGCAGATATCGGGCACACAGATCCACAAGCCACAGTCCCAATTGGGATAGATGCCAGTATGGATTCTAAAACAAATACCTTAGAATTCTTAGAATCTGGAGTTAAATGAGAGCCAATGTTTCAGAGTAGAAGTACCTATACTTCTTTTGAGGTGTATAGCTCAGGATCTTCCCAAATTTTGCGTTTAGATAGGATAAATAGAGTAAAACCCATATGAGATAAATTATCTCTAAATAAAAATATGTACTCCCCATACTTGTCTCTCAATTTTACAACCGCTTCTTTGTTCATACCTTTCAAATGCGGCCTATTCATTATCTCAGTAACAAAAAACCTAACAACATCATCATTTATGTGGTCAAACTTGAAATCTTTAGACCAATATACTTCAAGTTCTGGCATCGAAAAAAATCTGATCCAATCAGATTTATATAGCGGAGTTACGTCAACTTTTATTGCATTAGAAACTTCTTTAACTAGATTTTTAGAAGGGGATTTTAGGTAATACATAGGTATTGCAACAATAAAGCCGTCCCTCTTGCACACCCGCATACATTCATCTAACGCTTTAGTTTTATTTGACAGCAAAGAAAAAACATTGCCAACAATGACCACATTAAAAGATTCGTTATCAAAAGGGAGATTATTCACATCAGCCTTAACAAAATCTATATTTATATATCCTTCACTTCTTGCCCGATTCTTTGCTTCCTTCAAGCTCCTTTCATTTATGTCTATAGAGGTGATAGCGCATTTAACAAGTCTGCTTATTTCTAACGAAGTAAATCCCGTACTTGTTCCTATCTCCAATATTTTACTGTCTTTTGATAAATGAAGCCTATTAACAATTTCAAAAATGCTATTTTTCCCACCGGGAGGACGATTTGTCTCTTTCACTATTCCAATTAACTGATTATAGTCAAAATTTGCTATGTCTTTAGCATTTATACCTTTCATATATCCACAACTCGTTTGTACAAATAAATGTTTATTCCTCTTCTATATTAAAGCGTTTTTGAATTAGCTCTGCGCCAAACCCAGAGGTTACAGCACGTTCCTTACTATTACTCATAACCTTTGCCAACCAATCCACAGACCCACCATCTGCAATCTGGATAGTTTCCCCATTAATTGTCGATCCATATATGTGAAAACATACCCCATCGTAATAGCCCAGCCCAGCTTTCCGCGCAAAATCGAAACGAAAATGGACCTGGGGGTATTCAATTTTGAGAGGGTTCAAAATATTTTTTTCAATGGCCAATAAATCTAATAGATAATGCTGCCCAATATTTCGTGACTTATTCGGGTTATGGTCTATTTCGCTTATAGAGTCTACCTCTCTTGGCAAAGGTAATTTGTACTCACTTAAAAAGTCAAATTTTTCATTGAAAGCGTTTTTGCAAATAATTTCTCTAGGGATACTAAAGTTTTTAATCAGGTGCTCAAGAAAGGCGGTGTCGGAAAGTTTTACAGTAACTTCATTAAAGACGAATCCTTTGCTCTTTAACTTTTCTATAAAATCCAACCATATGGAGATATGGTTTTTGACAAATTCGGTTGTAATAGACACTGCACTCCCTAGATCATACCCGGCAGAGCAAAGGCCTAATAAATTAAAATGTTGCATATAACCTTTATCTTTATCAAAAGGTTGTAGTCGCAAAACTCGTTTCATGGTTGCAAGCTCGACCGAAGTATATTTTGTAGTCTCTTCTCGAAGCAGTTTCCTACGCCGCGTAGCACATTCTAATATTAAAGGAGTTGTAGGGTCGCTTACAACTTCTGATAGTCTCATTGTAGATAACGATAAGTCTTGACTTATTTTTGTTAGTACTGAATTAAGTCCTAATGGGGTGATGGGAGACAGCTCAACCGCATCAAAAGTATGTGGAAGGATAGAATAAAATAATAATCCGAATTCAAAAATTGTCCTTTGATTTATACTACTTACACCAAAGAAATCATTTTTAGATTCATATTCTTTAAGAATTTCTTGAGGTTGTTTACCTGCCGAACGGTCTCTAGCTACTTTAATTAAAATTGGCCTAATTGTTGCCACTGATGCTCTAGATAACCCTTCCGATAGTCCGGGCAACTTTGCATCCTCTTCCTTTATCAGATATAAATCTTTTTTATCAAATTTTTTATTGACCAATTTTATCAACCATATATATAAAACAACCTGGTTTAATTCTTATTTTCCCATCTTTATCAGTAAATTTTCTGAAATACTGTATAAGTTCATCTATTATGTTCGGAAGTTGTTTAGTTTCATTAAAATAAGATTCCATATGGAAGTTTAGGAATATCTCTAATGCTTCATTTATTGAGGAGTAGGTGATTGCCTCTCCCTCAAAATAGCTTGATTTTAGTTCAATAATCCCTTCCTTATGTAATTCTTGTAGAACATCATCTATAGAAAGTTTTGATGGACTTTGAGCGTCTAAATCAGTATAAATTGGAAATGCATTTTTCCATTGCCGCATAAGTATTTTTTGCTCTTCAGAAAGCGAGTCAAAATGTATAAGGAAAAATTTGGAAGACTTCCCCATATTTTCTTTTATCATCTTTGTAATTACTTTTTGTACATACTTCCTCCCTGCAGTAACACCTCTTTTTATTAAAATTTGGTGCACAGAATGCGAAAAACTCCAAAGGCTAAATATAACACCATAAACTTCAGTTGTTTTTTCAAGGAAAGTTATGGAATCCGCTTCAATAAATTCCAGGTTTTCATAGTTTCTAAATCTATTCCTGCAGAAGTCAAGCATTCTTTTACTCATGTCAATTAGCACTAATTTAGAGTATTTTATTTTCGATGAATCTATAAAAATCTCAGTCGATCTTCCTGTTCCACACCCTAATTCTAGGGCCTTAATGTCCTTATTAAAAGGGATGCTCTTTAAAAAGTCTTCAAAGATCTGTGTGTCTCTCTTTCCATGAAATATGTATTCTTTTAATAGCCGATCATAATATTCTGGCTCTACATATTCTTCTAAGGTTGTGGTAATTTTAAGCCAGGGGTATTCTTGGTACAATTTTTCTATTTCTTGATTCATAATGTGACACCGGTTTTATTAAAATTATCATGGATAGATGGTGTTATGTACTCGGGGAAATGTTGCCACAGAGTATATGTAAGGCATTTTGAGTAATCCTTGTAACATTCGTTCCCAGCCTAAACCAAAGCCCGAGGTCTCATGATAATACTTCTGCTCTCTTGACTCTAGATAATACTTATAATCCTTTTTTGGAAGAGTGAATTTATTTGCCTTTTTTAGTAATTCGGCGGTATTTCTGACTCTGTGGCCACTCCCAACAAATTCTCTATAATAAGGCCATATGAAATCTGTATTTTCACCAACTTCTAGCCCCTTTCGATTTAGTGGCGCATGGTAAAATGCTGTTTCGTATAGGGGAAACTCGGAGACTATTGCCATATTGTCAAGCTCTTGGGTAAGCTTTACCTCTTCCCAAGCCCCAAAATATTTTGTAGTAAAAAATTTGTATTTTGGGTCTTTAGTTGCTCGGTATAATAAGTCTAGCGCCTGCTCAAATGTTATTTGAACGCCTATTTTATTCCTATTAGCCATTTTTTTAAGATCGTTGATGTCCTCATCATACAAAAAATATTCTAAATCTAGCAGATTTTTGTGCAGGAGCCTCTTTATTATTTGTGAAACCAGTCTGTCTATTATCCTTAAGTTATCTTTTTGTGAAACCTTACCCTCATACTCAATATGGTGAAATTCGCTAAGATGTGTGGCATCGGCTTTTTCCTTTCTAAAGGAATTGTAAATCGAATAAACAGATTTTAGATTCGCGTTTATTAAATGTAATTCTAAATAGATCTGTGAGGATTCTGATAGAAATACGTCCTGCTTATAGTCAAACCATTTCAATTTAATTGGGGATGTATCTGTGGTATAAGCTATTTTCTCCTTGCCATAGAGTGCACCTGGTGAGGAAATCATCCGTGTTGTCAATGGTAACAGTGTGAAAATCGACCCTAATTTATTAAAATACTCATTTGTAGAAACTGTAATCGAATGGTTTATCTTTGCAATGTGCTCCCATTTCTTTGTTTTTTTGAATTCAGCAAGTCTTCCACGGAGGGCTTTGGGATCAATATTCGCGGTAACTCTCCCTATTGGGGCACATATTTTATTGCCTGCGTATCCAATAGTATGGTTCTTATTTGCAATATAAAGTTCTCGCACATACATCTCCTATAGCTTGAATTACAACACTGGATAAACTTGACTGCCACACTTGCATTTACACACTTAGTGGCCAAGCCATACAAAAAAATATTTTTTCTAGGCCACCATTGGCATTTGCTTTAATTATCGTGACAAATCCATAGTACCACCAGTTAGAAAAATCTCCTTGCCGCCCCTGTACCTTGCAATCGCCTTGGCAATTCTATCCGCGCTCGCCGACCTTTGTCGTATTTGTCATTATTTTAACAACTATTTTAGGTAAATTCTGATTTATAAACTTATTGTGCCCTTCGTCACAAATACTACCAGATTTGCCGACATTCTTTACTTATAGGTAGGTAACGCTCCTGAGAGTGTTGCTATGTGGTAAAAGTCCTTATACTGACTCATTTTACGACTTTTTGAGAGAGAAAGAGGGGTTTGAAGGAAGGTATATAAACAGAATCCGACAATATAATATCAACTTTTTAAGTGATTATATGATATCAGGTCTTAGAATAAGCCATGTGGAAGCAAGCAGGACAAACGAAGAGGCGATAATGAACATGAAGTTCAACATCAACTTCGATGCGGTCAAGGTCGACAATGAAAACGTGCATGTGGACTTCACATTCATAGCAAACTATGAGGGAGGAGAAGCCGCAAAGGTAACGGAGGTCGGAACGCTCAAGATTGTGGGCACGATTATGTCAAAGGAGAGCAAGAAGGAGGCTGATGAGATTTCAAACGTCTGGAAGAGCAAGAAGACCCTTCCAATTGGATTTGCAGAGGGCATAATCAATTTGCTCAACTTCGAGTGCGGCGCAAGGGGAACTTTGCTCGCATCCTCAATAGGATTGCTCGCACCTTTGCCGCTTTCAAGGGCAAAGCTATCCGAGCAGCCTGCAGCAGGAAAGAGCGCTTAAACGCTCTTTTTATTCTTTTTAGCTAATTTTAGTTAGCGTCAATGATTCCATGGAACAACTTGAGCTCAGGGGAATAGTGCTCGACGCTGATTATGCCGCAAAGGACGGAAAGGGGATGATAAGAATCACCTTCAAGTCAGAAGGGAAGATACATTTCCTAACCGACCCAAACTTCCTTCCCTACTTCTACCTTGTCCCAAGCAGGCAGGACCTTGACCCGAAATCGCTTGGGGACATCACGATAATTTCCGAAAGCGAGGAGGAGGTTCGCGCAAAGTCAATTGAGCGGGCTGAGCTTCTTGTAAGGGGCAAGAAGACGGATGCATTCAAGGTGACGCTCACAAGCCCGAGGTTTGTAACTAAGATGAGCCAGGCATTCGAGGAGTTCGGGACGGTCTACGAAAAGGACATCGTCTTCTGGAAGAGATACTTAATCGACAAGCAGATCTCGCCGCTTGCGCAGGTTAGGGCGCTCTGCCATAGCGAGGGCGGGCTGCTTGTGATAGACGAGATTGCAAACGAGGCGGGAAACGCGACAGAGAGCCTCAGCGGAATCTGCTTTGACATTGAGACCTACAATCCGCTTGGGGTACCAAGAATTGAGAGAGACCCGGTAATCATGATCAGCTACTCCTGCAAGGGGGAGGAGTACGTGCTTACGACCAAGAAGATTGACAGGCCGTTCATAAAGTACTTCGCGACCGAGAAGGAGATGATTCAGGGGTTCATAGACGCGGTCAAGAGGCTTGACCCAGACATAGTTGTGGGATACAACTCCTCTAACTTCGACATCCCGTACCTTATGACAAGGGCCGAGAAGAACAAGATTGTCTTTGACATAGGAAGATACGAAGGGGAGGAGCCAAAGAAGCAGCACCACGGGCTGATCGATGTCGTGCAGATACCCGGCAGGATAAACTTCGATGCCTACAACGTTGCAAGGTTCGTCTCGGTGGTTGGCGCATCGGAGAAGGTGATCAAGGTCAACAACTTCAAGCTCTATGAGGTTTACAGGGCAATCACCGGAAAGGAGAAGAAGATGGTGGAGAGAGGCGCAATCTGGGAGCTCTGGGACAAGGGAGGGCCTGATCTTGACGAGCTGGCCGAGTACTCGCTTGGGGACTCAAAGTCTCTTAAGGAGCTCTATGACTTCTTCCTCCCGCTTGAGGTGGAGGTGGCGAGGGTCGCAGGAACAATCCTTTCAGAAGCGTGCGTCTCGACCACCAGCCAGCTAGTCGAGTTCATGCTTATGAGGTATGCGCAGAAGTTCGGAGAGATGATACCGAACAAACCAGGAGATAACACAATACAGGAGAGAATGGCAAACCCATACGAAGGGGCGTATGTCAAAACCCCGGAGGCGGGAATCTACGACAGGATTGTTGTGTTCGACTTCAAGGGACTCTATCCCTCGATCATCATTGCGCACAACATAGATCCTGCAACAGTATGCGATGACTGCTCAGACTACTTCGAATCGCCGGACGGAGTGAAGTTCAGGAAGGATAGGATTGGAATCATGCCGATGCTTCTAAAGCTGCTAATTGATGAGAGGTCCGAAGTGAAGAAGGCCTACAAGAAGGACCCGGACAACAAATCTTTGGGGGCAAGGTCAACCTCGCTTAAGATCATCGCGAATGCGTTCTACGGATATCTTGGGTATGCAAGGTCAAGATGGTACTCACGTGAGTGCGCATCTAGCGTCACATCGTATGCAAGGCTCTACATCACAAAGACAATCGACCAGGCTGAGGCTGCCGGATTCAAGGTGCTCTACAGCGACACAGATTCCATCTTCATAATAATCGCCCAGAAGACAAAGGATGATGTGAACGCATTCCTAAAGAAGGTTAACGCCTCTCTGCCTAACACCATGGAACTTGAACTGGAGGACTTCTACACAAGGGGGGTCTTTGTGGGCAAGAGGGGAGGCGACGGAACAGCAGGGGCAAAGAAGAAGTATGCGCTAATGTCCGAGTCGGGAAGGATAAAGATCAAGGGATTCGAGCTTGTCAGACGTGACTGGGCGAAGATCTCAAGGGACACTCAGCTTGCGGTCCTTGAGGCTATACTTAAGGAGGGAAGCAAGGAAAAGGCAGTCAACATCGTCAAGGATGTGGTGGAGCGACTCAAGTCAGGCACGGTTGAGATCAAGGAGCTGGTCATGAACACGCAGCTTAGGAAGGGAATCGGGAGCTATGACATAAAATCGCCTGAGCTTGCGGCTGCAAGAAAGGCAGTGGAGAAGGGAGTGAGAAAGAAGGAGGAGCTGGTCGGCTCATCGATAGGATATGTGATAACAAAGCACGGCAGCAGCATCTCCGAGAAGGCGGAGGTCTGGGAGCTTGCAAAGGACTACGACGCCGAGTACTACATTGATCACCAGATTATACCTGCAACGCTTAAAATCCTAAAGGAACTAGGATACAATGCTGACGAGCTAAGGGAAAAGGGCTCGCAGAAGAAACTTGGAGGGTGAAGTTCCATGAAAATCTTATTCGTCTGCAGAGGCAATATTGGAAGGAGCCAAATGGCAGAGGTGTTCTTTGCGAAGATGTCAAAAAAGAATAGTGTCACTAGCGCGGGAACAAACTCTAGAGAAGAGGGAATCGAGGGTGTAAAATTAGGAATCGGAAGGTGGGATACACCTGATGCAATGAAGGAGATAGGATTTGATGTTTCAGACAAAGTCTCTAAACAGCTTACTGCAGAAATGATAAATAATGCAGATAGAGTAATAGTAATAATGACTGAGGAAGAAAGCAAAAGATTGCTTCCAGATTATGCAAAGAACTCAGGAAAGGTTGAACTCTGGCAAATAGAAGATGGAAAATACAAGAGCAGAGGATACACGTTTGAAATTAGGGACGTCATAAAGAAACATGTTGAAGAACTTGTGAGAGAGATTGGGTAGAGGTATGGAGATAGAAAATGCGTTTTTGATACACGGGTCGTTCGGCTCGCCAGATGAGAACTGGATGCCATGGCTAAAGAGGGAACTGGAAAGGAAAGGAGTTGAAGTCATCGCACCGCATTTCCCGAGCGGTGAGGAACAGACGCTCAAGAATTGGCTTAGAGAATTCGAAAGATACAGGCACATGATGGGTCCAAAGACGATAATGGTTGGACACAGCATTGGATCTGCATTCATATTCAGGGTTCTTGAAAGATCTGATGTTAAAATTCTATCTTCTTTCTTGGTCGCGCCATTTTCCAGGCCAGTTCGCATATCAAAATATGATGAGGTGAACAAGACCTTCTTGGAAAAGGAGTTTGACTGGGAAAAAATACGCAAGAACTGCGGCAGCTTCCATGTATACGGTTCAGACAATGATCCTTACGTTAAGTTTTCGCAGGAGGACTTTGTGGCAAAGAAGCTTGAAGCGAGCATGAGGGTAATAGAAGGGGCAGGGCACATAAACGAGGAGGCTGGATACAAAGAGTTTAAGGAATTGCTCGGAGATATAAGTTTTCTAATGAAGGAGGATTGAATGGTACACGATTACAAAAAGCTTGAGGCAATAGGAAAGGACACCTTTGAGATAATAAACCAGGCAAGGGACATGGTAAAGCCAGGAGTGAAGCTCCTTGATGTCGCAAAAAAGGTTGAGGAACTTGCAAAAAAGAAGAATGTGCAGTTTGCATTCCCAATCAACCTCTCGATAAACGAAAATGCCGCGCATTATACGCCTTCGTTTGATGATCCGCTTACTTTCTCGGAGAAGGATGTTGTTAAAGTGGATATCGGACTGAGAAGTGGGGACAATCTGACGGACTGCGCAGTAACTGTTGACCTCTCTGGCAAGTACACAAAGCTCATGCAGGCAACTGAAGAGGCACTTGATGCTGCTATAAGCACGGTTAAGGAAGGAAGAAAAGTAGGAGATATTGGAAAGGAAGTTGAGAAGGTTGCAAAGAAGTATGGTGTAATGCCGATAAAGAACCTAGGCGGACATGGAATCGATGAAGGAGAGCTTCATGCAAACTACTTCATACCAAATTATGACAATGGAGATGAGACCGAACTTGTGGAAGGCGATCTTATTGCAGTTGAGGTCTTCCTGACAGATGGCGAAGGATGGGTTAAGAACGGGGAGTACAACCAGATCTACCAGAAGTTTCCTGGATACACCCCAAGGACAAATGATATGCGCGTGATTTCTGAATTCATTGATGAGAATTACAGCACTTATCCGTTCGCATTAAGATGGCTTGTTGAGAATTTCAAGTCAGAGTTCAAAGTCAAGGCTGCACTCAACGAACTCACAAGACAAGAAGCGCTTGAATCATTCCCAGTGTTAGTTGAAAGGAAAAAAGGAAATGTTGTACAATTTGAGAAGAGCGTTGTCGTGGAAAAGGACTCTTGCAGAATTATAACCAAAATTTAAGATTGAAGTTCTAATTTTTAAGGTTATAAAAATACCAACCCTTTCTAAAGTCAGGCATTCGTTTTTCAAGTTTTTTTATTGGCTTGTCTTTCCAGCTCTCATCCAATTTTTTTAAAAATATGTTTACCAGATTTAGTAGTTCTTTGATTAAAGCGGTATAGGCCCATTTTTTATTCTGGTAAGTTCGTTCTTTTTTGAGTTTCCCGGTATGCATAACTTCAGCATCTACTCTTGTCTGTAATTCTTTAACGACTTTCCCTTTTTGTGGTCGTATTTCTTCCCAATTAGGGACATAATCCACAGCCCTAAAATAACGATCTTCCTTAGGATAATAGAAAAACTCCTTTAGAGCTCTTGCGTGTAATAGTATATTTTCCTGTCCGATATTACTCATCAAAGTAGATAGTCTTTTTTTATTTTTCACTTTATAACCTTGTGCTAGCTCTGCTCTCTTTATTCTAAATCCGTTTGCAACTACTATCATATTTACTTCGTAAGTAAATCTAATATTCAAAAAATTCTTAGAAGACGTATTGTAATCAGAAATATAATCAACTTTCTTGGTATTGCCACATATAAGTCATCTGCCCGCTGCCTCTTTTTTCATCCTTGACTAATTCTATTATTTTGTCTTTTTATTAAAGAAAATATAATTAATACAACTACAAATGCACCCACTATGACAAATGCTGATATTACGAGTGCGTTTTGTATCTCGGGAATATTGCTTTGGGTTGTGATAATAATTTGCGCAAAGGCAAAAATCGCCAATAAACCCGTAATAACAAATAACGTATACGTTAGATTTTCCAATCTTTCTGAGGATTTCTGTAATTCAATTTGGCTAAGAAATTCTATTCCCTTTAAAGTTATTTTATATTTGTTTGGAATATTTTTTTGTGGATCGCTATTTAATACTCCTTTGTATAGCTCTATGAAATTAGTTGACCTAATCATTGCTACTTTAGATAAATAATCAATGTCGCTACTCTGGTTGCCTTTCTTAGTAGTTTTAGGGGCAGGTGCAATTATACCTAAAGGCTCGGTAAGAACATCATTATATTCGCAAAGTTCCCTTTCTTCTACAAGGTCAGGATAACGACTTCTTAGTAAACGAAGAAGTCCCAATACTAGATATTGTCGCTTATTAGTCATTTTTAATCCCTTGTGGAATTCGTGAGTTTATTTGAAAAATCCTAAAAACCAAAACAATACAACGAAAAATATAATTCCTACCGCAATTAGAACTAAACAACGAAGGAGAACCCCCATCAATTGTGCTCTTTCTTCCGGTGTCATTCCTTTCAACCTGGCGCCTATCCGCACCTGCTGTACCCACAGCTCTGGCAGTGGTCGCATCCGTTCTCGCTGACCAAGGTGTGCTCTGAGCACTTCGGGCAGTCCATGAGCCCGACCTGCTTGCCGTCAGTTGTCTGGGCGGTTGTGACCTGTGCCTGCTTAGGCTTGACAACATCCTCGTTTATCACTGCCTGGTGCGTCTTGTTGATCACCATCTCAAGCGCCTTTGCGATTGCATCTGGCACACTGAGCAGCTGAACCCCATGGTCCCAGGTTCCGTTTCGTCCCTGGATTCCCTTGAGGCTCTTGATCACGTTCTTGACATCGCCCCCCTGCTGCAGATACATGCTAGCTAGCCTTCCTAGCGCCTCGGTGTAGCTCTTATCGTCGCTTCCCGACCTTCCCATGTTGACGAAGACCTCCCTTGGGCTACTTGCGTCGCTGTTGACCGTTATGTAGATTGCGCCGTTTGGCATCCTGTAGGTGATTGTGTCGCCGGTCATGGTCTTTGGCCTGGACCACTCCCTTGCCTCAACTGCAACGCTCTCCCCCCTTGCCTTCTTGTTCTCCTTCTCCTTTTCATCGGTTATCAGGATTCCCTCTCTTGATCCCTCCCTATAGACTGTGATGCCCTTGCATCCAGACTTCCAGCCCTGGAAGTATATCTTCTCCACCTGCTCGACCGAGACGTCCTCCGGAAGGTTGACGGTTGATGAAATTGAGCTGTCTATGTGCTTTTGCACAACACTCTGCATTGTTACCCTGAACTCCGGCTTGATCTTGTGCGCCGGAACAAAGAAGTCCGGTAGATCATCCTCGCGCTCTATCCTTGACTGTGCCATGTACTGGGCGACAATCGGGTGGTACACCTTGAAGTACTCCTGCGAAAGCGACTCTGACCTTCGTGTGTAGCTGAATGCGAAGACCGGCTCGATTCCGCTTGATGTGCCGACCAGTGCGCTTCCGCTGCCCACTGGCGCGATTGTAAGTATCGCAACGTTCCTCAGACCGTTCCTCTTGATCTTCTCGCGTGTCTCAGCGTTGAGGCCCTGTATGAAAGGCATGGTTAAGTGCTTGTCTGCATCGAATAGCCCGAATGATCCTTTCTCTTTTGCAATCTCTGTGCTCTCGTCGTATGCAATGTACTTCATCTTCTCCATCAGCTTGTCGACAAAGTCGAGCGCTGCCTGTGTGTCATACTTTACCCTGAGCCTGATTAGCATATCAGCAAGCCCCGTGAATCCAAGTCCGATTCTCCTGCTCTCCCTGCTTGCCTGTGCCTGTTCCGGAAGCGGGTGCTTGTCCATGTTGTAAGTGAGAACGTTGTCTAGGAACCTAACTCCATATCTTATCGCCTTCTCAAGCGTCGGCCAATCAATCTCCGCCTGCTCCGTGTAGCTGCCGGCCACGAACATCGGCAAATTAACGTGACCCAGATCGCATGCGCCGTATGCCTGAAGCGGCTGCTCTGCGCAGGGGTTGGTTGTTATTACGTTCATCCCGTTGTACTCGCTTGGGGATCCGCGGACAACATTGTCCCAGAAGATCAGGCCTGGCTCTGCCCAGTCCCTTGCACTGCTGATTATCTCATTCCAAAGCTCCCTTGCGCGAACCTTCTTCTCGAACCTTCCCGTCTTTGGGCTGTCGTACCAGAGGGTGAAATCTGTGTCCTTCTCGACTGCATGCATGAACTCGTCTGTAATCCTTAGGCTGATGTTTGCGTACCTGACATTTCGCAGATTCCGCTTTACCCTAATGAAATCGAGAACGTCCGGATGGTCGACCCGGATTGTAATCATGAGCGCACCCCTTCTTCCTGCCTGACCGATTGTTCCGGTGGTTTCGCTCATTATGTTCATGAATGAGACCGCGCCTGTTGAATGCAATGCGGAGTTGTTGACCTTTGTCCCCTTTGGCCTTAGGATGCTTATGTCCCCGCCTACTCCCCCTCCGAAGCTGTACGTCCTTGCGGCCTCCTTGCACCAATCGAAGATTGACTCGATTGAGTCAGCCTTCATAGGGATTACATAGCAGTTTAGCAGTGTTGTCTTCTTTGTCTGGCCCGCTCCGAAGAGGATCCTTCCTCCAGGCACGAACTTGAAGTTCTCAAGCAGCCAGTAGAAGTTGTTGCCCCACTCCTTTTGCTTCTCAGGAGTTTCCTCTGCGCTTGCCATCGCATTTGAGACCCTTCTCCACATCTCAGGGGGAGTCTTCTCTATCTTGTCTCCGTTCTCGTTTCTCAGGGTGTACTTCTCGTAGAATACACGGGCCCTGAGCTCGTCTCGGTCAAAGAAATCTAATGTCTCCGTTGGAATTGCGATTTGTTCGGTTTTTTGTTCTTCCATTTTTACCCCCTAAGTGTCATTTCTCCATCTGTTCCTTCTTCTTGTTGAAGACCGTTATGATCTTCATGAACTCTTTTGTGGAGTTGAATGTGTTGTAAACTGATGCGAACCTGACATATGCGACAGTATCGAGCTTGAATAGCTCCCTAATCACCATCTCGCCTATCTTCTTGGTGGTAATCTCCTTTACCCCCTTTGCGCGTATCTTGCGGTCGAGCTTGTCCGCAATGTCTACTATTGCCTCCTGATTGACTGGGCGCTTCTCGCAAGCCTTTGTTATCCCATTGAGTATCTTTGCCTTGTCATACGGCTGCCTTGTCCCGTCCTTCTTTATCACAACCAGCTCGACGAGGTCCGCCTTCTCGTAGGTGGTGAATCGCTTCTGGCAGGAGTTGCAGAGCCTTCTGCGCCTCACGCTGTTCTCCTCCTCGACGTCTCGAGAGTCGACTACACAAATGTCTGAGGAAAGGCAGTACGGGCAACGCATAAAACCACAATATATGGTATGCCACTCTCGCAACAGATACAAGATGTTGTGGATACCAGCTAGAGTAGCTATTGCGCATTTAAATACCTTGATTAAGGCTCGCTTGTAGAAATGGAACAACCATGTATAGAGGTATACAATAGTGGAAGTAAAACACATTCAAAGAGTTCCATAAATATTTTTCAGAAAATTCGAAGGAAATGCTTTGGGGAAGGCTTACTTGTCGTCCATGAACTCAGTCATCCTAAGCTGCCTTATCTCAGTCATGGTCTTCCAGTACTCGCG
>Ga0307372_10003488_pt1 | contig 25027 bp, 23 predicted proteins | sample OX1MG_FD_202533 | JGI IMG/M metagenome (GOLD analysis project Ga0307372, IMG submission 202533) | Soil microbial communities from Risofladan, Vaasa, Finland - OX-1 | ecosystem: Environmental > Terrestrial > Soil > Coastal area > Acid sulfate soil | place: Finland: Risofladan, Vaasa | collected...
TGAATGCCGCTTAGTTTAGGCCGTAAGTTTCTTCGGATGCCCATATTTCCTGATGTTCGCGCGCGCGCTGCGCCGCGTAGTCTGTAGGCGTCCGAAGGGTTTTGGTCGCGTTTTGACGAGTCTTGGTTCTATCCGACCGGGCCGATTCCCGACTCGGATGTGGGCGATCAACCGGAACAAGGCGACCGTGTCTTCAGGTACCGTTGAGAGAAATTGCCTTTGACTCCACGCCACCCACACCTGCACCGTATGCTTGAAGCTCAGCTGCCGCGGCAGCACGCCGGCCCGTTCGGCAGCCGTGGCCATCAACATACGGATCAAATTGTAGGCGAGCGCGTAGACCCAGACCTCTTTCTCGCACATGGCAGGCGTCCTGCACGTCAAGCGCTCCATGCCGAGAGTCGATTTGATGTTCCGAAGGTCAAGCTCAACGTTCCATCTGCGCAGAAACAGCTTGCCGATCTCCCGCTTGCAGACCTCGCGGGGATTGAGGAAGGAGCTCACCAACACTTTCTTGCCGACTCTCACTTCGCGCAGGGTCAGCATAGGCGGATAGGCGGCGTATTGCTCCCGCGACATCCATTCGGGTCTGGCCGCCGGCTTGTCCCATTGGACCACGTGGTCGCGGGCACCGAGCTTCTCGCCGCAGCGAAAATCCGTGTGCCGCGCCCCATGCTGCTCAAACAGCACGTCCACCCCGCGGGACTGCAGCTCGGCGATCAGGAAGTAGCCGCAGTAATAGCTGTCGGCCAGCATCACGTCGCCCGGGGCAAAGCAGTCGAGCAACTCGCGGAACAACCCGTATTCGCCCGTACCCTTGCCCTTGTACGGTCCCGTCGCCAAATCGAGCACCGCCCCGTTGGCGAGCGACATGACGGCGACGAGTCGCGCGATCGGAAATCCCGCCCCCTGTTGCTGGTTCCCAATCTGCGGATACTTCGCCTGGTTTTGCACGGTGTCCGGCATCACCGTGGTCGTGCCATCGGTCAATTTAACGTGCCGCCCGCGCCACAGCCAGCCATTCGAGGTGTGCTGGTTCATCAGCACTCCGCATCGTCGAGCCAGTTCGCGAACCAGATCGATCGGCAGTCGTTCCCGTGCCTGACAGTACCCACCGGTATTCGCACTGACTGCCTCCGATCCCTGCAGCAGCTGATTGATGATCGCCTCGTTCACGGCGTTCCGGCAGGAGCTATCGGCCCGCAGAATCTGACCCAGGAACATCGCCAGCGTCACCGTCGGCGAGAATTTCCGCTCCCGATACTCCGGCATCAGCGACTCCAGCACTTCCAGCAGCTCAGGCCCGGTGATCAAGTTGAAGAAATCCATCGAGTCGGCCTGCTCCAAACGGCGACCGATCTGTCTGACCTGTTGCTGGGAAACGAACTCGGCATTACGATCTCGCAAGGCTGACCCTCTTGGTTGTGGATGCTGCTGGTAACAACATCGTATCAACCTTGGCGGTCAGCCTTCTCTTTGAATTTCAATCCGTTACATCACCCTCGATATACCGCGGCGGCTAAACTAAGCGCCATTCACCTCTCGCGCTCCCTCGTCAGCCATACCCGAGCTCCTTCAGGTTGGTGGCGATAGCGTCATCCAGCTTCGCGGCCTCGGCCTGCTGCTCGCGCAGGGTTGCGGTGAGCCGCTTCATTTTCTCTTCGAACGGCTCTCCATCGTCCTCGGCCGCCTCGGCACCGACGTAGCGGCCGGGCGTGAGCACATGTCCGTGTTTGCGGATGTCCTCGAGCTTCGCTGCCTTGCAGAACCCGGGAACGTCGGTGTACACGCCCGCGTCCATGTCGCCGCGCCAGGCGTGGTAGGTGCCGGCGATCTTCGCGATATCGGCATCGAGGAGTTCTCGGTGCACTCGGTCCGCCAGGGTGCCGAGCTTTCGTGCGTCGATGAACAGCGTCTCGTCGCGCCGGTCGCGGAAGCGGCCGTTCTTCTTGTTACGCGCGAGGAACCATAGACAGACCGGGATCTGAGTCGAGTAGAAGAGCTGGCCCGGCAGCGCCACCATGCAGTCCACCAGGTCCGCCTCGATGATGGCCTTGCGGATTTCTCCCTCGCCTGACTGGTTCGACGACATCGAGCCGTTGGCGAGCACGAAGCCTGCGAGCCCAGTGGGCGCCAGGTGGTGGAGAAAGTGCTGCACCCAGGCGTAGTTGGCGTTGCCCGCCGGCGGCGTGCCGTAGACCCAGCGCTGATCGTCCTTCAGCAGCTCGCCGCGCCAGTCGCTGTCGTTGAACGGCGGGTTGGCGAGAACGTAGTCGGCCTTGAGGTCGGGATGCTTGTCGGCATGGAACGTGTCGCCGTGCGCGATCTGCGCGTCGATGCCACGGATGGCGAGGTTCATCTTGGCCAGGCGCCAGGTGGTGTAGTTCGACTCCTGGCCGTAGATGGAGATGTCGCCGATCTTGCCGGCGTGCGCCTCGATGAACTTCTCGCTCTGCACAAACATGCCGCCCGAGCCGCAGCAGGGGTCGTAGACACGGCCCTTGTAGGGGGCAAGCATTTCGACGAGCACACGCACCACATGCGAGGGCGTGTAGAACTGGCCGCCGCTCTTACCCTCGGCGCTGGCGAACCGGGACAGGAAATACTCGTACACCCGGCCGAGCGTGTCCTTAGATCTATCGGCGGCGGAGCCGAGGGCGATGTCGCTGACCAGATTGATGATCTGGCCGAGGCGCTGCTTGTCGAGACCTGCACGGCCGAAGTCTTTCGGCAGCACACCTTTGAGTGAGGGGTTATCGCGCTCGATGGCGGCCATCGCGTCATCCACCAGCGTGCCGATGGTGGGCTGCGGCGCGTTGGCCTTCAGGTGCTGCCAGCGGGCTTCCTTCGGCACCCAGAAGATGCTGGCGGCTCGGTATTCGTCGCCGTCCTCGGGGTCGGCTCCTTCAGCGTTCTGGGCATCGAGTTCGGCGTGCTTGGCCTCGAACGCGTCCGAAATGTATTTCAGGAATATGAGGCCAAGGACGACGTGCTTGTACTCGGCCGCGTCCATGTTGTTGCGCAGGGCGTCGGCGGCGGCCCAGAGCTTGGTCTCGAAGCCGAGGTTGGCCGTGGTGTCGTTCTTGATTTTTTTTGTTCGTGCCATGGGGTCTTATTTCGATCGCGTAGGTTTACCGGATCGGCGTCTCGGTCGTACGCTGCTCCGCTTGAACCGAGGTTTCTTTCCACCGTCGAGCTGTTGGAGCAGCTGGCGTGTGGTCAGGATTCGGGTCTTACCAAAGTCGCCGAGGGATAGGAGGTCATGCTTGTCGCCGGTGACGAGAACATCGGCATCGCCCGCCTGCGCCATCGCCAACAGAAAGTTATCGGCCGGATCTCGGGATCGATCTACGGAGGGGAGCCTGGGTATGGTCACCGCAAGCCGCCGCAGTTCGTTAAGCATCGCGCCCGCCGCAGCGGATTCGATGAAAGGTTTGAGTCGCGGGTAGCGCGTGACGCGCCGGAATTCCTCTAGCTGCTCTTCGCAGGTAATTAGCACGAAGCGCTTCTCGCGCCAAGCGTGATAGAGCCGGTCGGGCAATCCCCCGGGAGTGATCAAAGCGCTGCAGAGGATGTTGGTGTCGAGAACCACCCTCATCGGCGCGCCGTGGCAAAGCGTTCCGCGCGCACCGACTGCAGGGCCTCATCGATCGCGGCTTCGATCTGCGCGGCCGGCGCATTGGCATTGCGAGCCTTAGTCTGCGCCACGGTCTGGTCGAGCACGCGCCAGCGTACGGCCTCCTCGACGAACTTCGCGAGGTCGCCTTTCTTCGTGCCGCGTTGCGCAAGGAACGTGCGCACCGCCATGTCGGTATCCTTCGATACCCTCACAGTCCACCGCACCGGTTCATCCATACTTCATACCCTTTTGCGTCTAGACGTCAAAGCGTCATTGTAGGCTTTTTCCGCGGGGCCGACATCAAGCGCGAGGTCGGTAATATTGAGTGAGCCGGAGCCGATGCGCTCGGTAACGCGGGCATCGCGCGATGACCGACGGCGCAGATCGAACGTAGCGAAAACGTAGCGTTCGGTGCGCTTTCGTGCGCTTTTATGCCACTTTTCAGAGAGGGCGGGCCTGCTAAGTGGTTGATAAATAAAGACCTACAATTTCACCTTCTCGACTTCGAACCAGGTGGTCGGCGGTTCGAATCCGTCCGGGCGCGCCATCTAATTCGAAGACAATCAATCACCTGCGGCTCTTCCTCTCAGCTGGCCCGGCGACGAAGCCAGGTGGTTGCGGGAGAATTGCGGGACTCCGTGGCACACACCTTCTCAGCCGCCTCGATCAAGTTGGCAAGTTCGGCACGCGAGTAGTGCGTCGTGATGCGTCCGCTCTTGTGTCCCAAGAGGTCCTGGCGATCCTCGAAGCTCACTCCCGCCGCTCTCAGGCGGCGGCCGAACGTGTGCTTCAGATCGTGCACCCTGACCCGCCGGCACCTGTGGGGTGCGAATTCCCAATCAAGCGGCGACCGGCGTCTGGAAGAGGCCTCGACAGTGTCGTGTCCAGCGATATTCGGCGAAGTCGGCCCGCGGAGGCGACGGCCGGCCGGCTCGCTCTGCGGGCGTCGCGCCGAATAGCGAGCGATGAGTGCGGACGTTATTGTAAAAGAGTTGGAACTGCTTCAGCTTCCGCTCAAGATCGATCGAGTTCCAGAAGAACATCTGGTCCAGATATTCGCGCCGGATCGTCCCGATCAGGCGTTCGACGAAAGGATGAGACGTTGGGGCATACGGCACCGATTTGATCTCCTCGACCTCGAGAATTCGTAAATTCGCGAGCCATCGGTGAAAGCGGAACAGCGGGTCATGACCAGTACTGATCCGCGCCGGTGGCGCATGGCCGGCAATAGCGTGATTGAACATGCGGCACACCGCCGGACCGTCGATGTATTCGGCGCCGATGCCAAAGCCGATGATGCGGCGGGTGAACACATCGATGACCACAAGGACCCAATGACTACGAAGGAGGATCGATTCGCAGCGGAATAGATCCACACTCCAGAGGCTGTCCTTGGTCTGTGCGAGGAAGGTGAGCCAGGAGGGACCCGAGGCGCCCGGACGATTTGGGCCGTAGTGCGTCGCGAGGACCCTGCGGACGACATCCTTATCAATCTGCACGGCGAATGCATGGGAGATCTGCTCGGCAATGCGTTGATTGCCAAATCTGGGGTTACGGAGCTTCATCTCGATAATGGCCGCGACGATTTCCTGTACCGGGCCCTTCGGACCTGGCTTGCGCCGGGTTCCGGCAGAGGAGAACAGCAGCCGATACTTTCGATCGACCAGCGCCTTGTGGAATCTTAACAATGTCGTCGGCTTGAGAATCGCGGCGAGCTTCGCGACGCGTCTGGGACGCACGAACAGCGTCGTCAGTCCGAGCACGAATCGATCCGTGGTACTCAGGGGCGGGGCGCGTCGGCGGCAACGGCCGCTGATAATCAGCTGGTGCTTGAGCAACAGGGATTCGGCGATGACGGAGCGGACCCCGCCGGGGCGCGCGAGCTTGGCCAAGGTGACAATCAATTGCACCGCGAGGAGAAGCAAATCACGCATCGTCGAGGCAGGCTACCAGGGATACCGGTCAGCACAAGACTGCCCGTACGCTGGGTCTCACGCTATGATCGGCGAATTCGCACCCCACACGTTTCGCGGAGGCCGCCAATCTGTCGCCCCCCGCCCGATCCATTCGAGATATGATTCAAAATGTTATCTGACAACTGTAACCGGGGTGCGCATGAATAATCAACGAAACACATTGCAGGGGTGGTCGCCGGAGATACGCAGCGTGCTGCGCATCGTAGCGGCCTGCTGTTCGCGCAGCACGGTTGCGCAAAGCTTGAGCGCAAGCGCGACTCTACCATGTGACGACAATCGCTCCATCAGCGCGCCAGCAATGATGAAGTATCGCTCTCTGCTCGCACTCTTGCTCGTGGTGCCGTGCCTCGCATTTGCTCAGCAGTCTGGGCGCACATATTTCAACTCACCGCTGGCGCAGCAGCGTCACTTGCCGTTCAGCAGTGGCGTCCTCGTCGGCACTACACTGTACATCGCCGGTACGACCGGGGTCGATCCGAACACCAAAGGCGCGGTTTCCGCCGTCGAGGAAGCGCGTCTGGTCATGAACCAGGTAAGGCGCGTGGTGAAGCAATCGGGTATGACCATGGACGACATAGTCTCCGTACAGGTCTTCTGCACCGATCTACGTGACTACGCCGCATTCAACGGCGTGTATAAAACCTACTTCCACGGTCATTATCCGGCGCGCACCTTCATCGGTGTCGCCAGTCTGCTCTTCGGTGCGCGATACGAAGTCAATGGCATTGCCGTGCGCCGCGCGAAGTCGGTCAGGTGATTGCGATTATTCCCGTTTGATCGTGGCGCGCGGCCGCAATGTTCGAAATCTCGAATTGGCAGTCGGCAGCCGAATCTCGTAGCATTCATCCATGGTGTGGAAGCCGCGAACCCTTCTTGCCCTTCTCGTTGCCGGCATGGGTTGCTGGCTCGAACGGCAGGCGGCGGCACAGATCGAATATCTGAAAGCCGAGAATCGGCTGCTGCGCGCGAGGCTTGGACGACGGCGACTCGTGTTTTCTGACCCAGACCGTCGGACTCTTGCAACGCTCGCCAGGGAAATAGGATCAAAGGCGCTTCGAGAACTCGATCCGCTGTTTCGCCAGCTACATTATTGCGCTGCACCGGAATCTGGTCGCGCAGAAATGGACGTTTTAGGAACGCCGCACCCCCGGCAGACCACGCACCAAGATCGACATCGAACAGCTCGTCGTGCGGGTGGCCAATGACAATCCCGGCTGGGGCTACACCCGGATTCGCGGTGCGTTGCTAAATCTCGATATCAAGATCGGGCGCGGCACGATCGGACGCATTCTAAAGGCTCACTTGATCGAGCCCGCACCGGCTCGCGGCCGATGTGTTCCGTGGTCGGTGTTCCTAAAGGCGCACTGGAAAGCGATCGCGGCCAGCTTTTTTTTGACCGTCGAGGTCTGGAGTTGGCGAGGCTTGGTCACGCACCACATCCTCTTTGTAATCGATCTGGCCACGCGCCGTGTCGTCATCGCTGGCATCACGACGAACCCGACTGAGGGGTGGATGTTGCAAATGGCGCGGAACCTGACGGATGCGGAGACCGGAATGCTTCGCGGTACGCTGCATTTGATCGTCGATCGCGATACCAAATACTCGAAGGCATTCCGGACGTTTCTCGCCCGCGAGGGTATAGAGGTTATTCGGCTGCCGCCGCGGTCGCCCAATTTGACTGCATTCGCCGAACGGTTCGTCAGATCCGTAAAGAGCGAGTGCCTATCGAAACTGATGCCGATCGGTGTGCCGATGCTCCGGCGCGCACTGTGCAAATGCATGGAGCATTACCATCGCGAGCGCAACCATCAAGGCCTCGGCAACCAATTGATCGAACCGCCCCGCCTTTCATCGTCAAAGTTCGAGCGCATTGATCGCCGAATGCGCTTAGGCGGAATGCTCAACTTCTACCAACGAGCGGCGGCGTGATTGCGTCGGGGTTTTTGAACAGAACGACCCACTCATTACCAACGATCGCACGCTCACCCCGCAGCAAGTCCTCGAAGCCCACAGGGGACAGCCGCGCCTCGAGAAGCGCTTCGAGCAGCTGAAGACCGTGCACGAGATCGCCCCGGTGTTCCTGAAGAGCCCAACGCGCATCGAGGCATTCTTTACCGTCTACTTCCTCGCGCTCCTCATCCAGGCGCTCATCGAGCGCGAGCTGCGACAGACGATGAAGCGCGAGCGACTGAAGGCGTTGCCGCTATATCCCGAGGAGCGTCGCTGCGCCCACCCGACCACCGAGCAGGTGCTGCGCCTCTTCAGCCACGCCGAGCGTCACGTGCTCAGTCGCGCTGGCCGCGTTGTGCAGAGCTTCGAGGCCGAGTTCACTCCGCCACAGCGTCAGGTACTCGATCTGCTCGGCGTGCCGGCGAGTGGCTTCCGGGGCGGAGCGGGATCGGCCTGCATAACTTCACCGAAGAGTATCCCTCCAGCTTCACTCGTATATACTCCTGCGAAGAAAACTATGCGTTGTCTGCCTCTCATACTTCTGCTCGCCTTACCGCTCGGCGCCAACACAGCGTCCGCCCGGGCCACGCCGATCGCCGGTAAGCCGGCGGCAATGGCGCAAATGGTCTTGCCAAGTCACGGCGTCATGCTCTACGGCATTTTTTATCTCGCCGCTGGCGCGGGTCTCCATCCAACTGCTGTTCTGTTCCACGGATTTCCCGGCTTTGAGCAGAACCTGGATATCGCGCAGTATTTGCGCGCGCGCGGCTGGAACGTGCTAGCCATGCACTACCGAGGTTCATGGGGCGTAAAGGGCGATTTTTCTTTCAAGCATGCCGCCGAAGACGCTGACGCGCAAGTGAGCTACGTGCTTGATCCGGAAAACGCGCAGAAATACGGCATCGACCCGCGCCGAGTCACTGTCATCGGACACAGCATGGGCGGATATATGGCTGCTTCCGCTGCGGCTCACAACAGCCGGGTTGCCGAGGCTGTGCTCATCTCCGCATGGAACATCGGGAATGACTATGAGACGCGCACGATGTGGGTTTCAGGGGCGACATCGATTCAGAGTGTCGCGAAAGGGCTTGCGACCGACAACAACTTGTTACCCCTTTCCGGAACGAGTGGTGAGGCGCTCGCGCGAGAGATTTACGACAACCAGCCAGCGTTGAACATAAACAATCTCGCACCCGTAATCGCGCCTCGCCCCGTGCTCGTGATCACGGCGAATGATGGTCTAGCCCCTCAGGACCGAGCGTTCGCCGAAGCCCTACGCAAAGCCGGAGACACTCACGTCACCGAGGATCACTGGAACACGGATCACAGTTACTCCGGCGTGCGGGCCGGATTATCGAGCGCGATATTCAAGTGGACGCACGCGAACCTGCTGCGATAAATGCGCTTGGGAGTGCGAGGGGCGGTGGATCATCTCTATGTCGTCGTAATGCGTGCAACGCTGAGAAATGCCGCCAACTCCCCGGTTGTCAATCACCCTTCCGCCGGATCGCTACTGGGAGTCTAAGCGGGCGAAAACGAACGTCACGGCGCCGCGACCATCTTGAGCCGTAGTCAGACCCGCCAGAAATTGCCCAGAAATGCGCTCCGCAATGTGCGGAAAGTAAGATGGGAGCGTGGAATATCAACGCGTCGTATTGACGCGAATCAGCTACGTAAGTCGTCGTAACTCCCCGAAATATTCCACAACGCGGGCGTCGGAATTCCATATATATCAGCGGACACTACTGTCCGACACGTTTCATAGCAAATTCAACTGGTTATCGGCGCGCGGCATATTTGGATCCTCATCCGTGTCGGAAAACAGCTGAAATAAAGGGATTTTCTCAAAGGGCGTCACGCTCAGAACTTGCAAGATCGTATGCAGCGACAGATCCAGCTTCAGCCGTTTTCGAGCAATCGCCACCAACACGTAGGTGCTGACGGCGATCCATACTTGGCTCTTCACGGCGTTCTCCGAAGTACCGAAGAACCGCTTGATTCGCAGGTGTTGCTTGATCCATTTGAAGAAGAGTTCGACCGACCACCGGCTCTTGTACAACGCGCAGACGCTCAGCGCTGGAATGCCGAAATGATTGGTCAAGAAAACGAGCGATTTGCGGGTCGCCGGATCCCTGTATCGGACCCTCCGCAATTGGCCGGGATAATCCTTGGCCGCGTAGAAGCCTTGCAACATCACGGTCTGATCGCAGACCAGTCCCGTGCTGCGCTCGACTGGCCTGGCGGCTATGCGCCGGACTTTCGAGTTGCGCTTTGCCCGAGTAACGAAGTAGCCGCCGCTCTGATGCAGCGTGTAGAGTCGCTTGAAATCCAAGTATCCCCGGTCCATCACATAGAAGGCGCCGGCTTCGGGGACCAAGATGTCGAGTACATTGACGTCGTGCAATTTCCCGTCGGAAATATGGATAAAACTGGGGATTTGGCCGCGAAGATCCAACAACGTATGCAGCTTGATCGCAGCCTTGGTCGAGCGAAACGGCGCCCAGGGGAACAAACTCAGACACAGGTCGATGGTGGTCGAATCCAGTGCATAGACGGTGTTGTCCAGTTCCAGGCCCAAGGGCTCGGTGGCGTACAACTTCCGTGCGATCCGAATCAACGCGTGGGCAAAATCGCGGTGCAGGCGCCAGTCGCACCGCTCGTTGGCATCGGCCAGATTGCTGCGCGTGAAGTTGCCGCGCAATCCGAGGTGATACGCCTTGGCGGCATGCGCTTCGAAACACGCCTCGATGTCCCGCAGACTCTCCCGAAACGTGATCTGCGCAAACGCCATGCTCAAGAATTGATCCAAGCAAGTGAAAGTGCGTACGTTGAAGTCGCCGCGATACTTGGTCACCAAACGACGGAAGGTGTGCCACGGGGCAAACTCCATCACTTGAGCGAAGACGAGCTTGCCTGCGTACATCCAGATCTCCCGGGCAAATCCCGGAAGCCTGCTGTTTTTGGCATCTGTACTTCAAGTCGTTAACACCTGGAAATCTTATGGAACTCTTGAAAATACTGGCGTTTAGCGGGTCCGCCCTCAAACGTGTCGGACAGTAGTGATCAGCGGATTGCATTGATATGGGCTACGGACTGAAAATCCGCATGCCGGTGGTTCAATTTCGTTCCTTCTCAGCTGCGCCGGGTGGTGTTGAGTTCTTCCGAGCGAAGGATGCGCTCCCACTCCGCGATACCATCGCGCGCGAGTTGCTTCCCGGAGATGAGATTCCCTTGGCCGTCCTCGACCATGCAGTCGATGGCGATCAATTCGCCGGGCGTGATCGTGATGTCGATGTGATGGTGGACAGCACCGGCCCCGGAGCTTGGCTTCCGATCGAGCCCGAGATGCTTGGTGCCGTTGCAGAGGTCCCGGCAGATCTTGAGGACATCCGAGTCATGCGCCTTTTGGATCACGGACTTCTTTTGAGCCTCCAAAGCCGAAGGGTCGTGATTCACCCAATCCTTCATATGCCAGCAGTTCTGGAAGAACGCCCACATCATGTCTTGGAACTCCACATCATTCGCTTGTGGGCCCTCGACTCGATCTAAGAACCGCCGCACGCGATCGAGCTGGTGCCGATAGCCCGCATTCCCCGCGACCGCCTCGATTTTCCGCATGGGTGTGATCGTACGCTCGGGGCTGGAGGCGCGACAAATGACAGCGGAGCCGACGCTAGTTGCCAAGGATTTTCATCGAGTTTGCCGCATCGCACGATGCGCGTAACATCCATTGTGTCAAACGCCGATCATTTGATCCGGCAATTCGCCACACACAGCTGGCGGAAGACACTGCACGCAATTTTAGTAATTCGCACCCCACAGGCGTGCCGGCCGCTCAAATAGAGATAGCGAGGATCCGGTATGATCGCGAACGGTTTTTAGCCGAGGCCAGAGAAGCTCGTATACGTGGCGAATGTCGATGATACCAAGCGGCGCGGCGGCGTTCAGCCCGGGGTGCGCGTCAAGCCGCTTGCGCGCAGTAGCAGCGCGTGCCCGAACCGGTGCCGCACTTCGTCGACCGCCGAGTCCAGCCGCGAATCCTTGGCGGGGCCGCTCTCGAACAGATCTTGCTGCGCGAGTGGGCTGAACTCGGCCACCGCCACGCCGAGCAGGCGAACCGCGGCCCCTGGGTGCTCGCCGAGCCATGCGTTGAGCAGTTCCGCGGCGACGTCCGCGACCGCGGCGGTCGCATGCGTCGCCGGCGCGAATGAGCGGCGGCGGCTATGGGTCGAAAAATCCGCGAGGCGGACCTTTATCATCACCACGGCGGCCTTGAGGCCGGCCGACCGCAGGCGCGTCGCGGTGCGATCCGCCAACTGCGACAACTCGGCGTGCAGATGTCCGTGATCGCGGATGTCGGTATCGAAGGTCCTTTCGGCGCTGATCGACTTTTCATCGCGATTTGGGCTCACCGGACGGTCGTCGATGCCGCAAGCGTATCTGCGCATTGCGTCGGCGTTCTTGCCGAACAAGCGGTGCAACGTGGCCTCATCGGCCCGACGAAGATCGCCGAAGTTCAATATTCCGGCCGCGTGGACGCCGGGCAGCGTTTTCGGCCCGATGCCGGACAGCCGGTGAATCGGCAGAAGATCGAGAGCCGCGGGCAGGTCGTCGGCCGTGAGCACGCACAGACCATCCGGCTTGTTCAGGTCCGAGGCGATCTTCGCGACCAGTTTGTTCGGTGCGACGCCGACCGATGCCGTCAGGCGGGTTCGCGCGCGGATGCGGCGTCGGATCTCGGCCGCGATCTCGGCCGGCTGGCCGAGCAGGCGGACGCTCGCGCTGACGTCGAGGAACGCTTCGTCGAGCGACAGGGGTTCCACGAGTGGCGTCACTGCGCCGAAGATCTCGAATATCGCCGCCGAAACCTCGCGGTAGCGCCCCATGCGGGGCGGTACCACGACCGCATGCGGGCAAAGACCCAATGCCGTTCCGATCGGCATCGCCGAGTGCACGCCGTAACGGCGGACCGCGTAGTTGGCCGCCGCGACCACGCCCCGGCGGCCCGCAAATCCCACGATCAGCGGCCGGCCGGCAAGTTCCGGTTGGTCCCGCTCCTCGACGGATGCATAGAACGCGTCCATGTCCACGTGCAGAATCGCACGCGTGGTCATCAGGCCATCCGCCCTTTCGTCATATCAAGACTTTGACGCCGTCGCGTTCTTCGCACAATTCCTGGTGCGTGGCGCGCATCTTGCCGCGGCTGAAATCGTCGCTGGCCAGCCCTTGCACGATTTTGTACTCCTGTGGGGTGCGAATTCTCAAATTATGCGTGTGGGTACGAATTCGCACCCCGCAGGATCGACTCGCCGCGGTCACCCCGCGCTCGACGTACATGGCGAGCTGCCGACGCAGCATCAAGATCTCCGCGGCCAGGGGGCCTTGCCGACGAACCGCGAGATATACAGTCCCTGCCAGATCGGTCAATACCTGTAGGATAATGTTAAGCAACGCGATCACGCGTCGATGATCTCACATCCGCTATGCGCGCCGGTCAACTGTCCCAATCGAATAATTGCGCAAACCACAGGTAGTCCCTTACATACCAGAACCCATAAGATATGCTTTCCGGGTCGTCGTTGACTCCACAGCTCTGGGATAACTCGACCTGCCCGCATCAAAGGTGCAATAACTCGGGTGGCTCATCGAAAAATGAAACCAGAAATGAAGGGATCGGCCGGATCGAAATAGAAGTCCTTGCGGCCCGTGACAAAGGCAGTTCCGCTGACTTCGGGAATGACGGCATCATGCGGGCCAAATCGCGCCTTCTCGATCGCCTCCACCGTCATGGTGCTCCCGAGAATGCTCTCGATCGTGATCTTTTGGCGCAAGCCCAGTTCGCCTTTGGCATGATGTAGCGCCGCTCGAGCGCTCACGCCGGAGCCGGTGGCCGAGCGGTCCACCTCGCCCTCGGCGAAAATACAGACGTTACGGCTGTGGTGGTTAGGGACCTGGGGAGGGCCTGTGAAGATCGTGCCGTAGAGAAAACTCAGGTCTTTCTCGAACGGATGCTCGATCGTGAACGCATTCTTCACCGCCAGTTTGATGCGCCGGCCGTAATCGATGAGTTGGTTGAACTGGTCGGGTGCGAGTTTGAGTCCCAGTGACATTGCGTCAACAACGGCATAGAACGCGCCGCCGTAAGCGACGTCGAAGCGGACACGCCCAATGTCAGGGACTTCTACGTCCCGATCTCTCAGATATAAGAACGAAGGGACGTTTCGAAAGCTGACATCGCTGGCCCTGCCGCCCTCCAGCCTAGCCCGCGCGTGAATCAGGCCCGCGGGGACGCTAAAGGTAAGTTGAACCTCGGATGATCCATCGCGGCTGACCGGAACAAGCCCCGTTTCGACCACGAGCGTTGTCAGCGCGATGATCGCGTGGCCGCACATGGTGCTGTAGCCTTCGTTATGCAGAAAGAAGACGTCGAAGTCGGCATCGAGCGACGGTGTGATCACGGCGCCATACATGTCGGCATGGCCGCGCGGCTCCCACATCGTCGCGGTGCGCAGGTGATCGTGATGCTCCCGGAAATAGCGGCGCTTCTCCAGCACGGTGCGGCCTTCGATGGCCGGCAGTCCCGACGTCAAGACCCGAAGCGGCTCGCCGCCGGTGTGCAGATCGATCGTCGTGATCCGCATCCAATGGGCGGGAGGCTGCCAATTCCAGTGCTCAAACAGCGATTTCATTGGGTCTCTCAGAGAGTAATCTGCCGCCCCAGCCCTTGCGCTTTTGCCGCGCGATAGAGGGCTTGCGCGACGAACAGGTCATAAAGGGGCTGCGCAAACGGATTTGTGGACCGTCGTGCGAGTCGTGTCGGCACGGCGCCTGCCGGTCACGCGCTCTCCGATGGAAAAATCATTGTCCCTGCGCACCCTATCGTAAATGGATTTGCATTGAGCCGCTAGGTAGCGATCTTTATGTTACGCCGCCAACGCGTAATGCCGTAAAGAGCAATCACGACCGACAGAGCGTACCCGATGGCTTGCCACTCCGACCGTTTTAGCGTCGTCAGGACCAGAATCAGCGCGACGCAACTGATAGCAGGAATCAACGGGCCGCCGGGTAGCATGAACGGAGTGCCGCTCTGTCGAATATCTCGTCGCTGGAGGAACCAGGCGGATGCGCAACTGCCAAAATAGACAATGCATATCGCGCCGCCGGACATCAGCGCGAGCGACTCGAAGCTTCCTAAACACGTCAGTAGCACAACGGCCATTGCATGGGCCACAACCGCAAGTAGTGGCACGCGACGGCGAGCGGTGACGTGCGAAAGCAAGGAAGGCAAGAAGCCGTCCCGCGCCATTGCAAAGAGTAGCCGGGGCGACCCGACCAAATCTCCCTGCAGCAAACCGAATATGGAGATACTTGCGGCCAAGAGAATTACGCCATAGCTTCCGGGCAGCAGGATATTGGCGAGCGCCGCCAGCGGCGCCGGATTATTGGCGAGGTGGTCGCCAAGCACCCCTTGGGCGACGATCTGCAAGCAAACACAAAGCGCGACAACGACCGTGATTGCGACGAGCGCGGCCCGTGGGACGACCCGACTTGGATTTTGAACCTCTCCGGAAGGCAGAAGGGCGATCTCCATGCCCGAATAGCAATACATGACCAAAATCATCGAACTACCAATCGTCGACCACGTGACCGTGCTTGATCCGTGAAAATTGATTGCGTGTGCCCGCACTCCGCCGAACGCGACCAGAGCAGCGAGCGGAAGCAGCTTAACGGCGGCGAGCATCATAATCGCGATTGCGCCCGCGCGGATGCCACGAGCATTCAGAATGCACAGAAGGAGATACAGCGCGAAAGCCGCGGCACCTCTCGCTAACGGTTGCGAGAGCGACGGCACTATCGACGCAGCTTGGTCGAGGAGTGCGGCCGCCAAGCTTGCAACTCCCGCAATGTTCGACACCCAGAATACGGCTCCGGTCACGAAGCTGGCAAAGGGGCCAAATGCGGCTCGCACATAACTGTACGGCCCTCCCGTCGCGCTTATGCGACTACCGGCGGCTGCGAAACACATGGTGATCGGAATGAAGATAAACGCGCCAAGCACGAACACCAGCGGTGCGGCAACACCCAATGTTCTGGCGAACACTCCCTGTAAGACGTAGATGCTCCCGCCAATCGAAAGATTGATGATTGACGCAGCAAGAGACCAGAACCCCACTACGCGTAGAAGCGTTGGTTCACCCGAAGCGACGCGCATCCGGTTCATCGTCATTGGTTCTGCACCTCGTTCGCGGCGTCGTAGTGACATCCACGAGACAGTACCTAATTGAGCGGAGTATTGACCCGAGCGCTACGCCTTGCGGGACCACCCGGCATAATCGATCAGCCAAGCTTCGACCCCCGCGTCCGCGTCTCCAATCGTTCCGAATCAGTGAACGCTTGGGTAGTCGCGCCGACGTGGGCCATCGTAGGTTTCCGCGAACGAGTTGTCGGTCGGCTTCCCGAGCGGATGCAGACCCCGGCGACATCCCCGCGCTTGCGCCTGTTCCCGGCCCGAATCTCGAGCGCTTCGCACTCAAACACATCGACGACGGTCACGGCACGAAAGTACGTACCACGCTACCTATTACTTCACCGTGGGTCGGGCTTTCCTTTGCGTTCATGTCCAGCAAAATGACCTTCTCAATACTGAATTCGGCAATCGGACTCTTCAGTCCGTTGTTCCCAGCATGAAGCTGACGACCAAAAGTTCGCATTCCCTTCACGCCGGAGTCCTCCTGGCTCAGAGGTCGGTTTGCCGGAAGATCTCGCGATACAGAAGGCCCAGCTTCTGCGCCGCGGATTCGGGGGTTACGCGCCGGTAAACCGTGGCCGCTAGTTTCGGTCGACTCCACCACGACCTGATCGTTTCAAGTCCCACATTCAATGACATGATCACATCACATAAATATGATCACGTCAATTTGGCGATCAGCGCAACTTTATAACGCAATTGACGGGAACTGCCCTCGCGTAGAACGCTGGCTGCGAGGCGTCCCGCCCCCTTGCGTCGCGTGTTGCACGACCGACAGATACGGTATTGTCCGAAAGTCGAAATTCATTGCGACGAAGCAACTCGATATCGGCCCAATCGTCCTCTATGGCTTGAACCGCGGGCGGCACCCCGCGTATTCGGCGGCGCGCGCTACACCAGGGCTTCCAAGCCCGTAGAGTTGCCGCCGTTCGTCGAAATGCAGTGAGCGTCGGCGCGATGCACAGTCGACAGCTGTTCGAGCTTGCGACGCAGGTACTCAATCGTCGCGCGCGGCAAGCCGTGAAGCTCCATGCTGATCATGATCGTACCGTCGCTTCGAGTCACGAAGGATCCGGCAGCGGGCGCAATGTTGCCCAGCCGGGCGATTGACGCAACGCGTGCCAAAGCATCCGGCTCTGCATCGGCGATGACGATGAACAATACCGATGTCGTCGAGTCGCTCGGCGGACTGTCGTCGTCATTGGCATACACGTCGGCCATTGCGTCGGTCTCATGAAGCCGAGCCGAGCCGCGCCAGGAGACGCTCTGCGGCGAAACGGATGGCATCCGGCAGTTCAATGGCGCGCCTCGCCGTCAAATCGAAGTGCACCATGACCCCGTTCAGCAGCGCGCAGGTTTCGCTCGGGGTCGTCGCACGCACGAGGCGCGTGGAATAACTCAACGACGTCGTGCCTACGCGCTTGACGCCGCTGCATGCAACAACGAGGTCACCCGCGACCAGTTCACGTCGATACTCAATCGCATGACTTACGTCCGCCCAACCGCGATGCGTTCGCAGTGCGTCGACCAGCCGATAGCCTAGATGACCGAGCAAGTGACAGGTCGCGTCGTCGAATATCTTCATGTAATGCTGGGTCGCGAGATGACCCATCCAGTCGCATAGCCATGGATAAACCACCGTCCGAGCCGACTCGATTTCCGCTGCCGCGGCCGCGTGATCGGTCGTGTTGGTTGGATACGAAGTGCTCATGGCGACTCCTTATCGAGCATTCACCGTACCGCGTTCCACGGAGTCTCTCTCGACATGAGCGGCCAACGCTTGCCGGCGGCGACGACCTCGAGCTCTGGCCCGGCCCAGTCGTCGGAATCGAGCAGCCCGAGGGCGAGCGTCGCGTGCCACCCGGGCAACCGCACACGCGACGTCAGCTCGCCCACCGTGCGACCTCGCCCCAGAATGGTTTCGCCCGTGCCGAACTCCAGAAGCGGCATCGGACTCATGTAGGCGGCGAGCCTGCGCGCCCGATGGGTCTTCGGGACGGTTCGGGCGAGCGCATCGAGCGGGTGCGCCGATACGTCGATCGATACGAGCTCCTGAATCAGCCTAGCGGGGGTCGCTTCTCGTCCGAACGCCGGAATGCCCCGATGGATGCGGATCGCCTCCTGCGCAAACTGTCCACCCAGGTGCAGGACGGCGTTGCCTCGCGCTTTGCCGAGTACTCGCCATACCTCGGCGGCCCCGTCGCTAGGGATTGCGATCAATGTCGAATCGTTGATGGAATCCTCGTGGACGTGAACCAAGGCCGCCCCAATCGCCGCGATTTGCGGTTGCGTGGTCTCCGCGACCGAATTAGCGGTCAGGGATTTGAGTAACTCACCTCGCCTCGGACCATGGAGTTCCAACATCGCATATGCCGGCGTTACGTCGACGACATGGATGTCGTCCGGCAGACAATTGCACCGCAGCCACTCCAGCACGCGAGTTTCTTGATCCGGCGCGGCCGCGAGGAGCGTGCGCTTCGGCGCCAAAGGCAATAATCGCACGAGCGCCTCGACCTCTCCATGGCGGCCGGGTAGCGGCTGCAGCAAGGAATTTCCGGGCCAGCCGGTGGCTGCGGTGGCTGCCAATCGCTTATCCACCGCGTCACCGATCAGAAGCACCTTGACATCCGCGGATCGATCGACTATGAGCACTCCATCGGTCGCGGCCGCCTCCTCGACTGCGACGGCCGCGAGCCAGTCTCCAGGAGTCGCGTCCTGCGCGACCCATAGCGGGCGCTCCCAGCCATTCACCGCACCAAAGCGCGCACCGGCCGCGACGAATTGCGCGTGCAGGGGCGACCGTCGAACGTCGCGTGCGGTCGAGTAATCGGCGTCCGGTTCGTGGATCCGGCAGTGGTAGCCGGGCATCTCCGTGACGCGGTCGCGAAGATACGCCTCTGTGGACTGCACCGCAGAGAAGCGGCGTACGTCGAGTTTGGCCACATCGGCGCTCGGCGTCCCTTCGACGATCCACTCGGCGACGAACCGGCCTGCAGCCGGCGCAAGCGCCATTCCGTTCGAGTTGAAACCACAGGCGACAAAGACGCCTGTCGTGCCTGGAAACGGGCCCAAAAGCATCTGCCCGTCGGGCGTGAAGCTCTCCGGGCCATTCAGAAGCATCTTGATTCCGGCAGTTTGCAGCAGCGGAAACCGCCGCATCGCGATCGCCATGTAGGGCTCGAACTGGTCCCAGCGCTCGCTCAACAAGGCGAACGAGAAGTTCTGCGGCAACTCGGCTGCCGACAACGGAATCGCGTGATCGTCGAGACTGCCGACCATGAGCCCACCGACATCCTCCCGGCCGTAGAGCTGATCATCGTACGAAATGAACAGAGGCAGATTTCGATCGATCCCGAGCGGCTTGGTAATCAGGTATTGGTGTTCCAGCGCGTACAACGGCAGAGACGAACCGCAGCTGCGCAAGACCTCGGCGGACCAAAGTCCAGCGGCAACGACGACCGTTTCGCATTCGATGGTACCCGTCGGTGTTGAAATCCCCTGGACGCTGCCGTTTCGCGTAACGATGCCGAGCACCGGAACGTCCGACCGGATCTTGACGCCACGCGACCTCGCCGCACTCGCGAGCGCCATCACGGCATCGGTCGGATTCACTCGCGCATCGCTTGGTACCCAAACTCCGCCGATCAGCTCGTTCGTCGAGATGATTGGCAGCCGCCGGAGAACCTCGTCGGGCGTCAATAGGGCGATCTCGATCCCGCGCGCGCGTCCAAGTTCCGGCAGAGTGCGAAGCACATCCCACCGCTCCGCCCGATCGGTGTACATGACGCGCCCGACATTCCGCCAACCGATGTCATTACCCGTTTCCCTTGCGAGTCGGGGGTACAATTCAGCGGCATATTGCACCATCTCGAAGATCAAGGCGTCGTGCCGATAGGTTTCCATGTTTCCTGTCGAGTGCCAGGTCGTACCGGAGCTCAAACTCGATCGCTCGAGCAGCAGAACGTCGCTGACACCCAGCATGGCGAGATGATAAGCGGCGCTGCAGCCGGCAATGCCTCCTCCAATGACGACTACACGGGCGGTAATCGGAAGCGCGTTCATATTTATGATCATAACAGAATGTTTTGATCATATTAATCCTGGCATGAGCCCGGCGGGCTCTTCCGGTCACTTGCGGAAACGGCTGTGCCGGGCATAGTCTTGCCGACGGAAACCGAACGAGAGTCCATCTGCCATGCGAAAGTCATCAGCCCGACCGGCAGAATCGAAGACCCGACCGAAATCCGACGCATTGCGCCGCGGAACATTGCCGATCGCCGCAATCCACCCGGTCCCCGGAGAGGCGGCCCATAGCCGCGCGTATGCGGTGCTCAAGGAGGCGGTGCTCGCCGGCCACTTTCGTCCCGGGGAGGTGGTTACACTGCGTTCGCTCGCCAAACAACTGGCAATAAGCGAAATGCCGATCCGCGAAGCGCTGCGACGGCTGACTTCGGAGGGCGCGTTCGAGGCGTTACCGAACCGATCGGCGCGTGTACCCATCCTGACACGTCGCCAGGTCGAACAGATTCTCGAGCTGCGTCAGGAGCTCGAAGGCAAGGCGGCCGCGCTTGCCGCGCGCAATATCACTCTCGTGCAAATCGAACACCTGCGTGCCTTGCAGCAGGCGATAGAAAAGAGCATAGCGACCGGCGATACCCGCTCGTATACCTCGCTGAATATGGCATTCCATTACGAAATCTACCGGATCGCCGACAACCCGGTGTTGATTCCGTTGATCCAGATGCTGTGGTTACGGATGGCGCCGCTCGTCGCAAGTGCGGTCCCGCTGCTTTCGACAAAATCCGCCGTGCTCCGTCGCGTCGGTCTCGAGAATCACGAGCGCATGCTCGCGGCCTTTCAGGCCCGCGATCCGGGCGCGGCGCAGGAGGCGATGTATCGCGACCTGGTTGCGCTCACCAAGATTCCAGGATACTGGGAGACCTTGCAGCTGACATCGGGATGAACGCAGAACCGGTGCCGAACGGACGCCGTCGGCCATCATGACCAAGTCGCCGCGCATGCGTGCAGCGATGTTCGGGAGATTGCGCGTCCGCGCGCCTATTTCGTTTGTGGTCTCGGCAAAATCTCTCGATGCCGACGGAGATACTCGCGGGTAGCATCGACGAACTTCTCGAGTTCGCCTTTCCGGATGGCCAGCGACAGGGTGATCATGCCCCGCTGCGCAACGAAAAAGCCATGTTCGATCATTTCGAGCTGGAATAGCCGCCGCACTGGCGCGTTGGCGGGATCCACCATACTCGGATCGGCGATCGGCCCGTCGCGCCAGTGCGTATTCATGACGCCGCCGATGCCGGTGGCCTGCAGCGCAACGCCGGCGTCACGTCCGGCATCGTTCAATTGCTCGCGCAGCCAGTCCCCGAGCGCGTTGAGCCGGCGACACGCATCCGCGGTGTAAACGTCACGGGCGCCGACCAGCCCTGCCGTCATCGCGACGACATTGTTATTGAATGTCCCACCCTGGGACAGCATGCCGCCGGCGCGCATGTCGAAGTGTCGCATGACGACGCGCGCACCCCCGAAAGCGCCGAAAGCGAAGCCGCCGCCCCAGAATTTGCCCAGAGTCGTTAGATCGGGACGTATGTTGTGCAAGCCTTGCACCCCGCCGGGTCCGAGTCTCGACGTCATGACTTCGTCGAAGATCAAGAGGATACCGAGACGTTCGGTTTCTTCGCGCAGCATCGTCAGGAATTCGTGCGTGCCCGGGATCGCTCCCCCGGCGCCCATCATGGGTTCGACGATGACGGCTGCAAGCTCGGCCGCGTTCATTCGAAGCGCGGCCCGCGTCCCGGCGATATCGTTATAGGTAGCCTTGACGACGGGGAATGGCACGTTCAACGGCGAGTCCTTCTGCCCATAAATCATGAAGCCGCCGTGATAGCAGCCGTTAAAGACGCAGAGCTTGCCGCGACCGGTCGCATGGCGCGCCACCAGGGACGCGAACAAGCACGCCTCGGATCCGGAGTTGCAGAAACGGATGTTTTCAATCGAGGGTATTCGCTGCGAAATGATCTCAGCCAGCTCGACTTCGGGGAGGCTTGGGCCGCTGAGCGAAATGCCCCCTTGCATCACTTCATGTACGGTCCGTTGAATCGGCTCGCAGGTGCTGCCGAATATCCCGGCCGCGAAGTCGCCGACCAGGTTCAGGTACTCGTGTCCATCCAAGTCGTCGATCCGCGCGCCGCGACCGCGGGCGATCGTCAGAGGAAACGGCGCGTAATAGAGAGTTTGTCGCGTATGGCCGGAAGGCAGGACCGCGCAGGCTCGTTCATGGCGCGCGCGACTTAGCGGATTAGTCGCTGCGAATCGCGATTCGGCGGCCGTCACGGCAAATTCGAGGTTGGTGTGCTTCTTCGTCCGAGTATTCATTTCAGCATCGCTCTTAATATCCGGCGTACGTGAGCGGTGGTCACGTTAGAGTCAACGGTCAACGCGCGCTCGCCATCGGCAACCCGAGCATCGCGCGGGTCTCCGCGCACGTCGCTACTCGGCGATTCAGTTCTCCAGCAATTCGGACAACGCGCCTCACCGGTTCGGCGTTATCGACGAGCTTTCGTCCGCGACCGTAATAGAGGTTATCTTCCAACCCTACCCGCACATGCCCGCCCATCAGCAATGCGAACGTCGTCAGCGGCAATTGAAACGGGCCGATGCCAGAACACAACCACACGGCATTGTCGGGCAGCTCTCGCAGCAAATTGATGACGTGCTCCGGCGTCGGATAGCTGGACGTCTGCGAACCCATCACGGTTTGCACGAGGTACGGAGGGTCGACGAGACCGCGCTCGATGAGGTCGCGCATCACCCAAACTCCGCCGGAATGGTAAGTTTCCATTTCCGGTTTGATACCGCGCCTCTTCATCTCGGCCGCGAAGGCTTCCACGAGCCCGTAAGTAAACGGAATGCATGCGTCAACCACCGCTTCGGGTCGCGGGTGGGGCAATGGAGGCATACGAGCCTTCAACGTAAAGCGGCTCATATCAGGAGTTAGATTCAGTGAAGCGACGTCCGGCTTGGCCTCGAGGCACGACAGACGCTCTTCCATACTCATCGTCATGTCGCCGCCTGTAGTATTGTTGATCACGACATCGGGACAACGGGCACGGATCTTGCCGTTTACCTCGAGCCATTCGTCGACACGCCGCGCGCCGCGGGTGAAATCGCGCGCATCACGCGCATGTACGTGCACCATGCTGGCTCCCGCTTCGTAAGCGGCTAGCACGCTGTCGGCGATCTCGTCGGGTGTCTCCGGCAATCCGTCGTGCGACTCCTTTCCTTGAATCCCACCGTTACAAGCCACGCAAACCATCACCGGTGGAAGTCCCGCTCGAGTGTGTGCCATGTACTCAAAGGTATCGGCGTATCGCCAAGTGAGGTTCGGCATCGTACCCCTCCCTACTGCAGCTCAACGTGATCACATCATATGTTTATGATCACGTCAAGCAAAAGGGCCTGCATCGACGTCCTGCTCGCGATCACGCCACCGAGTAAACAGAAAATGCGGCTGCGACCCGTACGAAAATCCACGCTCCCTTTATGCGATAACAAGGCGCGGCTTCGAAGCGAATGTGTCGGTGCCGAGGCGCACCGAAGGTCACAACTGTATGCATCAACGCGAACTAGGTAGAGGTGACGTTGAGGACGGAAAGCCGTTTCCTTTGCCGAGAAATGGGCCAACCGCGCTCAAGCCAGCGACAAGAGCAATCGCGCAGTTGGGCGCACCGTTGTCGCGTGAGACGGCCGCGCGTCGAGTCCAGAAGGTGGCTGCACTCGCGTATGCGGAAAGCACGCCTAGCAGCCAAACCGGCGCATTCTAAACGGAGGTCAACTCTAGCAATCCGAACGTTGAACTGAGATCCGTCATTGCCGCGGGGTGAAACGCAACGCGATCTGGCTGCGCGACCGCGAATTCGAGAGCGAGCAGCTGCGCGCGCGGTCGCACCATTGATATGGGACCGAGGACGATGCAAATAAGCACCAGGGGACTCAGAATGCGGTCGGCGATAACTCCGGCGATTCGGCGTCGATCGTTGTCGTCCTCAAGTTCCGCGGTCACCTGCGGAATGGGATTGCACTCTTCGAAGAAGTAAGGCGTCACCGCAAATACCGAATGCACGCGTCCGTAGCTGGCGACCCACTTAGACGACGCGATCAACGGCCGGAGATTTGCGGCATGTCCACATGTGAAACCTATCGCCGCGAACACGCAGGCGGGCGCGAGCAAGGAATATCGCGCCGAATGCCGGGCTCTACGCCGGCCAACCGCGAGCAAAGCAAGAGAACCCAATCTGGCGCACATGAACGGGCGCACCGAGCGCGGCTTTCAAGATAGGGCCTTCGATACGGGGTATCAACTCGTTCAACAGACACCCGAGCGAGGCGGCGACGAATACACAATTGATCACGTAGATCGGCGCGAGACAAACGCGGGCGACAGACGCCCAGCGCACTCCAAGGAGATTGAATGCGTAGACGAATTCGCCTCTGGCGTGCGGCAGCGGGGGCAGAAGCTTCCCGTAGCACAGTCCAATAGGATTTATCACGGCCGCACCCGCAATGAAGTCGAGTGCGGCGCCGAATAGGCCGGCGGTCGCAATCGCCGATCCCAGCGCGATCAGCCAAACCACATCGACGGTCGTGCCCACGCTCAGCGTGAACGGCCATCGGCGCCGAGGGTCTTGCGGAGACGAGGAGATTCGCTTTTTTTGGTCAGTCACTCGACCCCACTTCATCGCAGCTCTCGTTCACCGCGATGGCGTAGGTGCCCTGCGCTCACTCGCGAACAATCCACCTCCTGCACGCTGCAGCATACCCGTTGCGGATCGCAACGCCACGGCCCTCCATTACCTCTCCCCCCGGATGCGACATCACGGATACATTCGCCGGGCGGAAACTGCACTAGCCTGCACTATGCATGAAGGGATCGATTTTCGTATTCATACGACCGAGTATCGCGATGCCGAGGCATGATGTTGATGCGCAGCGGTGATTTTGGTGCCAGCATGGACGCGTTGGCTCTATTTTCGCCCTCGATGCAACGCATGTGTGTGATTTTGGCCACGGGATTCCGGCGTGGGTCACGCAGGGCCCATCCGACCGGGCGAGGGCTCAGTCCGACAGCGCTATGCGGGCGCAGCGCCGAGACTTCGGGCGATGATCTGCCAGTCGTTGCGGTGGATGCAGGAAGCCGGCAGATGCAGCACGATGCGCCGCACC
>Ga0307372_10003489_pt1 | contig 25027 bp, 28 predicted proteins | sample OX1MG_FD_202533 | JGI IMG/M metagenome (GOLD analysis project Ga0307372, IMG submission 202533) | Soil microbial communities from Risofladan, Vaasa, Finland - OX-1 | ecosystem: Environmental > Terrestrial > Soil > Coastal area > Acid sulfate soil | place: Finland: Risofladan, Vaasa | collected...
GACGTATTCGATGCGGACGTTCTCCGGCCCGCGCAGGAACACCGCGTACGTGTTCGGCGCGTCGACGACGTTGTCGATCTCGACGCCCAAGTCGTTGGCTGCCGCGATGTGCTCGTCCGCCGAGTCGACGAGCACCGCGATGTGGTTCAGAAGCGGCCGTTCCGGGTTGCCGGGCTCGCCGGGGTGAAACTCCACCCAGGCGCCGCCGACTTCGACGCGCGGGAATCCCGATGGGCCGACCGGCGCGGGATCGAATCCGAGCGTGACGTACGCGGCCACCGCAGCCTCCGGATGGGCGGAGAACAACGCGACGTGGTCGAGGTCGTAGTCGAGGTCGGTCTCGCCCTCGACAACGCCGATGCGCACGCCCTCCGCGAGGTCGAACCAGCGCTCGCCGTGCTCGAGCCGAGCCACACGCAGCGCGACGTGCTTCAACGCACCGCGCTCACGCGGCCCTTCGGCCGCGAACAGCGTCAGCTTGCCGCGGCGCGCGTCCGCCCCGACGAGCGTGAACGCGTCCGTGCGCTCGATGACGTGCATGCCGAGCTCCGCAGCCGCGAAGTCCGCGATCGCGTCCCGGTCGGCAAGCCAAAAAGCGACGTGATCGAGCTTCGTCGGGTTCACGTCCGGAGCGTACCCCGCTCGGCGCGGACTACGCGCTACTCGATGGGCTCGTTGTGGACGTCGTTCTCGACCGCGTACTTCTCGGTGAGCTCGTTCACGACGCCGATGCCCTTGTTGTATGCGTAGTTGATCTCGACGAACGCATTCCACTTGTCCGGGAGCGCGTCCTCCGGGAAGATCGCCTCGACCGGGCACTCCGGTTCGCATGCCCCGCAGTCGATGCACTCCTCCGCGTCGATGACGAGGATCCGGTCGCCCGGGTGGATGCAGTCCACCGGACAGACGTCGACGCAGGAGAGGTCTTTGATGTCGATGCAGGGCTCGGCGATGATGTAGGTCACGGCGCCAACTGTAGAGGACGCGCCCGCCGGGACACCGGGAGAACCGGCTGAGAGGCTCTCACACGATGCACGATTGTGTCGCCCGGCCACACTCGGCGGCGCGCTGCCGCGTCCTCAGTCGGCCCGATAGTGCAACTATCGGGCCTCCCTGCGTCCTTGCATCGCACTCGCCGATTGCGCCCGGATCGACGAACGTCATTCTGTGAGAGCCTCTACGGCAGGAGCTCGACGACGATGTCCTGCGCACGCTCGACGAGCGCCGACTTGGCGAGCACCTGGTCGAAGCCGGCGGCGTGGGCTGCGCGGAGCCCTGCGGTGTCGGTGTGGTTCGTGTAGCCGATGATCGGGACGTCCGGGTAGGTGTCTGCCACTTCCTCGGGCTCGATCCGCGAGATGTCGCAGATGACGAGGTCGGGATCGTCCGTGTGATCGACGGTGACCAGGCGGTGCCCTGGCAGCAGCGCCTCGAGCTTTCCCCGGAAGAACAAGTCGACCCCACACAGCAGGATCGTGGCCACATGACAAGGTTAGAGGGGAATGGCCGACCCGTACAAGACGGGGCTCGAGCACATCCGCGCCGGCCGGTTCTTCGAGGCGCACGAGGAGCTCGAGCTCGTGTGGCGCGCGGCGCCCGCCGAGGAGCGCGATTTCTACCAGGGGCTCATCCACGTGGCGGTCGCCTGGTACCAGCACGGCCGCGGCCGGCCGGTGGCGACAGCCCGCCAGCTGGAGAAGGCGATCAGGCGGCTCGAGGCCTACGAGCCGGAGCACCTCGGCGTCGAAGTCGCCGCGCTGCGGGCACAGCTCGCCGCGCTGCTCGAGACGCTCGATCTAGGGGGACGTCAGCCCGATGGCATCTAGCGCGCGGTTCACCGCGACGTGCAGCCACCAATCCCGGTGGAAGAAGAGGAGCAGCCCAAGGGCGACGAGCGTCACGCCGCTCGCGACCTGGATGATCGTGTAGCGGTTCCGGATCCAGCGGAACGCATTCATCGCCCGGCCGAACGCAAGGCCCGCCGTGAGGAACGCCGCCCCGAGGCCGAGCGCATACACGGCGAGGAGCGCAGCCCCGCGCAGGATGGTGCCGGTGTCGCTCGCGAGCACGAGCACCGCGGCGAGCACGGTGCCGATGCACGGCGCCGCGCAGACGGCGAAGGCGCCGCCGAGGAGGGCGCGCGACCCGCGCTTGCGCGCGCCGACGATGAGGCCTGGAGCCATCACCCGCTCCGGCACGGGGAGCAGGCCGACGAACGCGAGCCCGATCACGACGAGGACGAACCCGGCGATGTCGGCCTGCGAGTTCGGGGTGACGACGTTCGAGATCGCTGCGGCGCCAGCGCCCACCGCGACGAAGACGAGCGTGAAGCCGAGGATGAACGGGACGCTCGCGACTGCGATGCGGCGCGCCGATCCGGCGCGGCCGAGCTCGTCCGGATCGACCCCGGAAACGGCGGAGAGGTAGCCGGGCACGAGCGGCAGGACGCATGGCGTGACGACCGACGCGTACCCCGCTGCGAACGCGACGACGAGCCGGACGACCATCAGTCCAGCCGGGCCAGCAGCTCGTCGAGGCGCCGCTCGGTCTCCGGATCGGTCTCGTGCTCCGTCTCGGGCGGCTCGGGCTCATGTGTCCGGCTCCACCGCCACACACCGACGGCGAGCAGCAGGGCGCCCGCGAGCACGCCGCCGAGCGGCAGCCACCACGCGAGCAGGTCGAACCCTTTGTGCGGCGGGGCGGCGAGGATCCCCTGCCCGAAGTTGCCGACGAGCTCGGTCTCGATCTGCTTCGCCGACCAGCATTCCGCGATGCGCCTCGAAATCTGCGCCTTGATCTGCTGCGCGGCCGGCGCCTCCGACATGTCGAGCGTCGTGTGGCACGTCGGGCACATGATCTGGCCCTCGAGATACGAGAGCGACGTCTTCGGGTGCACGCACGCCGCGGCCGGGCCGGCGAGCGCGAGCGCGGCCGCCGCCACAGCGACGACGCGGAGCATCACTGGTCCAGCGCCGCCCGAATGCCGCTGCGGAACGCGCTCACCTGGTTCGTGATCGTCCCGATGATGTGCGTGCCGACGAGCCTGCCCCTGCGGTCGACGAAGTACGTCTCGGGGACACCGGTCAGCCCGTACTTGTCGCCGATCATGCCGGAGCCGTCCTGCACGGTCGGATACGTGACGCCGTGATGCGACAGGAACGTGCGCGCGTCGCTCGTCACGTCGTGGTAGTCGACACCGACGAAGACGACGCCCTGCGAGCGGTACTGCTTCCACGCCTGCTCGAGCATCTTCGCCTCGCCCTTGCACGGCACGCACCACGACGCCCAGAAGTTGATGACGACCGGCTTGCCGCGCAGCGACGCCAGGTTGAGCTTGCCCGTGCCCTCGATGCGTCGCAGCGCGAAGTTCGGCGCCGGCCCGCCGATCTTCGGCGGGTGCGTCTGATGCGTGAGGCGCCACACGAGCAGCCCGAGCAGCCCGGCGACGGCGACGAGCGCCAGCCCCTGACCGGTGAGCTTCAGCGTCCGCGTCACGACGCCACGATGAACACGGGAGTGCCGACCGCGACATGGTTGAACAGCCACTCCGCATCCGGGACGAACATGCGGACGCAGCCGTGCGACTCGGAGTAGCCGATCGACGCGGGCTCGTCGGTGCCGTGGATGCCGACGCCGGGCGAGTTGATGCCCATCCAGCGCGTTCCGAGCGGGTTGTTCGGGCCCGGCGGCACCGGCTTGAGGCCCTTCGCCCACGCGTCCTGCGTGGGCGGATACCAGGTCGGGTTCGTCCACTTGACGACGATCTGGAAGCGCCCGAGCGGCGTCGGGTAGATCGACTGCCCGGTGGCGACGTGGAACTGCCGCACGTAGTGCGCGCCGTTGTACAGCGTCAGGAGATTCGAGGAGCGCCGGATGACGATCACCGAGCCGATAGTGGTCGCAGTCGCCTGCGGCGCGAGCAGCTTGGCCGGCACACGGACCGGCACGCGGGTGCCGTGGGCGAGCTCGTCCTCGAGCAGGCGGGCGGTCGCGCCCACCTCGATGCGCAGGCCGGGCCGCGACGGGGTCACGAGCGGCCGGAAGTTCCGCAGAAGCAGGCGCGACGAGCTCGGGTCGTGGTTCAGCCGGCGGGCGAGCCGCGCGACATAGGCCGCTACGCGCGCCCGTCCGACGCCCGCGCGCAGGCCGAGCGACGTGTCCGGCGGGACGGTCAAAGCCTTCGCGACTGCCGTGTCGGCCCAGATCTTCACGCCGAGCGACGCGGGCGAGACCGAGAACGTGCTCCGGCCGACCCGCAGCACGACCGGGCGCGAGAACCGCTGGACGACCGCCGCCGTGGCCGCGTCGGCGTCGAGCCCGCCGATCGCGACGCCGCCGAGAACGACCCCGTCCGGGACCGTCGCCACGACCGTCGTCGTCGTTGTCGTCGTCGTGATCGTGGTCGGCGGGGTATCCGCGAGCGCCGGCGCGACGACCGCGCACGCGAACACGACCGAGAGGAGAAGAGCGAGGCGACCCACAGCCCGAAAAGGTTACCCCGGAGCGTCAGGACCGGCGGATGACGACGACCGCCAGGTCGTCGGCGAGCTCGCCTCCCGCAAAGGCCCGGGCGTCCCGCGCCACGGCTGTCGCGAGCACGTGCGGCGCCAGCTCGCGGTGACCGCTGAGGAGAGCGTCCAGCCGCTCGACGCCGTACAGCTCCTGCCGTCGCCTCGCCTCGATCACGCCGTCGGTGTAGACGATGATCGACGCGCCCACGGGAAGGTTGGTGCGCACCTCGTCGTACTGCTGCCCCGACTCGATCCCGAGCGCCAGGCCGCCGGTCTCGAGGCCGCGGACGCTGCCGTCCGGAAGCAGGATTCGCGGCGGCGGATGGCCGGCGCTCGCACATGACACGCTGCCGCGGGTGCCGTCGATCGCGAGGTAGACCATGGTGATGAACTTGCCCGTGGCGATCTCGTCGACGATGACGTCGTTCGCAGCGGCGAGGAAGTCGCCCGGCTCGGGATGCTCGCGCGCGAGCGAGCGGAAGACGAACTTCGCCATCGCCATGTCGGCGGTCGCCTCGACGCCGTGCCCGGTGACGTCCCCGAGGACGACCGCGAGTCGCCCGTCGTCCAGGGTGACGAAGTCGTAGATGTCGCCGCCGACATCGACCCGCGCGGACGACTCGTACAGCTCGCCGACCTCGAGACCCGAGACCGCCGGGCGCGAACGCGGCAGGAGCGACCGCTGCATCGTGTCCGCGAACTCCTTCTGCTGCTGGTACAGGCGCGCGTTGTCGATCGCGAGCGCAGCCTGGCCGGCGATGGCGAGCGCGGCATCGAGGGTCTCGGCGCTGATCGGGCTCCCGGGGCGGAACGAGAAGATGCCGAGGGCGGCGATCACCTCCGCCGGCGTCGCCACCGGCACCATCGCCGCCGTCCACCCTTTCTCGAGGAACGGATCGAGGAGCTCGTTCGCCCTCCTGCGCAACCGGACGGGCGTCGCCTCGCGGAACAGCCTCTGCACAGCCGTCGCCCCGAAGGGCTGCGGGCGGTAGAGCACCGCTCGGACCGCATCGGCGAGGGCGGCGTCCTTGACGTGCAGCGCCCGCGGCTCGAGCTGCTCGCGCCGCTCGTCCGGCATGCGAATGACGGCGGCGTCGACATCGAGCACTTCCACCACCGTCCGCGCGAGAGCCTCGAGCGTCGCTTCGAGCGACAGGCTCTGCGCGAACGACCGCGAGATCTCGTACAGCGCACCGAGGCGGCGCGCGGCTTCCCGCTCCGAAGCGAGCGCGGCCTCGCGCTGGCCGGAGAGCTCCGACGTGCGCTCGTGCAGCTGTGCGTTCTGGACTGCGACGGCGAGCTGCGACGCGAGCGCGGTCAGAAGCGCAGACTCGCTCGCGCTGACCGGGCGGCCGCGCTCGGGATAGACCGCGAGCAGGCCGATGACGTCGTCGCGCACGAGCAGCGGAACAGCGAGCGCCGCGTCGATGCCGGCCTCGCGCGCGGCGTCGCGCACGTCCACGAGCCGGAGATCGGTGACGGTGTCCGACACCTCGACGAGCGGCCTGCGGCGCCGGGCGGGGCCGATGCCGAGATCGAGCAGCCGCTCGGCGACCCGCGAGTGTGGTCCGCTGAGGCCGGCGCCTGCCGCCGCGATCAGGCGGTCTTCTGCGACACGCAGGTAGACGGCAACGCGCTCGACGTCGAGGAGCTCGGCAATGCGCACAACGGCGGTCTCGAGCGTGTGCGTGAGCGAGAGCTCGGCCGTCGCCTGCCCGACGACCGCGAGCAGCGCGCGCGACAGCTGGAGCTCCTGCTCGAGCTCCCGGATCCGCGCTCCCGAGCGAAGGACGTGGGCGGCGCGAACGCCGAAGGTCGTCAGTCGTCCGAGCTGCTCCGCGTTCGGCTCGGCACCGGACGCGAACAGGAGCTGCAGGAAGCCGACGGGAGGCTCGCCGAGCGCCAGCGTCGTCGAGACGCCGCAGCCTGCCGGCAGCCGGTCGGACGCGAGCGCCTGAATGGCTCCACCGTTCCGGAGCGCAGCAGCAGCCGCTTCGGCGGCGTCGCCAAGACCGATCGCCGGGTCGAGCCCGTGCGAGCCGACGAGCTCGAGCGCATCGCCCTCGGCCCGCTGCCAGAGCAGTGCGACCGGCGCGCCGACGACGCCGGCCGCGAGCCGGACGACCTCCCCTGCCGGCGCGGTCTCGTGCAGCGCGGCAGCAAGCGCGTCGCCTGCAAGGTCGAGCGCATGCCGTGCAACTCCGGCACCGGTCGACGGCCCCGGCGCGAAGGCGCGCAGGACGAGGGCCACCTGGCCGGCAGTGAGCTCGGCGGCGAGCCGCTCCGACGGCGAGAACGGCCCGGCGCGGTAGAGCTCAAGCACGGCGGTGGTCCCGTCGAGGCGCACCGGCAGCACGAGGATCGAGTCGGCCCCGGTGCGCGCGGCGACGCGCCGGACGCCCGGAGGCGCCTCGTCCAGCAGGTCGACGCGGAGGTCGGGCAGCTCGGCGGCGTGGATGCGGTCACCCTCGAGCTCGGCGGCGAGCGCGGCCGAGCCGGCGACGGCGGCCGTCTCGAGCCGGTCTGCTGAGACGACACGGACGAGGGCGACGTCGGCGCCCGTGGCGACGCGGGCGGCGTCGGCCACGTCCTGGAGCGCCGGCGCGAGGCTCGGGCGGCCCGCCGCGTCCCTCACAGCGCGGGCAAGCGCCGCCAGGGCGTCGATCGAGATCCCAGGCGCCTGGGCGAGCAGCTCCGATTCGGCCTGAACGGTCATCACCGGCCCCTGTGGAAGTATCGCCGCAGGCGTATCCCCCGTACAATTCCGGCTCGTGGCCAGACCCGCCCACCGGATGGAGGATGCGCCCGTCGAACCGTCGACGGTGGAGCTCCGCTACCGGTATCACCGTGCCCAGCGGCAGGCCCGTGTCCGGCAGCGCCAGGAGACCCGGCTCGCCCGGTATCGCTTCTACGTCGCGATGGCAGTGCTGCTCGCGATCGCCATCGCCTTCGTCATCGGCGCCTGGCACGAGATCCAGCACCTCTTCGGCCTGTAGGCCTGCACTTCACGGTGGGCGCTGAATTCGCCCATACTGCGCCAGTGCAAACGCCTGAGCCGATGCTGCCGCCGCGGGCGCCGGCCGGACCGGAGCGGCGTCCCGCGCCTCGGCAGGTCGTGCCCGGCTACTGGGGCGAGCGCCTCGCCTGGATCGCCGGGCTCGTCCTCGCCATCTCCGCGTTCACCGACTGGTACGCCGGCACGCAGGCGGACGGGCTGACCTTGTCGGTCACCGGGTGGCACATCGGCGCGCTCGGCAAGCTCGTCTTCTTCATCGGGCTCGCCACGCTCATCCTCGAAGCGCTGCGCGAGGCCGGCATCGAGCTTCCCACGACCGTGCCGGAGAGCCTCGTGCTCATCGCGCTCGGATCGTTGGCGACGATCTTCGTCCTTATCCGGGTCATCTCGATCCCGGACACGTTCTTCGGCACGGCAGGTCGCGGCATCGGCATCTTCATCAGCCTCGCCGCCGCCGTCCTCCTGATCGTCGCCGGGTTGCTGCGAGCAGCAGAAGAGATGTAGCGACACCGAGCGCTGCGCCGGCGAGGACGTCGAGCGGCCAGTGCACGCCGACATACAGCCGCGAGTATGCGATCGCGGCGGCGAGGACGAGGAACGCGGGCGCCGCCCGCGGCACGAGCACGGAAAGAACGGTCGCGCACGCGAAGCTCGTCGCCGCGTGCCCGGACGGGAACGAGGAGCTGTGTGGAGTCGCGACGAGCTGGTGCGGGAAGCGCGGCCGCCGCTCCCCCACCGCCGCCTTCAACGCCTCCGCGAGCCCGTCCGCGGCTGCGTCGGCGAGCAGCACGAGCGCGAACAGCCGTGGCCGGCGGCGAAGGAGCGCGAGCGCGAACGCAAGCGCGAGCCACACGGCGCCCCACGCTCCGATCCGCGTCAGCCAGACGAAGAGGTCGTCGAGCGGCGACCACCGGTGCTCGACCATCCAGCGCTCGAGACGGTGGTTCAGACCGGTACGAGCTGCTTTGTCTTGTCGACCAGCTGTTGCAGGTCGAAGGGCTTTCCGACGAAGCCCTGCGCGCCGCGGCTCGTTGCCTGCTCCTCCGCTTGCTCGTCCACCTTGCCGCTGAACATCACGACCGGGATTGCGCCGACGCCGTAGCGCTCCTGCACGCGGGTCAGCATCTCCCAGCCGTCGACCTGGGGCATCATCACGTCGAGGAGTACAAGGTCTGGCTTCGCCTCGTCGATGGCTGCGAGCCCTTCGTTCGCGTCGGCGGCCTCGCGCACGGTGTAGCCCTCGAACTCGAGATTGATCCGGACGAGCTCGCGGACGTGCTCGTCGTCGTCGACGAGGAGGACGAGCGGACCGCTCTTCGTCTGCCCGCTCGGGCCGGAGCGCTCGAGGAATGTCTCCAGGTCTGTCCGCCGGTACCGCCGGTGGCCGCCTGGGGTGTAGAAGGCCGGGACGCGGCCCTGATCCGACCACTTCCGGATCGTGCTCTGGGCCACGCCGAGGAACCGAGCCGCCTGCCCGAGGGTGAGCCATTCGCTGTCGTCACGCATCGCCATCGCTCCGGAACCTGTCCAATTCTGAACGTTCCTACTCCTGGGAAGGTTACGGATGGAGCGTGGTCTCGGTTGTAAGGGTGATTCCGGGCTTCGGGTTGTCGTGGACGGCCTCGCCCACCGCGATCCCGACGGCGAAGACCACCGTGGCGGCGAAGAAGACGAGAGGCCAAGCCTCCAGCCGGTCACGAGAGGTAGTCGCTCGCGCCGCGCTGGTAGGCGTAGAAGGCCGCGGCGAGGACGAGCGCCAGGTCGCGCGGCCAGCCCGGCCCGGGCGCCCGGTCGGCGATCGTCTGGCGCGCCCACGTGTCCGCGTCGCGATAGGCGGCGGCGAGCTCGGCGAGCGTGTAGGTGCCGCCGACGCGGCGGCGAAGCTCGTCGGTCAGGGCCTCCACCTGTTCGACGAGCCGGCGGTAGCGGCGCGGGTCGCCGCGTTCCGCCTCGAGCCGGCGATGACCGTCCGCCCACTCGTGCCGGACGAGCGCAAGCGCCTCCATCAGCTCTCCTCGCTGCAGCACCGCGATGGCCAGAGCGGTTCCACCTCCGCGAGGATACGTTGGCCCAGCTCGTAGCCCGGCTGCGCGAGCGCGAACGCGGCGTGCGCGTGCAAGCACTTGAGCGACCCCGTCCGGCCGGAGCCGCCGACGCCGAGATCGAGTGACGCGCCTCCGTCCCGGCCGGTCTCGCCGCCGGCGAGCGCACGGCGGATGCGGCGCTGGTCGGCGTCCGCGCGGACGCGGCTTTCCGCGAGCTCGGCGTCGTCTCCCGCCAGCGCGGTCCAGCGCTCGACGCCGCCTCCGGCCTCGAGACGCGAGATCGCTGCGACGAGATGGCGGCACGTGACGTAGTACGTCGTCGGGAACGGCTCCCCGTCGGGTGCGTACGGATGTTGCTCGGTCACCGCCGGGCGGCCGAACGGGCAGCGGACGGCGACGCGGCCGAACGCGCGCGGTTCGCGTCCGAGCTGGCGCGCGACGATCGCGCGGTCGGCGTCAGCGTCCATGCGGCTGCAGGCTAGCCCGCAGCCGCTTCCGCCAGGCGTCGATATTCTTGACGATGAAGAGGTGCTCGCCCGGGCGAACGTAGCCGAGCGCGCGCGCCTCGCGGGCGACCGTAGCCACGGAGGTCGACGCGCCGAGCCGGCGCTCGAGCGTCTGCTTCTCGTGCTCGAGACGCCGCACGACCGCCTGCCGCTGACCGAGCTGCCCGCGCGCGTCGACGTACGCGTTCAGCGGGCGGTAGTAGAGGAGCGCAACGAGCACAAGCGCTCCGATGGCAAGCCAACGGCGAAGGGTCATCCGCGCGATGTTCTCCACCGCGCGACCGGAGTCCTCTTAGAGGCTCTCACATAATGACGTTCGTCGATCCGGGCGCAATCGGCGAGTGCGATGCAAGGACGCAGGGAGGGAGCCTCTCAGGCGATGTCCACCTTGATCACGTTGGTGCTGCCGGGGATGTTCACGGCGGTGCCGGCGGTGATGACGACGCGATCGCCCGACTGGACGAGACCGGCCTCGCGAGCGGCATCGATCGAGGTCTGCCAGAGATCCTCGACGTCGGGGGACTCGCGGATCAGGAGCGGCGTCACGCCCCACTCGAGCGCGAGCTGGCGCATCGCCCAGTCGATGTGCGTCAGTGCGACGATCGGGCGCCGCGGGCGCAGCCGAGCGACGGCGTTCGCCGTGCGGCCGGAGAAGGTCGGCACGAGGATCGCGCCTGCGCGCAGCGCCTCGGCGAGATCGCAGGCCGCATTCGACATCGCGCCGCCGATGGTCGGGTTCTCGTGCGCTTCCGGCAGCTCGTGCCGGTAGTCCATGCTCGGCTCGATCGCGCGGGCGATGCGATCCATATACGCGACCGCCTCGACCGGATATTCGCCGACCGCCGTCTCACCGGAGAGCATCACAGCGGAGGTGCCGTCGAGGATCGCGTTCGCGACATCGCTCGCCTCGGCGCGCGTCGGCTCGGCGGAATGGATCATCGACTCGAGCATCTGCGTCGCGGTGATCACCGGCTTGCCGCGCTCGAGCGCCTTCGCGATGATCCGCTTCTGCAGCAGCGGCACGAGCGCGGGGCCGATCTCGACGCCGAGGTCTCCCCGCGCGACCATGACGGCGTCCGTTACTCCGAGCACGTCGTCGAGGACATCGACCGCCTCCGCCTTCTCGATCTTCGCGATCACGTGCGCGTGCGAGCCCGCCTCCTCGATCAGAGCGAGCAGCTCGCGAACGTCGTCGGCCGAGCGCACGAAGGACAGCGCGACGAAGTCGACATCCGTCGCGAGCGCGAACTCGAGGTCGGCGACGTCTTTCGGCGTCAGCGACGGAATTGGGAGCGGGATGCCGGGAAGATTCACGCCTTTGTGTGAGCTCACCGGCCCGCCGACGAGGACGGCGCAGCGCGCACGTCCGCCCGACACCTCCTCGACACGCAGGCGGACGAGCCCGTCGTCGATGAGGACATCGTGGCCCGGCTGCAGCACCTCGCCGATGACCGTGGGGGCGACCGGCAGGTCGCCATTGGTCGCGGAATCCTCCGCACAGATGACGATGGACTCGCCGCGTACGAGGACCCTCGGCTCCGGGAGATCGCCGACGCGAAGCTTCGGCCCCTGCAGGTCGGCGATGACCGCCACGGGGCGGCCGACCTTCGCCGCGATCTCGCGCACGAGCCACGCGCGCTCCGCGTGCTCCGCGTGCGTCCCGTGAGAGAGGTTCAGCCGAACCGCATCGACACCCGCGCGGATCAGCTCGGTCAGCCTGTCGGTCGTCGCAGAAGCCGGTCCAAGCGTCGCGACGATCTTCGTTCTGCGCTGCTCGACCATGCGGCTCAGAGTACGTGACGCGCGCGCGGAAACGCCGTCCAACCCGGATAACCCGCGCGTGCGCCGAGCTCCTCCTCGATGCGGAGCAGCTGGTTGTACTTGGCCACACGATCAGTGCGCGCGGGGGCACCGGTCTTGATCTGGCCGGTCCCGAGCGCGACCGCGAGGTCGGCAATGGTGGCGTCCTCGGTCTCCCCCGAGCGGTGCGACATGACCGCGCTGTACCCATGCTGTTGCGCGAGCTTCACCGCCGCGATCGTTTCGGTCAGCGTGCCGATCTGGTTCACCTTGATGAGGATCGAGTTCGCGACGCCTCGATCGACGCCGAGCTGCAGGCGCTCCGGGTTGGTGACGAAGATGTCGTCGCCGACGAGCTGGATGCGGTCGCCGAGCTTCTCGGTCGTCGCCTGCCAGCCGTCCCAGTCGTCCTCGGCGTTGCCGTCCTCGATCGACACGATCGGGAAGCGGTCGACGAGGCCCGCGAGGAAGTCGGCCATCTCCTCCGGCTGCGCCTCGCGGCCCTCGAAGCGGTACACGCCATCGGAGAAGAGCTCGCTCGCCGCCGGGTCGAGAGCGATCGCCACCTGGTCGTGATGCCCTGCGCGCTCGGCCGCGGTGAGGATGGCCTCGATCGCGGCCTCGCTCGAGGGCAGGTCGGGAGCGAAGCCGCCCTCGTCGCCGACGGCGGTCGCGAGCCCCTCCTCCTTCAGCACCTTCGACAATGAGTGGTAGGTCTCCGCGCCGATCTGCAGCGCCTCGGCGAACGAGGACGCGCCGACCGGGACGACCATGAACTCCTGAAGGTCGATCGAGTTGGCAGCGTGCACGCCGCCGTTGATGACGTTCATCATCGGGACGGGCAGCGTCGTCGCGTGCTCCCCGCCGAGGTGGCGGAAGAGCGAAACGCCTGCATCCGCCGCGGCAGCCTTCGCCGTCGCGAGCGACACGGCGAGGATGGCGTTCGCGCCCAGCCGACCCTTGTTCGGCGTTCCGTCGAGGTCGATCATGCGCCGGTCGATCTGCTCCTGGTCGGCCGCGTCGAGCCCGCGCACGGCGTCGGCGAGCTCGCCCGATGCGTTCGCGACCGCCTTCGTCACGCCCTTCCCGCCGTACGCGTCGCCGCCGTCGCGCAGCTCGACTGCCTCATGCACGCCGGTGGACGCACCTGATGGAACGGCTGCGCGGCCGAAGGCGCCTGAGTCGAGCCGGACTTCGGCCTCAACGGTCGGGTTCCCGCGCGAGTCGAGGATCTGGCGTGCGCTGACCTGGGCGATCTTGCTCATCGGGTCGTCTCCTTGGCGAGGTCGAAATACCGGTCCTGCTGGTCGAGCGGAAGCTCGCTCCAATTCTCGCCACGCTCGGCCGCGAGGGCCTCCGCAGTTGTTACGCGATCGCGAAAGCGCTGTGCCGCCAGGCGAAGCTCGAGCTCGGGGTCGACGTCGAGCTTGCGGGCGACGTTGACCGCGGCGAAGAGGACGTCGCCGAGCTCTGAAGGATCGAGATCCTCTTTCAGCTCGCGCACCTCGTCGTCGAGGTCGGCGAGCGCCCCCTGGACATCGGGGTATTCGAACCCGACCGCCCGCGCCCGTTGCTGGAGCTTGCGCGCGTGCAGCAAGGCCGGAAGCGCCTCGGCGACGTCGTGGAAGACGCCTTCGCGGCCTTCCTGCTCGCGTTTGATCTTCTCCCAGTTCTCCTTCACGCGCGCGGGTGTCGCAGCATCGACATCGCCGAACACGTGCGGATGCCGGCGCACGAGCTTCGCGTGCACGTTCCGGGTCACGGCTTCGAGATCGCCTGAGTCTCGCTCCTGCAGGAGGAGCGAGAGGAAGAACACCTGAAAGAGGAGGTCGCCGAGCTCGTCGAGCAGCTTCGCGTCGTCGTCGGCGAGCGCGGCGTCGGCAACCTCGTACGCCTCTTCGACAGTGTGCGGCACGATCGTGCGCGCGGTCTGCTCGCGGTCCCACGGGCACTCGCGGCGCAGCCGCTCGGTCAGCTGCTGCAGCTCGAGGAGGGCCTCCGACAGGCCCTGCAACTCAGCCTGTGGTGGAGGTCGCGGCCGTCGTCGTCACCGAAGGCGTGTAGCCGGCGGCGTAGACGACGGTCTTGCCGTAGTCCTTCTTCACCCCGTTGACCCAGGTGTTCATGGCGGCGCTCTTCTTCGACTGGAGCAGCGTGCTCTCGATGCTCTGGCGGACGCTCGCGAGCGGCGTCACCGTCGCGGGCCTGATCGCGGACAGCGCCTGGATGATGTGCCAGCCGTACTGCGTGTGCACCGGCGGCGACGTCGCTCCCGTCTTGAGCGAAAAGGCGACCTTGTCGAACTGCGGGACCGTCTGGCCCTTCGTGATCGTGAGCTTGCCGCCCACCTTGGCCGAGCTCGGATCCTTCGAATACTTCTTCGCGAGCGTGCCGAAGTCGGCGCCGCCCTTGAGCTGCGTCTCGAGCTGGTCGGCGAGCGACTTGCTGTTCACGAGGATGTGGCGCACGTCACGCGAGGCGGCCGTCGTGTACGACGACTTGTGCGTGGTGTAGTACAGCTGCACCGCCGTCGGCGTCACCTTGACGTTCTTCGTCACCTTGGTGTAGATCGCCTGGCTCAAAAGCTGCGAGCGCCACTCCAAGCGGTAGATCTCTGGGGTCAGTCCCTGCGCCGCGAGGCCCTTCTCGAACTTCGCCTCGTTGCCGCCGAAGTACTGCTTCTTCACCTTGGTGATCTGTGCCTCGATCTGCTGGTCGGTGATGTTCACGCCGAGGGCCTTCCCCTTCTGCGTGAACTCGTCGAGCTGTACGAGGAAGGCCATGACTCGGTCCTGCGTTGCCTTGTAGGCCGCCGTCCCGGCCTTGGGCGGGGTCTGCTTGTTCACGGCCGCGACCTTCGCGGTGGCGTCCATCAGGCCGTTGAACTGCACCTTGGTGATCGAGTCGCCGTTCACGAGCGCGACGGAGTCGTTGGGGACGGTCTTCGTCCCGCCGCCCCCGCACGCCGCGAGGACGCCGGTCAGCAAAGCGAGGCAGGCAACGATGAAAAGGCGTTTGGTCATAGAAACGCCGGGCTCAAGCTGCCCGACGGGCATCCAAGATAGCATCGACCAGCCGGAGGGCCTGAGGGAATCCGTCCTCGCTGCGCAGGCTCACTTCACGGTTCCCTACGGTGTAGACGGCGGTGTGGATTCGCTCACGGAGGTCCTGCAGCTCCTTCGAGCCGAGGACGAGCCGGCCGACGGTGGCTTTTCCGCCGCGGAACACGAGGTAGTCGGCGCCGAGCTCGGCCAGCTTGATCTTCGCCTCCTGGATCGAGAAGAGGTGCTCGACCGGCTCCGGCAGCGGCCCGAAGCGGTCCTCGAGCGAGGCCGCGAGCTCGCGCAGCTCGTCGTCGGTCTCGGCGAGCGCGAGGCGGCGGTGGATGTCGATGCGGAGCGCCTCCGAGCCGACGTACTGCTGCGGGACGTAGGCGTCGATCCGGGCGTCGACCCGGACCGGCCGGGCCGCGACCCGGCGCTGGCCCTGCAGCTCGGCGACCGCCTCGTTCAGCAGCTCGACGTACAGCTCGAAGCCGACGGCGGCGACGTGACCGGACTGCTCGGCGCCGAGAAGCTCGCCGGCACCGCGAATCTCGAGATCGCGCATCGCGATGGCGAACCCGGCGCCGAGCTCGGTGTGGTCGGCGAGCGTCGCCAGCCGCGCGCGCGCCTCGGCGGTGAGCTCCTGCGCGTCGGGATAGAACAGATACGCGTGCGCAGTCGCGTCGGAGCGTCCGACGCGGCCACGGATCTGGTACAGCTGCGCGAGCCCGAGCATGTCCGCGCGCTCGACGATGAGCGTGTTCGCCTGCGGGATGTCGATGCCCGACTCGATGATCGTCGTCGAGACGAGCACGTCCGCGTCGCCGCGCAGGAACGTGTGCATCTTCTCCTCGAGCTCCTTCTCGCGCATCTGTCCGTGCGCGACGAGGAAGCGGAGATCGGGGCAGAGCTGCCGTAGCTTCTCGGCCGCCTCCTCGATCGTCTCGACGCGGTTGTGGAGATAGAACGCTTGGCCGTCGCGCTCACGCTCACGCTCGAGCGCGAGCTTGACGAGCTCCTCGTCGTACTCGCCGACGGTGGTACGGATCGGTCGACGCCCTTCCGGCGGCGTCTCGATGATGGAGATGTCGCGCATCCCGGCGAGCGAGAGATGGAGCGTGCGCGGGATCGGCGTCGCGCTCAGCGTGAGCACGTCGACTTCGAGGCGCAGCGACTTCAGCAGCTCCTTCTGCGCCACGCCGAAGCGCTGCTCCTCGTCGAGGATGACGAGGCCGAGCTCCTTCGGGATGACGTCGCGGCTGAGCACGCGATGCGTGCCGATGAGGACGTCGACCTTCCCTTCGGCGAAGTCGGCGAGCACCTGCTTCACCTCGCGTGGAGCGCGGAAGCGCGAGACCATCTCGACGCGGACGGGGAAGTCGCGAAAACGATCGCGGAACGTGTTCCAGTGCTGCTCTGCGAGGATCGTCGTCGGCGCGAGCATGAGCACCTGCTTGCCGTTGACGGCGACCGCGAACGCGGCGCGCACAGCAACCTCCGTCTTGCCGAAGCCGACGTCCCCGCACACGAGGCGATCCATCGGGTTCGGCGTCTCGAGATCCTCCTTCACCGCCTCGATCGCCGCCTCCTGGTCGGGCGTCTCGCGGTACGGGAACGACGCCTCGAGGCGCGCGATCCACTCGTGCTCGAGGTTGTAAGCGATGCCGGTGCGCGTCTGCCGCTGCGCGTAGAGCGCGATCAGATCGCCCGCGAGCTCCTGCACCGATTCGCGTGCACGCGACTTGAGCAGCTGCCACGCCTTACCGCCGAGCTTCGAGAGTGCGGGCGCCTTCGCGTCTGCGCCGACGTACCGCGAGACCTTCCCGAGCTGCTCGTGCGGCACGTACAGGCGGTCGTCGCCGCGGAACGCGAGCAAGAGGTAGTCGCGGGTGACGCCGGCGACCTCCTTCGTCTCGAAGCCGAGGAGCTTCCCGACGCCGTGATCCTCGTGTACGACGTAATCGCCCGTGCGCAGGTCGGCAAACGACTGCAGCGCGCGCCCGCCGAGGCGGCGCTCCTTCGGCACGCGGCGACGGAAGACTTGATGGTCGGGGAGCAGGACGAGGCCGAGGTCACGCCAGACGAAGCCGCGGCGCGCCGGCGCGATCGCAAAGAGCACTTCCGCCTCGTCGGGCAGCGGCTCGCCCGGCTCCAGCAGGCGTGCGGAGACGCGCCGGAGCAGGTTCTGGGTCCGCAAGGCCTCGCCGCGATGCGGGAACGCGACGACGACACGCTGCCCTGCGCGCACGAACGCGGACAGCTCCGTCTCCGCCTCGGCGAGGCCGCGTGCCGCGATCGCCGGCCGCTGCGCCTCGAACGCGAAGGGCTGCGTCTGCGGGAACGGATCGAGCTCTGTCGCTCCGTCGAGCGAGGGTGGCGCGAACACACCGTCGTCCTCCCATACACGCCGCACCGCGTCCGGCTGGAAGACGAGATCTGGTACGCGGTCGAGTGCCGGAACGAGATCGTCCGGGACGCCCTCCGCTTCCTGGTCGACGAGGTCGATGCGCCGCTCGGCGGCGGGATAGACGACAGCCTCGACGACGGGATGGAGCGCGCGCTGCGTGAAGGCGGAGAAGGCGCGGATGGACTCGATCTCGTCGCCGAAGAACTCGACGCGGAACGGCTCGCCGCCCGTCGCCGGGAAGATGTCGACGATCCCGCCGCGAACCGCGACCTGACCGCGGTCGTCGACGCGCTCGACGCGTGCGTAGCCGGCAAGGGCGAGCGATTCGGCGAGCAGTTCCACCCCCGACTCGCCGCCGACCCGTAGCTCGATCGGCTGCGGCCGCGCGGCCGGCGGCGGCATCGGCTCCGCAAGCGCACGAGCGGACGCGCACACGAGGCCGCCGCGCGCAAGCACATCGAGCGCGCGGGCGCGCTCGCCCACGAGGTGCGGCGGCGGCTCGAGGCCGGAGTCCCAGCCGACGCCGCGGCTCGGCAGGTAACCGACGGTCTCGTCACCGAGGAACCAGGCGGCCGCCTCGGCGGCGTCACGCGCATCCGCGTCCTCCGGAAGAAGGCAGATCAGGCCCCGGTCGAGCTTCTCGTGCAGCGTCGCGAGCAGGAGCGGAAGCGCGGGCTCCGACACGCGAGCCCGCGTCGGCATCCCGTCGGCGAGCGCGCCGAGGTTCTCGTTCTCGACGAGCTCGGCGACGAAGGCGTGGAGTACCGGACGGTCCATGACGAGTGGCGGAACTCGCGTTCCGCGGGGGTCATGGTAGTTGCACTCAGGTGTGCTGCCAGTACAGGAGCGCGCGGCCGTTCCGGTCGAGGAAGAACATGTGGCTCACCTGGTCGGACTAGACGCCGCGGCCGACGACGATCGCGATCGAGCGGCGGACGAGCGCGGCCGAGTACAGGTCGGTCGACGCCGGGCCGATCAGGCCGTCAGCCGGGACACGCGATTGCCGTCGGCGTAGCCGACGAAACGGTCGTCGTCGCCCTGCCGATAGACGACCTCGAAATCGATCCGGTGGCCGGAAACCCGCTCGACCCGCACCTTCACGGGCTCGCCGACATCCTTCGAGATCATCGGCGCGAGCCGTTCGAAAGCAGCACGCGGCGAGGCGAGCACCACTCCAGCGAGGAGCAGCCGAACGAGCATCGCCCCTAGGATGCCGTGCATGTGCCGGAACATCCACACGCTCTACAACTTCGAGCCGCCCGCGACCTCGCACGAGGTGCGCGCAGCGGCCGAGCAGTACGTGCGCAAGGTAAGCGGCTTCACGAAGCCGTCGAAGGCGAACGAGGAGGCCTTCGCACGGGCGATCGACGAGGTCGCGCACACGACGCACCACCTGCTCGAGGCGCTCGTGACGACCGCCGTTCCACGCGACCGCGAGGTCGAGGCCGAGCGGGCGCGCGAACGCGCGAAGAAGCGCTTCGCTACTGCGTGACGTACGACTCGACGGCGTCGGCAGCGCGCTCGATCAGCGCGTCCGCGTCGTCGTGCGGGTCGAAGTTGGCAAGCACGTAGTCCGCGAGTGAGCGCGGATCGCCGCGCTCGGGACGACCGACGCCGATCCGGAGCCGGGTGAAGTCCTGCGTGCCGAGCGCCTGCGCGATCGAGCGCAGGCCGTTGTGACCGGCGAGGCCGCCGCCGTGCTTGATCTCCAGCCGACCGAGGTCGAAGTCCCCCTCGTCGTGCACGACGAGTACGTCCGCCGGCTCGACCTTGAAGAACGCCGCGGCCGCGCCGACCGAGCGGCCCGACTCGTTCATGTACGTCTCCGGCTTGAGCAGGACGAGCCGCGCGTCGCCGTGCCGCACCTCGGCCACCTGGCCGGAGAACTTCGAGCGCCACGACCCGCCGCTCCGGCGCGCGAGCTCGTCAACGACGAGATAACCGGCGTTGTGCCGGTTCCGCGCGTATTCGCGGCCCGGGTTGCCCAAGCCCGCGACGAGGTACAGGAGTTACTCCTCCGAAGAAGCTTCGGCTGAGTCGCCCTCTGCGGGCGCCTCTGCGCTACGCGCCTCGGAGTCGTCTGCACCCTCGCCCTCGGCACCCTCTTCGCCCTCGACGCCCTCCTCGCCCTCGACGCCCTCGGGCTCGATCTCGCGGGTCGGAGCGGTCACCGTCGCGACGACGATCTCCGGGTCGTCGAGCAGCGTCACGCGCTCGGGGACGACAAGGTCTCCCATGCGGAGCGTGTCGCCAATGCCCATGTGTGAGACGTCGAGGTCGATGTGCTCGGGAACTTCGAGCGGCAGCGCTTCGACGTTGATCTCGCGCAGCGGCTGCGAGAGCACGCCGCCCTCGCGCACGCCGGGAGCGTCGTCGGCACCGATGAGGTGCACGCTCACCGATGCGTGGATCGGCTTGTCGAGGGGGACCTCCTGCAGGTCGATGTGCGTGATGTGACCGCGGATCTTGTCGACCTGGTACTCCTTGAGGATCGACGAGTGCGTCGTGCCCGCGCCGTCGATCTCGACGTCGAGAATCGAGTGCAGACCGGCAGCGCCGGTGAGGGCGCGCCGGAGCTCCCGCTCGGCGACGGAGATGGCGACGGGCTGGCCGCCGCCGTACAGGACGCCCGGAATGAGCCCCTGCTTGCGCAGCCTGCGCGTCTCGCGCGAGCCCAGCTGGTCGCGGGCGAGGACGAGGAGCTTTGTGCGTTCTCCAGCCATATCGGCGCCGGAGTGTACCCGAGGCGCTCGCTCGACGAGCGCCGCTCCCAGGAGGCGCCGATTCATTCGGCGCCTAAGCGTTGCTGTTCGCAGGCAAGATCCCATCGTGTTCGAAGAGTTGCTGCAGGCGTGGGACGGCGAAGAGGCGGTCATCCGCTTCGACGCCGAGAGCGGCGCGTGGATGTTCGTCTGCATCCATTCGACGGCGCTCGGCCCCGGCGGCGGCGGCACGCGGCTGCGCGTGTACCCCACTGCAGCCGACGGTCTCGCGGACGCGATGCGCCTATCCGGCGCGATGACGCGGAAGTTCGCAGCGGCGGATATCCCGCGCGGCGGCGCGAAAGGGGTGCTCGCAGTCCCCGAGCTTCCGGCCGGCGACGCGCGCCGGCGGTTGCTCCTTCGCTACGGCGACCTCGTCGCCTCGCTCGGCGGGACGTATCGCACAGCCGGGGACATGAACATCACTCCCGCCGACCTCGACGTCGTCGCCGAGCGCTGCCCGTGGGTGTACGGGACCACCGGCAAGGGCGGCAACAGCGCGCGCGGCACCGCGGTGGGGACGCTGTACGCGATCCGCGCGACGGTCGAGCACGTCTTCGGCTCGCCGGAGCTCGCCGGGATGCGCGTGCTCGTGCAAGGCGCCGGCTCAGTCGGCGCCGATCTCGTCCGTCTGCTGCAGGCCGGCGGTGCGCAGGTGCTCGTCTCCGACGTCGACGAGGCGCGCGCGGCAACGACAGGCGCAACCGTCGTCGCAGCCGACGATGTGATCGGCACCGAGTGCGACGTGTACTCGCCGTGCGCTGTCGGTGGGACGCTCAACGCCGACACGATTCCGCGACTGCGCTCCCGCGCGGTCGCCGGTTGTGCGAACAACCAGCTCGCCGAGCCGGAGGACGGCGACCGGCTGCACGCTGCGGGAATCCTGTACGCGCCGGACTACGTCGTGAACGCGGGCGGCGTCATCCAGCTCGTCGGCCTCGAGGATCTCGGCTGGACCGAGTCCGAGCTCGACCGGGGCCTGGCACGGATCGGCGAGACGCTGCGCACGCTGTTCCGCACTGCGGCGGAGGACGGCATCACGCCCGACGCGGCGGCAGAGCGACTCGCCGCCGAGCGCGTGGCCGTAGCTCAGAGTCAGACCGGCAGATAGAGCGACACCCTCGATCCTCCGCCGGGGTCGGGTCGAGGCGATGCGAACGGGTCAGTTCAATCGGTGACCGGCGAGGCAGCTCTTGTCGCCGATCGTCTTCAGGATCGAGACCTGCTGCTGCTCGTACGTGACGTCGGCGGGATTCGTCGGGTCGTAGGGGTGCAGGCCGCCGATCTGGGTGGCGACGTTGGGCTCGACGCCCGGCCCGAGCGCGATCAGCCGGTAGCGCGTGCCGAGGCCGGGCCCGCGGGCGGCGGTGTCTCCGGCCGGGTGGCGGTTGCCGCCCTTGGTCGGGTCGAACTTGTAGAAGCCGTAACAGAACACCCCGGTCGGGTTGTGGGGGACGAACGAGTTCTCGCGCCGCCATCCGCTGCCGTACGGCGAGTCGAACGTGTCCAGGAAGATCAGTCGCCCGTATCCGTCGGTCGGGGCGCCGTAGCGGGTCGTGCCGAAGCCGTGCACAGGCTTGCCCGCGTACGTGTATACGCCGAACACTTCCTGGAAGCGGCCGCCCCACACCCAGTCGGTGTACGCGCTGAGCGTCGGGGTCGGCCCCTGCCAGTGGGAGATCTCCAGCCACTTCGCGCTCTGCGGTGCGGTCCACGGCGTGAAGCCGAGATCGGGGAGCGGCTGCGCCCACTGCTGCGCGGCCCAGTAACTGCCGTCCGGCAGCTTGCACGCGGCCACGACGTCGGGCAGCGCGGGACCGTCATATGGAACGCACATGTTCGTGAAGCCCTGCCAGTTCGGTCCGCCCGAGTAGTCGAGCTTGAACTTCACCTGCGGCTCGGAGGTGCTCGGGAAAAGGGCGTTCATCGCGCCCCACACGAGCACGTGCCGGGAGGCGCCGTGCGCGCGGTAGACGAGCAGCGCTTTGCCGTTCGTGTTCGCCTCCAGCTTCACGCCGGTGGCGTTGCGGTCGACGAGCTGCGATGCGAGCGCGTTTCCGCTCAGCGCAAGCGCGACGGCGACGGCCGCTGTCGTGACCCCAGGACAGCGCATACCAGGCGTGTGCCCGGTCGCGCGGAATCCATGCGTTGATCTAGAACAACTGGTTTTCGCCGCCGAAAATGGCGGACACCGAGTCGTCGGCGAAAACGTTCATGATCGTCTCGGCGAGGAGCTGCGCCACGGGGAGGATCGTCATGTTCGGCGGCACCTCGAGCGGGTTCACCGGAACCGTGTCGGTGACGACGATCCCGTCGATCGGTGCGTCCTGGAAGCGCTCGAGCGCGCCGCCGCAGAACACGCCGTGGGTGGCGAACACCCACACGCCCTTCACGCCCTGCGCGCGTAGCGCGTTGACGTTCGCGATCAGCGTCCCGCCGGTCATGATCACGTCGTCGCCGACGATCGCGATCTTGTCGCGCACCTTGCCCGTGATCTCCGTCACCTCGGCGAGGTCGCGCTCCGGCCGCGTCTTGTGCATGATCGCGAAGTCGGCCTCGATCATCTCCGCGAAGCGGACTGCCATCTTCGCGCGTCCTTCGTCGGGTGCGACCGAGACGATCTCCGGCCCCGTGAGGCCGAGATCGCGGAAGTGGCGCGCGAACAACGGCAGCGCCGTCATGTGGTCGACTGGGATGGTGAAGAAACCCTGAATCTGGCCGGCGTGCAGATCCATCGTCAGCACGCGGTCGGCGCCGGCGAGCTGGATCATGTCGGCGACGAGGCGCGCTGAGATCGGCTCGCGCGGGCGCGCCTTGCGGTCCTGGCGCGCGTACGGGAAGAGCGGCATGACCGCGGTGATGCGCTTCGCCGAAGCGAGCTTCGCCGCCTGGATCATGAACATGAGCTCCATCAGGTGGCGGTCGACCGGCTGACACCCGGTCTGCACGATGAAGATGTCGGCGCCGCGGATCGACTCGAGGTAGCGGGTGTACGTCTCGCCGTTCGCGAACGTGTCGACCTCGACGTCGCCGAGCTCGACGCCGAGCCGCTCGGCGATCTGCGCCGCCAGATCGGGGTGCGACCGGCCGGAGAACACCATCAGCCGCTTTTGCGGACCGCGTTCGATCCAGTGACCGGTGGCCGGTTCCGTCATGACGGCCTTCTCCAGCCCGGGCAGCGCAATGTCAGTCGCGGTCACGCTTTCCATGCCTGTCGTAGACCCACCCTTCCTTCGTCTCCTGCCGCGGGGCGAACCCGGCGAGCGATCCCGAGGGGACATCATCGGTGATGACCGCGCCCGGTGCAATCCAAGCATCGTCGCCAATGTCGACAGGAGCATCGAACGTATTGTCGACGCCGGTCCTGACGTTGCTGCCGATCCGGGTCTTGGCCTTGGGCTCCCCCGGCTCGTGCTTGAAATTGGCGGTGATGTTCCCGGCGGCGATGTTCGTGTCCTCCCCGATGTCGGCATCCCCGATGTAGGAGAGGTGCGGCACCTTCGTCCGGGCCCCGATGGTGGAGGCCTTCACCTCGACGAACGTCCCGATCTTCGCCCCCTCGCCGACCACCGTCCCCGGCCGCACGTAGGCGAACGGGCCGATCTCGGCGCCGGCGGCGATGCGGATCGGGCCACGCAGGACGCTGAACGGATGGATCGTGACGTCGGGCTCGATCTCGATGCCTGCGTCGATCCAGGTCGAGGCCGGGTCGACGATGGTGACCCCGGCGAGCATGTGCGCCTCGTTGATCCGGTCGCGGAGCGCCTCGGCGGCGAGCGCCAGCTCGGCGCGCGTGTTGATCCCCTCCACCTCGAAGGGATCGGCTGCCGCGTGGACGGCGACCACCTCGCCGTCGCCGACGAGCAGGCCGAGCGTGTCGGTGACGTACAGCTCGCCCTGGGCGTTGTGCGGCTCGAGCCGGTCGAGGACGGGCCAGAGCAGCGCGCCCCGGAAGACATAGATGCCGGAGTTGACCTCGCCGAGCGCGAGCTCGTCCTCTGTCGCATCGGCGGCCTCGACGATCCGTGCGAGCCGGCCGTCCGTATCGCGCACGATGCGTCCGTACGCGCGCGCGTCGGCGGGCTCGAACGACAGCACCGTGGCGGCGGCGGCGGCGCGGCGGTGCGTGTCGACGAGCGCGAGCACCGTCCCGGCCGTGAGCGCAGGCACGTCGCCGTTCAGCACGAGCACGTCTCCGTCCGTGCCCTCGAGGGCGGCGCGCGCGGCGCGCACGGCATCGCCGGTGCCGAGCGCCGCTTCCTGGACCGCCACCTCGAGATCGTCGTACGAGCCCGCGCTGTCGGGTGACGCGACGACGACGATCCGCGCCACGCCCGCATCGCGTGCGGCAGCGATCACCCAGTCGACCATGCGCCGGCCCAGGAGCGGGTGCAGGTGCTTCGGCGTCGCGCTCTTCATGCGCGTGCCGAGGCCGCCGGCCATCACGACTGCTGCGAGGTCGTCTGCCATGTCAGTGAAGAGTGGCTGGGGCGCCAGGATTCGAACCTGGGATCACGGGACCAAAACCCGTTGCCTTACCACTTGGCCACGCCCCATCAGGGGTCGGAATCTTAGCGCCGGTCCGTGAAGACGAAGAACAGGGCGACGAGCGCGAACAGGCACACGAACACGATCGCCGTCCAGAAGACGACGAAGGCGAGAATGGCCGCAACCACGGCCAGAAGCTGCGATACGGCGAAAATCCACGAGGCCTGATGGAACGTGTCCGAGCGGGTTCGCCGACCGCCGTACCAGTAGAGGATGACCGCCGCGATCGCAAGGGCGATGACCGTGAAGCGGGAGACGTCATGGAAGACCGCGACGATGATCGCCTCGGCGGCGGCGATCCAAAGGGCCATGCGCGTCCGCCGCGACCGGAGCCAGCGGCCCGACCTGCTCGTCCCGTGCTCGATCGCGTGCGACGAGTCCATGAGCC
>Ga0307372_10003491_pt1 | contig 25023 bp, 26 predicted proteins | sample OX1MG_FD_202533 | JGI IMG/M metagenome (GOLD analysis project Ga0307372, IMG submission 202533) | Soil microbial communities from Risofladan, Vaasa, Finland - OX-1 | ecosystem: Environmental > Terrestrial > Soil > Coastal area > Acid sulfate soil | place: Finland: Risofladan, Vaasa | collected...
CAGCCAGGCGATCAGCCTGTCCATGGCCTCGATCTTCTGCGTCTCCGAGGCCTGGTACTGCTTGCTCCAGCGCGCGATCTGGCGCTCGAGGTAGCTGCCCTCCTTGCCGAAGCCCTCCAGGCCTGCCGCCTTGTAGTCGATGCCGTGCAGCAGCGCGATGACGCGGTTCAGCTCGTCCCAGACCGCGAAGCGCTCGGCCCTGGTCATGCCCGGCAGCGCCTGGTCCCACAGCACGCGCCCCTCGACGCAGTCCATGACGTAGAACGCGGTGCCGATCACCGCGTCGTCCTCGCACAGCACGTAGGGACGCGCCACGGGGAAGCCCACGCCGTGCAGGGCCCTGATGACGCGGTATTCGCGCTCCACGGCGTGCGCCGAGGGGAGCAGCTTGCCGGGGGGCTTGCGGCGCAGCGCGAAGCGGCGGCCATCGGCCGCGGTGATGCGGTAGGTCGGATTCGACTGCCCGCCCTTGAACTGCTCGACTTGCAGCGGTCCGCGCAAGTCCGGGATGTGCCGCACCAGATACTGCTCGAGGCGTTCGAGGTCGACGCGATGGCGCTCTTCGACGGGCTTGGTGCCGACGAACTGGTCGTACATGCGGCGGGGGACGAGGCGGGTTGCTTCGCGCCGAAGCTTACGCCGATCGTGCCGACAGCGCCAACGCCGCGGGTCGGAGCATGGAATGCCGTGCGCGCCAAGCAGCAGGATCCTCGCGCACGCCGCCTTCAGGACCTGCTGCGCGGAGTCACCTGCAGCCAGAAAGTCACGGGCCCATCGTTGACCAGGCTCACCTGCATGTGCGCCCCGAAGCGCCCCGCGGCGACCGGTCGGTGGCGCTGCCGGGCCAGATCGACGAAGTGATCGAAGAGCCGCGCGCCGTGCTCCGGCGGCGCGGCGCGCGAGAAGCTCGGCCGCGCCCCCTTGTGCGTATCGGCCGCGAGCGTGAACTGCGGCACCGCGAGCAGCCCGCCGCCCGTCTCCGCCAGCGACAGGTTCATCTTGCCCTCGCGGTCGGGAAAAATGCGATAGGCGAGCACGCGCTCGGCCAGCCGCTCGGCTTCCGCCTCCGCGTCGCCGCGCTCGACCCCGATCAGCGCCAGCACCCCCGCCTCGATGGCGCCCACGGCATCGCCGTCGACCTCCACCCGCGCCCGCGTCACTCGTTGAATCAGCGCGATCAAGGGCTCAGCACGAGCTCAGGCGATGATGTCCGGAATCAGCCTGGCGCGCAGGCGCGAGATCTGGTCCTTCAGCACCAGCTTGCGCTTTTTCAGCCGGCGCAGCTGCACCTGGTCCTGCGCCGGATCCTGCGACAGGCGCACGATCACGTCGTCTAGATCCCCGTGCTCGATCTCGAGCGCCTGGACTCGCGCCTGCATCTGCGCTCTTTCCTCGTCGGTGAGCGGCTGGTTGCTCACCGCCATGCCCTCCCCGCCGCGCGGCGGCTAGGCAAGCATCGTAGCTCGCTTTGCGGGTGCGCGAAAGAGGAGCGCTGAAGGCCTGGCGGTGACCGCGAGGGGTTGAATGTCCGGGTGCGGCAGTGGACAATGCGGGCCGGCTCCCGGCGCCCATTCCAGCATGCGTCGCAACGATCATGACGTGACCGACAAGGTCCGAACGACCGACCTCGCCGCGGTGCGCGCCGCGGTGGCCGGTCTTTATCGCGGGCTGTACGACCGCGCCGCCGGGCACGCCCTCGAGCGCGCGTTCGCCGACATCGAGCGGCTCTACCACGGCGATCATCCGGACTACTGCGCGTGCGACACCCAGTACCACGACATCCAGCACGTGCTCGATGTGACGCTCGCGATGGCGCGCCTCATGGACGGCTACGAGCGCGGCCGCGTCGACGCCTTGCCGCTGGGGCCGCAAGTGTTCCAGCTGGGAGTGATCGCTGCGCTGTTCCATGACTTCGGCTATCTGCGCCGTCGCGGCGATCACCGGCACCGCTACGGCGCCGAATACACGCTGGTCCACGTGTCGCGCGGCGCGCGGTTCCTGCGCCGTTACCTGACGCGCCTCGGGATGGGCCGCTACGCCGATACCGGGGCGGAGCTGCTGCACTACACCGGCTACGAGCGTGCCACCGGCACGCTGCGCGTCGCGGACCCGCTGCTGCGGCGCCTTGGCCACATGCTCGGCACCGCCGACATCATCGCGCAGATGTCGGACCGCTGCTACCTGGAGAAATGCCGCGACCGCTTGTATCCCGAGTTCGTACTCGGTGGCCTGGCGCGGCGCGCGCTGCCGGGCGGCCGCGCGCAGGTCGTGTTCCGCTCGGGCGACGACCTGGTGCGCAAGACACCCGGCTTCTACCGCGGCGCCGCCAGGCGCCTCGAGGTCGACCTGGCGTGCGCGTACGAGTACGCGCACAGGCATTTCGGCGGACAGAACCTGTACCTCGACGAGATGCAGAAGAACGTGCGCTTCGCCAGGGTGGTCGCGCAGGCCTCCGACAGCGAGATGCTGCGCCGCACGCCGCCCGATACCCTGCGTGCCGACGTCGAGCCCTTTCCGAAGGATCTCGCGCTGGGCTGAGGCGGCGGAGCCCGACTGCTTTACCCGCGCCGGCCATTCCATTAACGTTGCTGCAACAAGCCTGCAATAAAATCTGCATAGTCGCACCACAGCGTTCCGGGAGGAGCTTTTGTCCGCAGTCAGCCTGCGCAACGTCGTCAAGGCGTGGGGCGCCACTCGTGCCGTGGACGACATCTCTTTCGACGCCGCCGAAGGGCGCTTTCTCGTGCTTCTCGGGCCGTCAGGCTGCGGCAAGTCGACCACGCTGCGCCTGATCGCCGGCCTGGAGCAGGTCTCCAGCGGGCGCGTGCTCATCGCCGGCTCCGACGTCACCGCGCTGCCCCCCGCCAAGCGGCGCCTGGCGATGGTGTTCCAGTCCTATGCGCTGTTCCCGCACCTGTCGGTGGCCGAGAACATCCTGTTCGGCCTCAAAGTGAGACGCGTCGCGGCCGCCGAGCGCGCCGCGCGCCTCGCCCGCGTCGCCGCGCTGCTCGGGCTCGAGCAACTGCTCGCGCGCAAGCCGGCGCAGCTCTCGGGCGGGCAGCAGCAGCGCGTCGCCCTCGGGCGCGCGATCATCGCGGAGACGCCGCTGTGCCTGATGGACGAGCCGCTGTCCAACCTGGACGCGCAGCTGCGCCATGACATGCGACGCGAGATCCGCGCGCTGCAGCAGAAGCTGGGCATCACCATGGTGTACGTGACCCACGATCAGACCGAGGCGATGAGCATGGCCGACCAGGTCATCCTCCTGCGCGACGGCCGCGTGGAGCAGGACGGAACGCCCGCCGAGCTGTACGACCGGCCGGCGAGCGTGTTCACCGCGCGCTTCATCGGCACGCCGCCGATGAACGTGGTGGCCCTGCCCGCGCTCGCCGGCGAAGGGCTGCTGCTCGGGGTGCGACCCGAGGACGTGCGCATCGGCGCGGAGGGCCTGGCGGCGACCGTGCAAAGCAGCGAGTACCTCGGCGCCGACAGCATCGTGACCTGCCGGGTCGGCGAGGAGTTGATCAACGCGCGCGTCGCGGGCGGCGCCCGGCTGCAGCCGGGCGCTCCGCTCCGGCTGTCCTGGAGCCCGGCCGCGCAGCACCTGTTCGACGCGCGCAGCGGCAGGCGCGTGGAGGCCGCAATACCTGCCGCGCGATTCGTAGCCTGACTTTTTCAAGGAGAGGAAAAATGCTGAAACGGTTGTTGCGTGGCACCGCGGCCCTGGCAGCCGCCGCGCTGTTCTCCGGCCCGGCGCTGGCGCAGGACGTGCAGGTGTCGTTCTACTACCCGGTGGCGGTGGGTGGACCGATCACCAAGATCATCGACGGACTGGCGGCCGATTTCGAGAAGGACCATCCCGGCATCAAGATCAAGCCGATCTACTCCGGCACTTACCAGGAGTCGATCGTGAAGGCGCTGACCGCGGCGAAGTCCGGCGAGCCGCCGGTGCTGTCGGTGCTGCTGTCGACCGACATGTTCACGCTGATCGACGAGGATGCGATCGCGGACTGGACCTCGGTCGCCACCAGCGCCGCGGACAAGGCCTGGCTGAACAGCTTCTACCCGGCGTTCATGGACAACAGCCGCACCGGCGGCAAGACCTGGGGCATTCCGTTCCAGCGCTCGACCATCGTGCTGTACTGGAACAAGGAGCTGTTCAAGCAGGCCGGCCTGAATCCCGACCACCCGCCCGCCAACTGGAAGCAGCAGCTCGAGTACGCGCGCAAGCTCACCCGGCGCGACGCGTCCGGCAACACCACGCAGTGGGGCATCGAGGTGCCCTCCTCCGGGTTTCCGTACTGGCTGTTCCAGGGCTTCACCACGCAGAACGACGTGCTGCTGATGAATCCCGAAGGCACCCGCACCTACTTCGACAAGCCGGCGGTGATCCAGGCGCTGCAGTACTGGGTCGATCTGGCACGCAAGGACAAGGTGATGCCGCCGGGGATCATCGACTGGGGCACCACGCCGAAGGACTTCTTCGAGCGCAAGACGGCGATGATGTGGACCACCACCGGGAACCTCACCAACGTGAAAGCCAACGCCAAATTCGACTTCGGCGTGGCAATGCTGCCGGCAGGCAAGCGCCGCGGCTCTCCCACGGGCGGCGGCAATTTCTACCTGTTCAAGAAGTCCACCCCGCAGCAGCAGGCCGCGGCGCTCAAGTTCGTGAAGTGGATCACGTCGCCCGAGCGCGCCGCGCAGTGGGGCATCGAGACCGGCTACGTCGCGGTGCGCCCGGACGCGTGGCAGACGCCGACGATGAAGAAGTACGTGGCGGGCTTTCCGGCCGCCTCGGTGGCGCGCGATCAGCTGAAGTACGCGGTGGCGGAGCTCTCGACGCACGACAACCAGCGCGTGACCAAGGTGCTGAACGACGCGCTGCAGGCGGCGCTCACCGGAGCGAAGACCCCCGCGCAGGCGATGCACGACGCGCAGCGCGAGGCCAACCGGCTGCTGCAGCCGTACCGGCACTGACCAGTCTCGCGGCGAGGCCGCGCCGCCGGAGCCCCGGCGACGCGGCCGCTCCGCTCCTCCGGATGGCCGCGTGAGGCGCTTCGACGTCCATATCCACGGCTGGCTGCTGCTGCTGCCGGCGGCGGTGCTGCTCGCCGTGTTCACCCACTACCCGGCGCTGGCGACGCTGTGGCACAGCTTCCACTCCACGCCGCGCGCGGGCCGCGCCTCGGTCTGGGTCGGCCTGGGCAACTACCGTTCGATGGCCGAGGACCCGGTGTTCTGGCAGGTGCTGCGCAACAACCTGTGGTACGCGCTCGGGACCATCCCCGCCTCGATCGGGCTCGCGCTGCTGATGGCGGTCTGGGTCAACGGCAAGCTGCGCGGCCGCGCCTTCCTGCGCCTCGCCTATTTCACCCCGACGGTGCTGCCGATGATAGCGGTGGCGAACATCTGGCTGTTTTTCTATACCCCCGGCTACGGCCTGCTGGAGCAGATCACGGTCGGCCTGCTCGGGCTGCCGTCGCACAACTGGCTGGGCAGCCCGGACACGGTGCTCGGCTGCCTGATGGTGGTCGCGATCTGGAAAGACGCCGGCTTCTTCATGATCTTCTACCTCGCCGCGCTGCAGTCGATTCCGCCCGCGCTCGCCGAGGCGGCGGCGATCGAGGGAGCCGGGCGCCTGTACTACTTCCGCCGGGTCGTTTTTCCGCTGCTCATGCCGACCACCCTGTTCGTGCTGGTGAACGCCGTCATCAACTCGTTCCGGCTGGTCGACCACATCATCGTCATGACCAAGGGCGGTCCGGACAATGCGAGCGCGCTGCTGCTCTATTACATCTACGACGTGGCCTTCAAGTTCTGGGATTCGGGCTACGCCTCGGCGCTGACCATGGTGCTGCTCGCGATCCTCGCCGCCGCGGCGATCATGCAGTTCGCGGTGCTCGAAAAGCGCACCCACTACCAATGACGGCACAGCGCCATCCGATGCATGCGCACGGCGTGGGCAGGGCGCTGGAGACCGCGGGGGCCTGGCTGCTCGCGCTGCTCTGGATCCTGCCGCTCGCGTACGCCGTCTGGGCCGCGTTCCATCCGCCGGAGTTCGCGACCCGCTTCACGCCGCTCGCGCCGCTCACGCTCGAGAACTTCCGCAAGGCGTGGAACGCCGCGCCGTTCGCCCGCTACTTCGTCAACACCGTGATCCTGGTGACGATGACCTTGGCGGGGCAGCTGGTGCTGTGCACGCTGGCCGCTTACGCGTTCGCGCGCTACGCCTTCTGCGGGCGCGAAGTGATGTTCATGCTGGTGCTGGTGCAGCTGATGGTCATGCCGGACGTGCTCATCGTGCAGAACTACCGCACCATGGCGCAGCTCGGGCTGATCGACACCATCGCCGCGATCGGGCTGCCTTACATGGCCTCGGCGTTCGGCATCTTCCTCCTGCGCCAGACCTTCAAGACGGTACCGAGGGAGCTCGACGAGGCCGCGCGCGTCGAGGGCGCGAACGGCCTGCAGGTGCTGCTCAAGGTCTACGTGCCGCTCGCCAGGCCGGTGTACATCGCCTACGCGCTGGTGTCGATCAGCTACCACTGGAACAACTTCCTGTGGCCGCTGATCGTCACCAACACGGTCGGCTCGCGGCCGCTGACGGTCGGCCTGCAGGTGTTCTCCTCCGGCGACCAGGGGATCGACTGGTCGATCATCACCGCCGCGACCCTCATGACCAGCGCGCCGCTGCTGCTCGCGTTTCTGATCTTCCAGCGCCAGTTCGTGCAGAGCTTCATGCGCGCGGGGATCCGATGAAGCTGCTGCACTGGAACATCCAGTGGTGCCGTGGCATGGACGGTATCGTCGACCCGGCGCGCATCGCGCGCGTGGCGCGCGAGCTGTGCGACCCGGACGTGCTGTGCTTGCAGGAAGTCGCCGTCAACTTTCCCGCGCTCGCCGGCAGCGTGGGCGAGGACCAAGTGGCGCTGCTCGCCGCGCAGTTCCGCGGCTACGCCGCGGCCTTCGCCTGGGGCGTGGACGTGCCCGATGGCGCGGGCGGGCGGCGGCGCTTCGGCAACCTGATCCTGTCGCGCCTGCCGCTGCGACAGGTGTACCGCCATGCCCTGCCCTGGCCTGCCGACCCCGGGGTACCCAGCATGCCGCGCGCGGCGGTCGAGGCCGTCGTCGCGACGCCCGCCGGCCTGGTGCGCGTCGTGACCACCCATCTCGAGTATTACTCCGGACGCCAGCGCGCGGCGCAAGTCGAGCGCCTGCGCGAACTGCACGCCGAGGCGTGCGCGAACGCGACGGCGCTACCCTCGGAGCGCTACGAATCCGGCCCCTTCGAGCCGTTTCCACGGCCGGCGTCGGCCATCCTGACGGGCGATTTGAACCTGCGGCCCGACGACCCGCTCCATGCCCGGGTCCGCGAGCCGTTCTCCGAGGGAGCGCCGCGCTGGGTCGACGCCTGGCAGCATGCACATCTCGGCACTCCGCACGCGCCGACCTTCTGCCTGTTCGGCCGGGACTACAGCGACGCGCCGTACTGCTGCGACTACGTGTTCGTCACCGAGGATCTTGCGCCGCGTCTGCGCACGCTGCGCGTGGACGGCGCGACGCAGGCCTCCGACCACCAGCCGGTGATCGTCGAGATCGAGGAGTGACGCGGGGGTGAGAGGCGCCTGACCCCCTCAGGGCGGGGACACCGCGCCGAGCCGCGCCCGGATCGCCTCGACGCGCGCGCGATTGACGCCGAAGTCGCTGTGCCCGAGGCGCGAAGCCGAGCGCACGTGGATCGCGCGCGACTTCTCGTCGCAGATGAACTCGACGTCGTCCACGAAGCCCAGCAACCTGCTGCGGAACTCGGCGTACAGGTAATTCGGCGCCTGGCGGATCACCGTCGCGCGCGGCGTGGCTTCGATCACGCGGCGCAACGCGGCCATGACCTGCTGCGCGCTGCCGGCGAAGGCGAGCGGCGCCACGTAGTGCCGCGCATCCGTGGGATCGGCCTGGCTGGAGACGCAGTTCGGGGTGGGGCGGCACGGCGTGAGGCGGCCGTCCGTGACGCCGAGATTGTCGGGCCGCCTGCCGGAGAACATGCCGCCTCCTTCGCTCGCGCCGAGGCGCAGTGCGGGTGCTTTCCACGCCGGAGCGCGCGATGGTACCATCGCCGAGCATCCACGACGGGACTGACCCGACGGGGTGCGGCGCAGGTCCGCGGGAGCGCTTCCGCGCTGCGCGCATCGTGGCTTCCTTGGGAGGTCGGACATGCTGCAACTATCCGCGCTCCAGCTCGCCGAGCTGCTCTCGGGCATCGCCCGCGCGCAAGCCGGCATCATCCACGGCATCGAAAGCGCGCTGCCGGGGACGCGCGCCAGCCACATCGTGCCGGCGCTGCAGGACGTGGCCCACCTGCGCGACCATCCCGACCCGACGCTCACCGACTTGCCGGTGCGCACGCTGCTCGCGTACATGGGACGCATCGGTCCGGACCTGGAGGCCATGGCGCGCGAGCTGGAGCGCCTGGCCTCCGAGCCGCCCGCGAAAGCGTCGGCACCGCCCGCCGACGCGGCGGCGCCGGGCGCAGAAGGGCTCCCGCCGTCGCGGCGTTCGCCGGACATCACCACCACGCTCGACTTCAGCGACCTGCACCCGGCGCCCTAGCGCAGGGCAAGCATGCGGCCTGCGCAGGCGCGGGCTCAGAAATCCGGCGGCGCCGGCGGGAACGAGGGCTTGCGTTTCTCGCGGTGCGAGGCGATGCCTTCCTGCACCTCGGGGCCGCTGAAGCCGAGGAATTCGAGCGCCAGCGAAGTATCGAAGCTCGGTCCGGCCATGCGCAGCCAGTTGTTCAGGCTGTACTTGGTCCAGCGCAGCGCCGTCTGCGCCCCGGCGGCGAGCTTGCGCGCCACTTCGAGCGCCTTCGCCTGCAGCTCGGCTTCCTCGCAGGCAAGCGACACCAGTCCGATGCGCTCGGCCTCCTCGCCCGAGAGCTGCTCGCAGGTGAGCAGGTAGTACTTCGCCTTCGCCATGCCGCACAGCAGCGGCCACACGATCGCCGCGTGGTCGCCCGCCGCCACGCCGAGCCGCGTGTGGCCGTCGATGATGCGCGCGTTCCTGGCCGCGATCGAAACGTCGGCAAGCAGCCCCGCCACCAGGCCCGCGCCGACCGCCGGGCCGTGCATCGCGGACACCACCATCTTCGAGCAGTTGATGACGTTGTAGACGAGGTCGCGCGCCTCGCGCCAGACGCGTGCGCGCGCGGCAAAGTCGCGCGTGATCTCCTCGACCATCGCCAGGTCGCCGCCCGCCGAGAAGCCCTTGCCGGCGCCGCGCAGGATCGCCACGCGCGCATCCGGGTCGCGGTCGATGTCGAGCCAGATGCCGGCGAGCTCGGCGTGCATGCGCGCCGTCGCGGTGGGCAGCCCGCCGCCCTCCTCGCCCATCACGATCTCGAGGATACCGGGTTCGAGGCGGCGGATCTTCAGGTCCTGGTAGTGTGCGTAGTCCATGCGTCCTCCGTTCGATGGCCGCGATTTTACGCGCGCCGGTAGAATGCCCGCATGACTGTCCCGCAGCTCGCAGTGTCCTATGACGACGTCGAGGCCGCGCATGCGCGCATCCGCGGCGTGGCCAGGCGCACCCCGGCGCTCACCTCGAGCACCGTCGACGCGCTCACCGGTGCCCGCGTGTTCTTCAAGTGCGAGAACCTGCAGAGGATGGGCGCGTTCAAGTTCCGCGGCGCCTACAACGCGCTCGCTCAGCTGTCCGGCGAAGACCGGCAGCGCGGCGTGATCGCCTACTCCTCCGGCAACCACGCGCAGGCCGTGGCGCTCGCCGGGCGGCTGCTCGGCATTGCGGCCGCCATCGTCATGCCGGCCGACGCGCCGCGGGTGAAGCTCGATGCGACGCGCGGCTACGGCGCCGAGGTGATCACTTACGACCCGAAGGCCGAATCGCGCGAGACGCTCGCGCGCAGGATCGGCGCCGAGCGCGGCTTGACGGTCATCCCCCCCTACGACGATCCGCGCGTGATCGCCGGCCAGGGCACCGCCGCGAAAGAGCTGATCGAGGACGTCGGCCCGCTCGACATGCTGCTCGTGCCATGCGGCGGCGCGGGGCTGCTTGCGGGCTGCGCGATCGCGGCGCGCCGCCTCGCCCCCGACTGCCGCGTCATCGGCGTCGAGCCCGCCGCCGGCGACGATGCCACGCGCTCGTTCAGGACCAGGACGCTGCAGACGGTGCACAACCCCGACACCATCGCCGACGGCGCGCGCACGCCCTCGCTCGGCAAAGTCACTTTCCCGCTCGTGCTGCACTACGTCGACGACATGACGACCGTCACCGACCCCGAGCTGCTGGAAAGCATGTTCTTCCTGTGGGAGCGCATGAAGCTCGTGATCGAGCCCACCGGCGCGCTCGGCGCCTGCGCGCTGCTTCACGGCAAGCTCGCGGCGCAGGGCCTGCGCGTCGGCGTCGTTCTCTCGGGCGGCAACGTCGATCTCGACTGGGCCGCGCGCGCGCGGCTGCGAGGGCTGTGAAGCGCGGGCCTACGGCGCGAGCCGCACGGCGACGAAGATGAACAGCGCACCCAGGCAGGTGAGCGCGATGAGACGCAGCGCCGCGGCGGGCGGCGCCTGCGAGTGCGCTTCGGGGAGGATGTCGGACGCGCCGATGTAGAGCAGGAATCCGGCGAAGAACCCCAGGTAGAGGATCTCCATCGACGGCGGCAGCTGGAACAACAGCGTCGAGGCCGCGCCCAGCACCGGCGCGAGCGCGTCGAGCCCGAGCATCGCCAGCGCGCGCCGCGGCGTATTGCGATGCACCAGCATCAGGCTCACCGTGTTGAGGCCGTCGCAGAAATCGTGCGCGATCACGGCAAGCGCCACCACCACGCCGACCGCCGGTGCGATCTGGAAGCCCAGGCCGATCGCCACGCCGTCCATGAAGCTGTGCCCGGCGAGCGCGAGGGCCGAGAGCACGCCCACCTTCGGGTGGTGGTGCGCGGCGTAGTCGGCCTCGTGCACGTGGTGCACCAGGACGAACTTCTCCAGGCCATGAAAGAACAGGAACCCGACCACCAGCGCCACCATCGCAAAGGTGGCGTTCAAGCCGTGCGCCTGCGCGAGGCCGAAGATCTCGGGCAGGAGGTCGAAGCCGACCACCCCGAGCAGCACGCCCGCGGTGAAGCCGAGTATGTAATGAAGCCGGTCGCGGAATTTGAGCGCGAACAGGCCCCCGACGAAGGTCGACGCGAGCGCCGCGAGGGAGAGCAGGATGGCGTTCATGATGCGAGCAGCGCTGGGGAAACGGCGAGATAGTAGACCCAGCCCCGGTGGACGTCGAATCCAGCGATCGCGCTAGCGGGCAGGCGGAACCGGAGGACGCGATGACCGGGTGCGCTAAACTGCGCGCCTTTCCAGCAGCGAGAGCTCCCATGTCCCTGCCCGCGAACATGCGCGCCGTCGAGATCGCCAGGCCCGGCGGACCCGAAGTCCTGACACCGGCCGAGCGGCCGGTCCCGGCACCGAAGTCGAACGAGATACTCGTCAAGGTCGCTGCCGCCGGCGTCAACCGCCCGGACGTGCTGCAGCGCATGGGGCTGTACCCGGTGCCGCCGGGCGCGTCGGATCTGCCGGGCCTCGAGATCGCCGGCGAGGTGGTCGCCTGCGGTACGGACGCGAAACTGTGGAAGCCCGGGGACAAGGTCTGCGCGCTCGCGAGCGGCGGCGGCTACGCCGAATACTGCGTGGTACCCGAGGTGCAGGCGCTGCCGGTGCCGAAGGGCCTGTCGATGGCCGAGGCGGCCTCGCTTCCCGAAACCTTCTTCACGGTGTGGTCCAACGTGTACGACCGTGCGCGCCTCGCGCCGGGTGAGACGCTGCTGGTGCAGGGCGGCTCCTCGGGCATCGGCGTCACCGCGATCCAGATGGCCAAGGCGATGGGCAACCGGGTGCTCGCCACCGCCGGCAGCGACGACAAGTGCGCGGCGTGCGTGAAGCTCGGCGCGGAGAAGGCGATCAACTACCGCACCCAGGACTTCCTCGCCGAGGTGAAGGCCGCGACCGGTGGCCGGGGCGTCGACGTGATCCTCGACATGGTGGGCGGCGACTACGTGCCGAAGGAGCTGAAGTGCCTCGCCGACGACGGCCGGCTGGTGTTCATCGCCTTCCTGCGCGGCCCGAAGAGCGAGCTCGACATCAACGAGCTGATGCGCCGCCGCCTCACGCTCACCGGCTCGACGCTGCGCCCGCGGCCGGTCGAGTTCAAGGGCGCGATCGCCGACAGCCTTCGCGCGCGGGTCTGGCCGCTCATCGAGGCGGGCAAGATCAGGCCGGTGGTCTTCAGGAGTTTCGCGCTCGCCGAGGCCTCCGCCGCGCACCGGCTGATGGAGTCCTCGCAGCACATCGGCAAGCTGGTGCTCACCGTCTAGGCCTCTCGGCCGCCTCGGCGCGCAGCCACGCCACGAACTCGGCCACCTCGGGCCGGCCCGCTGCGGCCTTCGACATGATCGCGAAGTAGGCGCGCGCCGGATCGGCGCTGCGCCGGAACGGCGCGACCAGCTCGCCCGACGCAAGTGCCTCGCGCACCAGCGGGCTCCTGCCGAGCGCAACGCCGTGCCCGGCGATCGCCGCAGGAATAATCTGCTCGTAGCCCGAGAACAGCAGGCTTCCCGCCGACCGCAGCTCCTCCAGGCCCTCGACCTCAAGCCAGGTCTTCCAGTGCATCCACGGATGGCGCCCGTCCGGGTCGTGGTACTGCAGCAGGACGTGGTGCGCGAGGTCCGCCGGCCGTTTGAGCGGGCGCCTCGGGTCGCGCAGCAGCTTCGGGCTGCACACCGGAAAGACGCGCTCGCCGAACAGCCGCACCGCGTTCGGTCCGGCAAGCGAGGACGGCCCGTGACGGATGGCGACGTCCAGGCCTTCCCGCTCCAGGTCCTTGACGCGCGTGTCGCTCGCGATGCGCACGTCCACGCCCTCGTGCGTGCGCGTGAAGCCGGCCAGGCGCGGAATCAGCCACAGCGCGGCGAACGAGTGCGTCGTAGTCACGGCGAGCGTGCGGCGCGCCGAGAGCGCACGCAGCCGGTCGGTGACGCCGCGCATCGCCGTCAGCATCTGCGCCGCCGCGGGATAGAGCTGCTGGCCGGCCGGCGAGAGCGCGAGCGCGCGGTGGCGCCGCTCGAACAGCGCCACCCCAAGCTGGTCCTCGAGCTGCTTGATCTGTCGGCTCACCGCCGACTGCGTCAGGTGCAGCTCCTCGGCGGCGCGCGTGAACGAGAGCAGCCGCGCCGCCACCTCGAAACCCTTCAGCAGATCGAGCGAGGGCAGGCGCGGGGTCGCGGCTGGCTCGCTTTTAACATTCCGTTTACGCATGCATATCCTGAGGATTTTCCGTTTGAGCTCCCTCACGAGCGCGCGCACACTGCGTCCCACGCAGCATGCACTTCCAGCATGCATTGGGCAAGGAGACCGCGATGCGCATCGAGTTCGACGCCGGCAATCTGCACCTGTCGCTCGGGCAGACGCTGAAGATCCAGGACGGTATCGGCAGCACGGTGTGCTGTCGCCAGGGGTCGCTCTGGCTGACCGAGGAACGTCGCGCGCGCGACGTGGTGCTGGGCCCGGGCAGCTGCTACGTCCTGTCGCAACGGGGGATCGCGCTGATCCAGGCGCTCGGCGAAGCCGACGTTGCGCTCGCCTGAGCACGCGCTGCTCGCCATGGAACGTGTCACTGCGCAGCCCATCTACCGCGACTCGGGCATCGGAGCGCGCATTCACGCCCAGGCGCGGCGCTGCTGCGGGGCGTCTACAATAGGCGCTCCCCGCGCGTCGCAGCAAAGGAGTGCCCATGTTCCGGGAAGGACTGCTCGATGGTAAACGCATCCTGATCACCGGAGGCGGCACGGGCCTGGGCAAGGAGATCGCTGCCAAGTATCTCGAGCTCGGAGCCGAGGTCTGGATCGCCGGACGCCGCGGCGGCGTGCTCGAGCAGACGGCGCAGGAGCTGACCGCCAGGCACGGCGGCAAGCTGTGCACGCACGCGGTCGACATCCGCGACGCGCAGGCGGTCGACGCCATGGTGCAGCGCATCTGGGACGAGTCCGGTCCGCTCACCGGTCTGGTCAACAACGCCGCAGGCAACTTCATCAGCCCGACCAAGGACCTCACGCCGAACGGCTTCAACGCCATCGCCAACACCGTTTTCCACGGCAGCTTCTACGTGACGCACGCGGTGGGGCGGCGCTGGATCGCCGGCGGACACAAGGGCTCGGTGATCTCGATCCTGGTGACCTGGGTGTGGACCGGGTCCCCCTACGTGGTGGCCTCGGCGATGTCTAAGGCCGGGCTGCACGTGATGACCAAGTCGCTGGCGGTCGAGTGGGGGCGCTACGGCATTCGCCTCAACGCCATCGCGCCGGGGCCGTTTCCCACCGAGGGCGCCTCCAAGCGCCTGCGACCCCAGGGAAGCTTCGAGGACGCGACCCAGTCGGTTCCGTTGCGCCGGGTCGGGAAAATGCCCGAGCTGCAGAACCTCGCCACGTTCCTCATGGCCGACGGCTGCGACTACCTCACCGGTGAGACCATCGCCATCGACGGCGGCGGCTATCTCGCCAACGGCGCGTCGTTCACCGAGCTCGACAAGCTCCCGGACGCCGAGTGGCAGCGCATGCGCGCGCTGATCACGGCGCAGAACGACAAGGACCGCGCCGGCCGCACGGCCTGAGCCGCGCGCAGCGATGACTGCACCCGTTCCCCGCCCCGCTGCCACCGTCGTGCTTGTGCGCGACGGTGGCGACGGCCCCGAAGTGTTCATGCTCCAGCGGACCAAGGGCGCGGTGTTCTTGGCCGGCGCCTACGTGTTTCCCGGCGGCGCGCTCGATGCCGCAGACCGCGCGTCGGGCGTCACGCAGCGCGTGTTCGGCCTGAGCGACGCGGAGGCGAGCGCGCGCCTCGGCCTGCCAGCCGGCGGCCTCGCGTTCTGGGTCGCCGCCATCCGCGAATGCTTCGAGGAAGCCGGCATCCTGATCGCGACCGACGAGAAACGGCGCCCGGTGAGCGCCGAGCGCGCCGCCGCGCTCGGACACCTGCGCGGCGCGCTCAATTCGGGGGAGCTGCCCTTCGCCGAGTTCCTCGAGCGCGAGGGGCTGCTGCTGCCGGCGCGCGCACTGGCCTATTTCGGCCACTGGATCACCGCGCCGGGACGCTCGCGGCGCTTCGATGCCCGCTTCTTCGTCGCCGAGGCGCCGGCCGGGCAGCAGGGCTCGCACGACGATTCCGAGACCATCCACAACCTGTGGATCCGCCCCGAGGACGCGCTCGCGCGCGATGCGCGCGGCGAGATCGAGTTGGTGTTCGCCACCAAGCATACGCTCGCCGACGTGGCGCGCTTCGAGCGCCCGCACGACCTGCTCGAGCATGTGCGCGCGCTGCCCGAGATCGACACCAACCGGGCCTGCTGGGCCCAGGGGCGCGACGGTCCGAAGCTGTTCCGGCGCGCCGACCCGCAGTACTTCGAGATCCACTGGTGCGACCCGGAGGAAACGGGCCAGACGACCTACGACCTGGCCTCCGGCGCGCCCAAGCGCCTCGACGCGCTGGTGACGCGCATCATCGCTCCGAACCCGGGCATGATGACCGGGCCCGGCACCAATACCTACCTGGTCGGCGAACGCGAGCTCGCGGTAATCGACCCCGGCCCGGCGATCGCCTCGCACATCGAGGCGGTGCTCGCCGCGGGCGCCGGGCGCATCCGCTGGGTGCTGTGCACGCACACGCACCTGGATCACTCGCCGGCCGCGGCAGCGATTCGCGCCGCCACCGGCGCGACCGTGATCGGCCGCCGCGCGCCGGCAGGGCCGAGCCAGGACCAGGGCTTCGCGCCCGAACGCATGCCGGCGCACGGCGAGCGCCTGGAGCTCGGCGGCTGCGCGCTGCGCGCGCTGCACACGCCGGGGCACGCGTCGAACCACCTGTGCTACCTGCTCGAGCACACGCGCATGCTGTTCACCGGCGACCACGTGATGCAGGGCTCGACCGTGGTGATCAATCCGCCCGACGGCGACATGCGCGCCTACGTCGGCTCGCTGGAGGCGCTGCTCGCCGAGGACCTCGCGATCCTCGCCCCGGGGCACGGCTACCTCATCGGCGCGCCGCACAGGGAAGTGCGGCGCCTGATCGCGCACCGGCTCGCGCGCGAGGCGAAGGTTCTCGCCGCGATCGAGCGGCTGGGCCGCCCGACGCTGGCCGAGCTTCTGCCGGCGGTGTACGACGACGTGCCCGCGAAGCTGCACCCGGTGGCCGCGCGCTCGCTCGCCGCTCACCTCGACAAGCTGATCGGCGAGGGGCGCACGCGCCACGCGCAGGAGCGCTATGCGACGCCCGATTGAGCGCGGCTGGCCAAATCGCGCCCAACTGGCTAAGATTCCCTCTCAGGAGGTGGGCACCGCGTGCGCGTTGCGCCGGCGGACCCCGGGGAGCGCGTCATGAGCCTGCACGAAACGACGCTGAAGATCGTCACCAACCTCGACCGCGCCGCGATCGAAGCCAAGCTCGTCGAAGTGCGCACGGCCGCGCAATCACAGGGCTTCGAGCCGCTCGCGCAGATGTTCGCCGGCATCGAAGGCATGCCGCGCGCGCAGATCCAGGAGCGGGTGCGCAACGCCCTGAGGTGGATGGGCGACAAGCCCCAACTCAAGAACCTTGCCGATCATCTCGAGCTCATCGAGCTGAACCTGCCGAACCTGAACTAGGGCCTGACGGGGGCGCGCCGCGCCCCTTTCAGATTGACCGTGGCGCAATACGACTTCGACCTGTTTACCATCGGCGCCGGCTCGGGCGGAGTGCGCGCGAGCCGCGTCGCGGCCGGCTACGGCGCACGCGTCGCAATCGCCGAGTCGGGCCGCTTCGGTGGCACCTGCGTCAACGTCGGCTGCATCCCGAAGAAGCTGTTTGCCTATGCGGCGCATTTCCGCGACGACTTCCACGACGCCGCGTCGTTCGGCTGGACCGCGGGCGAGGCACGCTTCGACTGGGGCACGCTGCTCGCCAACAAGGACCGCGAGATCGCGCGCCTGAACGGCGTGTACGAGCGCGTTCTGGTCAACGCCGGCGCCGCGATCCTGCGCGGCCGCGCCACGCTGCGCGACGCGCACACGGTCGAGGTCGACGGCAAGGCGTACCGCGCCAAGTACGTGCTCGTGGCCACCGGCTCCTGGCCCCAAGTCCCGCAGATACCGGGATGCGAGCACGCGATCACCTCGAACGAGGCGTTTCACCTCGAGCGCCTGCCGGCGAGCGTGGTGGTGGTCGGCGGCGGCTACATCGCGCTCGAGTTCGCCTCGATCTTCAACGGCCTGGGCGTGGACACGACGCTCGCCTACCGGGGCCCGCGCCTGCTGCGCGGCTTCGACGCCGAGCTGGGCACGCGCATCGCCGAGGAGATGGGCAGGAAGGGCGTCGCCATCCGGCTCGACGCCAGCCCGGCACGCATCGAGCGCACCGCGGACGGCACGCTCGAGCTCGCCTACCAGGATGGCGGCCGGCAGCGGGCGGGCGCGGTGATGTTCGCCACCGGACGCAAGCCGAACACGCACGGCCTGGGGCTCGATGCGGCGGGGGTGCAGCTCAATGCCGACGGCGCGATCGTGGTGGACGCCTACCTGAAAAGCTCGGTCGACTCGGTGTACGCGCTCGGCGACGTGACCCACCGCATGAACCTGACCCCGGTGGCCACCGCCGAGGGCATGGCGCTCGCGCGCACGCTGTTCCGCGGCGAGCCGACCGCGATGGACTACGCCAACGTGCCCACCGCGGTGTTCGCCAATCCGAATCTCGCCTGCGTCGGACTGTCCGAGGAAAAGGCGCGCGAGCGCCACGACGCGGTGGACGTATACAAGACCGCCTTCCGGACCCTCAAGCACACGCTCGGCGACAGCGAAGAGCGCAGCTTCATGAAGCTGGTGGTCGACGCGCGCTCGCAGCGCGTGCTCGGCGCTCACATGATCGGCCCGGACGCCGGCGAGATCGTCCAGGGTATCGCCATCGCGCTGAAGCTCGGGGCCACCAAGGCGCAGTTCGACGCCACCATCGGCATCCATCCCACCGCCGCCGAAGAGTTCGTGACCATGCGCGAGAAGTCCGCCTGAGGCGCATGCTGCTCGAAACCCGCATCGAGAGGATGATTGCCGAGCTCAGGCGCCAGGTGGCGCTGCCGCTGGCGATCGAGCTGTGGAACGGCAAGCGCTACGCGCTCGGCGAGCCCGCCAGCGTGTCGCTGCGCATTCCGCGCGCGGCCTCGCTGCGCTACTTCGTCAACCCCGATCTCGCCAAGCTCGGCGAAGCCTACGTCGAAGGGCATATCGACGTGGACGGACCGATCGCCGAGGTGCTGCGCGCCGCGGAAGACCTGTCGCGCCACTGGGGCAAGGAGAAGAAAGGGCGCCGGCCGCTGCTGCGCAACCTGCACAACCGCAAGCGCGACTCCGCGGCGATCCGCTACCACTACGACGTCTCCAACGACTTCTACGCGCTGTGGCTCGACCGCAACATGGTGTACTCCTGCGGCTACTTCAAGACCGGCGCCGAGGACCTCGACACCGCGCAGGAGCAGAAGCTCGACCACATCTGCCGCAAGCTGCGGCTCGGGCCGGGCGACCGGTTTCTCGATATCGGCTGCGGCTGGGGGGCGCTGGTGCGCTGGGCGGCCGCGCACTACGGCGTCGACGCCACCGGCGTGACGCTGTCGCACAACCAGCACGCGCTGGCCGAGGAGCGCATCCGCGCCGAGGGGCTGCAGCAACGCTGCCGCGTGATCGTCCAGGACTACCGCGACATCCCGGGCGAAGGGGTGTACGACAAGATTGCCTCGGTGGGCATGTTCGAGCACGTCGGGCTGAAGAACCTGCCGCTGTACTTCGGCACCGTCCACCGCCTGCTCAAGGACGGCGGCATCGCGCTCAATCACGGCATCACGTCGATCGACCCGGACAGCCGCTCGGTGGGGCTCGGCGCTGGCGACTTCATCGACAAGTACGTGTTCCCGCACGGCGAGCTGCCGCACATCGGGCTGGTGCTGCGCGAGATGGCTGGCGCCGATCTCGAGGTGATGGACGTCGAAACGCTGCGCCTGCACTACGCCAGCACGCTGTGGCGCTGGAGCGAGCGCCTGGAGGCGAACCTCGACCGGGCGCGCGCGCTCGCGGGCGAGAGGCGGCTGCGCATCTGGCGCACCTACCTGGCCGGCGCGGCGCGCGCCTTCGAGCGGCGCTGGGTCAGCATCCAGCAGGTGCTCGCGGTGAAGAGCTCGCGCCCGCAGCACAACCCGCTGCCCTGGACGCGGGCCTGGATCTACGAGTAGCCGCGCCGGCGCCGGCCGCTAAGCCAGCGCGCGCGCGAGCAGAGAGCCCCCGCTCACCAGCAGCATCACGCCCACCGCGCGCATCAGCGTCTCGCGCCGGATGCGCTTGAACAGGCGCGAGGCGCTCGAGATCCCGATCCACGCCGCCGGCAGCGCGATCGCCGCTGCCGCCCACACCTTGCCATGGCTCATCAGCCCGGTCAGCGCGAACGCCAGCAGGCGCAGGGAAACGCTCGCCACCGAGGTCAGCGCGAGGGTGGCGCGGAACGTTTCCTTGCTCAGGCCGCGCTGCGACAGATAGATCGCGTACGGCGGTCCGCCCGCGCCGAACAGCGTGCTGGTGACGCCGCCGGTGAGCCCGGCGAGGTAGGCCCAGCCCTGGCGCATGCTGCCGCGCGGGCCGCGCGCGAGCAGCGTGTAGAGCGCGAACGCGACCACGAATGCGCCGAGCGCCAGCATGGCGCCGCGGCGCGGCAGATTGACGAGCAGCGTCACGCCGAGTGCCGTGCCCACCAGCAGCGACGGCACCAGGCGCACGACCTCGGCGCGCGCCACGTGGTGCGGCGCCTCCAGGCCGAGGCGCAGCGAGTTGGCGAGGTCGAGCAGCACGAACACCGCGAGCGCGAAGGGCAGCGGCACGAAGTGCGTGGCGAGCGGGATCGCGACCAGCGCGGCGCCGAAGCCGGTGATGCCGTACACCAGCGCACCGAGGAACGCGATCGGCGCGAGCGCGGCGATCGCCGCGTATCCCTCAGGCACCGGGCGCGGAGCTCAGAACTTCACCGCCAGGTTGAGCGCGTAGACGCCGGTCAGCCGCGCACTGTCGAGCACGTGACCCTCGATCGCCCGCAGCAGCTCCGCGCCCCTGAAGTCGCCGCTCACGGGGCACTTCTCGACGTCGAGCGCGTACAGCGTGAAGACGTAATGGTGCAGGATGGTGTCGTTCCACGGCGGGCAAGGGCCGTCGTAGCCGAAGTAGCTGCCCGCCATGTCCTTGTCGCCGGCGAACCAGCCGGTGTAGTCGTTCAGCCCCTGGCGCGCGCTGCGCGGCGCCTGCGGCCCCGGCTTGCCGCGCGCGGTGATGCCGTTGGAGTACTCGCCTTCGGCGATCGTCCCGTCGAAGGGCTTCAGGTCCACCAGCAGCCAGTGGTAGAAATCCACGCGCGGCAGGCTCGCCGGGATCACGCGCCCCTCCTGGTTCACGTCGTCGGCTCTCGAGGGCACGTCGCAGTCGTGGCACACGAGCGCCAGCGAGCGCGTACCGGCCGGGAGGCCGCCCCACGCGAGCTGCGGGTTGCGATTGTCCGACAGCCGGATGTGGCTCTGGGCGTCGGGCACCGCGAAGGCGCAGCGGCCGGGGATCGCGCCCATGTCCTTGAAGCTGGTGCTGGTCAGTTTCATAGCTCGGCTCCTTGCTGCGCGATTATAAGGTCCTGCGGGGTGTGCAGGTTCATGCGCCGCAGCGCGCCGGCGTAGCGTCCGAACGGCAAGCCGAGGCGCGCCTCGAGCGCGGCGGCGCGCGCATGCAGCGCCGCCCAGGGCAGGCGCGCAGGGCCGCCCTTCAGCGCGAACGCGATCAGGTTCGGATCGGCGAGCGCCGGCAGGCACAGCACCGCGCCGCCGAAGGCGCGCTCGAGGCGCTCGAGGTAGCGCTCCAGCCGCGGGTCGTCGCTCATGAAATTGGCCACCAGCACGCCGGGTTCGGCGAGCGCGAGGTAAGCGGCGTCGTAGAAGTCCCGGCTCGCGAGCCGGGGCACCTGCTCGCCGTCGTCGAAGCCGTCCACCACCAGCACGTCGCAGCACTCGGGCGCGAGCGCTTCGGCGCCGTCGCCGATCTCGACGCGCAGCCGCGCATCGTCCGGCGGCAGCGCGAAATGCGCGCGCGCCGCCGCCACCACGCGCGGGTCGAGCTCGATCGCGCGTACGCGCGCGGCGCGCAGCCGGCGATGAAAGAATTTCGCCAGCGACCCGCCGCCCAGGCCGATCATCAGCGCCTCGCGCGGCTCGGGGTGAAAGAGCAGAAACGCCATCATGCAGCGCGTGTAATCGAGCGCGAGCGCGTCGGGGTCGTCGAGCCGCATGGCGCTCTGGATCGCCTCGCCGCCGATATGCAGGCTGCGCACGCCGTGCGCCTCGGTGACCGCGACCTGGGGGCCGCGGCGCAGCAGCCGCTGCGCCAGGGCGCGCGCGGCGCGCTTCACGCCGGCGCCGCGGCGCGCGTGCGCCGGATCAGCGCCAGCACGAAGGCCACGGCGACGAACGACAGCGCCGCGCCGGCGAGAATCGGCGCGCGGTAGCTGCCGAACGCGTCGAACGCGGCGCCGGCGAGGGGCGGCCCGACGAGCGTGCCGATGCCCGGCCCGGTGTACAGCACGCCGATGATGCCCGACACGGCGCGCGCGCCGTAGAGGTCCATCACGATCGTCGGCGACAGCGCGACGAAGCCGCCGTAGAAGGCACCGAACAGAAGCGCGAACAGCGCCAGCATCGAATAGGCGGTGCTGAGCGACCACACCACCAGCATGGCGCCCAGGCCGACGTACATCAGCGCCAGCGATGGCAGCCGCCCGAGGCGGTCGGCGACGGCGCCGATGGTGAAGCGCCCGGCGAGGCTCCCCAGGCCGATGAGGCTGACCAGAGCCACGCCCTCGGCCCGGCTATAGCCGGCGTCCTGCGCGTACGACGCCAGATGCACCATCGGCACGAACAGCCCGACGCAAGCCAGCGTACCGGCGACGTACAGCAGCCAGAACGACCGGCTGCGCAACGCTTCGCCGAGCGTGGCGCCAGGCAACGACCTACGCTCGGTGCGCGCGGCGCCCGGCGCGCCGTGGCGCGCGGGATCGTCGTCGATCGCCAGCGCCGCGCTCCCACCCAGCACGAGCACGAGCAGCGCCAGCGCCTGGTAGGCGCTGCGCCAGCCGAACAAGCCGATGAACCACGTGGCGAGCAGCGGCACCAGGAAGTTGCCCGCCCCGATGCCGGCCACCGCGAGGCCGGAGGCGAAGGCGCGGTTCCTCGTGAACCAGGGCTGCACCGCCCCGACCGAGGGCACGTAGGTCAAGCCGACGCCGACCCCGATGCCGACGCTGTAGGTGAGATAGAGCGCCTCGATCGAGCGCGCGATGCTGGCGAACGCGAGCGCGGCCACCAAGCAGGCCACCCCGGCCAGCGCGACGCGCCGCGGGCCGAGGCGATCGGCGAGCAGGCCGCCGGGCGCCCCGAGCGAGAACCACAGAAACGCGGACACCGAGAACAGCAGCGACACGTGGCCGCGCGAGGCGGAGAACTCCGACTGGAACGCCGCGAAGAAGGCGGCGAACGAGTACGCAGCGCCGAATCCGACGAACATCAGCGTGAACGCCGCGGCGACTACCACCCAGCCGTAGAACACGCGCCGCATGCGGTCGCGCTCAGTACCCGGCGCCGCGCGCCGTGATCGGCCACAGCGCCTCGACCACGCCGTGGCGCACGCACACGTACCAGTCGTGCAGGTTCACGGTGGGATCGCAGTGGCCGGGCACCAGCAGCAGCTTGTCGCCGAGCGCCGGCGCGGGTGCGCCCGCCGCGATCTCGAGCACGCCGTGCTCGTCGGAGGCGCGCGCGTAGCGCAGTCCCGGGCGCTCCCAGACGACCGGCAGCCCCGCATCCACGCTCGAGGCCTTGAGGCCGGCGTCCAGCACCGCGCGCTGCGCGCTCGGCCGGCTCATTACCGTGCCCAGAACGAACAGCGCGTGATCGAAGCGCGGCAGCGGCGCCGGCCACTCGTTTAGCGCGTAGTCGGCATCCATGAAGACGTAGGAACCGGGTTGGATCTCGTCGTAGGCACCCGATTCGATCTCGTACGGGAAGCTGCCGCTGCCTGCGCCGGTCACCACCGGGCACGCTACGCCCGCGCTCTCGATCAGCCTGCGGCTCTGGTGCGCGGCCTGTGCCGCGCGGGCGATGGCCGCGCGGCGATCGTCCGCCGAGCGCAGGTGCTGCGCCGGGCCGTGGTAGGCCTGCAGCCCGGCGAAGCGCAGCGGCGCGCTGCCCGCGACCTCGCGCGCCAGCAGCAGCGCCGGCTCGCCCGGCGGCACGCCGCAGCGCGCCGCGCCGACGTCGATCTCGACGTACACGTCGAGCGACGCACCGGCCGCCCGCGCGGCGGCCTGCAGCGCGCGCACGTTCGCCGCGTCGTCCACGCACACGCCGATCCTGGCGCGCCTGGCGAGCGCGGCCAGGCGCTCCAGCTTCGGCGCGCCGACCACCTCGTTCGACACCAGCACGTCGGCGATGCCGCCTTCGACCATCGCCTCGGCCTCCGAGACCTTCTGGCAGCACACGCCGAGCGCGCCGGCCAGCAGCTGGCGCTTGGCGACCTCGGGGCACTTGTGGGTTTTGGCGTGCGGGCGCAGGCGCACGCCGCGCCCGGCGACCGCCGCGGCCATCAGCTTGAGGTTGCGCTCGAAGGCATCGAGCTCGAGCACGAGCGCCGGCGTATCGACCTGCTCGAGCCGCATGCCGAGGCCTGCCGGCGGGCGCATCGCTCAGGCGGGTGCGGCGCGGCTGACGCGCTGGCGCAGCGCGAGCCAGCCGATGGCGACGATCACCACGATCACCAGCGGCAGCGCCGAGAGGTTCACCTGTTCCCAGCCGGCGTTGGTGACGATCACGCCCGAGGAGAACGACGACAGTACCTGCATGGAAAAAATGGTGAAGTCGTTCGTGCCCTGCGCCTTGGCCATCTCCTCGGGCCGGTAGGTCTCGGTGAGCAGCGTGGTGCCGCCGATGTACAGAAAGTTCCAGCCCACGCCGAGCAGCACCAGCGAACCCCAGAAGTACGGCACGGCAATGCCCGAGAGAGCGATGGCGATCGCGACCAGGTCGAGCGCGGTTCCCGCCAGCATCACCCGCAGCACGCCGAAGCGTCGAATCAGGCCGCCGGTAAAGAACGACGGCAAGTACATGGCGACCACGTGCGAGGAAATGACGAACGCCGCGGCGCCGTACGGATGGCCGCAAATGCCCATCGCAATCGGGGTCGAGGTCATGAGGAAGTTCATCACGCCGTAGCCGACCGCCCCGCTCAGCACGGCGACGACGAACTTGGGCTGCGCAGCGATCTTCCTCAAGGGTCGGCCGCTCGGCGCACGCGTGTTCTCGAGCACTGCCGGAATGCGGATGAAGCTCAGCAGCGCCAGGGTCACCAGCGCGAAGACGATCAGCGCGAGGTAGGCGGCGAGGAACTTGGGCGCGAGCAGGTCGACCGTGAAGCGGCTGATGGTCGGCCCGAGGAATCCCCCGACCAGCCCGCCGGCGAGCACCAGCGAGATCGCGGTGGCGCGGAACTCCGGCTTCGCGGCATCGACCGCGGCGAAGCGATAGTAGTGCCCGAAGGCGGTGAAGCAGCCCAGAACCAGCGTGCCGAAGCACAGTAGCGCGAAGCTCTGCAGCCAGATCGCGGTCGCGCAGATGAGTGCTCCCACCATGACAAACGCGGTAGCCTGCATCAATCCCTTCTGCCTGCCGACCCGCCTCATGTAGAGCGAAGCCGGCATGGTGGTGAGCGCAGCGCCCAGCACCCAGCAGGTTACCGGCAGCGTGGCGAGCGACCGGTACGGCGCGAGCGCCAGCCCGGCCAGGCCGTTGATCGCGGCCAGGGTCGAGTTGTTGCCGAGCAGCATCGCCTGGCAGGCGGAGAGCAGCGCAATGTTGCGCCGGGTGCTGTTCATTTGTACAGTA
>Ga0307372_10003493_pt1 | contig 25015 bp, 23 predicted proteins | sample OX1MG_FD_202533 | JGI IMG/M metagenome (GOLD analysis project Ga0307372, IMG submission 202533) | Soil microbial communities from Risofladan, Vaasa, Finland - OX-1 | ecosystem: Environmental > Terrestrial > Soil > Coastal area > Acid sulfate soil | place: Finland: Risofladan, Vaasa | collected...
AAAGCAGCAGCGAGGAGCCCGCCAGAACAATTGCGGCTGCCATGTCGAAAACGCGTTCTAGAACGTACACTCCGAACATCCGGGGGATTGAAAGCGAATCCTTCCGGGCAATTAAAACCGGACGGACGGGTTCGCCGGCGCGCCCGAGCAGGAAAGTGCAGGCGAAGCCCATCAAGGTGGCCCGGAAGACGTTACTGAAGTGCGTTCCGCCGAGCGTGCGCGTGAATCGCATCCAGCGGAGCGACCGGATCGCGTAGCAGACGTAAATGGATAGTACCGAGAGAATGAGCAACGGAAGATTGGCACGGCCAAGGGACTGGGCCACCGTCCCCCAGTGGAATCCTTCAAGCGTGATCGAATTCCGGAATTTATAAAAGAAATAGCCGAGAGCGAGAACGCCAAGAAAAAGAAGCAGGTACCTGCGTGATTTGTGGAGCATCCGATTGGCACCGTAGCAGCAACTTTCGCGGAGTGTCAAGCTGCGCCTTCCCTGCCTGTGTCGCGCATTTCCTGCGGTGCATTTTGTGCCACAATTTGCTGCCGTTCCTCTTCATGGCTTTCGCCGCATTGCTCCATTTCCCCCGCACAGCAATCAAAATTTTCTGCAAGCTCACAAGAGCAATTTTACCAACGCCAATGGTGCCGAGCGTAACGTATGAACTTGTAGTCTATTGTAGCCGTGCGGGGTGCACACCAATGCAAGGACGATGGATTTAGAGGCAGAATCACTCGATTTAGCTTTAGCCTTAATACCATTCCCAAAGAGGAGACATTCGATGGCTCGCGTCGTGCAGCCACTGACTCTCATGACCACCGGCCTGTATAACGAACCGGCGGCAGGCACCTGCTTTCCCCCATTCTGTTCTAATTCAGGTATCTGAGGGCCGGAATCTCCTACGCAAGAGAGCAATTCTTCCATCGACCATTCAAATTTCTGGCCTAAGGGAGTGTCGGACTTACCCTTGCCGCGGTAAGCTTGGGAGCCAAAACACCAAACTGCGCTGGGTTGTTCTCGTTCAGAATGATTGGTGACACTCATAGAGTGTCGGCATGCAAATTCGATGGGGGAAGGTACCCAAAGCGCGAGAGTTCTCGCGCTTTGGACGCGAGCTGAGCCGACCAGCCCAGCTTCGTTTGCAATGGATGAGCCATTATCTCCAGCACGGTCGGAACGCGACGTTCACGTGCCGGCATTTCGGCATCAGCCGGCAGACCTTCTATCGCTGGTGGCGCCGCTACGATCCGCACGACCTGAGCACCCTGGAAGATCACTCGCATCGCCCACACCGCCGGCGGCAACCGGCTTGGAACGCCGCTCAGGCGCAGGCTGTGCTCGGTCTGCGCCGGGAATATCCTCGCTGGTGCAAGGACAAGCTGGTGGTACTGCCTTGCCGCAAAGGGCTTCGTCTTTCCACTTCCATGGTGGGTCGCATCCTCGGCGATCTGAAGCGCCGAGGGGTGTTGATCGAAGCACCGGCGGCGGCCGCAGCACGCAAACAACGGAAGAAACTGCACGGTCGGCCCTGGGACTCGCCGAAAGCCTCGTTTTGGGCCCATTCAGCAACCCGGCGATCTGGTGCAACTCGACACCAAAGAACCGCGGCCGCGGCGCGGTATGGTGCGGAAACACTTCTCCGCGCGCAATGTGGTCTCGCTCTGGGATGTGCTGGAAGCGCACGAACGGGCCACTTCGTTGGTCGCGGCGCACTTCCTGGACACCCTTGTGAACCGCATGCCGCTCCCCATCGCGGCTCTGACAAGTGGACGGCGGCAGCGAATTCGCCGCCGAGTTCGAAGTCGCCTGCCAGCAGCGCGGCCTGCCGCTATTCGTGCTTCCGCGGCGCTCCCCCGAAACTCAACGGGCATGTCTCCTGTCTCATGGGATGACATTTTCACGTTGCCGTTAAGGGGTGACAGAATTATGGAGCTAAGACATGGACGAGTAGGTAGCGTCCTAATTTGGTTTGCCCATTGTCTAGCTGCAGCACTTCCGCGCTCGCTCCGTTGCAGTATTAGAGACTTGGAAGTCTGCCTCATTACTGCTTTTGCGGCGCCGCCCGTCGGTCGACGGATTGCTCACTCTCGCCGCCTTCAACCAGAGCGACCTCCTCATCCGTTAATCCGTAGAGGTGGTAGACGAGTTGATCGATCTGTTGGTCCGTGGCCTCGATCTGGCGCTGCAAAATGCCCTTTTGCGCGGCAGATTTCACGGTGGAAAGTTGCTTGTTCAGCTGGAGCATCGAATCAACTAGCGTCGCCATGCGGTCATATTGTGCTTTCTCGGCGCGATCGGACAGGTTGATGGGGCGAATGGGAAGTTGGGCTACGTTGGTTTTCTTGACCTCAGCAAGGGCTTCGCCCACTTCAGGGTTCAGCGTGTAGTAGCACCAGTTCATCAGCCTGGAATTGATAACGCCGAGCAGGTAGCTGAGAGATGGGACCTCAGCGCGCGGCACAAGCACGTGCATGTTGTTTAGGCAAAGCAACTGTGCCGTGTCCAACGCTGCAATTAGGCTGTCGCCTGTTTGTCGCATGAAGATCTTCGCAGGCGCGTCAAAGTTTGCTGCTGGCCTTGGTTCGGCCAGCCATGGTCCGTAACGGAGGAATCTAACTTCGGCGGGGGAAATCTTGTAGCGCCCGATGTCTGTACCGCGGAGATATCTTCGGTGTTGAAGGGTAGCTCGTCTGTCGCTGTCGAATGGTCGCTCCTCGACCGTCCGCCTAGTTTGAGGCGGCATTCCTTTTCCAACTTGATAGGGCTTGATGCCAACGTTAATGTCGCAGTAGGACTCGAGCCCCTGGCTAATCTTCCTGCACTTGGCCGCAAGGGCTTCCTCAGTCTCCGAGGTGAAAATGTTGATGACACCGCCATTCAGATCTCGCCATTTTTGCTGCTGGTGCCGGAGAACCTGTAGTTCCTTGCAGGGCTTGTTGGAGGTGAACGCGTTAAGAGTATCCGCCACAGTCACTGTAGCCTCCCAACGGCTAGGCTCGGCCTTCTGCAAAAGGACTATCTCAGTGTCCACGACTACCTTGGGAAAAACGGCGAACCTGAAATGGACGATCTCCCGGACTCGGGTCGTTTCCGTCACAAAACGTCGCATCGAGTCTTGAAGAAGGTTCGTCAGCCAAGGATTAGGGATAATCATTCCGTAAAAGGCCCCCTCTTTCAATACGTCGCGGACGGCCTTTTCGAGGAACAGTAGGTAGCTGTCAAGTTGGTAGGTCTGGTTCGGGTAATGTCCTGCCAGATAGTCCTTGTCATTCTCATAGAGGTAGGCTCCGTATGGCGGATTACCAATGACAGCGTCAAATCCCCCTGCCTTCATCGCATCGGGGAAACCTTGGTTCCAGTCGAATGCGTTCACGCGCTTCATTTCCTCAGAATCAGCAAATAGCTTGCGAGTAAAATAGTCAGAACCGATTAGGGAATTACCGCACTTGATGTTTTCCGCCAGGTTGGGCAGGGCTCGGTCGCCGAACGCAAGTTGGCTCAAGGAAAGGCTCTGATCGGTCTCACCTTCCAAGACCTTAAGTAGAAGAGAAAGCTTAGTTACTTCAACTGCCTGTTGGTCAATATCCACGCCGAATATGTGGGTCGTGAGAATTCGCTTTCGTTCTTCAATGGTAAGCCGCCAGTGACTATTGCGTGTGTCTTTGTAAACGGCCTTCTTGAAATTTTCCGGCTTGTGTTCAGCGTACCAGTGTAGGCAGTAGTCGAGAAGGCACCGATATGCGCCTAACAGAAACGAGCCGCTTCCGCATGCCATGTCCAGGACGCGGAACGGAGGCTTGTCCCTGTTCCCCACCAGTTGCGCTGGACTCCGCCCTTCAAGCTGCCTAGCAGCCCGTGGTGCAACCCTGCTCTTTTGCGTGGCGGAATTTATATCTGAGATAGCGATGACTCCGAGGCCGTCTGAGTCGTGACGATGAAAAAGAAAAGTTTGTGCGACGCGCCGGTGTTGAAAAGCGACGGAATAGGAAAGAAAGCGCAAAAATAAGCCGGGACTGTTGATTTCTCAGCTCCCGTGGGGTACCCGCTCCCCACAGGGTGCGGAAGATCAGGCTCAGATTGAACGCACCGACGTGAATCAACAATCGCTTGAGAATGTTCTGCTGTCCCCGCAGATGGGTTCGTCTCATTCCACCGGTGTCGTAGCAGTGGGCGAAGCTCCGCTCGATCAGCTCGCCTCTCTTGCGAAGCAAGGATTTCCCATACGCGCGGTTCACTCGTCGCCGGTTCTCATAGACCGCCTGCTGTTGCTCGGGCTTGCCTTGCCAATGCCGTTGGCCCTTTTGTTTCTTCTCCGGAAGGTACGTTCTTACGTCCGCGCTCTTCATCGCTACCAGCACCGCACCGCTGTGGTAACCCTTGTCGGTCACCACTTCTTGAATACCTTGCAGATGCACTTGCGGATTCTGATTCGGTGCTTCCGTCCTAATCAACTCGGCTACGTTTTCGCCCGCTTGTATCAAAGTCTCTAGAACCGTCGTCGTATCTCCCTGGTCCGCTTCCTGCAGGGTGACCGCCAAGACCGCCCCGGTCTTCAAATCCACCGCATGCTCGGCTTTGTGCGCCAGATGCGTCCGGTCATCTTTCATCTTGGTGATCCGCGCGTCTCCATCATGCGGATTCACCCAATCCTTGTTGCTGGCTTTGTTCTTTCGTGGGCGATCCAACCGCGCCAGATCTTCGCGCGTCGGCGTTGCGATTCCCGATTCCTTCGCCAGCCCTCGCAGAAATTCCTCGTAGCTCTCTCCGTTGTCTCGCCGCACGATTGAACGCATCGCCGCGTTGGCCTCCAGCGTCGTCGCATCGATCCCCACCGTCTTGCCCTTCACCCCTCCCTGGTCTCGCAACCGTTCCAGCACCCAGAAGAACACCTTGCGATGGGTCTCCACATCGATCAGCCGCCGCGTCCGCGAGATTGTGGAGTGATCCGGCGTGGGCTCGTCTATCCCGATTCCCAGGAACTGCCGCAGCCCGAACGAGTCCGCCGCGCGCCAGGCGATCCCGCGCTCCGAATCGATCCCTTCAAAATACCCCACCAGCAACAAGCGAAAATAGATTCCCGGTACCAGCGATGGCCGCCCGTTGTTTGCGGCGTAAAACTTCGCGCACTCCTTCTCGGCGAACGCATCGAACTGTTCCTTTTCCAACAGTTCATTCACTCGCTGGTAGAACGGATGGCCTGGCCCCTTCGCCAGCTCATTGTGGCTGATCCACAACCGCTCCTGCCGCTGTCTGCGCCTTCGTGTCCCCATTGCCATCGAGGTTTCTCCACACTTCGATGGCATTCTACACGTACTTCTGACTTGCGGAAGCTACATCAACCTACAAAGAAATAAAAAACTGACTTTCACCACAGGCTGCTAGCGATGGTTTGCCTTACGATATAGTCGACGATGTAGTCCGGAGTATAGTAGACACCTCCGGCTTTGCGTACTTCGGGTTTTTCCTCAATCTTGGCCTGATGTCCGGCCGTGAGCCGAATCACCTTGCCCAAGAACCGCTCATAAACGGTCCCAAGAATTTCGACAGGCATTACGCCGAACTGATAGGGCGAGCCGTGAGAGAAATAGAGGCTTTGAAGAATGGGCTTGAAGATTTTGTCGTCTACCGCCAACTTGGGTGTGATCCGGTCGGGTTCCTCGGATACACCGCTTTCCTTCTGGAAGTGGAACAGACCCGAATTGTATTTTTGGTCAGCCCGCCGAGACAGGTCGTGCATGAAGCGGGAGAAGATGTCAGGCCGTTCGCAAAGCTTCAGAAGCTGTTCGTAAGGCTCCAGCCCGCGGTCTTCCGCCATGCGGAGAAACACCACACGATCGATCGTCAATTGAACAGCCGCGTTGAGGTCATCCAGGGAGAGATTCTTGTTCCGAAGGGCGATGTTACCTGCCAGTGCGAGCCGCCAGCCCTCCATTTCCTTCAGAAACTCCTCGTCTACTTCGGACGTGCCGCGCTTGCGCTTGGACGCCGCGTATTGGTCAAACGCTCCCGACCAAACGGCGTCACGTGAGAACATGTCCCATAGCTCGCGCCAACGGTCGGGATATTCATCGAAATGGAAATACTGGGTGCGCGCGTGGCTCGCCTTCTCGCTCGGGCGAGGGCGCAGGGTACAATCGTAAACGGCAAGTTCCTCAAAGTCCGTGAGAATGGACAGCGCGAGTTTGGCGCTCCAACCGTAGCGGCGAAGCTGGAACGCAGGGGCAGGGTCCGCGCCGATATTAACGCCGCATCTTTTGGCCTCAGCGTAAAACTTCGGCAGGGAGCCAACGCGGAAGGTGTAGTCCGGGGCCTTCTGTTGCCCTTCGACATCGAGACTGTCTTCGGGAATCACTTCCCGGTACTGTGGCGCAGTCATGGACTTGTTGCCGACGTCCCACCCGAGGGCTTCAAAGAGAGGGTCGATTAGTGACTGGCGGATGTGGGCTTCTTTGACGCCGGGTGCGAGAAACGCTTGGCGGTTTGTCGTGAAGTAGTGACACAGCTTCGTGACTACTTCCTTGCCTTGGTCAGCAGTCTTCGCTGGAGGTGCATCCATGCGGGGTTGATTCTACTCGGATTTGCCCAAATTAGGACACCACCGACGAGTACATGGGCTTGCCTTCAGGCACAGCGCGGCGTAGGATCAACATTTGGCTTTTGTGCCTTGGCCCTCCTGCTGTAACGCTTCGTGCAAGAACAGGGATGGGCAAGGTGCGACTCATGAAGGCACGGAGCATCCAGGGTGAACGAGAAGGCCCGAACCAAAGCAATCGTGGTGGTGGGGGCGCAGTGGGGCGATGAAGGAAAGGGTAAGGTGGTCGATTACCTCGCCGCGTCATTTGATTACACAGCGCGCTATGCTGGCGGACACAACGCTGGCCACACCGTTATTTTCAACAGCTACCGTTTCGTACTGCAACTGATTCCCAGCGGCATCTTGCGGCCGGGAAAAAAGGCCGTGATTGGTCCCGGCACGGTGGTCGAGCTCGCAGCTTTTTTGGGAGAGCTCGAAAATCTCAAGAAGTCCGGCATCGAAGTCGCCGGCCGCTTGTTCCTGAGCAATCGCGCCCATTTGATCTTTCCCTATCACCGCGAGCTGGACAAGGCGGCGGAAACGGTGCGGGGAGCCGCGAAAATCGGCACGACTTCCCTGGGAATTGGACCGGCGTATGAGGATAAAATGGCGCGCTGCGGCATTCGCGTGTGCGACCTGCTGGAGCCCGACCGCTTCCGGGAAAAGCTCGATCGCCTCCTAGCCGAGAAAAATGCCATGAGCAGGGCGGCTTATGGCCACAAATTAGAGACCGAAGGGGTGCTGGAAAAATATCTTGAAATAGCGGTACGTGTTCGAGGATTTGTGACCGACACAGCGGTGTTGCTGAATGATGCGCTCGACAGCGGCGATAGCGTGATGTTCGAGGGCGCGCAGGGCACGATGCTGGATATTGACCATGGAACATATCCCTACGTAACATCGTCGAGCGCCACATCGGGAGGTGCCGCGACGGGACTGGGCGTCGCGCCCACGCGCTTCACAGGCGTGGTAGGAGTGACCAAGGCCTACACGACGCGCGTGGGAAGCGGCCCCTTTCCCACCGAGATGGTTGAGCCCGACGCAGGAGAGGTACGCGCGCGGGGAAATGAATTTGGCGCGGTCACCGGGCGCCCGCGGCGCTGCGGATGGCTCGACCTGGCGGTTCTGCGGTATGCCAAGATGCTCAATGGACTTGATTCGCTGGTGGTGACCAAGCTGGATGTGTTCGATGCGCAGCCGGAAATCAAGGTATGCACCGGCTATCGCTACAAGGGCCGCACGCTGAAGGAAATGCCGCCCGACGTGGAAACGCTTGCGCAGATCGAGCCGGAATACAAGACGCTGCCGGGCTGGCAGGAACCAACGCCGGGGATACGCGACGTGAAGGAATTGCCCCCAGCCGCGCGTGATTATCTCAATTTTATTTCCGACCAGATCGAGGTTGAGATCGGGATGATCTCAACAGGGCCGGAGCGCGAAGCGACCATTGTCCCGCGTGGAACCAAGCTCGCATCCTGGCTCTAGATATCATGCTTTCCGTTGAAGCGGCACGCGCAAAGGTGATGGAAATCATCACGGAGCGCGCAGCCCCGCCCGCTACCGAGACCGTCGAATTCGCCAGGGATCCTTCGCGCGCCGTAGGCCGCGTGCTCGCCGAAAACGTATCCGCCGACCGCAATTATCCCCCGTTCAACCGTTCGATTCGCGATGGCTTCGCGCTGCGCTCCGCCGACGCCGCACAACCCGGATCGAAGCTGCGCCAGATTGGCGAGAGCCGCGCGGGCGTAGCCTTCAACGGTACGGTCGCCGCGGGCGAGTGCGTGAGAATTTTTACGGGCGCACCCGTGCCTCGCGGAGCCGATGCTGTGGTGATGCAGGAATATACCCGCATCGAGGCAGATTTCGTCGTCTTCGAGAAGGCCGTGCGCGCCGGGCAGCAAATTGTTTTTGAGGGAGCCGAAGCGCGCGTGGGAGAAGTAGTGGTGAAGCGCGGCACACGGCTCAGCTTTGCTGAACTGGCGATGGCGGCGGAAGTGGGCCAGATTCGTGTGGCGATGACCCGGCGCCCACGCGTGGCGATTCTCTCAACAGGGGACGAGGTGGTGGAAGTCGAGCAGACGCCCGGACCTTACCAGATTCGAAACGGCAACAGCATCTCGCTCTCCGCGCAGGTGACGCTCGCGGGTGGAGAGCCTGTGATGCTGCCAAACGCGCGAGACGACCTTTCTGAGTTGAGAGCGCGCATCGAGCTGGGGCTGGAGTCCGATATCCTGGTGCTGAGCGGCGGAGTGTCGGTGGGGAAGTACGACTTGGTGGAACAGGCATTGCGGGAACTCGGGGCGGAATTCTTCTTCGACGCCGTGGCGCTTCGTCCGGGAAAACCGGCGGTATTCGGGTGGTGCAAGGAGAAGCCTGTGTTCGGTCTGCCGGGGAATCCGGTTTCAACCATGCTTACATTCGAGTTGTTCGCCGTGCCCGCGATCGAACTGCTGAGCGGATATGAGCCGCAGCCGTTGCCGTTTTTCCGAGCGCGGCTGGCTCATACGGTGAACGAGAAAGGCGACGTGCAACATTTTTTGCCGGCGCGGGTGAGCTGGCCGGGCGGGCAACCAACCGTGGAATTGATGCTGTGGGAGGGATCGGGAGACGTCGCGGCAGTGGTGCGCGGGAACTGCTTTCTAGTGGTGGAAGGATCGAAATTGCAGCTCGATGCTGGCGAATGGGTGAATGTGCTTCCGCGCCGAGGGTCGTTCTAGAACCGCGAAATTCATGGAAAAGCTTTCGCATTACGACAAAAAGGGCCGCGTGCACATGGTGGATGTGACAGCCAAGGCAGCCACGAGCCGGACGGCGGCGGCACATGCGTTCGTCCGCATGCGGCGTGCGTCCGTGGCGAGCGTGCGGCAACTGAAATCGCCCAAGGGAAATCCGCTGGAAATCGCGCGAATCGCGGGCATTACGGCGGCGAAGCGGACAGCTGAGCTGATTCCGCTTTGTCACCCCCTGGCGCTGACACACATAGATGTGAACGCGAAGCTATGCCAAAATGGAATTGAGATTACCTCGGAAGCGACAGCCACGGGACCCACAGGTGTCGAAATGGAAGCACTGGTGGCCGCATCGGTGGCCGCGTTGACGATTTACGACATGTGCAAAGCGCTGGAACGCGGCATGGCCATCACGGACGTATATCTGCTGAAGAAGGCGGGCGGGAGAAGCGGGCTCTACGTGCGTTCAGCGAAGCGGAAATAGCAATGCCGCAGATCAAAGTCAAAGTTCTGGTGGTGGACGATAACGCGCTGATTCTGGATCTGTTGATGAAAGGGCTGTCGCAACATTGCGAAACGATTGCGGCGGCAGATGGCGCCGACGCGCTTTTGAAAGTCGTGGACGACCAGCCGGACCTGATCGTATGCGACTATCGCATGCCGGGACTTGACGGGCGGCAACTGTACGAAAAGTTGAGAGGCCGCCAGCAGACGAAACAGATCCCCTTTATTTTTCTGGCCAGCCGAAGCGACATTGAGGAAAAACTGCGTCCGATCGTGGAAGGCGCCGAGGAATTCATCAGCAAGCCTTTTTTCCTGAGCGATCTGGTGCGGCGCACGAAAAAAGTGATCGACCGGCTGCAACTGGAAAAGCTGCAAAAGCGCGCCGTGCGGCCCGGCGTGATTCAGGGGCGGCTGGAGGAAATGAGCATCCTCGATCTAATGCAATCGCTCGAAATGGGGCAAAAATCGTGCCAATTGACGATTCGCCGAGGCCAGGACACCTGCGATCTCTTTTTCCTGGCGGGCCAGTGCACGGACGCGCGGCTGGGTTCGCTCGAAGGCGAGCCCGCGGTGTACGAGGTGGTGCGGTGGCCGGACGGAGAGTTCGAGATTGATTTCAACGGAGCGCCCACACGCTCGATTATTTCACGGAAGACCACGGGACTTCTGATGGAAGCGCTTCGCCTGATGGACGAAGGGCAGCGCGACGCGGAGCCGGAGGGCGCGGAAACGGCCGAGAATTAGTTCCCGGGTCAATTTAACCGATGCGAGTCGCTATTCTAACGGTGAGTGATTCTGTTTCCGGCGGCAAAGCCGAGGACCGCTCGGGGCCGTCCGTGGCGGCGCGGTGCAAGGAACTGGGCTGGGAAATTGCGTCGTGCTTGGTGCTGGCCGACGATCGCGCAGCCATTGAACTGTTTCTGAAAAATACCGCCGATTCGAAAAGCGCGGATTTGATCCTGACAACGGGCGGCACCGGGCTTGGTCCGCGAGACGTAACGCCGGAGGCGACCGCGGCGGTCGTCGAGAGAATCATTCCGGGATTTCCCGAGCGCATGCGGGCCGAAGGGGCCAAGCAAACCACTCGAGCACTGCTTTCGCGAGCCACGGCGGGCATCCGCGGGGAGACGATGATGATCAATTTGCCGGGGAGCCCGCGGGGGGCTGTGGAGTCACTCGATACGGTCGCCGAGTTGCTGGAGCACGCCGTGGCCGTGATTCATGGTGCCCGGCACTGAGTAGCCAAACAAAGAAGGCTGGCCGATGGCCTCGCAAGGTCCTGTGAGCGGCAAAGATCCTGGCGGAACAATCAAGCAGATTGCGCTGGCGTTCGAGCTGCCTGTCATGGTGGTCGCGCCAGTGCTGCTTGGCGGCGGGATTGGTTACCTACTGGACCGGTGGCTGCACACTAAGCCGCTGTTGATGATCGTCCTGGGCATCGTTGGGGTAATTCTTGGGATTCGCGACGCGCTGAAAGCCGCCAGCGCCGAAGATCAAAAGAATCGTGGATGATCCGAAACATACGGCGATTGAGCGGCGCCTTGAGGGATTGATCGCCATAATGGGAGTGACAATCGTGGCGGGCGCCGCAATACTTCGAGGAATGCGAGCCGCCGAAGGAGCTGCGGCTGGAGCGGCGCTGTGCTGGCTGAATTTCCGCTGGCTTCGGCAAGGGGCGGCAACGGTGATCGGCCTGGGGCTCGCGCAGGCAGGCGCTGAAACGGTGACGGTTCCGAAGCGAGTGCACGCTAAGTTCTTTGGACGCTTAGCGTTGCTGCTATTGGCGGTCTATGTTATTCTCGCCTGGATACGGTTGCCGGCCATGCCCGTTGTGTGCGGGCTGGCGGTGGTGCTGCCGGCATTGGTGCTGGAGCTTGGGTACGAGCTGATCGACGGGCACCACCGGTGGAACGCTCAGTAAATCCGAAAAGAATTGAAATACCAATTGCGGCGCTCTTAACGGGAGAATTATGGGTCAAGAGCAAGTCCTCGGTGTGACCAAGATCGTAAACGCATTGCTGGGCAAGGCCGCAGCGGGTCTATTTGCGCTGCTGCACATCCGACCCGCGAACCCCCGCTATCCCATTCCGAATTTCTTCGCGATGGAGCTGGTGGTGTTTCTGTTCGCCATTGTGTTCTTCCTGTGGCTGAAGGCGCGCATTTCGGCAGACCGGCCCGGCGCGACGCAGCAGTGCATGGAAATGTTTCTCACGAACTCGATGGGCGTGGGCGTGAAAGACCTGCTCGACGACATTGCGGGGCATGGAACGGAGCGCCATATTCCGCTGATGGGCGCGATCGGGATGTTCATCCTGCTGTCGAACCTGGCTGCTCTGGTGCCGGGATTCATGTCGCCGACGGCGGAAGTAACGGTTCCGCTTGGGTGTGCGGTGGTTGTGTTTCTGTACTACAACTGGTTTGGCTTCGGCAAGCATGGAGCGCTGGGCTATGCGAAGACTTTGATGGGGCCCGTCATATTTATTGCTCCCATCATGGTGGTTGTCGAAACCTTCAGCCACTTTGCCCGGATGCTGTCCCTTACGGTTCGGCTTTGGGCGAACATGATGGTCAGCGAGTTGATCTACGTTTCCTTTCTGGGCCTTTCGATCACGTTCTTCTCATTCCTGGGCCATCTAAATCCAGCCGGATATCTGTCCGTGGTGGTTCCGGTGGGAGTTCCACTGGCGCTGAGCTTGTTTCATATTTTCGAAGCCGTGTTGCAGGCTTTCATCTTCACAATTCTGGCGATCGTTTACCTTGGCCTGGCAACGGCTGAGGAGCACTAATCCGGAATTACAAGCTAGCCAGCGTGAGACCGGCGGACTCCCAAGACTTCCGGTAACCACCTCCTGGCGGCAAATTCATAACGAGGAGACAGTATGACGAAGAAAGCAATGTGGTTTCTGATGGCGGTGGTAGCTGTGCTGGTGTTGGCGCCGGTGACCTTCGCACAAGGGGCAGCGGGAGCTGCCGGAGGAAGTGTAGACTGGGTCGACGTGGCTGCGGCGATTGGCCTGGGCATTACGGCCGCCGGCTGCGGCTTGGGTCAGGGAAGGGCTACCGCAGCGGCGTGCGAAGGCACGGCGCGGAATCCGGGAGCGAGCGGTCCCATCCGAATCGCCTTCATTATCGGCGTGGCGCTGATCGAATCGCTGACGCTGTACGCGCTGGTTGTGGTGCTGATCAAGTAAGAACGATTCGCAACAAACCCGGCATTGGAAATTTGGCCCGAGGGCTTGCGAGAGCCTTCGGGCTTTTTGTTTTTAGGGCACTCGGTTTGTCACGAGGCTTACTTCTGCATGCTGCCAAGCACACGGTACTGCTGATTTTGACAGAGCGGCGCACGCGCGAAGAGGATTGAAAACTCAAGGAAGCTCCCGCGGGTTAGCGCAGAGAGAGAGAGCCGGCGGCCGCCCTGGCGAAATCGAGGACGCGGCCCGGGAGGATGCCGAGATAGAGCGTGCCGATGGAGGCCAGGAAGAGGGCCACTCCAAGAGCCGGCGTGACGGCCGTGGGAGAATATTCCTTCGATGGCTCGACGAAGTACATCACGATCATCACACGCAAGTAGTAATAAGCGCCAATCACGCTGTTGATCGCGGCAATCACCACGAGCCAAACGAACCGGGGATCGCGCAGATCAAGGGCCGCCTGAAAGGCAAAGAATTTCCCCAGGAAACCGCCGGTGGCGGGCAAGCCCAATAGCGCCAGTAGAAAGAGAGAGAAGGTAGCCGCGAGCACGGGCTGCTTCGATCCCAGGCCGGCGTAGTCCTGAATATCCAGCCTCGCTTCGCCCTGCTGGCCCAGGTGCGTGACCACGAGGAACGCCCCGACTTTCATGAGCACATAGGCCGCGAGATAAAACAGAACGGCCGTGACTCCTATGGCCGTGGAAGCGGCGAAGGCCACGAGAATGTATCCCGCATGAGCGATGGAAGAATAGGCGAGCATGCGCTTCACGTTGGTTTGCACGAGCGCCGCGAGGTTGCCGATGGACATGCTCAGAACCGCTGACACAAAAACAGCCCAGAACCAGATGTTCGCCGCGCTCCCGAAGGCGACCGAGAAAACACGAATCATCACGGCAAACGTGGCGGCCTTGGGCGCGGAGGCGAGCAGGGCGGTGACCGGCGAAGGCGCGCCTTCGTAGACGTCCGGCCCATAGATCTGGAATGGCGCGGCGATAACCTTAAATCCGAGGCCCACGAATATCAGGCTCAGACCCAGGATGGCGAGCGACGGCAGAGCGGAATGCCCGGCCTGCCAGGATTGCAGATAGGACTGGATGGCGTCAATCCGGGTGGACCCGGTGGCGCCGTACAACATGGCGATGCCGTAAAGGAAAAAAGCCGTGGCGAACGAGCCGAGCAGAAAATACTTGAGCGACGCTTCGCTGGATTTCAGCGCGTGGCGCCGAAAGCCGACCAGGACATAGGTCGAGATCGAGCTCATCTCGAGGCCGATAAAAGCGGTGACAAGCTCATTGGCGCCGGCAAGAATCCCCATGCCCGCCGTGGCGAACAGGACCAGAGCGTAGTATTCGCCGCTCTGGATGTGTTCCCGGTCGAGATAATCGATCGAGCCGAGAATGGCGAGAACCGTGGCCCCAATTACGACGACGTGCACGAAGATGCTGAAACGATCCGCGCTGATCAGGTTGCTGTAGGCCGGGCCGGGATCATTAGCCACGAGCCGAACCGAAGCGAGGGCCACGAGCGCGCCGACCAAGCCGAGCCAGCCCATCACGCGCTTGCGCGCCGCAGCCACGAACGGATCGGCGAGCATGATGACGATGCCAAAAATGCAGAGAACAATTTCCGGCGCAAGACGGTGGAGATTGACGATCTGCCCGGCGGGGAAAGGCATCACGGCCGCACCCGCCTTTCCGCTACCGTGAACGTGTGATCCATCCGCGTTTGCGGGAGCACGACGACGCGGCTAGCGTCCGGCGAAGAAAGCACCCGGCGCGAGGCGTTCTGGACGCTCTCCATCTGCCGCAGAACGTTGTTGGTGGAAACCTCCATGCGGCGCGTGAACAGCGGGGAAGCGACGCCCATGAATATGATGGCGATGGCCATGGTTGCGAGAATGATGCGTTCGCGGCCAGAGGCGTCCGGCAAAGTCCGGTTCTTCTCGACTGTCACCTCGCCGAGCGCGACGCGCTGGTAGGCCCAGAGCAAGTAGATCGCGGAAAGCACTGCGCCGCTGCTGGCCCAGGCGGCCCATGCGTGGTGATGCTGAAAAGTTCCGATCAGAATCAGGAACTCGCCGATGAAGCCGTTGAGTGGCGGCAGCGCCAGAGAGGAAAGGCTGATGAACAAGAAGAAGGACATGAGCACAGGCATCGGCGTGGCGAGCCCGCCAAATTCCTTGATCTCGTGCGTATGGCGGCGATCATAGAGCATCCCGACCCCGAGGAAGAGGGCGCCCGTCGACACGCCGTGGTTCAACATCTGGTAAATCGCACCCTGAATGGAGATGGTGCTGAATGCGAAAAGGCCCAGGACGACAAAACCGAGGTGGCTCACGGACGTGTAAGCGACCAGGCGCTTGAGATCGTGCTGGATGGCCGCCACAAGCGCGCCATAGACGATTCCGATGATGGCCAGAACGCCGATCAGAGGCGCCAAGCGGTGCGACGCGCTCGGAAAGAGCGGCAGGCAGAAGCGTAGTATGCCGTAGGTGCCGAGCTTCAGCATAACGCCCGCCAGAATTACGGAGCCGGCCGTGGGAGCTTCGGTGTGCGCGTCGGGCAGCCAGGTGTGCAGCGGGAACAGCGGGACTTTGATCGCGAACGCCAGGAAAAACGCCCCGAACAGAAGAAGCTCCGTGCCGGGCGGCAGGGCGATAATACCCGTCTGAAGCTTGGTCTGGATATCCTGGAGATCGAAGGTGCCGGTGAGGTTATAGAGCCAGAGGATGGCCACCAGCATCAGGATCGAACCGAACATCGTGTACAAAATGAATTTCACCGCCGCGTAAATGCGCCGCTCATGGCCCCACATACCGATCATGAAATACATGGGGATCAGCGTGAGCTCCCAGAACAGGAAGAAAAGGAACAGATCGAGCGAGACGAAGACGCCAATCATGGCGGTCTCGATCACCAGCAGAGCGATGAAAAATCCCTTGACGTTTTCGCGGATGGATTTCCAGGAGCACAAGATTGCGAGAGGGGTGAGGAACGTGGTCAGCAGCACCAGGAACAAACTGATCCCGTCGATGCCCATGTGGTAATGGATGGCCGTGCCGATCCAATTGTGAAATTCCTCGAACTGATAATGAGCTTCGGTGGAATCGAAGCCGCGGAGCAAGAACAGAGAAACGACGAATTCGGCCAGCGAAGCGGCCAGGGCGATGCGGCGAATCCAGACGTGATCGTCCGAGCGAAGCAACAGCAACGCCAGCACGCTCAGAAGCGGCAGAAAGGTGATGACCGTCAGCAATAGAGATTGTGCCGGCACGCTAGCGTCCCACCCCCAATAGGGCAAGCAAAAGCACCGTGAATCCCACGGCGCCGATTACGATCCATGTGGCATAGCTGCGAGTATTGCCGGATTGCAGCCGGCGGGCTCCGCTGCCGGAGTCGCGCGCGATGCGCGCCGTGCCGTTGACGATGCCGTCGATGATTCCTTCGTCCACCACATGCCAGAGGATGTTGCGGGAAATCCAGAGCAGCGGGCCGATGAAAAGCGCGCCGTAGATTTCGTCCACATAATATTTGTTCATCAGGAGGACGTAGGGCACGTGCAGGCTGCGCTCGAGTTGACGCGGCGTCTCGGGCTTGCGGATATAGAACCACCACGCCAGCAGGAAGCCGATCAGAGCAACGATTACCGGCGGGCCGGCGATCGCGCGCAAGACTGCAACGACTGGACTGGATGAAGCGCCGGCGGATTCGGCGCCAGAGCCGGCCACAGTCGCGACTTGCTTCACACCGGCTGCCTGCGGGGCATACGCGGCAAAGACCGGGTGCAGAAATTCCTCAAAATGATCGGTACCGCCCGCAAGATGCGGAGCCGCAACCCAGCCGCCGACCACGGAGAGAATCGCCAAAAGGATGAGCGGGACCGTCATATTGCGAGGCGATTCGTGGACGTGAACCTTGTGCTCGTCGTAGCGCTGCTTCCCAAAAAACGTGAGAAACAACAGGCGGAACATATAGAACGAAGTAAGGCCCGCGCCGATCAGCCCAATGGCCCATAGCGTTAGATTGGCATGAGGCCCCGAGGCCGCAGCCTCCAGGATTTCGTCCTTGCTGAAGAAGCCCGCAAAGCCAGGAGCGCCCACGATGGCGAGGGTGGCCGCGAACATGGTCCAGTATGTGATGGGGATTTTCTTGCGAAGGCCGCCCATGTAGCGCATATCCTGCTCGCCGCCCATGGCGTGAATCACGCTGCCCGCGGCCAGGAAGAGCAGGCCCTTGAAGAAGGCGTGCGTCATCAAGTGAAAGATGCCGGCGGCATACGCGCCCACGCCGCAGCCTAGGAACATATATCCAAGCTGGGAGACGGTCGAGTAGGCGAGGACTTTCTTGATATCGGTTTGCACGAGGCCGATGGTGGCCGCGTAGAGAGCGGTGACTGCGCCCACGATGGCGACCAGGAGCATGGCGATCGGCGCGCGCGAAAACACGGGGTTCATGCGCGCGACCATGTAAACGCCCGCCGTGACCATGGTGGCAGCATGGATCAGGGCGCTCACAGGCGTGGGGCCTTCCATGGCGTCCGGCAGCCAGACGTAGAGGGGCAATTGCGCCGATTTACCGATGGCGCCGATGAAAAGCAGGATGCAGATTGCGGTGAGGGCCCCAGCGTGGCTCATCGTGTCCGAAGGCATCGATACGACCTTGCCGAACATGTCGCCGAAGTTGAGCGAGCCAAATGTCCAGAAAGCCAGCAAAATGCCGACCGTGAAGGCAAAGTCGCCGAGGCGCGTGGTGATGAAGGCTTTCTTGCCGGCGGAAATGGCGGATTGCTTGAGGAACCAGAAGCCGATCAGCAGATAGCTGCACAGACCGACGCCTTCCCATCCAACGAACATCACGATGAGGTTCGAGGCCAGCACAAGGGTCAGCATGAAAAACACGAACAGATTCATTTGGGAGAAGAAACGGTAATAGTAGCCCTCGTGAGCCATGTAGCCGGTCGAATAGATATGCACCAACAGGCTGACGAAGGTGACCACGAGCAGCATGATGATGGTGAGCTGGTCGACCTGCAGCGAGAAGTCGATGCGAAACTGGCCGGCCGTCATCCAAGTGAAATAATCTCCTACCCAGGGAATCTGGCTGGAGGAAAGCTGCCAGAATTCACGCATGAGTTCAAGGACGGCCAGAAAGGAGAGCGAGACCGAACCGATGGCAATGGAGTTGATCGCGGATTTGGGCCAGTTCTTGCCCAATAGCCCATTGATTGCCGCACCGGCGAGAGGCAGCGCGATAATGATCCAAAGATGATCGAGTAGAAACATCAGAACTTGAGCTGATTCACGCGCTCGACGTTGAGCGTCTGGCGGTTATGCATAATGGTAATGACGATCGCGAGCCCGACGGCTACCTCAGCCGCGGCCACGACGATCACGAAGAAGACGAATACGAGACCGTCCAACTGGCCTCGCGCCCGGGCGAAGGCCACGAACGCAAGATTCACGGCGTTGAGCATCAGCTCGATTGCCATGAAGATGGTGATGATATTGCGCTTGAATACAAACGCGACCACGCCCAGCCCGAACAAAACGGCGCTGAGCACCAGATAATAGGAAATCGGAACGACGCTCACTCGTCTTTCCTCGCCAAGACCCACGCGCCAAGAATCGCCACCAGAATCAGAATCGAAGTCGCTTCAAATGGGAACAGGTACCGCTGGAAAAGCGCCATGGAAAGCGCCCGGGTGGAAATGCCTTCGTTCGCCGGCGCGCCCGCTCCGTTCGCAATCGCCGCGCCGACCGGCGCCCGCGACAGGAAGTACACAATGGCGAGCATCAGAAGAAGAGCCAGCGGCACACCGGCAATTTTCGCGATCTTGCTCCAATTGGTGCGCTCTTCGGTGCCGGCATTCAGGAGCATGATGACGAAAATGAACAGGACCATGATGGCCCCGGCATACACGATGATCTGCACGGCGGCAATGAACTCGGCTCCCAACAGCAGATAAAGGACAGCCAACGACATCATCACCAGGATTAAAGAAAGCGCGCTGTGGATGGGCTCACGCGCCAGAATGAGCAGCACCGCCCCCAGCACGGCCAGCAGCGCGCAGATGAAGAACAGGATGAACGGTAGGCTCATCCGTGCCTCATATAAGGAAGGACCATCACGAAGCTGGTGACCACCAGGTTCGCGAGCGACACGGGCAGCAGCAGCTTCCAGCCGAAAGACATCAATTGGTCATAGCGGAAGCGGGGAAGCGTGCCGCGCGTCCAGACGTAAAAGAACAAGAAAACGAGAACCTTGGAGGTGAACCAGAACGGACCCTGAATCACCGGCATCACCACCGGAATCAGGCAAATCACCCCGATGCCGAGAGCGAGCATGGTAACGACGGCGAACTGAATGCGTGCAATTCCGCGCAAGTTGACGACCGTGTCGTAGGCTGTGTACGCGCCGAGCGCGAGGAGTCCCGCGCCGGGGAGATAGAGCTGCCACGTCCAGCTGTTGGGAAAAGGGGAAAGCCAGCCGCCGAAGAAGAGAATCGTGGCGAGGGAGGACACGGTAATCATGTTGGCGTATTCGGCCATGAAGAACATGGCGAACTTGAAGCTGGAATACTCGGTGTGGAACCCGGCGACCAGTTCGGTTTCCGCTTCCGGCAGGTCGAAGGGAATACGGTTGGTTTCCGCAATCGCGGCGGTGATGTAACAGAGAAATCCAATGATTTGCGGAAACGCGCCGTGACCGGTGCGAATGACGTTCCAGTGCCAAAAAACACCGCCTTGCTGGCTGATAATTTCGTTGAAGTTCAGCGTTCCGGCCACCAGCAGCACCCCGACCACGGAAAGGGTCAGCGACACCTCATAGCTAATCATCTGGGCGGAACTGCGCAGGCTGCCCAGCAGGGGATATTTGCTGTTGGAGGACCATCCAGCGAGAGCGACTCCGTAAACGCCCAAGGATGTGATGGCGAACAGAAACAGCAGGCCGATATCGATGTTGGAAACGACAAAGATGGGCTGACCGAGAACCTGTACGGTTGGCGGACCGAACGGAATCAGCGCGATCGCTGTAAGCGCCAGCGCCAGCGCCAGGAACGGGGCAAGGGCATAGACAAACTTATCCGATGTGGGAGGCGTCATATCCTCTTTAAAAAGGAATTTGAGGCCGTCCGCAAGCGGCTGGAGCAGTCCGTGAGCGCCCACGTAGTACGGGCCCCATCGGGACTGAATGCGCGCGACGACTTTGCGCTCGAACCAGGTAAGGTAAGCCAGCGCCGTCATGACAATAAACAGCAGGACGGCAATCTTGACTAGCGATACCACCAGGACTGGGTGCTGGGTGATGAACTCCACGGCCTGTCTTTTGCCTCGTTCGTTGAAGTGAGTTTGGAACAGTAACGACCCAGGGTACCGCTTGTAAATAGATAATCTTGCGCGGAGAAAACCGCGCCCGTTGGAACCTGGTAAGACGGCTCAGCGGTTTTGCAGCTAGCCGTGGCCAGTTCGGAGCCTCCGGCGAGCAAATTCGCGTGCGAAAGATCGTAGCCCGCCACGTGCTGACGGATTTCATCAAAAGCTGCCTCGGGAGTTCGGAGACGGATGGGCGAGCCAAGACCGAGCATGCCGAGCTGATGTGAAAGGATGCGAATCAAGTCAAAATCGCTGCGCGGACCCTGCGGATCGACGCTGCGATGAGTCATCTGTACTTCGCCCGCGGTATTCGTGAGTGTTCCGTCTTTTTCGTATGTGGAAGCGGCGGGCAACACGACATCGGCGCGCTGCGCGGTTTCCGTCAGGAACATGTCGTGAACCACGAGAAGATCGAGACCCGCAAAGTGGCCCGGCGCCGAGAGGCCGAAAGTCTTTACCGGATTCGCGCCCACGACATAAAGGGCTTTGAGCTCGCCGGCGACGGCGGCTTCCATCATGGCGCGCGCATTCAGGCCCGGAGTGGCGGAAGGCTCCGCGCCCCAGACCTTGCCGAACCGGGCGCGTTCGCCGGCGTCGGAAAGCGGCGCATAGCCCGGCAGTCGATCAGGCAGGATTCCCATGTCGGCCGCGCCGCGCGAGTTCGAATAGTCGCCCAGGACCATGAAGCGTGTTTGGCCGCCGAAGCGAGCGCAGAAAGATAAGAGGTCGCGAATTGCCGCGCCCTGAATATTGGCGCCAAAAAGAACCACGACATCGGATTCGGCTTCAATCGCCGCTTTGAGCTGCACCAAAGCTTCAGTGGTTCCCGCATCGAATTGGCCTTGCTCGGTGGCGAGCCAATGGAGGGCTTGCGGCTCGGCGCCGTCCGCGGTTTGGACCAAACGCGCCGCCTGCCGGTGAATCTTGCTCGGGCGGCCATTGATGACGTAGAGTTTGGTATTGTGATGACGCACACCGGTGCGAATTTGCCAGGCCACCAAAGGATTCTGCTGCGTCACGTCGTTGCCGATCAAGAAAACCGCCTTCGCGTTGTAGACATCGGCCATCGTGGCTAGAGAGCTTTTGGCTTGTGGTCCGAGCGCTGCGGCCAGGCCGGCGTAATCCGCCGTGCGATGATGATCGAGATTGTTCGTGCCCAGGGTGGCGCGCGCGAAACGGCCGAGAAGATAATTCTCTTCGTTCGTGGTGTGATTTGAACCGATCACGCCAATGGCGGCGGGTCCGTGGGCGGCATGAATTTGTTTGAGGCGGCGCGCGACCTCTTCGAGGGCGTCTTCCCAGGAGGCGGGCTCGAGCTTGCCGTTGCGGCGCACCAGCGGCTGACGGACGCGCTCGGGATGGCTTGTAAACTCGTGCCCAAAGCGGCCCTTGCCGCACAAAAATTCACCGTTGAAACCGGAGTGATCGCGATTGTTGGCGCGCAGGATTTCGTTGTTGCGGACGCTGAGCGTCGTTTTGCAGCCGTTCGAACAGTGCGCGCAGGGATTGGGAACGTAGGTCATTTCCCAAGGGCGCGTCTGATAGCGATAGGTGCCGCTCGTGAGGGCCCCTACAGGGCAGATATCGATGCACATTCCGCATTCTTCGCAGGCGAGTTCGCCGGGCTGGTTCGGCAGGATCACGGACTGCACGCCGCGAGCGCCCACGCCCAGAGCCTTTACATCCATGCCCTCGTCGCACACGCGCACGCAGCGGAAGCACAAGATACAGCGCGGTGCATCGTAATAGACCAGCGGCGACCATTTTTCCTCGGGATAGTGCAGCTTTTCCTCGATGAAACGTGTCTTGTCCAAGCCGTAACGGAAGGTCATGTCCTGGAGCTCGCACTCGCCGCCCTTGTCGCAGACGGGGCAGTCGAGCGGATGATTCGAGAGCAGGAACTCAATCATGTTCTTGCGCGCGTTATGAACCTGCTGCGTATCGGTCTTGACGACCATGCCTTCGGTCGCCACGAGAGTACAGGCGGTCTGCAGCTTCGGCATTTTCTCGACTTCGACCAGGCACATGCGGCAGGCTGCCTGAAGAGAGAGCCCCGGGTAATAGCAGAACGAGGGAACCTCGATGCCCTGGGTCTTGGCCGCTTCGATCACCAGCGTGCCCGAAGGCGTGGTGACGGTGCGGCCGTCGAGAGTGAATGTAATCGGTTTCTGTTCCGCCATGCGTTGTCCTAGCGCCGTTCCATCGGCGCACAGCTATATTTCGCAAGACTTAAATTAAAAACGCGTATCCGTGCGCCTTCGCCAGCCCAGAAACATCAATGCGCCGCGGCAATGGCGTCCGCAGTCTTGTACGCGCACTTCCCGTGGAGATGATCCTCGAACTCGTTACGCCACTTTTTCACAATGCTGATCGTGGGCAGCGCCGCGGCATCGCCCAGCGGGCAAAAGGTGCGGCCCAGCATATTCTTTGACAACTCATCGATCAGCGGAATATCCTCGGCGCGCCCCCCGCCTTCGTGGAACCGGTCGAGCATCTTGCGCAGCCAGGCTGTGCCCTCTCGGCAGGGAATGCACCACCCGCAGGATTCGTGCGCGTAGAAATGCATGATCCGGCGCGCCAGGTCCACCATGCAGGTATCTTCGTCAAAAATGACGGTGCCGCCCGAGCCGAGCATGGAGCCGATCTTGGCCACTGAATCGTAGTCCATGGCCACGTCGATTTCATCGGCCGTGAGAAGCGGGCAGGAGCTTCCGCCAGGAATGACGGCTTTCAGCTTTTTGCCGTCTTTCACGCCGCCAGCAACCTCTTCGATCAAGCGCCGGAGCGGAAATCCGAGCGGGAGCTCGTAAATTCCAGGGCGGTTCACGTGGCCCGAGATGGAATAGAGGCGCGTGCCGCCGTTTCGCGGGGTGCCAAGAGCCGCATACCATTCACCGCCTTTGCGGATGATCGCAGGGACGGTGCTGAGCGTCTCCACATTGTTAATGACGGTGGGACAGCCGTACAAACCGACGACGGCAGGGAAGGGCGGGCGAATGCGCGGATAACCGCGCTTGCCTTCGAGCGATTCCATGAGCGCCGATTCTTCACCGCATTCGTAAGCGCCTGCCCCGGTGTGAGTCATGAGGTCGAAGTCGAAGCCGCTCCCCAGGATGTTCTTGCCGAGGTAGCCCTTGGCGTAGGCTTCGGCGATGGCTACATCCATAATGTCCAGAACGTAGCGATACTCGCCGCGAATATAGATAAAGCCGCGATGCGCTTCGACGGCGCGGCCCGCCATCACCATGCCCTCGATGAGCTGATGCGGGTCCATTTCCATGAGCGGGCGGTCCTTGCACGTTCCTGGCTCGCTCTCGTCGCCATTGGCCAGAATGTATTTCGGTTTGCCGCCGGTTTCCTTGGGGACGAAGCTCCACTTCATGCCAGTCGGGAAGCCGGCGCCTCCGCGGCCGCGCAGGCTCGACTTTTTCACTTCGTCGATGATTTGATCCGGCGTCATCTGCTTGAGCGCCTTTTCAAGGGCCTGGTAACCCTCGTTTTGCAGATACACGTCGATTTTTCGGGAATTGGGGATACCGAACCTTTGGCTGATCACGGGAACTTCGGCGGGCAGGCGCTTATGCAGCGAACCGGATGTTACCGGAACCGGCGCGGGTTTCTTGCCTTCCTGGAGATGTTCGAAGATTTCATCGACCTTATCCGGATCGAGGTCCTCGTAGAAATCGTAATTCACCTGCATGCAGGGAGCGCCGGTGCAGGCACCCATGCACTCGACCTCTTCGAGAGAAAAAGTGCCGGAAGGCGAAACTTCCTTATCGCCGATGCCTAGCCGGTTTTGAACGTGCTGGTAGAGTTCGTTGGCGCCGCGGACCATGCAGGAAATGTTCGTGCAGACTTGCACGTGATAGCGGCCCGCGGGTTTGCGCCGCAGCATGGAGTAATAGGCGAGAGTCTCGGTCACCTGAAGGATGTTCAGGTCGAGGCGCTTGGCGATCTCTTCCAGGATCTCATCACCCAGGAAACCGAAGTGGTCCTGGGCATAGAGCATCATGGGAATCAACGCCGATCGTTTGACCGGGTAGCGGTTGGCAAGATCGTTAAATTTTTCTTCCAGTGGCAGCGGTAGTTGCATGATATGGATCTAGCGGTCCACTTCTCCCAGAACAATGTCGGTGGTGCCGATGCAGGCGACCACGTCGGCAATCAGGCGGCCCTCGCAAAGCTTCTGCAACGACTGCAAATTGACGAAGGATGGCGCGCGGAAATGCACGCGATACGGCTTGGCCGACCCATCGCTCGCCATGAACACACCCATCTCGCCGCGAGGGGATTCAATGGCCTGATACACCTCGCCCGGCGGCGGAGCAAATCCTTCGGTGAAGATTTTGAAATGATAGATGAGGCCTTCGATGGAGGTCTTCATCTCTTCGCGTGAGGGCGGGATAATTCCCGGTGCCTCGGCCCGGAAGGGCCCCTCGGATGGAATTTTGTCCATGGCCTGGCGAATGATTTTGAGGCTCTCGCGCATCTCGGCCACGCGCACCTGATAACGGGCGTAGCAATCGCCCGCGGTCTGCGTCTGAACGTTGAAATCGAATTCGTCGTAGCTCGAATACGGGAACACCTTGCGGACGTCGTAGGCCACGCCGCTGCCGCGCAGCAGGGGGCCGCTGGCGCCCATGGCAATCG
>Ga0307372_10003495_pt1 | contig 25011 bp, 27 predicted proteins | sample OX1MG_FD_202533 | JGI IMG/M metagenome (GOLD analysis project Ga0307372, IMG submission 202533) | Soil microbial communities from Risofladan, Vaasa, Finland - OX-1 | ecosystem: Environmental > Terrestrial > Soil > Coastal area > Acid sulfate soil | place: Finland: Risofladan, Vaasa | collected...
CAGCCACCAAAATATAGGGGTCGTGGAGGCATTGTATACCTCATCTTGTGCTCTGTCGCCACCCCCGCTTTCCGTTGTGCCCATTCGGGTACGGGCTTACCTACGTTCCCCGGGCCCCTAAACGGCCGAGGTACCACAAGGGGTAGAGGAAACGAACATCGCCTTGGCTAGGCGGCTATGGGACCACTGAGGAAGCGGGAACTGGAGGGCGCTCTCGGGCCCGTCCGCACCGCAATTGCCCGGTAGGAGGCGGCAGGCCGCAAGAATCTCAAACGAGGTATCCACCAAGTGCGGTGCCCATCAGGATGTTGTGGTCGCGATGCTTGGTTTTCTGAGGCCCCGACCTCTGCGAGGATGCGGTCCATGACCAACGCGGACCTCGCGGCACTTCGACCCATCGAAGAGAGCGACCTTGAGGCCTTGCACAGGATTGACACCGATCCCTCTCTGAGCTTGCCCTTCGAGTGGCTTGGGTTCCGGGATCCAGGCGATCGACGGTGACGCCTAGAAGAGGACGGATATCTGGGCGATACCTACTCGATGCTCGCAGTTCGCTTGCCCGACGGAAGCTTCGCCGGCTTCGTCTGTTGGTGGCCGACCGAGGCAATGGCTCCTCCGCGGAGCGTCTTCGAGGTCGGCATCCTGCTGTTGCCGGAGCATCGAGGCAAGGGCTTGGGTTCGATCGCCCAAGGGCTCCTCGCCGACTATCTCTTCAGCACCACGCTGGCTAATCGGATTCAAGCGAGCACTGCCTTTGAGAACACCGCCGAGCGCCGAGCCTTAGAACGAAGGGATTTCAACTGGAGGGCGTTCAGCGCGGAGTGTCATTCGTCGATGGAAAATGGCGAGACGGCGTCGTCTACTCCCGACTGCGCGAGGATCCCAGCGATTAGGCGGTTAGCCTGACGAGTTTTTCGGCGCGTCGTCAGCTGGAGAAGGTTTCACTCTCCCACCCCAAGTGACCGGGACGATGACTAGTCGCCACCCGGCGCAGATCCACCCTGCCTTATGTATTAGGCCACCGCTACCGATCGGTCAGACATTGACCCGGCTCATGTCGGAATAGCGATCGCCTTGGACTGCCCCTAGAGGGATGGCCTCATCCAATGCCTGCAGGGTTTCTGGATCCAAGTCGAGGTCGACCGCCTCGACGTTCTCTTCCAGGTAACGGCGCCGCTTGGTACCGGGGATGGCAACCACATCCTCGCCTTGATGCAGGACCCAGGCGAGGGCCAGTTGGGCCGGGGTCGCTCCCTTGGATTCGGCGATCTCCCGGACCCGGTCGGCCAGGGGCAGGTTGTGCGCTCGATTCTCACCCATAAAGCGGGGATAGCGGGCGCTGCGGAAGTCATCCGCCGCAAGCACGTCGAGGGCGTGCGGCTGGGCAGCCAGGAACCCTCTTCCTAGGGGGCTGTACGCGACGAAGCCGATCCCCAGCTCACGCAGGGTGGGCAGCAGCTCAGTCTCAGGCTCACGGCTGAACAAGGAGAACTCGGTCTGCAGCGCGCTGATTGGATGGACCGCATGGGCGCGCCGGATCGTCGCTGGCGCGGCCTCGGAGAGCCCGAGGTACCGGACTTTGCCCTGGTCCACCAGCTGGGCCATGGCCCCGACCGTCTCCTCGATGGGTACCCCGGTGTCGACTCGGTGCTGGTAGTAGAGGTCGATGTAGTCGACCTCGAGACGGGTCAGTGACGCGTCGCAAGCTTGGCGCACATACTCCGGGCGACCGTTGATGCCGATAAAGGACCCGTCGTCGCCTCGCTGGTTGCCGAACTTGGTGGCGATTACGACGTCTTCGCGGCGCCCCGCAATCGCGGCACCGACCAAGCGTTCATTGTGAAAGGGGCCGTACATATCAGCCGTGTCCAGGAAGCCGATTCCCAGGTCTAACGCTCGGCGGATGGTGGCGAGTGACTCCTCGTCGTCGGTAGGTCCGTAGAACTCTGACATGCCCATGCATCCCAGACCTAGCTCGGTGACGACCAATCCTTGCGTGCCTAAGCTACGTTGCTCCAAGTCATCTCCTTGTTGGCGATTCGCTGACCCGCTCAGGGGAGCCTCCCCGGTCCTGCAGAAGGGAGGCGGCGGGCCGCACAAGCGGTTCAGAAAAGCCTTGATTTATTGGAAATTCTGGCGAGCAGAGTGGTGCCGCCGTCGGCGCTCAGTGGGCTGCGAGCACTCCCACTGGACCACTGACTCCCGTGCCGCCAACACCGCAGTAGCCATTCTTGTTCTTGTCCAGATATTGCTGGTGGTAATCCTCGGCGTAGTAGAAGGGACCGGCCTCGACGACCTCGGTCGTGATCTGTCCCAGTCCGGCCTTGCTCAAAGCCTCTTGGTACTGCTGCCGGGATGTCTCCGCGATCTTGCGCTGTTCGTCACCTTGGAAGAAGATTGCGGAGCGGTATTGGGTGCCCACGTCGTTACCCTGACGCATCCCCTGGGTGGGATCGTGGCTCTCCCAGAAGGTTTTCAGCAACTGCTGGTAGGTGAGCTTGGCAGGGTCGAAGACGACCAGCACGGCCTCGGCGTGGCCGGTGCGTCCCGAGCACACTTCCTGGTAGGTGGGATTAGGTGACAGACCACCGCAGTAGCCGGAAGCCGTTGTGTAGACGCCCTCAAGCTGCCAGAAGTCCCGCTCCCCTCCCCAGAAGCAACCGCGAGCGAGGATGGCCTGCTCCGTTCCCGCCGGGAAGGGTGGCTTGATGCTGGTGTTGAGGACGGAGTGGATACCCCCCACGACCATCTCCGAGGTGCGTCCAGGCAACGCCTGGCTGGGACTTGGAATCGTTTTCTTGGAACTCAGGAAACCCATGTCTGTTGTGCCTCTAGTCGGGTACCACGGCCAACGCTACCACCCTGGGGCGCCGCCTCTCCAGCATTCCCCAATCGATCCCCTTCTACTCCCAGCGAAACCAGAGGGCCGCGGCGATGGCAGCGACCGCCAGCCAGCCCAGCAGCAGCGCCAGGTCCCCGGCGCCGGGGGCTGCTCCCTGCAGAACTGCGCGCAGAGAGGTGCTGAGCGCGGTCGCCGGCAGCGCACTGGCCAGCGGTTGGACAAATCCCGGCAGGTGGTCCACCGGCAGGACCACCCCGCCCAGGACCAGGAAGAGCAGATAGAGCCCGTTGGCTCCCCCGAGGGTTAGCTCGGCCCGGACCGCCCCGGCCAATGCCAGTCCGATGGCGGCGAATGCCGCCGCCCCCGCCAGCAGGATGACGGCTGCCAACCCCAGGGAACCGTACGGCTTCCAGCCCAACCAGAGCCAGGCGATCGCCAGTAGCAGAAGGACCTGGACCAACTCGACCACCAGCACCGTGGCCGCCTTGGCGGCCCCCAACGCGCTGCGGGGGAGGGGCGATCCACCCAAACGCTTGAGGACGCCGTAGTAGCGCTGGTAGGCGGTCGAGATTCCCAGCGTGACCATGCCGGTCGACATCACCGCCACGGTCAGGATCCCCGGGAGCAGGAACTGCACTGGCCGGATTGAGCCGGCTGGGAAGATCCTGGCCCCGGTGAAGAGCACCAGCAGCAAGACGGGCAGCACCAGGATCACCAGAAGGTTCTCCCCCTGGCGCAGCATGAGCAGCAACTCGACGCGAAATTGAGCCGCAAACGCGCGCCGCCAAGGGGCGGCGCGAGGTTCGAACGAGGCTTCCCTCGACGGTGCTGCGGCGCTCACTCCGAACCATCGGTGAGTTGGAGGAAGACCTCCTCCAGTGAGGAGCGACCCAGCCGGAGAAGTGTGAGTTGCGGTCCCTCGCTCTGCAGTAAGCGGGTGACTGCCGCGGCCGCCAACCGGGGTTGGGATGAGTGGAGGTCGTAGGTCCCTGCTCCCAGGGTGACGATTCTCTCCACTTCCGCCAGCTGGCCCATCCGCTCGAGCAGTTCGCCGGGCAAGTCCGCCGCCAGCTCGATATGAATGAGGTCGGAGTCGGCGCTGCCCCGGAGTCGGGCGGGTGAGTCGAAGGCGACCAGAGAACCACGATTGAGGATCGCCACCCGGTCCGCCAACCGCTCCGCTTCCTCCATGGAATGGGTGGTCAGGACGACGGTCGTTCCCGATCGCTGGGCCTCCTCGATGATCCCCCAGGTCAAGAGCCGGGCTCGGGGGTCCATTCCTGAGGTCGGCTCATCGAGGAAGAGCAGCCGGGGTCGGCCGACCAGCGCCAGGGCCAGCGAGAGGCGCTGCTTCTCACCGCCGGAGAGCTGGCGGAAGCGGGCGCCGGCGCGGTCTTCGAGGCCCACCCGCTCGAGCAGTAGTCGGGGGTCCGTCGGCGAGTCGAAGAAGCTGGCGAAGAGAGTCAGCGACTCACGCACTTTGAGAGTCGGGTAGATTCCGCCCTCCTGGAGCATGAGTCCTACCTGGGGACGCAGCCGCCGTGCCTCGCGCCAGGGGTCCAGGCCCAGGACCGAGACCTGGCCTCGGTCCTGGCGCCGGTAGCCTTCGAGGATCTCGACCGTAGTGGTCTTCCCCGCCCCATTGGGGCCCAGGATGGCGACCAACTCACCATCGGCCACCGACAGGTCGAGGTCCTCAAGGGCCATGAGTTGGCCATATGACTTGCTAATGCTGGTAATTGAGATCGCGGGGGCCAGACTCAACGCTCAGCTCGGACTCCTGGGGCGAGGTCGACCCGGTAGCCGACTCCAAAGACGGTGCTGATGCGGAAGGGCAAGGTGGGAAAGGTCTCGAACTTCTCGCGCAGCCAGCGAATATGGACCGCCACCGTCTTGCTGTCGCCGTGGAAATCGGATCCCCACACGTCCCTCAACAAGGCGTCCCGGCTGTGGACCCGACCGGCATGCTCGAGGAGGTGGTAGAGCAAGTTGAACTCCCGAGGGCTCATCTTGACCTCCTTATCGTCGATCACCACCCGCCGGGCTGAGGCGTCGAGGAGGAAGTTGCCAAGGCGTACCGTCTCCGGTCTGGCCGAAGCGCGCCGGGGCTGTTCGGCGCGCCGGATCAGGGCCTCCACCCGGGCCAGGAACTCCTGGACGCCAAAGGGCTTGGTCATGTAGTCGTCGGCTCCCTGGGCCAGGCCTTTCACCTTATCCACCTCCTCCCCCCTGGCGGTGAGCATGAGGATGGGGACGTTGGATTCCTGGCGGATGATCCGACAAACTTCCTCGCCGGTGAGCTCGGGGAGCATGAGATCGAGTACCAGCAGATCGGGAGTGCGGGAGCGGGCCAGCTCCAGTCCCCTGGTCCCACTCGCCGCCTCCAGCACCACATAACCCACGGCAGCGAGGTTGTAGCGCAGGGTCATCCGCACCGCCTCGTCGTCCTCGACCAGCAGGACCTTGCGCCCGGCCCCGGCGCTGGGCGCAGCCTCCGGCACCTAACCGAGCTCGGTCAGACGGCCGGTGGCGAGGAAGACCAAATCCTCGGCGATGTTGGTGACCCGGTCGGCGATTCGCTCCAGGTTGTGGGCGATGAAGATCAAGTTGGTTCCGGCGTAGACCCATTCCGACTGCTCGCGCATCGTCTCCACCATCTCCTCGAAGACCCGGTGGTAGATGCGGTCGATGCGATCGTCCCGGGCGGCGATGTCCTGGGCCCGGCGGTGATCGTTGGCGGTGACCGCCTCCAGGATGTCCCGCACCTGTTCTTCGACGTAGCTCCCCATGCGCAAGATCGTCTCCAGGCGGGGCCGGGAGCTGAGCTCGATCAGAGGAAGCGCGTAGCGGGCGCAACTCTTGGCATGGTCTCCCATGCGCTCCAGTTCGGAGGTCATCAGCATCAGACCGAACACCTCATTGAGCCGGGAGCCGATGGGATGCTGGCTGGCCAGCACAGCCAGTCCGCGCTCCCTCTCCTGCCGGTGTCTCTCGTTGACCTCGATGTCGCCGGCTACCACCCCGCGCAGGCGGTCACCGTCGCGACTCTCCAGTCCGGTCATGGCGCTGGCGACCCCCTCTGCCACCATGCCCCCCAGCACGCGCACCCCGTCGCGCAGGGCAGCGAGATCGGCGTCGAAGTCGTCAGATGGTGCAACGGCCACGGATCGATAGTAGTCGTCCCGGATCGCGGTCACTCCCGTCACGGGGCGTTGAGGATGATCCTGACCATGGTCCCCTGCCCGGGGGCGCTGCGCACCTTGATCTCGCCTCCCTGGAGTTCCACGGCCTGCTTGGCGATGGTCAGACCGAGCCCGCTGCTGCGACCGGCGCGGGAGCGGTCCCCGGTATAGAAGCGGTCGAAGATTCGCGGCAGTTGACGGGCAGGAATCCCCGAACCGGTGTCGCGGACGGAGACCGTGGGGCGGCCGGTGGATCCACCCACCGTGACCGTGACCGAGCCCGGCGACGAAGTGAACTTGAGCGCGTTGTCCAGGATGTTGGTGAGCGCTCGGCCCATCCGGGCCGGGTCCGCCTGAGCCATGGTCGGCGTGCCCCTGAGAGTCAGAGTCAGCTCGCGTTCTCCAGCCTGCGGCAAGAGCTCTTCCACCGCGTCGCGGGCGATGCTGTAAAGGTCAACCGGGCCGATTTGGGCCCGCTCGACTCCCGCCTCGAGCCGGCTCAGGTCGAGGATGGCGTCGACCAGGGCATGGAGGCGCTCCGCCTCGGCCGCGATCCTGCCCGCGAAAAAGGCGCTTGCTTGGGGATCGTCCCGGGCTCGGCCGATCAGGGTCTCGGCCATGAGGCGGAGGCCGGCGAGAGGAGTGCGCAGGTCATGGGAGAGGTTGGCGATCAACTCCTGATGGGCCCGGCTGAGCCGGCGCTCCGAAGTGATATCGGTCAAGATCAGGATCACCTGGCGCTCCCCGCCGGGGAGCAGGAGTGGAGCCGCGACCATCTTGAGGACCCGCCGCCAGTCGTTCTGGCGCAACTCACCGATGGCGGGAGCCCCGGTTGCGAGCACCTTGCCCACCACGTCGGCCGCCCGAGGATCTTCGAGAATCTCGGCCAGCGATGAGCCTATGGGCACGGGGGAGGGAGTCTGGGCTTCGTCACTCGGCTGCGATCCGGCCAGCAGGGTGGCGGCGTTGGCGCTCGCCCAAACCACCACACGAGTGGGGTCAAGAAGCAGAACCGCGTCAGATCCCAGCGTGGTCAGCTGGCTGAGCAGTTGGTCGGCGCCGGCCGGGAGTCCTTCTGCAACCGAGGGACCGGCGGCGGTTCTCACCGCTGGTCCCAGCCACCCCCTGGGTCGGGGCGTCCTAGATACACGGCCTGAGTAACCCGGTCCTTGTCGTCGGTCAGGTCAAGTCGCCAGACCCCGCCTTTGGGACAGCGGGACCCGGGGACGGCTCCCGCTGCTTCCAGGAGAGGCGGTAGCAGGTCGCCGTGACTGCAGGCAGCGGCGCGACGGACCCCGCCCGTGAAGTACGCCCTGATCATTCCCTTGAGCCCAGGGTCGGCAGCCCCTTGATCCTGGGCCAGACCACCTTCCAGTAGCCTGGTGTCGTCCAGAACTTGGAGTCCAGCACCGTGGGCAAGGGGCAGGAGGGTGTCCCGGCAACGGAGTGCGGGACTGCTGAAGTGAGCCTCGATGCCGGCGTCGGCCAATAGGTCGGCGAGCGCGATCGCCTGGCGCCAGCCAATCTCATTGAGAGGACGGAGACGGTCCGGCTGTGGCCAGCTATCCCTCTCACGGGCGACCGCGTGACGAACCAGATAGAGACTGCGCACCCCGATCTCGGAAGTATAGGGAGGGGGGCGTGCCGGCAAGGGCGCAAACTAGCAACGTGCCAGAGTTAGCGATGTCCGCTTGATCGGGAGTGGACTCGGACGGGATCCGAAGTGACCAGAGCCCCTCGCTTTGCCGCCATTGACGTCGGCAGCAACACGGTCCATCTCTTGGTGGCCAGCTGTCCACCCAATCGGCTCCCCATCCACTTACTCCGGCGCCGGGAGTTCGTGCAGCTGGGGCAGGACGTCAACGCCGTCGGAGCCATCGGCCCGGAACGGCTGGCCTTGGCCAGCAAGGCCCTGCGCGGGCAGGTGGAGGAGGCTCGCGAGGCCGGGGTTACCGAGATTGCCATCGGAGCCACTCAGGCGCTCCGCTCAGCGTCCAACCGTGCCGACGTGGCGGAGAGTCTGTCGGAGGCGGCCGGGGGTGGTCGGGTACGGATACTGGCCCCTGCTGTCGAGGCGCAGTTGGCCTTCGACGGGGCAACCATGACGATCTCCCCGGGTCGGCCCACTGTGGTGCTCGACATCGGCGGGGCCTCAGCCCAGATAGCAGGGGGGCCGGCCGGAGGCGCCTGTCGCAACAGTTCGCTGGCCTTGGGCTCGGGGTCTGTGGCCCAGCTGGCGGAGTCCGACCCTCCGGGCGACGACGACTGGCTGGCCATGGAGCGGCGGGTAAGCCAATCAATCCCGGACCTAATCCCACTGCCCGCCCACCCGGTTGCTCTCGGCACCGGCGGTACCATCACGAATCTGCCCCGCCTGCTGGGCAAGCCCAGGGGTGCGGTGCTGCGGCTGCGCGATGTCGAGGTGCTCATCGAGACCTTCCGGACTCGGTCCGCGGCGGAGCTGTCCCAAAGCTCCGGAGTAGACCCGGAACGCGTCCGCCTCTGTCGCGGGGGAGCCCTGATCCTGGCGCAGATGATGGATCTGCTCGGACTGAGCTGGATCCGCAGCTCGGAGCGCGGCCTGCGCGATGGCATGATCGCCGCTCTGGTGACGGGAGGTGAGAACTGGTGGCGCCTGCGCCGCAGCGGGCGGGCGACCGAACCAGAGGAGGCGCTGACCTCACCCGGTGTCTTGCTTGGCTGAGCCCAGCGGCTGCGTCGGGCTTGCTGCCTCGAGCATTCAGGAGCGCGCCGAGAAGCTGAGCTGGGCGCTGGCCCGTCTGCCACTCGCCAGTGACCCGGAGGCAGCCCACGACGCACGGGTCGCACTCCGGCGCCTGCGGGCCGCATCGGTGGGGTTTGCCGATTGGCTGAGTCGCCCCCAGAGATGGCGGCGCAGGCTCCGCCGTGCTGAGAAGGACCTGGGGCGGCTGCGCGACGCCGAGGTGCGGCTGGAGCTGCTGGACGACGTTCTCGGTCCGGTGGCTGTCTCCCGTGACCGCAGTGACGACCCCCGAACCGCCGGCTCCCGGGGAGGTCCGCTGGTTCTGGGTGAAGGGGATCGCGTCCGGCCCGGACTCCGGGGTCTGGAAATGGAGGCGCGGCGAGCCCTGGCCGACAGCACCTCGGCGGGAATCGAAGCGCACCGGCAGCGGATTCTCGCCGGGGGTTCCTTGACTAATCTGCAGCGCCTGGCCTTGCCCCCCCAGCTCCAGGAAGCCCGCTCGGGAGTGCTTCCGGCGGCCCTTGCCGAAGAGCAGCTGCCCAAGCTCTTCAAGCGGGCCTTGCGAGGCGCCACCAGCGAAGCTGACCTCCACCGCCGCCGGGGCGAGATCCGCAAACTGCGCTACCGGCTTGAGTTGTTCGCCCCACTGCTGGATCCGGGCCACAAGACGGTACTTCAGGAGCTCCGGGTCCTCCAAGGTCTGTTGGGGAGATTCCATGACTTGGTTGTGCTGGCCGAATGGATCCAGGGCTCCTCGCGAGAGCGGCGCCACGAGCTAAGACCTGCGCTGCGGCGCTTGACCCTGCGGGTGGAGTTGGAGCAACAGGTGGCTCGGGAGGCGGCGGAGAGCGAATTGGCCCGCCTCGATGCCTCAGGCTGGTGGGGGGCTGCCCAAGCCGCCTGTCTGGGGCCAGGGGATCAAACCCCCAGCTAAGGGGAACCCGGGCCAAGTCTGGGAAGATCGCCCCGCCTTGGTGCCGAGTTCCCACCCTCGTCAGCAGCTCCACCTGAGCTTGGATCAGGCGCGCCGGCTGGCTATCTCCGGTCAGCGACTGCTGGCCCCGGTGGCCAGCGTCGACACGCGATCGGTGACCCGCCTGGTGGAGCAGATCGGGTACCTGCAAAGAGACCCTCTGGCGGCGGTGGCGCTAAGCCACCTAATCGTCCTCTGGAGCCGGCTCGGGAACTTCGATACCGCCTGCGTTGACGCGGCCCTCTGGCGGCACCGGAGTCTCTTCGAATACTGGGCCCACGCCGCCTCGATCGTGCCGACGTCTGACCTCAGCGCCCACCGCTGGGCGATGCGCAACTATGGCCGCGGCGACCTCGTCGCCGACCGACGGCGGCGGGAGTGGCTAAGCGCCAACCGGGCGCTTCGGCGACGCGTCCTGCAACAGCTGGACGAGAGCGGTCCTCTGCCGGCCAGTGCCTTCGCGGGCGAGGCCAGGCTCCTCGGCCAGTCGAATGGCTGGGACCGGGATCGCAATGTGGATCGGATGCTCTTTGAACTCTGGATGCGGGGGACGGTCGCGATTGTCGGCCGGGACAGTCGGGGGCGGATCTGGAATCTGGCGTCCCGCTGGCTCGGACCGGCCGCTAGCCCGGGAGCCTCTCCGAGGCGCAGCCCGGAGCAGATGGCGGTTCGCTCACTGCGGGCTTTAGGCGTCGGCACAGAGATCCAGATTCGCCAATACATGGGTGGTGGACGTTACCGCCGGGCGGTCGGGGTGCTAGACCGACTGGTCCGCCGAGGCGATGTGATCGCTGCCGTCATCGACGGGCCGGACGGGTCGCTGCCGGGGCGCTGGTATGTGCACCGAAACGACGTCGAGCGGGCGAGAGAGACAGAAGCTGGGTTCTCGACCACCTTGCTCTCACCGTTCGACAACCTGATCATCGGTCGGCGGCGCACGGAGCTCCTCTTCGAATTTCAGTTCCGGATGGAGATCTACGTGCCTGCCCAACTGCGCCAGTACGGCTACTACGTTTTGCCCATCCTGCACCACGACCAGTTGATCGGCCGGGCTGACCTTCGTCGCGACCGGGCCCGCGGCCGCCTAGTCGTGGTCGCGCTCCACGGAGAACCCAATGCCCCGGGCGGCGCTCAGGTCGGGAGATCGCTTCGTGACGCCCTGCAGAGGCTCGCCCACTTCGTTGGGACCGAGGAGATCGAGATGGGGCAGCTGGTTTCCATCCCTCCCGCTTGGGCCCGGCCACTGCGCAGCTGAGTCAGCGGTGGGCACCTTCACGAGGGTCCCTATCCTCATTTGGTGAGTTCTTCCGCTCGCCACGACTGCCTCGTCGTGGGGGCCGGCGTCATCGGTCTCGCGATCGCTGAAGCACTGGCCCGAGGTGGAGCCAAGGTGAGGGTCTTGGAGCGCAGCGCCAGCTGTGGGCAGGGAGCATCGGGTGCCGCGGCTGGCATGCTGGCCGGTGGCGCCGAGGCGACAGCTGCCGATCCCTTCCAGGAGCTCTGCCAGGCGAGTCGCCAGCTATGGCCCGCCTGGGCGGCAGACCTGGAGAAGACATCCGGACGGGATTGTGAGCTGGAGCTGTCCGGGCTGCTGCGGGTCACTGGCGCCCAGGAAATGGCACTGGAACTGGAACGAATCTCCCAGTGGCAGCGTGAGCACGGTGTCGAGGTGTCGGGCCTGTTGGACCAGACCCAGCTGGCGCAACTGGTGCCGGGTCTGGGACCGCTGGTACTGGCCGGGGTCCACTACCGCCGCGACGGCCACGTCCACACCCACCGGGTGACCGACGCACTGGTCACGGCCTGCAGGCGCCGGGGGGTGATCATCGAGATGGAGACCGAAGTGACCGAGATTGAGATCCACGCTGGCCGGCCCCGGCTCACGGTCAACGGGGGCCGCCAGATCGAGGCTGACTACGTCGTGGTCTGTGCGGGGTCTTGGAGCGGGGCGATCCTTTCTCCTGGTACCGCTCGGGATGTGGTGGAGCCGATTCGGGGTCAGATGGTGGCCCTCGACCCGGGCCGTCAGTTACTTCCCATGATCGTCTTTGGAGATCACGGCTACGTGCTCCAGAAGCGCTCGGGATTGGTACTGACAGGTGCCACAGAGGAGCGAGTCGGCTACCAACCATGGCCCACCGCGGAGGGGGTTAGCCAGCTGATGTCGGCGGCCGCCGACATCATGCCCGAGCTGGGCCAGGCGCGCTTCGCGTCTGCCTGGGCTGGCCTGCGCCCCCACGCAAGAGACGGCTGGCCCCTTCTGGGTCGGACCGAGGCGGAGGGACGGTTGCTGCTGGCGACAGGGCATTACCGCAACGGCATCCTCCTGGCGCCGGTCACGGCCGCGCTGATCGCGCGCGCCGTCCTCGAGGGTGCTGACCCTCCAGAGCTGGCTCCCTTCAGCCCCGGGCGACTGGCCTGAGGCGGAGAACCAGCCCGTCGGAAGCGAGCAGCGCTCCCTTCACCGGGGCGCGCCCGATCAGGTGGGTCAGGATGAATCGGGTCGCCGGGCTGGCCTGCATCAGCTCCTCGACCTCGCCTCGCCACAGGTGGATGGGGGCGGGCTCGGTCATGCTCGTGCACTCGCAGAGAAGGTAATCGACGGAGGCAGCCAGCTGGCGGATCCCCGGGCAGAGGGTGGTGTCGCCGGAGTAGCCGAAGACGACTCCCCGGCCGGAGACGCGGAAGGCGAAGCAGGAGAGGACGGTGGAGTGTTCCACCGCGACCGCCTCGACCTGGAACTGGCCCAAATTACCGCTCTGGCCCGCGACCCAGTCCTCGACCACAGGCCGTCCCAGTTCCCGCACGTACTCCCAGAAATGGTTGCCTTGAGCCAGCCGGCCGAGCGCGTCGAGAGCCTTGGTGGTGCCGGGAGGCCCGATGATCCGCAGCGGCTCAGCTTCCGGGTAGCGCACCGTTCGCGCCGACAGCAGCTGGGGCAGGTGAAAGAAGTGGTCGCTGTGGAGGTGGGAGATGGCAATGGATCGGACCTGGTCGAGGGGACGATTCCGCTCGCCCAGGAGCCTCGTGACCGGGGCCCCGCAGTCGAGAAGCAGCTCGCCACCGAGTAGGTAACTCGCGTTGTGGCCAATCGCCGAGAAGGCGGAGCCGCTGCCGAGGATCGCCAGCTCCAGCGAGTTTTCGCCGCTCTCTGAGGCCTCCAGGTCGCTCACCCGCCGGCTGTCATGCGTGGGCCGGCGGCATCAGATCACCGCCCGGCCGTGTCGAGTGTCGAGCCGGCCGAGGTCGTCACCGTGCTGCACCACCCAGAGGTCCAACGCCAGCTGCCAGCGAGCGGGGACCCGGGATCTGACTCGAGCAGACAATCCGGCGGGATCGAGAAATATCGCCAGGGCCCGCTGCCCAGGCCGTGACCCCGCGGCCGCCTCTTCTACCCACTCCGAACTCTGGTCGGGGGTGATCAGCACGACCCCGCCGCGGCCGTGCCAGGCACCCATCTCGCGGCGGACAAGGTCGGAGAAGGCGACCTTGCCGTCGGCACTGGCGGTGGCCAGGTAGTCCATCAGATTGCGCTCTTGGAGTGTGCCGCGACCGGACGGGATCCGGGATAGGTGGCGGTCCGACGTAGCCAACGCGACCGACCTCCCCTGGGAGGCGGCGGTGTGGGCCACCGACGCCGCCACGGTCATTGCACTCTCCAGCGACCCGTCCGGACCGTCGCCGCGGTGATTCTCGCGGCGCAGGTCGAGCAAGATCAGGACATCCCCGCACCCGACCCCACCGGGCAGGCTGCGTCCGGCGATGGGGACGAGGGCGGGATAAACGACCAGGGTGTCGCGGCTGGCTTGGACCAGCTGGCGGGGGAACAGTCCGAGCGGATCAGCAACCCTCAGTTCGGTTGGTCCCAGCTCGTAGCGACCCCTCGAGCTCAGCCGCCGGCTCGACTCCCAGCTGATGACCTGACGAGGGGCGAGCGAGACCACCCGAGTGGCCCGGGTGCAGGGAACGCGGGAGTGATCGCGGATCTCAACCAGGCGGATGGGAAGCCCGGAATCGTTCTCCAGGATGAAGCGCTCGACCAACTGTTGTCCCACCCCCAACGCTTCCTCTCGTGTCTCCCGGAAGATGCGCAGGTGGCGGGCGCACCACCAGCTCCAGGCGGCCGCCAGAAACAGCACCAGGAGCGCCGAGTACACGGGCACGAACACCCAGACCAGATTGTCGAGATATGCCAGCGCCCCGACCAGCGCTGCCAGCAGCAAGAGCCAGAATCGGACGGTCACCAACCCGCCCCGATAGCGGGGCCGGAGTTCAGCTCTCAAGGTGCTGGGCGAACTCGTACAGAGCTGCGGGAGAGCGCTCGACCGCGACCGCATCGTCGCTCTCGCAGCTGCACCATCGCGGCAGTATAGAACCCGGTTCCGGTGCTCCCCCGGGCTTCGCCTAGAGGCGCTCCACCCGGCCCAATTCCAGGACGAAAACCGTGGCCCGCCCCACTTCCACCTCAACGTCTGCCTCCCCTGTCGCCAGGTTCGATCGGCCACCTCCGAGCTGCTCATGCCGCGGCTTGCAGACGGAACTCAGAGTGGAGATCACCTCGTCGACCAGGTTGTCGTCCACTCCCAGGAGGAGCAGGGAGTTGCGCCGCTGCAGAAACCCTCCTTCGCTGTTGAGCCGGGTCACGCCGAAGCCCCGTCCCCCGAGCACCTCGATGGCTCGCGTGGTGTCCTGCTCATGGACGATCGCGACCACCAGCTTCAAGTCGCCCTCCTAGCTGCCATCCGGTCGCTTGTCACTCGCCAGCATGCCGCGGCGAGGTCCTTGGGTGGAGGCTTGGCGGACAGTACCACCACCCGTTCGGGGAATCTCGAAGCCAGCGCCAGATATCCCTGCCGGACCCGCTCATGGTAGGCGGTCGGCTCAGCCTCCATCCGGTCCAGTGGCAGGGTGGCGTCTGCGCGGAGGCGAGCCGCCTCGACCTCCAAGTCCAAGATCAGAGTGAGGTCCGGCATACGGTCGGCTCCGAGCAACCGATGGAGCTCCAGCAATCCCTCCAGATCGAGTCCCCGGCCGGCCCCTTGGTAGACCAGGGTGGAGTCGATGTAGCGGTCGCAGACAATCACCTCGCCTTGCTCCAGAGCGGGCTCGATGACCTCGTTGAGCAGCTGCACCCTGGCGGCCAGGAAGAGCGATACCTCGGTGAACGGAGCTGGTGGTGTTCCAGCGGACCTGTCCAAAAGGAGTCCGCGGATGCGCTCTCCCAGGGCGGTCGAGCCCGGGTCGTGAACCGTGCGAACTGATGCCCCTTCCTGCAGCAAGCGCTCAGCCAACAAGCGAGTCTGAGTGCTTTTGCCAGATCCGTCGATGCCTTCGACGCTGATAAAGAAGCCAGGTCTGGAGCTTGCCAAGGGACCGCCTACGAAGCTTCGCTGGCGGGATAGATCCGCAGCCGGCGCCGGGGCTCCTTGCCGGTGCTTCGGGCCACCAGCTCACTCTCCTCCACCAATTGATGCTGCAGGCGCCGGATGTAGGCGTTCTGCGGCGCCAGTTCGACCGCGGTCCCCAGGCGAGCGCGCTCGATTCCCTCGCGTACCTCGCGCAGCGCATCGTCGGTGGGGTCGGTCGGCTCCAGGTTGTAGAGCCGGGCCAGGAAGGAGCGGACCTGCGCCACCGTGTTGCTCCGCAGGATCGAGATTGGGATGCCCTCGCTCTCGGCCGCCCGGAGCGGCGAGTCGCGGCGCCGATAGTAGTTCTTCAGCGTCACCACCAAGTCCGCATCGTCGACGTGATGCTGAATGCGCACCGGCACCTTCAGTTCGCGGATGGCCTGCTCCAGGTGCACTCGGGAGACCCCATAGGGGAAGAGCGCCGTTTCCGACCCGGCCCCGTTGTGGGAGCCGGAGTGGCCGTCGGATAAGTCGGCCAGGCTCATCGGACGCCGCGGCCGGGCGGCGCCCAACTGTTCGCCGAACAGCTCGCGCGAGCCCCGGTCGTCGAATGGGGAAGGCTCGACGAGTCGGCTGGTGACCCCGCGTCCGGGTTGAGACTCACGCATATGGGCCGGCCGGGGCCGGCCGCGGAGGGTGTCGTCGACCACGTCGGCAAGGGGCATGTGCACCGTCACCCGGTTGCGGTCGATGATCTCCACCAGAGCGTCGAAGGTGGGCGGCGCCTTGCGTTCCAGGACAGACTTCTGGGTTCCCCGGCGGCGCGCCTCTTCATCGGACAGGGTCACCGACTGAATTCCTCCCAAGAGGTCGTTCAAGGTGGGGTTGACCAGCAGGTTGTCCAGCGTGTTGCCGTGGGCCGTGCCCACCAGTTGCACGCCACGCTCGGCGATGGTTCGGGCTGCCGCCGCCTCCAACTCGGTGCCGATCTCATCGATGACTATCACCTCGGGCATGTGGTTCTCCACGGCCTCGATCATCACCGCGTGCTGCAGCGCCGGCCGAGCCACCTGCATGCGCCGGGCCCGACCGATTCCGGGGTGGGGGATGTCCCCGTCGCCGGCGATCTCGTTGCTGGTGTCGACCACCACCACCCGCTTGCGACTCTCGTCGGCGAGGATGCGCGCCACCTCGCGCAGCATGGTGGTCTTGCCCACCCCCGGCTTGCCCAGCAGGAGCAGGCTCTGGCCGCTGACCACGATGTCGCGGATGATCTCCACCCGGCCGGTGACCGCTCGGCCAACCCGGCAGGTGAGGCCCACGATCTCCCCGGCCCGGTTGCGCATGGCGCTTATCCGGTGCAGGGTGCGGGCGATCCCGGCACGGTTGTCGCCGCCGAAATCGCCGACCCGATCGGCCACGTAGGCGATGTCTTCGAGGCTCACCGGAGTCGGGCTCAGGATCACCTCGCCGCCTTCGAAGCGTGCCTCGGGCTCCCTGCCTAGATCAAGGACGATCTCAAGCAGGTCGCCGGACTCGTCAGGGAGCTTGCTCACCGCCTGGTAGAGATGGCGGGGGAGGGTGCTGATCAGGAGCTCCAGCTCCTCCGGAAAGGAAGGGCCGAAGGCAGGGTCAGATGCCGTCAGGGTCCGACCTCCGGTCGGTCAGCGCCGAGGGGCTGCGCCAAACCAGGATGGGACGCCGCCTAGCCCCCGGCCCCTCCCGGGGCGGACGCGGCGGTGGACAGGCGATTGCTCCCCAGCCATCCTGCGATCACCGTCCGAATATAGCGCAAGCGGATGCAAGGTCGGAACTCCACGCTCAGGGTGCGGGATCCGGGCTCTTTCGGGCCTGGACGACCGGCAGAGCCCCAGTCAGGATGGCCTTCTTCTGCTCAGCCAGATGGCGCGCCCGCAACTTCAGGGGCAAGTCCCGGACCATCAGCAACTGGGTCGCTACCGGCTCGAACCCGCGAGCCGCCACGGCTCGGTGCAGCTCGGCGTCATAGTGGCGCAGGAGGCACAGGGTGGGTCCGGGGGGGACCTGACCCAAGAGGCTGTGCAGCGCCTCCACCGCCAGCTGACTCTCCTGAGGGTCAAGCATCAGGCTGATCAGACTGGGCCGGGCCCGGGCAGGCAGGCGAACCCCAGCCCAGGCCACGATGCCGCCGTTCCGCCGGATCACGTAGTGGCGGGAGTCGCCAACCCTGCCCCCTAGACGCCCCAGCCAGCCGAGCTGGAAAGTCGACTTCCACTGGGTCAGGTTGGGTGCCTCAACGGCTGCCACGGCGTGCGGTGCTGTGCGTAGATATAGGAGGTACACCCCGCCCAGGTCATCAGCACTGGCCGGGACCCAGGGCTCGGAGTGGTGATCGGGTGGCTTGGGCAATTCGCGAAAGCGGATCTGCTCCGAGGCGAAAGGCTGGAACCCTTGCTCGCGGAACATCGCTTGGAGAGGGTGGTCCTCGGGGATGCGAACCAGAAACCTGGTCACCCCTCGCTCCAGTCCCTCATTGACCAAATGCTGCAGCAAGGGAACACCCGCGAAGTGGCCCTCCGCCGTATGGGCCAGACATAGGTTGAGGATCCGCCAGGCCCGTCTGCCCGGAGCTGGCTCCGCCTGCACGAAGCCCACGATCCGGCCATCACCCTCGGCGACGTAGAGCTGATCCGCCATGTCCGCCAGCGGCATCAGAGCCGAGAGGCTGCGGGTCAGGATCGACCAGGCGCGGGCCAGCGCTTGATCCGGGACCGGACTCTGCGGGCCTTCGCTCTGGAGCCGCTGGTCGAACTCCTGCTCCAGGGCCAGACTGGCCCGGTACAGCCGGTCCACCTGGCTGAGGTCCCGGTAGCTCGCCGATCTAACCTGCACGACCCTCAGTTTCCCACGTGACTGAAGCACTTGGGTCGACTCCCGCGCCGGAGCGCTTCGTATTCAGAGACAGATGTGCTGGGCCTGGGAGTTCACAGCCGGGCCAGGAACAACTGATGCAAACGGGGATCGCCGGTGATCTCGGGGTGGAAGATCAGCCCTAGATGGTGTCCCTGGCGGACCGCCGCTGGCTGGCCCTGGTAGTCGGCCAGCACTTCGACTTGGGGGCCGACCTCCTCGATGGCGGGGGCTCTGATGAGCGCCACCCGGACAGGGTCGGGGCCGACTGCCGGAATGTCGATTTCCACCTCACCGGACTTGAGCTGGCGTCCAAACGCGTTGCGGCGCACCACGATGTCGAGGACACCCAGGGTCACCTGGCCGGGCAGCCCGTCCCGGATTTCCCGGGCCGCCAAGACGGTCCCGGCGCAGGTGGCCAGACAGGCAATGCCGTCATGGAGCCCCTCACGGAGTGGCTCGAAGAGCTGAAAGCGCTGCATCAGACGGCTCATGGTCGTGCTCTCACCACCAGGCATGACCAGGCCTTGCAGTCCTGCCAAGTCGGCCGGCAGCCGCACTTTTCGCACCACAGCGCCACAGCTCTCGAGCAAGAACACGTGCTCACGTACGTCACCTTGGAGGGCCAGGACGCCGACTGTCGGGGCTGCCATGTCTCGGTTCGGGAGGTCAGATTCCCCGGCCGGCGAGCAGTTCTTCCTGGCGCAGGCTGGAAACACCGACGCCTACCATCGGCTCACCCAGATCCTCGCTAATCTCAGCCAGGATTTCGGGCTTGTCGAAGTACGTCGTGGCGGCCACGATGGCCTTGGCTCGGCGCAGCGGGTCACCACTCTTGAAGATGCCGCTGCCCACGAAGTTGCCGTCGCAGCCGAGCTGCATCATCAGGGCCGCATCGGCCGGCGTGGCCAGCCCCCCGGCGGAGAAGTTGACCACTGGGAGGCGACCCAGTTCAGCTGTTTCGCGCACCAATTCCAGAGACGCACCAAGCTCCTTGGCGGCGCTGGGTAGCTCGTCGGGACGGAGCGAGTGGAGCCGGCGAATTCCCTTGCTCACGGCGCGCATGTGCCGCACCGCCTCGACCACGTCGCCGGTGCCGGCCTCACCTTTGGTCCGGATCATGGCCGCGCCTTCAGAGATGCGGCGGAGCGCCTCACCGAGATCTCTGGCTCCGCAAACGAAGGGAACCTTGAACTGCCACTTGTCGACGTGATGCTCCTCATCGGCGGGGGTGAGCACCTCCGATTCGTCGATGTAATCGACCCCCAGGGCCTCGAGGATCTGGGCTTCGACGAAATGTCCGATGCGGCACTTGGCCATCACTGGGATCGACACCGAGGCCATGATCGACTTGATCAGTTTGGGATCGCTCATCCGAGCCACGCCGCCCTGGACGCGGATGTCAGCGGGAACTCGCTCCAAGGCCATAACCGCCGCCGCCCCCGCCTCTTGGGCGATGGTGGCATGCTCGGGAGTGACCACGTCCATGATCACGCCGCCCTTGAGCATTTCGGCCAGACCGCGCTTGATCTTGGCAGTCCCGGTCTGGATGTGTCCGTTCTGGCTCATTTCACCCTGCGTCAGTTGGCTTGCGGATTCCCCACGCGACTCCCGGGGCCACTCGATTCTAGCTCCCGCCCTGTTCCCGCTCCCTCCGGGCACGATGGAGATGGGCTAAGTCGCGGCTCCAGGTGGCTGCCGCGGTCGGGAGCAGCGAGAGTGGCATCGGCCGAGGGTCGACAGTCCACCTGGTCTGTTCGTCGTAGACAGGGGAGTGTGCCCTGGCGCTGGTCGGCCATCCCGCGCTGCCGCGGTAGATCACCAGCAGAGAACGAGTGTGATCTCCCAAGCTCCCCGGCTGGCTCTGAGGTAGGCTGCACCCGAGCCGCCATGGCGCAGTGGTAGCGCAGGGGCCTTTTAAGCCCAGGGTCGCAGGTTCGAATCCTGCTGGCGGCACCCCTTTCTGATCTTAGACTGATATGCCTTAGCCCATCGCCGCGTCTGCCAGACCAGCGTTTGACAGCAGCCGTAGACGAACGCCCGCGAACTCAGGTGGGCGCTCAGGAACGCTGGGTCGCCGGGGCAACCGGGAGGGAAGCGTCTACCAGCGATGAGACGGGCGCTGGGTTGCCGCCGTCAGCGACGCGTCCGGCGGGAGGACGTACCGCTACGCCAGGACCAGGGCGGAGGCGGCCGCCAAGGTGACCACAGCTCTCAAGACCGTGGCCGACAATCTGCCCCTCACCCCGGAACGCCAGACCGTCGGCGACTTCCTCTGCAGCTGGCTGGAGACGACCGCTCGTCCCACTGTCCGTCCCTCCACCTACGTCAGCTACGCCGGGATCGTCAACCACCACCTGATCCCAGAGCTGGGCCGGATCAGGCTTACCCGGCTCTCGCCTCAGGAAGTCCAGGAGATGCTGAACCGCAAGCTGGCGGAGGGACTCTCCCCCCGCCGGGTGGACTATCTTCGCGGGGTACTACAGCTCCGACGCCACCAGCGCGCTTGACGTGAATCGTGAGGCCGCTATACTACTAAGGCCGATATATCATCTGTGCGAGCCTAAATGAGCACTAACCTGTCCGGACTGGGTCGATTCGCTGATTCCGCTCTGTTCGTTCTAGCCAGTCTCGCGAGCGGCCCCAAGCACGGCTACGCGATCATGAGGGACGTTCACCGGGAAGCTGGGGTGCAGATGGGTCCGGGCACCCTCTACGGAGCGATCGCTCGCCTGGAGAAGCGTGGCTGGATTGCCGCGCTGCCCGCTGAGGACAGGCGCCACCCGTACACCCTCACGGAGGAGGGCCGGCGCGTGCTAACGGAGGAGTGCACACAGCTGCGCCGCTTCGCGGAGTCCGTACTCCTGCAGGATGCTGTCCCGTGAACCGGCGCTGGCTTCGACTCTATCCCTTCGTATGGCGCGCTCGCTATGAGGACGAGATGGCGCAACTCATTGCGGATGTTCCTCTGGGGCCGCGCCCAGTTGTAGACCTGATCCGCGGGTCTCTGGACGCATGGCTGAGCAGAGAGCTGGGCCATCTTGGTCCCTCCGATCGCGGACCAGCGCGCCCCGGCTCCAGCGCTCCAGAGACCAGACGACCCTCCGCTCTCTGGCTCTCCAGCCTGGCGACTGCCACGGGTCTGGTGTCGATTTGCCTGACACTCTTGAGGGCAGTTGCCGTCCCCGGGATGGTGTCTGTCGGGGCGGCCAGCTCATGGTGGTGGACCCCCGTGGTCGCCAGGATTCTGTTTGGCGGTCTGATCCTGCTGATCGGGCTTGAATTAGTGCGGCACCGCCATTGGTGGAGCGCAGCCGCGGCCATTGCCTGCGGTACTGGGATCAGCATTCTGGGGGCGCAATGGGAGACCACCGGGACCGTGAGCCCCCATCTGGTTGCCCAAGGTGCTGCTGGACTTCACCTCTATCTCACTTGGTGGGGCTGGATCGCCGACTACTGGCCGCTCCAGTTCCTGCTGAGCGTGGTGGCAATCTCTTGCTGCGTCGTTGCCGGAGGAATGGCAGCCACTGGCCGGCGAGTGACGGTGCCCAACGCATGAGCGGTGGCCAGCATCTCGATGCAACAGAGCCCCGTTCGATATGAGCATCCACTCCGTCTCGCCGTCTCCCTTGCTGGTCATCGGCATAGCGATAGTCGCGGTGGCGCTCTTGACCCTGGTGCTGCGCCGTCTCCGCTCGTGACCAAAAAAGCCAGGTAGCTGCCAAGCTGGAGTCTGAGTTACTCCAGACAGAGTTGCAGCCGTTCGTCCGTGCGCGTCACACTCGGTGGGGAACCGCATCCGGCTCCCCACCGCGCGCTAAAGCCTGTGCCGAGTGACCGAAAGCACACCTCCAGACTGAGTCGGGAGCTTCACCCGCTGAGCCCGTGTTCGGTGAGATGGGTGATCAAGCCTCGCGGTTCCACGCCGAAGGCGCGCAGAACCGCATCCAGCGACGTGGTCTGCTTGAGTGTGAACAGCTCGATAGACGCCGACGTCAGCGGCGGGTGCGGTAGCACGGCCGTCATGCACGCGGCCAACGCGCGTGCCACCGGCACGGGGAGCGTAACGGTGGTCCTGCGCTTGCCTATCGCCCGGCCGAGGGCCTGGATGATCTGACCAAAGCTGACCTGTTCGGCGCCTCCTACTGCGTATGCGCCGCCAAGCACGTCAGGGCGGTCCACGCAGGCAACCAGGCAGCTGACGACGTCCTCCACCCAGATCGGCTGGAACATCACGCCGCCTCCCCCAATGGCGGGTACCACCGGGAGCCTCCGGGCCAGCTTGGCGAGCTCGGTGGTGAACGGTGCCCCTTGTCCAAACAGGACCGACGGCTGCAGGACGACGTAGGGGATCCCTCCCTGGCGGACGGCCTCCTCCATGCCCCAGCGGGTCGCCATGTAGCTCCCTGTCTTGCCTGGCTTCGTGTCTATGCCGGACAGCAGCACGAAGCGCTCCACCCTTGCGCGTCGCGCCGCCTCCACCAGACTCTGAGTCCCGCGTAGGTTGACGGCCTGGTACGCACCTGGGTAAGGCTCCTTGAGGTTGGCTACTAGCGCCGCCGCATGCACAACCACCGCGACCCCTTCCACCGCGGGCCCCAGCGTCTCGGGATTCGTGACATCCGCCTCCACCACTGGGACGCCATCGGGGAGGTCTACGCGTTCGCGGCTGCGCACCATCGCGCGCACCGGTCGACCGCTGGAGGCCAGGCGGCGCACTAGATGGCTGCCGATGAAGCCGTTGGCACCGGTGACCAGCACCGTTGATTCGTTCGAGTCCGGGATCCGAGCCGGGTTCCCCTCAGGGATCCGGTGCCCTGGGTCTGTGGGCGCCATCAGCCTGCTCGTCTTCTCAACAGCAAGTCCGCCAACGGAGCGAACCGGCTAGCCAGGTCGAAGAGCGACCGGGCCGGCGCTCGGTCCCCGTCGAGATGAGCAACCGTCTCCATCCCCAGGTACAGAGCCGTAATGGCGAAGCCCAGGTCCCCGGTCGGGACTAGCGCCTCGAAGCCGGTCCCTCGCACCACGCGCTCCACTGTGTCGCGGGAGAGATCGACCCAGGGGCGCATCCTCTGGGCCATCGCCTGGCCCAGCTCGGGATACGCCGAGGCTCCGGCCACGAGCTCCTGGACCACCGCCACGTGCCCGGTCTCCAAGTCCTCCTCGTAGAGCTGTCGCATCACGAGCGCGAGGTCTGTGACGGATCGCAAATCAGCCAGGGCCTCGCGGTAGCGCGCTAGGCGTCGCGAGCTGCTCTCGTCCAGTGCCGCCAAGAGCAGCTCGTGGACGCCACCGAAGTGGTAGAAGATCAAGGCTTGGTTGAAGTGTCCGACTCGGGCGATGGCCCGGGCACTGGTGCCGGCGAAGCCCACCTGGGTAAGTGTCCGCAGGGCCGCCGTGACGATCCTCTGCTTGGTCGGTTCTGCCACCAGGCCAGCCGCCCCGGACTGGCCGTGGCCTGCAGCTTCGGTCGAGGTAGTGGTTTGAGCACTTGATTTGAGCAACCGCTCAAATATAGCACACCTCGTCCGGCGTCAACTGGTCAGGACCTCGACCCTGGTCTGCCTACCGGATTGCGTGAAGCCGTGGCGTCGTGATATCCTGACATCGTGACCAGGCAGACAACCGTGCGGCTACCGAAAGAGCTCGCCGATCAGGCAGATGCCGTGGCGCGGGTTCGCGGAACTAGTGTGAATGCACTAATCGTCGAGTCGCTTACTACCGCGATCGATCTTGTTCGAGCCGACGACGACTTCACGGAGCGTGCCCGCAAGCTGCTGGAACGCGATAAGGAGTTGCTCGACCGGCTCGTCCGGTGACTCGATATCTCACCCTCGCTGAGTACCCTGGCTCGCTGAGCAGGTGACGGGGATCGAAGCAGTGACACTGGCCAAGGCGAGCCGCACAGAGCTTGCCGACTCGGCGCTCACGCCCCCGAGGCCGCCTTCGAGGGCCATGAGTTCTACCGGGACTTGGCATAAAAGGCCGCGGTGCTTGTCTGCCGGTTGGCGTGGAACCACCCTCTCCCTGATGGCAACAAGCGGGCCGCTTGGGCTTCGCTGGCGATGTTCCTCGACCTAAACCAGGTGCAGTGGGCTCCAGATCCTCCTGACACAGACGAATCGGAAGCCGCGATGCTGGCTGTCGCTGCTCACGAGGTTGACGAGGCTTGGGTGACCGATGGGGCTCTCAGACTTCCATACACGCGACGACACTGTCGTGGCCTGCTAGTATCGCACCATGCAATTTGTCAATAGATCCTGGGAGCTGGACCAGCTGGAGTCCTGGTGGGCGAAATCGGGGCAGCGCCTGGGTCTGGTCTGGGGGCGTCGGCGCGTCGGGAAGACTCTCCTCCTCCAGCGGTTTGCGGAAGGGCGCCGCCGTACCGTCTACCACACGTTCGCCGGCCGCTCCGCTGCGGACGAGTTGGCTGTGATCGCCCGATCGTGGCAGGAGGGCCAGCGGGACGACTCGCTTGATGACGCCTGGGCACCGCCAGCGAACTCATGGGACCAGCTCCTGATGGCGCTCGCCCGCGAAGCACGCACCGAACCCGTCCTTTTGATCCTCGACGAGTTCCAAGAGGGGGTGGCCGCGAATCCCGAGTTGCCCGGGATCATCCGAGCGCTCTGGGACAACCCCCGGGGTCACCTCCGCATCCTGCTCTGTGGGTCGGCGGTCCGGACCATGGCAGCCATGCAGGAAGCCCGGGCGCCGCTGTACGGCCGCTTCGACCTCAGCCTCCTCGTCCACCCTTTCCGGCCGCACGAGGCTGCACTAATGCTCCCAGACCTCGACCCCTATGGCCGTGCCATGGTCTGGGGACTCCTCGGCGGCATGCCCCTCTACCTCAGCCTGTGGGATCAGGGTGCAGGCCTCTACGAGAACATCGCCGACCTCCTCTGCACCCCTGGCGGAAGACTCTTGGTCGAAGGTGACCTGGCCATGCGCGGCGAGACACTCGCTGACATCGAAGTTCAAGTGCTCCACGCCGTCGCGCTCGGGCACACCAAGCATCACGAGATCCACAACGCCGTACGGAGCGAGCCGAG
>Ga0307372_10003496_pt1 | contig 25009 bp, 22 predicted proteins | sample OX1MG_FD_202533 | JGI IMG/M metagenome (GOLD analysis project Ga0307372, IMG submission 202533) | Soil microbial communities from Risofladan, Vaasa, Finland - OX-1 | ecosystem: Environmental > Terrestrial > Soil > Coastal area > Acid sulfate soil | place: Finland: Risofladan, Vaasa | collected...
CAGGCGGCGAACTGGCGCTCGGCAGGGAAGGCGGGCACCTGCGGCGGCGGATCGCCCACGCGGGCGGGGACGCCACCGGGGCGGAGATCTCCCGTGCCCTGCTGGCCGCGCTGAAGGCGGCTGGCAACTGCGAGGTCATCGAGCACGCGCTGGTGCTGGACCTGCTGCGCGCGGCGGACGGCCGGGCCGCCGGGCTCACCCTGCACGTGATGGGCGAGGGCCAGCAGGACGGGGTGGGCGCGGTCGAGGCCGGGGCGGTGGTGCTCGCCACCGGCGGCCTGGGCCAGGTCTACGCGGCGACCACCAACCCGGAGGTATCCACCGGCGACGGGCTGGCGCTGGCGCTGCGGGCCGGTGCGCAGGCGGCGGATCTGGAGTTCGTCCAGTTCCACCCGACAGTGCTGTGGCTGGGCCCGGGCGTGCGCGGCCGCCAGCCGCTGATCTCCGAAGCGGTCAGGGGCGAGGGGGCGGTGCTGGTGGACGGGGCCGGCCAGCAGTTCATGACGGGCCGTCACCCGCTGGCCGACCTGGCGCCCCGCGACGTGGTGGCCAAGGAAATCACCCGGGTGATGGCGACGGCGGGCACCGATCACGTCTACCTGGACGGCCGGCAGCTGGGTGCGCAGGTGTGGGACCGGCGGTTCCCGACCATCAGCGACAGCTGCCGGGAGCACGGGATCGACCCGGTCACCGACCTGATCCCGGTGGTGCCAGCGGCACACTACGCCAGCGGCGGCATCAGGACGGACCTGTCCGGCCGGACCAGCGTGCCGGGGCTGTACGCGTGCGGGGAGGCCGCCTGCACCGGGGTGCACGGAGCGAACCGGCTCGCCTCCAACTCGCTGCTGGAAGGGCTGGTGTTCGCGGAGCGGATCGGCGCCGCCCTGGCGGCCAGCCCGCCGCGGGCCGCCAGGCCGGCCGCCGACGGCAGGCCCATGGGCCTGCTGGACCCCGCCGTGCGGCCCCGGCTGGAGGAGATCATGTCGCGCCGGGCCGGGGTGCTCCGCGACGGCGCGGGGCTGCGGGAGGCTGCCCGGGAGCTGGCCGAGCTGTCCGGGTGGGCGAGTGACCGGCCCGGCACCGATGCCTGGGAGGCCACCAACCTGCATGCGGTGGCTTCGGCGCTGGTGGCCGCGGCGGCCGCCCGGCAGGAGACCCGGGGCAGCCACTGGCGGGAGGACTTCCCGGAACCCGACGGCACGTGGCTGGGCCATCTGATCGTGACCACCGGCGAAGACGGGCCAGCCGTCCGCTTCGAGCCGCAGCCAGGCCGGGATCGCGGGGCCGGCGATGTCTGACCCGGCGGTGCTGGGCCCGGACCTGGCCGGCCGCCTGCGCGGCGCGGGGCTGCCGCCGGACGATGTGGTGCGGCTGGTCCGCGCCGCACTGGCGGAGGACCTGGCCGGCGGCACCGACCTCACCACGCTGGCCACCATCGCGGCCGGGACCGCCGCGCGGGCGGACCTGGTCGCCCGGGCGGAGGGGGTGGCGGCCGGGCTGCCGGTGGCCGAGGCCGTCTTCGCGATCACCGCGGACGTGCTCGCCCGGGGGCCCGCCGGGTCCGGGCCAGCCCCGCCCGCGGGTGCGGTCCGGGTGACCTCCCATGTCCGCGACGGCGACCGGGTGTGGCCGGGCAGCACACTGATGACGATCGAGGGCGGGCTGGCCGGGATGCTCACCGCCGAGCGGACAGCTCTCAACCTGCTCTGCCACCTGTCCGGGGTGGCCAGCCTCACCCGGCGCTGGGTGGACGCGGTGGCCGGCACCGGCGCGCGGATCAGGGACACCCGCAAGACCCTGCCGGGCCTGCGGGCACTGGAGAAGTACGCGGTCCGCTGCGGTGGCGGCGTGAACCACCGGATGTCCCTGTCCGACGCGGTGCTGATCAAGGACAATCATGTCGCCGCCGCCGGGTCGGTGGCGGCGGCGCTGCGGGCCGCCGTGGCCGCCGCTGACGCGGCTGGCGGCGGGCTGACCATCGAGGTGGAGTGTGACACCCTCGCGCAGGTGCGTGAGGCGATCGCGGCCGGGGCGGAGCTGATCCTGCTCGACAACTTCGGCCTGGCGCAGACCCGGCAGGCGGTCGCGCTGGCAGCCGGCCAGGTGAAGCTGGAGGCAAGTGGGGGGCTCACCCTGGACAGCGCCAGGGACGTGGCGCTGACCGGTGTGGACTACCTCGCGGTGGGCGCGCTGACCCATTCGGCGCCCGCCCTGGACATCGGCCTGGACCTCGCTCCGGGCACGAAGGCACGGGAAGACCATGCTGCTGGCGATTGACGTGGGTAACACCAACACCGTGCTGGGCGTGTTCGAGGGCGAGGAGGTGATCGAGCACTGGCGGATCGCGACCGACCCGGTCCGCACCGCCGACGAGATCGCCGTGATCCTGCGGGGACTGCTCGGGCAGAGCACGGTGCTCAAGGACCCGGACATCACCGGCATCGCGCTGTGCTCGACGGTGCCGTCCGTACTCCATGAGCTGCGCGAGATGTGCACGCGGTACTACGGGGATGTGCCCGCGCTGATCGTGGAACCGGGGGTGCGGACCGGTGTGTCGGTGCGGATGGATAACCCGAAGGAGGTCGGCAGCGACCGCATCATGAACACGGTCGCCGCGGTCCACCTGTACGGCGGCCCGGCGGTGGTGGTGGACTTCGGCACCTCCACCAACTTCGACGCGGTCAGCGCCAAGGGGGAGTTCGTGGGCGGGGCGCTCGCGCCCGGGATCGAGATCTCGGTGGATGCCCTGTCCCGCCGCGCCGCCCAGCTGCTCAAGGTCGAGCTGGCCCGCCCGCACCACGTGATCGGCAAGAACACGGTCGAGGCCCTGCAGTCCGGCATCATCTTCGGCTTCGCGGGCCAGGTCGAGGGCATCGCCACCCGCATGATCCGCGAGCTGGCGCCCGACGATCCCGGCTCGGTCACCGTCATCGCCACCGGCGGGCTGGCCCCGCTGGTCCTCGACGAGATCAGCGTGATCGACGCGCACGAGCCCTGGCTGACCCTGATCGGGCTGCGCCTGGTCTATGAGCGGAACATCGCGGCGGGTTAACCGGTCCGCGGACGGCACGGAGGGACGCCTGGTGAGCGCTGGCCGGCCGGGATCAGGCGCGGGCGGGCTGGAACAGGCCCATCAGGTTGCCCTCGGTGTCGGTGAAGTAGGCGGCGAAACCGATCGGGCCGACGGCGAGGCTGCCGCGCGCGACCGTCCCGCCGAGCTTCTCGACCCGGGCCAGCGCGGCCTCGATGTCGTCGACCTCGATGACCACGACGGGATGAGCCCAGATGCCTTCCCGGTGCAGCATGCCGCCGTTGATGCCACCCGGTTCGGCGGGCGCGCCCTGCTCGGTCACCGGCACCGTGCCCAGCAGGGCGTAGTTCATCCCCGGAGCGGCGTTGACTGACCACCCGAACGCCTCGGCGTAGAACTTCTGCGCCCGGCTGGTGTCGTCGGCCGGGATCTCGAAATGCACCACACGTCCGCTCATGGCAGCGGTCACCTCCGATGCGGGGCAGGTCACCATGTGCCTGGCCAGACTAGAGCGCCGCGAGCGCAAAGGAGAGGACTGCGGCCGCTCGGGCAGTGAGAAGATGTGCTCGCCATGCGATACAGACCCGGACCGCATCTGCTGGCCGCGGTGTTCCTGGCCGGCTGTGCCACCGCCGGGCCGGCTCCTGGCGGCCAGGGCACGCCCCAGGGCGCCTCTTAACCATGGAGGCGGACAAGGCCGGGGTCTACCGTGGAGCTGCGGCAGCCCTCGCCGGGAGATCATCGGTGACGAGAAGAAGGGGCGTCAATGGCTACCAGCCAGCAACCACAGCAACCTCAATACCCGGTCCGGTTCTCGGTTGATTACCCCGAGCGTGACCTCAACCGGGTGACCACCGCGTTCCGCATTTTCGTGGTCATTCCCATCGGCATCGTGCTCGGCGCGGTCTCCGGTGGCACCTGGCAGTGGTCCTACGGGAACGGCACCACCGCGGTCGCCGCCGGCACCGGCGGCCTGCTCACGTTCGGCCCGCTGCTGATGATCCTCTTCCGCCAGAAGTACCCCCGCTGGTGGTTCGACTGGAACCTTGAGCTGCAGCGATTCACCAACCGGGTGGTCGCCTACCTGGCCCTGATGGACGACAGGTACCCGTCCACCGACGAGCAGCAGTCCGTTCACCTGGACTACGCCTACCCGGACGCCGAGCACGACCTGAACCGGTGGCTGCCGCTGGTGAAATGGCTGCTGGCCATTCCGCACTATATTGTGCTTTTCTTCCTCGACATAGCGGTCGTGCTTGTGGTGATCGTGACCTGGTTCACCATCTTGTTCACCGGCCGCTACTCGCGCGGCGCCTTCGATTTCGTGGAGGGAGTCATCCGCTGGCATAACCGCGTGATCGCCTATGCATTCACCCTGGTCACGGACCGGTACCCGCCGTTCCAGCTGGAACCATGAGCGCTGGCCCAGGCCAGGAGCCCGGCACGGCACTGCCTGTAAACGGGTCGGCACCCTGACGACTTGCCCGGTAGCCTCTTCGCGTGGCTGAAGATCACATCGAGGGCCTGCCGGAGCAGATGCAGGTGCGGCTGGCCAAGCGGGAGCGGATGCTGGCCTCGGGCACCGAACCGTACCCGGCTGGCTTTCCCCGTACCGCCACCGCCAGCCAGATCAGGGAACGTTTCCCGGACCTGCCGCCGGACAGCGCCACCGGCGAGCAGGTGGGAGTGGCCGGCCGGGTGATGCTGTCGCGCATCGGCGGCAAGCTCTGCTTCGCGACCCTGCGCGATGGCAGCGGCGACATCCAGGTCATGATCTCGGCGGACCGGGTGGGCGAGGACGCGCTGGCGGCGTGGAAGCGTGACGTGGACCTCGGGGACCACGTCGGTGTGGAGGGCGAGGTGATCTCGTCCCGGCGCGGAGAGCTGTCTGTGCTGGCCGGCAGGTTCGCTATCACCGCCAAGTGCCTGCGGCCCCTCCCCGACAAGCACAAGGGCCTGTCGGACGTGGAGTCGCGGGTCCGGCAGCGTTATGTGGACCTGATCGTCAATCCCGGCGCGCGGCGGATGGCGGAGATCAAGAGCGCCGTCACCCGGACGCTGCGGGAAGAACTGAACGCACGCGGGTTCCTCGAGGTCGAGACGCCGGTCCTGCAGCCGGTGCACGGCGGGGCGAACGCGCGCCCGTTCACCACCCACATCAACGCCTACGACATGGACATCTACCTGCGGATCGCGCTGGAGCTTCACCTCAAGCGGCTGATCGTCGGCGGGATCGAGAAGGTCTACGAGATCGGGCGGAACTTCCGCAACGAGGGCGCTGACTCCACCCACAACCCCGAGTTCACCATGCTCGAGGCGTACGAGACCTACGGCGACTACGACACGATCGGCGCCCTGACCAAGGAGCTGATCCAGCGCGCGGCCATGGCCGCCCTGGGGACCACCGTGCTCCGGCGCGCCGACGGGACCGAATGCGACATCGGGGGCGAGTGGACGGCCAAGACGGTGCACGGGGCGGTCTCCGGGGCGCTGGGCGAGGAGGTGTCGCCCGACACCACCGAGGAGCATCTGCGCAAGCTGTGCGCCCAGGCGGCGGTGCCGGCCGAGCCGGGGTGGAGCCGGGGCCAGATCGTGCTGGAGATGTACGAGCGGCTGGTCGAGCGGCAGACCGTGCAGCCCACCTTCTACCGCGACTTCCCGGTCGAGGTCTCACCCCTCACCCGCGCGCACCGGGCGGACCCGCGGCTGGCCGAACGCTGGGATCTGGTGGCCTTCGGCACCGAGATCGGGACCGGCTACTCCGAGCTCACCGACCCGGTCGAGGAGCGGGCGCGGCTGACCGCGCAGTCGCTGCTGGCGGCGGGCGGCGATCCCGAGGCCATGCAGCTGGACGAGGACTTCCTGAGGGCGCTGGAGTACGGCATGCCGCCGACCGGCGGCGTCGGGGTCGGCATCGACCGGATCCTGATCTTGCTGACCGGGGAGAGCGTGCGGGAGACGATCCTGTTCCCGATGGTCCGGCCGGAATGAGTTGTTCCCGGCCCGCTCAGGGGCGGGCCGGGAACAACTGGCGGGTGGGCGGGGAAGCGGCGCTCAGCCGACGATGCGGACGGCACCCACGTACACGTCCCACATGACCGGCTGGACCTGGACGTTCTCACCGAAGTCGGGGGCGTCCACCATGAGCCCGTTGCCGATGTACAGACCGACGTGGCCGATGTCCGCGTAGAAGAACACCAGGTCACCAGGCTGCAGGTCAGCACGCGAGACGTGGACGCCCATGTTCCACTGATCGCCTGTGTAGTGCGGCAGGCTGATGCCGACCTGGGCGTAGGCCCACAGGACCAGGCCCGAGCAGTCGAACGAGCTGGGCCCGGCGGCACCCCACACGTAGGGGTCCCCCCGCTTGCTCAGCGCGTACCGCAAGGCCTGGGCGCCAATCGTGTTCGTGGTCGGGATGGTGATGTTGGGGTACTGGCCGGTCTGGTTGAAGACGGCCATCGCCTTGGTGAAGACGGCGCTGTTGAGAATGTTGATCTTCTTCTGCGCGGCTCGCTGCTTGACGGCCATCTGCGCGGCCAGCCGGGAAACCCGCTGGCCCTGCTGGATCGCCGTCTCCCTGGCCCGCTGCGCCGCCGCGACGGCCGCGGCCATCTGGCCGATCCGGTCGCCGTTCTCCTGCTGCAGCTGCTGCATGATCGCCGCACGGTCGATCAGGTTCTGCGGGCTGCTGCTGGTCAGCAGCTCCATCGAGGTGTCCAGCCCGCCGGTCATGTAACTCTGGGCCGCCAGCTGGCCGATCGTGACCTTCCCAGCGCCTAGCCGGAGCAGATCCTCCTGGTAGGTGCGCTGTGCGACCTTGGCCTCGGTCCTGGCCTGGGTGAGCTGGATGCGCAGGCCGTTGTACTGCTCGTCGAGCATGTTGATCTGGTTGGAGAGCAGTTTCGCCCGGGCGACCAGGCTCTGCAGGCTGGGCATCGGCCGGGCTGGCGACGCGGCGCCCACACCGACCGGGAGCACGAGGCTGATGACGGCCGCTGTCCCGGCCAGGGTGGCGGTGCGGCGGACCAGGCGGCCGGACCACGTGTGACGACGAAACCGTTGTGGACCACTGTGGGTATGCCTGCCAGGAGGCACGTGCTCCACATGATCTCCTCTCCTCGGGCGCCTGTGCCTCGCCCGAGGATGCGGCGGGTCGTGCTGGGCGCTGGGCAGCCGGCACGGGTGAGCGTGCCGGCTAGCGCCGAACATTAATGGATCAACGGCCGGCGGGTAACCTGAACGACTGAAGCTTTGCATTGGGGACGCGGCTGCGAAGCTCGTTCGGAATGCCGCTGTGGACGGGTTCGCGCTCGCACCTGTGGCTTAGCCCGCCTCGCCTGGCTTATGTCTTCGCAGGTGAACTGGGGTATGAGGGCGCTGAATCCGTAAGCGTGATCTGCGTGTTATCTGCACCGGATGATTTCCGGCAAGAAACTTGCGGCAATCCGTGATGGCACGGTGACGTTACGTGGAGTAGTTATTGGTGGCCGGGCGCGTGCCCGGCGCGGGGCGCTACCTACCAGGAACGCTAGGGTGTGCGGGCGTGGACTATGCGATCAGGCATGCCCGGACACGTGACGTGCGGGCGATCAGCGCTCTGGTGGCCGGCAACGTCGGGTCCGGGCGGCTGCTCGCCAAGGCCATCGTCACCCTGTACGAGGACGTGCAGGAGTTCTGGGTGGCGCAGCGGGCCAGCGACGGGGAGATCGTCGGCTGCGGAGCGCTGCACGTGATGTGGGAGGACCTGGCCGAGATCCGGACCATCGCGGTCCGCGCGGACTGCCAGGGGCACGGTGTGGGTCACCGGCTGGTGGAGGTGCTGCTGGGCAGCGCCCGGGAGCTAGGCGTGCGCCGGGTGTTCGTGCTGACGTTCGCGGTCAGCTTCTTCGCGCGGCATGGTTTCGAGGAGATCGACGGGTCGCCCGTCTCACACGAGGTGTACGAGGAGCTCCTGCGCTCCTATGACGAGGGGGTCGCCGAGTTCCTCGACCTGGACCGGGTGAAGCCGAACACCCTGGGCAACACGCGCATGCTGCTGCATCTGTGATCGCAGGCCGGGCTGGCGGCCGCCGGGCCCGGCCGGCTCACAGCAGGCGCAGCTGGCGGCCGGCCGGACGGCGGGTCCTGGCTGGCCCGGCCCGCGAGAGCAGCGCCGGGGAGATCGCCGCCAGGAACGGCGATGGCCCGGCCGCGGTCACGGCACCGTGCCGGAGCCGCCTTGCCGCACTGGTGAGGAACAGATGCGTGCGGGCCCGGGTCATGCCCACGAACAGCAGCCGGCGCTCCTCGTCATGATCCACCCGGCCGCCGGCCGGCCCGTCGCCGGGCAGCCACAGCGGGAGCAGCCCGCGTTCGCATCCGGCGAGGAACACCGCCCTGAACTCCAGCCCCTTGGCGGCGTGCAGTGTCAGCAGGGTGATCGCGCCGGCGCGCGGGTCCAGGGCGTCGGCTTCGGCGCCGAGTGAGATCTCGGTCAGGAACTGGTCCAGATCGTCCCCGCACCGGTGGGCGAGCGGGGCCAGCACCTCGCCGGCCGCCCGCACATCGACCGCGGCGGCCCGGTCCGGTGAGCCACGCCCGGCCAGCTTGCGTACCGCCGCCGTCAGCCGCAGCGCCACCGTCTGGCCGGCTGGGGCGGCCAGGCGCAGCTCACTGACGATCTCGGGCACCGCCGTCCGGCGCTGCAGGAGGTCATGCGAGCGTTTCTGGAACGGCAGGCCGGCCCGGGTGAGCGCCTGGCCGAGCGGGCCGGCCTGGGCGTCGGTGCGGTACAGGACCGCGATGTCGGCCAGGGCGAGACCGTCCGCCGCGTGCCCGTCCGCGCGGCCGCTGTCCAGCGAGTGGAAGGACGCCCCGCCCAGCAGCCGGTCGATCGCCCCGGCGATCCAGGCGGCCTCCGCCTGCTCGTCGGCGGCCTCGTGGACGGTGATGGTGGCCGGGCTCCCGCCCGCGCCGCCGGTCAGTGCCTGAAAGGCTCTGCCGGGCACCAGGGTGGCCGGCCCGATGGCCTGGAGCGCGCCGGTGACGATGACCGGGGCGCTGCGGTAGTTCCGGGTCAGCTGGATCGTCGTGGCCGCCGGGTAGTCCTCCCCGAAGCGCAGGAACAAGCCCACGTCCGAGCCGCGGAATCCGTAGATGGCCTGGTCGGGGTCGCCGATCACGGTCAGCCCGCCGCCGTCACCGCTCAGCAGGCCGAGCAGGGCGTACTGGCTGGCGTCGATGTCCTGGTACTCGTCGACGCTGATCATCTGCCAGCGCTCGCGCAGCGCCGCGGCCACCGCCGGCTCGTCGCGCAGCAGCGCCAGCGGCAGGTCAAGCAGGCCGTCGTAGTCGACCAGATCGCGTGCGGCCAGTGCCTTGCGGAGCTCGGCGCGCAGCTCCGGGTCGGCCGCCGCGCCCGCGAGCAGGTGCCGGCCGGCCCGATCCGAGCCCGCCACCTGGGCCGCCACCGCCAGCCGGGCACGTTCGTCGGCGACCTCGAAACCGGGTGCCAGCCCCGACCTGCTCCCGTATTCGCGCAGGATCGTCAGGCCCAGCCCATGAAAGGTGGTGACCGTGAGCCGGCCCGCCTGCCGCGGGATCAGGACGGACAGCCGCTCGCGCATCTCCTGCGCCGCCCGCCGGGTGAAGGTCAGTGCGAGGCAGGCCTGCGGCGGCAGCCCCCGTTCGGCGATCTGGGCGGCGATCCGGTGGGTGAGGGTGCGCGTCTTGCCGGTCCCCGGCCCGGCGATGATCATCAGCGGCCCGGCCGCCAGGGCAGCCTCCCGCTGATCGGGGTCGAGACCACCGAGCAGCGAGCCGGTGGCTCCATTACTTAGCGGCCGAACGTCTGCCGCTGGCGGCTCTGTTGCCCGCGCCCCGCGCCGGCCTGGGCGGCCCGGTGGGGGCGGCGGCGCGGCGGCGGCGGGCGTGGGCGCGGGCGTGGGCGCGGGGGTGGGCGCGGGCGGGAGCCGGGCCGGCAGGTCGAACAGCGCTGCCGACGGTGTCAGTTCCTCCGGGCGCAGCAGCCGGATCACCCCGTACTCGCCGTCGTAGCCCGCTTCCTTGATCACTTCGCCCCGGCGCAGCCGGGCGACCGCCTCGCCCAGCAGGCTGCCGCCGGCCCGGCTGATGTCGGCCAGGCCGGTCTCGCACAGGATGTGCAGCTCCGGGCCGAGCGCGGCCACCAGGCGGTCCACCTCGGCGGTGACCTTCTTGCTCTTCGGGCCGCTGCCCTGGGTTTCACCCACGATCTCCGGCAGGGATACCAGGTTGGTGAACCCGGCCGACCCGGCCGGCCGGTGCCCCATCGGGCGGTCGGCGAGTTCGGCGACCCGGTGCAGCACGCCAATGGTCAGCGGCTTGCCGCAGCCGGGGCAGGTGCCCGCGTGGGCGTCGGTCTGGTCCGGCTCGAACCGGACCCCGCACTTGCGGTGCCCGTCCAGGTGATAGCGGCCGCCCTCGGGATGGAAGTTGAGCGTCCCCGCCAGCCCCTCACCGGTGCGCAGCGCCCGCGCCATCGCGTAGTAGTCCAGCTCGGTGCCGAAGCTGGTCGCCTCCCGGCCGATCATCGGCGGCGAATGGGCGTCGGAGTTGCTCACCAGCTGGTAACCGTCGAGCGATGGGCACATCCAGTTCATCGGCGGGTCGGAGGACAGCCCGGTCTCCACCGCGAAGACGTGTTCCGCGAGGTCGCGGTAACAGTCAGCGACCGAGTCGAACCCCGATTTGGATCCAAGAACGGCGAACCACGGCGTCCATATATGCGCGGGCACGAGGTAGCACCCCGGATCTGCGTTCAGTGTGATCTCGAGCAGGTGGCGCGAGTCCAGGCCGAGGATCGGGCGGCCATCGGAGGCGAGGTTCCCGACCTTCGCCAGGGCGGCGGTGATCCTTGCCGCGGCCTCCAGGGTGGGGGCGTAGATAAGGTGATGGACCTTCCTGGTCATGCCGTCGCTCTTGTAGATCGTGGAGATCTCGGCCGACAGCAGGAACCGCACCTTCGGGTCGCAACTGGGCGGGCAGGCTCGCCGGAGCCCGGACTCAAGGTCAGGGCGGAGCCGCAGCAGGCCCGGTTCGGCGGGCTCGAGTGTCTCGGCGAGTTCGGCGGCCCATGCGGGATGGGTGAAGTCCCCGGTGCCGATCACGGTGACGCCTTTGCGGGCCGCCCACCAGGCAAGCGTCGCAGGGTCACAGTTCTTGCTGCAGGCGCGGGAGAAGCGGGAGTGGATGTGGAGGTCCGCATGGAACATGCCGTCCGATACTGCCACGCGGCAGCGGGCCCCGTGCGGCACTTCCGGTGCCCCGCGGGCGGGCTCGCGGCGGGCCTGTGGGCTTGCGTGTGCCGGGCTCGCCCGGCTGGCGCCGCTACCGGAGTCCTAACACCTTGCTGCCGGCGGGCGGCGGTGTTCTCTGGTAAGGGGGAGGCCGGGATCGGCCCGGACGGGGCGATGAGTCACAATGCCAGGTGAGAGTGCCGGGCGAAGACAACAGGCGGAAAGGAGGCCCGCATGCTCTCGGATCTGGCAGCGCTGACCCCGCCACTGGTTGTGTGCGGTGCCTTCCTGATCGGGTTGGTACTCTTCCTCCGACGGCAGATGGGGGCCGGTACCGGACCTGCGGATCCTGATGCCGGGACTGATATTCATGATGACGCCAGGAATGCCGATACTGGTGATCCGGAAGCAGCGCCATCCCACGACCGCTAGCGATCTCGGGTTCGGTTATACCGAACAGCCCGCAAGGAGAACTCAGGCCGCTTACGGCTTCTGCCCGATTGATACCTCGTATCGCGACTGATTACTGAGAGTTACTGCAATGCGCCCGACTGCCCCGCCTACTTGCCGTTGGAGAACTCCGCCGCGAATCTCCAGCACTCGAATTGTCAAACACAAGTCTCTGGTATATGTTTGGCACCCAATAAATAGATGCTCCAGCGGAAGGGCTGGCCCATGGCTCAGAAGACAGTGGTGACGGTCGTGTGTGACCTTCCACATGACGGCGAGGTCGAGGGGACGGAGACGGTTTCGTTCGCCTTTGACGGGACCGCCTATGAGATCGACGTGTGCTCGACACACGCCAAGGAGATCCGCGAGAAGTTCGGACAGTACACAGAGCATGCGCGGCGGTCCAGCAGCGCTGCCGGCGGCCGCCGACGCCGGGCACGGAGCGGGCCGGGCCGTGAGCGCAGTTCTGAAATCCGGGCCTGGGCTAAGCAGCGCGGGCACAAGGTCAGTGAGCGTGGCCGTATCCCGGCCGCGATCATCGCCGAGTACGAATCCTCGCACTAGACCCTCCGGAACGGCCCACAGCGGAACGCCGGGCGCGGGAACCCCCTGAAACCGCGTCGGCAGCGGCTCCGGTGCAGGGCAGTGCGGGCGATCGGCTGTGGCGCCCGATCCGGGCAGCTGACGTGCCGCCCGGAGTGGATCCCGGCCGCCCTGTTCCCGCCCACATCGCGGCGGCGCCCGGCTCCCTGGTGTGTCCAGCATCCCATCTCGCGGTCACCGTGCTCGGTGGCCGCGGATTTGGGCTGCCCACGGACGATCAGGTAGTGCGTTCGCTCCCGGCGTAGCGGGGAACACTGCCCCCCTTGACCGGGGTTGGATGGGATGAACGCCCTCCTGCCGGGGAACGATTTCCCATGCGCGACAAATCGTGCGCCGCGTCATCCGGCATGCGGGCTACCATGCGGAAGGACGGGGCCGGACATGAGGGCCTCCCCGACCGCTCTGTGAGGGAGCGACGAGATGTTCGAGAGGTTCACTGACCGGGCCCGGAGAGTTGTGGTCCTGGCGCAAGAAGAAGCCAGGATGCTCAACCACAACTACATCGGCACGGAACACATCCTGCTTGGCCTGATCCACGAGGGCGAGGGCGTAGCCGCCAAGGCCCTGGAGTCGCTGGGGATCAGCCTGGAGGCGGTGCGGCAGCAGGTTGAGGAGATCATCGGGCAGGGCCAGCAGGCACCGTCCGGGCACATCCCGTTCACCCCGCGTGCCAAGAAGGTCCTCGAACTGTCGTTGCGTGAGGCGCTGCAGCTCGGCCATAACTACATCGGCACCGAGCACATCCTGCTTGGGCTGATCCGCGAGGGCGAGGGCGTCGCCGCCCAGGTGCTGGTCAAGCTTGGTGCGGACCTGAACCGGGTGCGCCAGCAGGTCATCCAGCTGCTGCACGGTTACCAGGGCAAGGAGCCCGCGGCCTCCGGTGGCCCGGCCGAGTCCGCGCCGTCCACCTCCCTGGTGCTCGATCAGTTCGGCCGTAACCTCACCCAGGGTGCCCGCGAGGGCAAGCTCGACCCTGTGATCGGCCGTGAGAAGGAGATCGAGCGGGTGATGCAGGTGCTGTCGCGGCGCACCAAGAACAACCCGGTGCTGGTCGGTGAGCCCGGTGTGGGCAAGACCGCGGTGGTGGAGGGCCTGGCGCAGAAGATCGTCAAGGGCGAGGTCCCGGAGACCCTCAAGGACAAGCAGCTGTACACGCTGGACCTGGGTGCGCTGGTGGCCGGGTCGCGCTACCGCGGTGACTTCGAAGAGCGGCTCAAGAAGGTGCTCAAGGAGATCAGGACCCGCGGCGACATCATCTTGTTCATCGATGAGCTGCACACCCTGGTGGGCGCCGGCGCCGCCGAGGGCGCCATCGATGCCGCCTCGATCCTCAAGCCGATGCTGGCCCGTGGCGAGCTGCAGACCATCGGCGCGACCACGCTGGACGAGTACCGCAAGCACCTGGAGAAGGACGCCGCGCTGGAGCGGCGCTTCCAGCCCATCCAGGTCGCAGAGCCGACGATCTCGCACACGATCGAGATCCTCAAGGGGCTGCGTGACCGGTACGAGGCCCATCACCGGGTGTCCATCACCGATAGCGCCCTGGTCGCGGCCGCCCAGCTGGCTGACCGCTACATCAGCGACCGGTTCCTGCCGGACAAGGCGATCGACCTGATCGACGAGGCCGGTTCGCGGATGCGCATCCGCCGCATGACCGCGCCACCGGACCTGCGCGAGTACGACGAGAAGATCGCACAGGTGCGGCGGGAGAAGGAGTCGGCGATCGACTCGCAGGACTTCGAGAAGGCCGCCGCCCTGCGCGACACCGAGAAGCAGCTGATCGCGAAGAAGGACGCCAGGGAGAAGGAGTGGAAGGCCGGCGACATGGACGTGGTCGCCGAGGTCAACGAGGAGCTCATCGCCGAGGTTCTCGCCACCGCCACCGGAATCCCGGTGTTCAAGCTCACCGAGGAAGAGTCGCAGCGGCTGCTCCGCATGGAGGACGAGCTTCACAGGCGCGTTATCGGCCAGAACGATGCGATCAAGGCACTCTCGCAGGCGATCAGGCGGACCCGCGCCGGGCTGAAGGACCCCAAGCGGCCGGGTGGATCGTTCATCTTTGCCGGGCCTTCCGGGGTCGGCAAGACCGAGCTCTCCAAGACCCTCGCAGAGTTCCTTTTCGGTGACGAGGACTCGCTGATCCAGCTCGACATGAGCGAGTACATGGAGAAGCACACCGTGTCACGGCTGTTCGGCTCTCCGCCCGGTTATGTCGGGTATGAGGAGGGCGGCCAGCTGACCGAGAAGGTGCGCCGCAGGCCGTTCTCGGTGGTCTTGTTCGACGAGATCGAGAAGGCCCACCCGGACATCTTCAACTCCCTCCTGCAGATCCTGGAGGACGGGCGCCTGACGGACGCCCAGGGACGGGTGGTGGACTTCAAGAACACGGTCATTATCATGACCACAAACCTGGGCACTCGGGACATCTCGAAGGGTGTCTCGGTGGGATTTGCCCGGGCGGGCGAGTCGCGCGGTTCCTATGACCGGATGAAGTCCAAGGTGCAAGACGAACTGAAGCAGCACTTCCGGCCTGAGTTCCTCAACCGGGTGGATGACACGATCGTCTTCCACCAGCTCACCGAGGATGAGATCGTCACGATCGTGGACCTGATGATCGCCAAGGTGGACGAGCGGCTCAAGGACCGCGACATGGGCCTGGAGCTTCGCCCGGCCGCCAAGGCGCTGCTGGCCGAGCGCGGCTACGACCCGGTGCTCGGCGCCCGGCCGCTGCGCCGGACGATCCAGCGCTCGATCGAGGACAGCCTGTCGGAGAAGATCCTCTTCGGCGAGCTGAAGGCTGGCCAGATCGTGATCGTCGATGTCAAGGGGACCGGCGAGGAGGCCGATTTCACCTTCAAGGGCGTGGCCAAGCCGGAGGTCCTGCCGGACGCTCCGCCCGCCGAGGTCGAAAGCGGCGCGAGCAAGCAGCAGCAGGCCTAGCAGGCCTAGCCGCCGCAGCGATCAGTGACCCGGGCCGGTCTGGCCCGGGTCACTGCGTTCCCGGGCCAGACCGGCCCGTCGGCCCGCGCCGCGGTGCCCGGCCGGCCCTGCGCTGGCCGGGATGGCGACCGTGGATGGCGTGAGGGGCAGCATGTAGCTCCCGTCCCCGCAAGGTTCTGCCAGCCCGTCCTCCACCAGGCTGGCCAGTGCCCTGGCGCGCTGGACGGGGTCCGGCCAGGCGGCGTCCAGGCGGGTAGCTGGCACTGGCGCGCCGGAGTCCCGGAGCATAGCGAGCAGCCGTCCCCGGCACTGCCGGTCGGTGCCCTCGTACGGCTGGCTGGCCCGGCGGCCGGGAGCGGCGGGGCAGCCAGCCAGCCGCCACGCGCACTCAGCGGCCACCGGGCAGCTGTCACAGCGCGGCCGGGCTGCGGTGCAGACCAGGGCGCCCAGCTCCATGACGGCGACGGACCAGCGTGCCGCCGGGCCGGGCCGGGCCGGGAGCAGCGAGCGTGCCAGCGCGACCTCGGCGGCCGTGGTGGCCGATGCTGGCCATTGCTGGCCCGCGGCCAGCCGGGCAAGCACCCGGCGCACGTTCGTGTCCAGCACGGCATGCCGCTGGCCGAAGGCGAAGCTCGCCACCGCCGCCGCGGTGTAGGCGCCGACGCCGGGCAGGGCGAGCAGCGCGTCCAGCGAGCCGGGCACCTCCCCGCCGTGCCTTTCGCTGATGATCCGGGCGGCCCCGTGCAGCCGGAGCGCGCGGCGCGGGTATCCCAGCCGGCCCCACTGCCGCACCGCGTCCGCTGGCGAGGCCGCCGCGAGCGAGGCCGCCGTCGGCCACCTGGCCAGCCAGGCCTGGTAGGCGGGCAGCACCCGGGCGACCGGTGTCTGCTGCAGCATGACCTCGCTGACAAGCACCGCCCAGGCGCCGGCGGTGGCCGCGCGCCACGGAAGGTCCCGCGCATGCGACCCGTACCAGCGCACGATCGCCGCGACCTGCTCATCAGCCCGGCCAGCCATGACCACGCGATCCTCCCATACCGGCGGCTGCCGTGACCGTCCCGGCCAGGGACGGTGCCCGGGGGTGGCTGTGGTGTGCCCGCGGCAGGGCTGCGTGTCCGGGTTACCCGCCGAGCGCGGCCGCTATCGCCTCCTTGACGTCCTCCACCTCCCGCACATCGGTCAGTGTTCCCTGGCCGGTGCCCCGCCCGTCGCCGGCCGCCGCCCCCGGCAGCCCGGCCGCACCCGCTGGCACGATGGCGCGCCGGAAGCCCATCCGCTCGGCCTCGGCCAGCCTGCGGGCCACGCCAGGCACCCGGCGTACCTCGCCAGCCAGCCCGACCTCCCCGATGGCCACCACCGAGCCGGGCACGCTCAGGTCGGCGGCGGCGCTCGCCAGAGCCAGCGCGATGGCCAGGTCGACCGACGGCTCGGTCAGCCGGACCCCGCCGACCGTTGCCGCGAACACGTCGTGCTTGCCGACCTTGACGTCAGCGCGGCGCTGGAGCACGGCCATCACCATGGCGACCCGGGCGGACTCCAGGCCGGAGGTGACCCGGCGCGGGATCTCCAGGTCGGACGCGGCGACCAGCGTCTGCACCTCAGCCAGCAGGGGCCGGCGGCCCTCCAGGGTCACCGTCACGCACGTGCCCGGCACCGGCTTGCTCCGCTGCGACACGAACAGCCCGCTCGGGTCGGGCAGGCCGATCAGGCCGTACTCGCCAAGCTCGAAGCAGCCCACCTCGTCGGTGGGGCCGAACCGGTTCTTCAGCGCGCGCACCATCCGCAGCTGCGCGTGCCGGTCACCGTCGAAGTGCAGCACCACGTCGACCAGGTGCTCAAGCGCCCGGGGGCCGGCGATCGACCCGTCCTTGGTGACATGGCCGACCAGCACCGTGGTCAGGAACTGCTGCCTGGCCACGGCCATGAGAGCGGCGGTGACCTCCCGGATCTGGGTCACCCCGCCCGGGGTTCCGTCCACCCCGGGCGCGGTGATGGTCTGCACCGAATCCACGATCAGCAGCTGCGGCCGCACCGCTTCCACGTGCTCCAGCACGGCGGACAGCTCCGTCTCGGCGGCCAGGTACAGACTGGGGCCGACCGCCCCGATCCGGTCCGCCCGGAGCCGGACCTGCGCCGCTGACTCCTCGCCGGTGACGTAGAGCACCGGCCCCGACTCCGACGCGAGCGCACCGGCCTCCAGCAGCAGGGTGGACTTGCCGACCCCCGGCTCGCCCGCCAGCAGCACCACCGCACCGGGGACGAGCCCGCCGCCCAGGACCCGGTCCAGCTCGTCCATCCCGGTCGGCCGGGCGCTGGCGGCGCGCGGGTCGATCTCGGTGATGGGCACGGCCGGGGCGGACGTCCGCATCACCCCCGGCGCCGCGGGCCCGAGCCGGGACCGGACCACCGCCGGCCTGGTGGCCTCCGCCACGGTTCCCCAGGCCTGGCATTCCCCGCAGCGTCCAGACCACTTCGTGGTCCGCCAGCCGCATTCGGCGCAGCGGAATACCGGACCCGTGGATGACTTTCCCATGACCCGCACCGTAGTGACCGGGTGCGACACTCCCAATGGCCATGGGCGTGAGCGTCCGGGCTCCGCGGGGCGCATAAGCTGGCCGGGCGGGAGCGCCCCAGGCCGCCTGGGGGGAAGGAGCTACGTTGAGCCGCGCCGTCAAGGCCCCCGGGCCCCTCGTCGCGCTGTCGACCGCCTCGGTCTTCCCGGACCGGACGCCGGACGCCTTCGAGGCTGCCGCGCGCCTGGGCTACGACGGGGTCGAGGTCATGGTCTCGGCTGACGCGGTCAGCCAGGACGTTGACGTGCTGCGGCGGCTGGTGGACTACCACGGGGTCCCGGTGCTGGCGGTGCACGCGCCCTGCCTGCTGGTCACCCAGCGGGTATGGGGCCGCGAGCCGTGGGGCAAGCTGATCCGGTCCAAGGAGGTGGCGGAGAAGCTGGGCGCCCGGGTGGTGGTCGTCCACCCGCCATTTCGGTGGCAGCGTGACTACGCCAGGGACTTCGGCGAGGGCCTCGCGCGGATGCGCGACGAGACCGACGTGGTGTTCGCGGTGGAGAACATGTACCCGCTGCGGGCGGGCGGCGCCGAGGTGGCACCCTATTCGCCGCACTGGAACCCGGTGCTGATGGACTTCCCCCACGTCACCCTGGACCTGTCGCACACGGCGGTGTCCGGCTCGGACGCGCTGGCCATGGCCGAGAGCCTGGGGGACCGGCTGGCGCACGTGCACATGGCCGACGGCACCGGGCTGACCTACCGGGATGAGCACCTGGTCCCTGGTCGCGGCACGCAGCCCTGCGCACCGCTGCTGGCGAAGCTGACCTCCGGTGGCTACTCCGGCGCGATCGTGCTCGAGGTGAACACCCGCCGCGCGTCGACGCGTGATGCGCGGCTGGCGGACCTGGCCGAGGCCCTCGACTTCACCCGCACGCATCTGGGCACCTGCGCGGCCGGTGATGCGGTCGCGCAGGCCAGTGCGGTCCGGCGGGCCCGCGCCACCCAGGCCGACGGGCGGGCGGACGGGCGGCCAGCCGTGCGGGCGGGCGATCCCGCCGATCCGGTCACCCAGCGCGGATCGGTGTTACCAGCCTGCCGGTAGCGGCTTCACCAGGCGTCCTCCCAGCCGGCTCGTGCTGGACGTCCGTGCGCCGAAGGAGGCATCCTGCGGGTCATGAGCAACCACACAGCAGCCCAGGACGGGACGCTGATCACCGTCGCGCCCACCGGCGCCGAGTCGCAGAAGTCCGCCGTGCCAGCGCTGCCGGTCACCCTGGATGAGCTGGTCACCACCGCCGTCGAGTGCGAGGCCGCCGGGGCCGCGGTCATCCACGTGCATATCCGGGACGCCCAGGCGCAGCCGACCCTGGATCTGGCCCGCCTGACCGGCACGGTCGCGGCGCTGCGGGAGAGCACCGACCTGATCGTCCAGCTGTCCACCGGCGGCGCGGTCACCGACAGTTTCGACCGGCGGCTGGCCGTCCTCGACGCCGCACCCGACGCCTGCTCGCTCACCTGCGGCACGGTCAACTTCGGGGACGAGGTGTTCAGCAACCCCTGGCCGTTCGTGCGTGACCTGTACGCCCGCACCAGGGAGCTCGGGGTGGTGCCCGAGTTCGAGCTGTTCGACCTCGGGCATGTGGCCACCCTGCACCGCCTGCTCGCCGAGCTGGGCGCCCCGCACGGCGGGCACGTCCACTGCGACCTGGTGATGGGGGTGCCGGGCGGGATGCCGGGCAACGCCGCCACGCTGGTGCAGGCGGTCTCGGCGCTGCCGGCCGGCGCCACCTGGTCGGCCACTGGCATCGGGCGGACGTCGGTGCCGGTGATGCTGGCGGCGCTGTCGGCAGGTGGCCATCTGCGGGTGGGCATGGAGGACACGGTCAGCTTCGCCCGGGGCCGCCCGGTCACCGGCAATGCCGAGCTGGTCGAGCGGGCGGCGGCGCTGGCGGGCCTGGCGCAGCGGCCGCCGCTGCGGCCCGGTCAGGCCCGGGCGCTGCTGGGGGTGAACGGCCGTCACTGACACCCCGGTCCTGGCCGAGGTGATCCGGTCGGGCTTCGCCGAGTCCCGGCACCGGGGGTCGCTGGTGGTGCTCGGGCCGGACGGGCGGCCGGTGCTCCAGGCGGGCGACGACACCGGGCCGGGCTTCCCCCGGTCGGCCAACAAGCCGCTGCAGGCCGCCGGCATGGCGCGGGCAGGGCTGGAGCTCGACGGCAAGCTGCTCGCGCTCGCCGCCGCCAGCCACTCCGGTGAGGCCTTCCACGTCGCCGGGGTGCGCGAGATCCTGGCGGGCGCCGGGATGGCCGAGGACGATCTGCGGTGCCCCGCCGCTTTCCCGCTCGATGAGCAGGCCCAGCGGCAGATCCTGCGGGCGGGCGGTGACGCGGACGCGGTCCACATGAACTGCTCCGGCAAGCACGCGGCCATGCTCGCCACCTGTGCCGCCGCTGGCTGGCCGGCCGATGGCTACCTGGACCCGGGGCATCCGCTGCAGCGCGAGCTCCGGCGGACGGTTGAGCGGCTGTCCGGGGAACGGGTGGACGAGGTCGGCGTGGACGGCTGCGGTGCCCCGCTGTTCGCGCTGTCCCTGACCGGGCTGGCGCTGGCCTACCGCGCCCTGGTGCGGGCGGAGCCGGGATCGGCGGAGCGGCGGGTCGCCGACTGCATGCGGGCATACCCGGACTGGACCTCGGGTACGAACCGGCCAGAACGCGCCCTGATGGAGGCGGTCCCGGGCCTGCTGCTGAAATCGGGAGCGGAGGGGGTGGTGGCGTTCGCCCTGGCCAACGGGGCCGCCGCCGCCGTGAAGATCGAGGATGGCGCGGCCAGGGCACTGCCGGCCCTGGTCGTGGCCCTGCTGCGGCTGCCGGGCCTGGGCACGCCGGACGGGGCCGGTGCGGCCGCCCTGGACCGGATCGCGACGGTCCCCGTCCATGGCGGCGGCCGGGCCGTCGGGCACATCCGCCCGGTCCTGCCGGGCTGAGCAACTGTGGCCGCGGGTGCTAGCTGGCTGCTAGCGCAGCAGCACCGGGTAGGCTGACAAACGCCCTGGTTCAGGGCTTACGCCATCCGAGGTGCTTGCTAGCCCGCTTGCAATTGCAAGCATTTGGTGATCTACTAGGTGTGTGAGTCCCGTAAGTGTCAGCTCCATCGGGGAGTACATCCGCGAGCAGCGGGAGCAGGCGAAGATCTCGCTTCGCCAGCTCGCGTCGGCGGCGGGTGTCTCCAATCCCTACCTCAGCCAGATCGAACGGGGACTGCGCAGGCCCAGTGCCGAGATCTTGCAGCAGATCGCCAAGGGTCTGCGGATCTCCGCTGAGGCGCTCTATGTCCAGGCGGGGATCCTGGAGGACCGGCGGCCGGACTCGGGAGTGAGGGCGGCGGTGCTCGCCGACCCAGAGCTCGCCGAACGGCAAAAGCAGGTCCTGCTGGAGATCTACGAGTCGTTCCGCCGGGAGACGGCGCTGGACGTGGAGACCGCCGCCGGCGGGACCACGCCCACCGTCCCCAGTTTCGCAAGCCCGGCCGTTGACCTTGGCCCGGACGTGCGTGCGGAGCTCAACGGGGCAGAACAGAAGAGGCCGGCCCGTAAGCGCCGGCGCACACAAGATCACGGCCTGCCAGCAGAGCAGGCCAGGGAGGGTGAGAACCGCGATGAACCGCACCATTGATGTCCGTACCGAGATGCGCAAGTTTGCTGCCAGCAAGCCCGTGCACGCGGCGGCAGGAGCCGGCGTGCTCGCGTCGGAGACGCTGCGCGAGCTGCCCGCCCGGATCGCCCGCTGGCGGCAGGAGGCCAACGTGGCCACCCTGCCCGCGCGAGCGAACGAGTACGTGGTCACCGCCCGCACCCGGGCGGTGGACGAGTACGAGAAGCTGGCCAAGCGCGGGAAGCGAGCACTCAACGGCCGCGGCACCAGCCACGGCAAGGGCGCGCTGAACGGCAAGCAGAGCCACCCCCGGTCCACCAAGGCCTCCTGACCACGGGCCCCGCGGGGGATCGCTCCGGGCAGCCGGAGGCGATCCCCCGCCTTACGTGCCCGCCCCGGCCAGGTACTGCGGCCCATCAGCGGCCTGGACCGGATAGCCTAGGCGGGTGTTCACCGCCGGAGCTTTGACCCCACTCTTCTGGTTCTTCGAGGCACTCGAGCTGGCGGCATTCGCCGTCGAGGCCTGGGCCCTCGTGGACGCGCTGCGCCGGCCAGCCGCGGCCTTCCCCGCGGTCGGCAAGCAGACCAAGCAGATCTGGCTGATCATCCTCGGCGTGGCGGCCGTCGTCGGCCTGGGCAGCCTCGTGTATGGCGTGTCGCTGGTCCAGATCCTGCCGATTGTCGCTTTCGTCGCGGCGGCCATCTACCTCACCGACGTGCGGCCCAAGGTCAAGGACTTCCGCCGCGGGACGAGTTCTGGACCGTACGGCCCCTGGTAGGCCAGCCCAGTAGGCTGCCCCCTATGGGCGAGGACTCCTGGCGCACACACCGGCTTGAGCTCGACGACCAGACGCTGCGCGACTGGGACGCGGTCGTGCTCGCGTCCGGGCCGGACGGCATCGTGCTGGACCGGTCGGCCTTCTATCCCGGCGGCGGCGGCCAGCCCCCTGACCACGGCGTCCTGCTCTGGGGCGGGGTGCAGACCCGGATCGCCGACGTGCGCAAGGGTGACGACCTCTACCTGATCCCGGCGGAGGCCGATCCGCTGCCGCCGCCGGGCACCACCGTCCGCGGCGCGGTGCAGGACGAGCGCCGGACCGCCCTGATGCGCACCCATTCGGGGCTGCACGTGCTGTGCGGCGTGGTGTTCCGGGACTACGGCGCCCTGGTCACCGGCGGGAACATGGAGCCCCTGAGCGCCCGCATGGATTTCAACCTGCCCGAGGTGCCGGCCGGCTTGCGGGAGGCGGTCGAGGCCGCCTGCAACGCCGAGGTGGCCGCGGACCGGCGCATCGACGTGCGGGTCCTGCCCCGCGATGAGGCGCTCGCCCTGCCGGACATCATCCGCACCGCCACCAACCTGATCCCGCCCGAGGTCAAGGACGTCCGGATCGTGGACATCATCGGCCTGGACCAGCAGGCGGACGGCGGCACCCACGTCGCCTCCACCCGGCAGGTGGGCAGGATCGAAGTCGTCAAGATCGAGAACAAGGGGAAGGGCTTCCGGCGGCTGCGGATCCGGGTCGCCGACTAGGCCATGTCCTGACCGGCCGGGGCCGTCACCTGGCCGTCACAGCGGCAGCAGCAGCAGCGCGACCGGGACCGCGACCAGCACGGCGGCCGCCGCGCAGACCATGGCGAGCACCGGGGGCGACAGCCGCGGCGACGGAGCGAGCAGCCGGGCGACCCGGGCCGCGGTCTCCCCGTCCGGCGCGGGTACCGCCGCCAGCGCCCCGGATGGTGTCCTGCCCGCCCCCGACGCGCCCACCCGGAGCAGGGCGGTGGCCAGTTCCCTGGCCGGGCGGTGCCGCAGCGCCTGATCGTCGGCCAGCATCTCGACCAGCAGCGCCACTGTGGCCTGGGCCCGGCGGACCAGCCGCGAGCGTGGGAAGGCACGGCCCAGGGCACTGAACGGAAGCAGCACCAGATCGTGCCGTGCACGCAGATGTGCCCGTTCGTGGGCCAGGACCGCCGCCAGCTCAGCCGCGTCGAGCAGATCGAGGGTGCCGACGCTGACCACGATCTGCGAGCGCAGGCCCGGCACGCAGTATGCCGCCGCCGCCGGGCTGTCCACGACCAGCGCGCCCGGCACCTTCGGGTCACCGTGGGCGAGCAGCCTGAGCAGCATGCGGTGGCGCCGGCGGGCCATCAGCACCGTGGCGGAGGCGGCCAGCAGCACCCAGCACAAGAGGGCGAGCAGAGCGCCCCCGGCGGCAAGGAAGGCGAGCCGCGCGATGGCAGCGACCGGGCTGGCGCCGAGCGCGGCCTCACGCAGGGCGTCGGCGGTGCCGGTCAGCGCGCCGCCAGCAACTCCCCAGCGAGCTGGCTGCGCACCGAGGCCGGCCAGTGCCCCCACCGCCGCCAGCCCCCAGCTGAGCCCGAGCGCCTGCCAGAGCAGGATCGCGGCGGCCGGCGACCGGTACGGCCAGCGCGCGGACGCCAGCGCCGCCGCCCCGGGGACCGTACCCACGGCGACTACGGCGAGGACAAGGACAGGCGAGAACACAGGCGGTCAGTCCCGGGCGATCTCTCCGAATGATTCCAGCGCCCGGCGCAGCACCTGTGCTTCGGCATCAGAGACCCGGCGGGCGAAGCTGGCCAGGGCGGCCGACCTGTCGCCGGTCTGGTCGAGAGCGTGCATCATCAGCTCAGTAACGTACGCTTCCCGGTCCGCCGCCGCACGGTAACGCCACGCGCGGCCGTCCCGCTGCCGCCGGGCGAACCCCTTCTTGGCCAGCCGGTCCAGGACCGTCATCACCGTGGTGTGAGCGAGCTCGCGATCGGTGAGGCGCATGCCGACCTCACGCACCGTGAGCGAGTCCGGGCTCTCCCAGAGCACGTCCATGATCGCCCGCTCAAGCTCACCCAGTCGCCTCACGGCGTCACTCTATCCCGGGCCAGATCCCGGCGAGAAGGGCCCCATGCCCGGCTGGGTATGGTGGCCACCGCCATGAGAATCACCCTGGAGATCGGCGACATCACCCGGCAGCAGGCGGACGCGGTCGTCAACGCCGCGAACTCGTCCCTGCTGGGCGGCGGCGGGGTGGACGGGGCGATCCACCGCCGGGGCGGCCCCGCCATCCTCGCCGAGTGCCGCCAGCTCCGGGCGTCGCGCTACCCGGACGGCCTGCCAGCCGGCCAGGCGGTCGCCACCAGCGCCGGCGACCTGCCGGCCCGCTGGGTCATCCACACGGTCGGGCCGGTGTACTCGCGGTCGCAGGACCGGTCGGCGGTGCTGGCCTCCTGCTACGCCGAGTCGCTGCGGGTCGCCGACGAGCTGGGGGCGCGGACGGTGGCCTTCCCGGCGGTCTCGGCGGGGGTGTACGGATGGCCGCTCGCCGATGCCGCCCGGATCGCGCTGACTACGGTGAGCCGCGCCCAGACCCAGGTCAGCGAGGCCAGGTTCGTGCTGTTCACCCCGGACATCCACGCGACCTTCAGCGAGGTGCTCGGATCGCTGTAGTCGCCCGTCCCGCCCGCACTCGCGCTACCGTGCCTGGGTGTCGGTGCCCCGGGTAGCGGTCAGCGTGGATCTCGTCATCCTCACGGTCCGGGAACAGGCC
>Ga0307372_10003497_pt1 | contig 25001 bp, 24 predicted proteins | sample OX1MG_FD_202533 | JGI IMG/M metagenome (GOLD analysis project Ga0307372, IMG submission 202533) | Soil microbial communities from Risofladan, Vaasa, Finland - OX-1 | ecosystem: Environmental > Terrestrial > Soil > Coastal area > Acid sulfate soil | place: Finland: Risofladan, Vaasa | collected...
CGACGTTGAAGCCCGCCTTGTCATAGAAGCCGGTCTTGAGCCCGTCGCATCCCGGAAAAGTGCGGACCAGATGATTGGTGTTGCGCAGCACGAAAGTTCCGCCGCGAAACGGCGCCGTGTCGATCGAAGACCAGCGCAGCACGTCCGGATATTTGAGCAGCGCGCGCGCCAGAAGCGCCTGGTCATAGGCGCTGGCGACGTCGGCCTGCTCGCCGCGCGCGGGAGGCAGTCCGTGCACGGAATAGTAGTGGCTGTCTTTCATGCCGAGTATCGCCGCCTGCTGGTTCATCATCTCGACGAACGCGCCGGTCGAACCCGCGACGTATTCGGCGATCGCCACCGATGCGTCGTTGGCCGAGTGAACCGCGACCGCCTTCATCATGTCGTCGAGCGAAAAAGTTTCGCCTTCCTTGAGATAGACCTGCGATCCGCCCATCTTGGCGGCCTTTACGGATGTCGTAATCTGATCGGTTGGCTTGAGGCTGCCGTCATGCAGCTTTTCCGCGACGATCAGCATCAGCATCATCTTCGCCAGCGACGCGGTCGGCCACGGCTGATGATCATTTTTCTCGAAGATGACGGTGCCCGTTGTCGGCTCCATCACGCAGGCCGTGGCGTAGGCCTCGGCGGTGGCGGCGGCCGCCGGAGCGACGGCATGTTTGGCGTGGCGAAGATGCGCGGCGCGCGCGAAGTGCGGCGCGAGAGTTATCGCGGCCGCAATCGCGGCGAAAACAATCGCAATTCTGCAATAAGGGACGCCGGCGTGAAGCGCCGACCGACGGACCAGCCCATCCTGTCTCATCCCGCCACCTCCATCGACCGCATCCTGCGCAACTACGATCCGCTTTCACGCGTCGATGAGCAAGATGACTCGGCTCCAATCATGCGCGCATGCTCGCACCTTCACTCCGCTACAGTTCATGTCATTCCCGCGCGTGGCTGCCGCGCGAGGAATCCCGGATTCCGAATAAACTCTGAGCGGAGGCTGCCGCGGCGGGAGTCGAAAGACCCCCCTAGCTTTTCCGGGATCCTTCGACTCCCGCAACGCTCGCTCAGGATGACACCAAAGGCGTACGATCAAAAATTCACAAACTCTCAGGACAGGCGGCCACCCGCGCGGGAATGGCATACGGGGGTGTGTCGGTGAATGGTGGCGGGTGGGTCGTCCGGGCGGGTACTCGCTTCGCTCGCGTGATGCTCAGAAGCGATCCGCGGTCCAGAACAGAGAGGCGTCGTCGGCGAAAATCTCGAATGCGCGCGCGGATGCCGCTGCGGGCGTTGTATTAAACCGCTCGGCGAGTTTCTCGGGCGAGATAATTCGCCACATGTAGTTGTTGTCGCTGTGATGCGTCACCGGCGCGCCGGCCGCCGCGAGGCGCTGTTCAAGCTGCCGGTCGTGCGCGGTATGGGTGACGATCGCGCCGGTCGGCGCGGTCGCTCCCGAGCCCGCGCGCAGGCGCGCGGCGCGGCGATGATCTCCGACCAGCCGCGATGACGACGGCTTCCCTTGCGCCGACTCCGCCAGATGCCGCAGCAGCGCGAACAGCGCGTCTTCGCGAGCGGTACGGTAGCCGTATTCCATCACCATCGTGAGGCCATAGAGCCGGATCGCGCGGGCGTACGCCTGGATCGACTCCGCGCCGCGCGCCAGGATGAAATATTCCTCGGAGCCTTCCCCCGGATGCATCGGCTGATTGCCGGCGAATGAATAGTTCGCGCGCCAATCGCTCTCGTCGCGAATCACCGCGACGTTGAATCTGCCGGTGTACGCGCGATGAATCTCCGCGACCTCCGCCAGATCGCGCGCGATATCGAAAACGTCGATCTCGATATCGCGCGCGGCTTTTAGCGCGGCCGCGTCGCCGAGCACGCCGAACTTGCGCCCGACTTCGCGCCATCCGAACTGATTGTAGAACGTCAGCCGTTCCGCGAAGAGCAGCGATACCACGAAGCCTTCGCGCTCGAGCGTCTGTACCGCCAGCCGCATCAGCGCCGAGGCGACGCGTTTATGGCGATAATCCTCGCGCGTGAAGACGCTGCCGATTCCGCCCATCGCGACCGCGCCGCCCGCGAGATTTATAGTGCGGTCGAAAATCTGCACGGTCGAGACAAGCGCGCCGCCGTCGCGTGCGACTATGCATAGCGCATCGCGGAACTTCGGATCGTTGTGGTTATAGCGCTCGAAGAACGCCCGATCCCCGTACCATCGCGACAAGAGGTCGAGCACCTCGTCGCGTTCGCTTGCCAATGCCGCGCGGACTTCCATCACTCAGTGGATGTCGTAGTGCAGATCGATCGGATGGCCGTCGCGGATAACCGTGACGTCGATCGAGGGGCGCATCTGCAGGGTCGAGATCATCCCGGCCGCAATCGCGGGGTTGTTGACCGGGCGGCCGTTGATCTGGGTCAGCACGTCGCCGTCCTCGAGTCCCAGGTCGTCGAATACCGAGTCCGATTCGATATCGGAAAGCTGGTAGCCGTTCTGCGTGCTGCCATCCATGTTCGGAGTCGCCTTGATCTGGGTCGCCAGCTCCATCGAATGAGAGAGCGCGACGCGAACGTCGGTGCGCTTGACGCCGAACTTGTTCGGTCCCTCGTCTTCGACATCGATATCCGGCATCGGGCCTTTTGCCTGCTTGCCCGGAATGGGGCGAATTGTGCCGATGCCGCGAAAGCCCTGGCGCGCCGCCGGAGCCGCGGGCCCCTTCACGCCGCCGGGCAAATCGTCCTGCGGGATTTCGATCGCCACGCGCTGCCCGCCGTGCTCGATAATCGCGCGATTCTTTTCGACCGAGACCAGGCGCCCCGCGTCGGGAATATCTTCACCGAGACGATAGACCGATTGCTCGCCCGCCTGGTCTTCGACGATCGCCCACGGTCCGTGCTTTACCCCGGTCGAGGTGCCGAGCAGTTTCAGGTGCAGGTCGATGGCGGTCAGCGCGGGTTCGGGTTGACTGATCTGCGGAACCAGGTTGAAAACGTCGCGCTTGACGATAGTGTCGTAAAAGTCGCGGCCGTGAACGGCGCCGTCATGGCGCCCGATTCCGGCTCCCGCGGGCGCGGGGATGGTCGCCATGCTCTGCGCGATAAACTGGTTGACCGCGCGCGCGGCGAAAAACGCGATCGCCGCGACCAGCAGAAAATTGATCGCCACGATATGCCGCTGGGTGAGCCTGAATTCCATTATCCGAGCCGCTCAGCTTCATACGACGTCTCCCGCACCATTCGCGGTACGTCGTAATTCCACTGGCCCTTCCACCGCGCGATCGTCAGGCTTGCCGGGGTCACGCCCTCGCGAACCATCTCCATCGTGCGGCGCAGGTAAATGCTCTCATCCTCGCCGCGATTGTTCAATGCGTGGGCGCGCCCCAATCCGGCCGCCGCGATTTCGAGCAACTCGTGCGCGATTTCGCCGAGTCGGATCCGCCCGGCCCGTCCCTCCAGGCCGACGCGCTGCGCCTGATCGACGAGCTCGAGGCGCTCGCGATAGGTCCATCGCTTGACGAGGTCCCACGCCGCGCCGAGGCAATCGTCGTTATACAGAATTCCCTTGAGCAGCGCCGGCAGCGCCAGCATCATGGCGGGCGGCTGGCTGTCGGCGGTGCGAACTTCAATATAATTCTTGAGCCGCACTTCGGTGAAGATCGTCGTCAGATGATTGGCCCAGTCTTCGAGCCGCGCGCGCTGCCCGTTCCATCCGTCTTTCATAAAGCGGCCGAAGGTGAGGCCGGGAGATTTGGTCAGGTCGATATACTCGTGCCCGCGAATCAGAAAATACATCGGCACGTCGAGCGCGTAATCGGCGTAGTCCGCGAAGCTCGAATCCTCGCGGAACATGAACTCGGGCATCCCGCAGCGCTCGCGGTCAGTGTCGCTCCAGATATGCCCGCGATAGCTCTGGTAGCCGTTGAGATCGCCGTCGCACAGCGCTGAGTTGGCGAATATCGCGTACATCAGCGGCACGATTCCCATGCTGACGCGCAGCTTGCGCATCGCATCGGCTTCGTCCTTGTAATCGAGGTTCGCCTGCACTCCCGCAGTCTGCTTCATCATCCGCTGCCCGAGCGATCCTTTGCGAGCCATGTAGGGATACATGATGTGGTAGCGGGCTTTGGGCAGGAGCTCGATTTCGCCAATCCGGCTGATCGGCTGCATCCCGAGGCCCAGGATTACCGCGCCAACTTCGCGTCCGGCGTCGATCAACTGCTCGCTATGCTCGGAGAATTCGCGGTACGCGCAGTGGATCGTCTCGCACTGCTCGCCCGAGAGCTCGATCTGCCCGCCCGGCTCGATCGTTATCGAAGCGCGCGGGGTCTTGAGCGCCAGAATCCTGCCGTGCTCGTCCTCGGGTTCGTAGCCGTGGCGCTCGGCGAGGAGTTTCAGAATCTTCTCGACGCCGGCCGGACCCGAGAAGGGCAGGGCGCGGCCGTCGCGCGCCGAGACCGCGACTTTTTCGTATTCCGAACCGACCCGCCATTGGCCGGGCGGCTTCGATCCCGACTCGAAATAACGAATCAGGTCCTCTTTTTTTTCGATCAACTCAGTCATCCCGATTGGCTCCTGAAAGAGGCCCGTCCGCCAAGCGCGCCTATCATGTCGCCCCAATAGCCGCGACGCAAGCCGGTTGCATTATGCCACCGACGCGAGCGAATCCGCGCACCCGCTGATTCGCCGACTGCACTGCGCCACCGCTTATGTCACTCCCGCGCGTGGCTTGATGGCACCGGCTTCAGCCGGTGTGGGGTCACAGGCTAAAGCCTGTGCCACGAAGAATCCCTAACCGCGCGAAACTGGCATCCTCCTGAGGCGTGTCCGGTCCCGCGCCGTCCCTAACGAGCGTTAGAAATTTTGCCAGATTTGTTCATGGCTGAACTGTTCAGCCTTATGCTCGAATTCACTCCGTGCAAAAATGTTTGCATGGCAGCAAAACCATCATCGTCCTGCTTGTTTATTCGCCGCGCGCCTCTTTGTCAGCGGCGGCGGATGGCTCGTCCGCTCGGCGACGTCCTCGCTTTCAGCCGCATCGTGACGGCAAAAAATCCGCAGCCGGAAAATCGCATCGGAGCCACCATTGTCGGCGAAATCTCCAGCAGATACGCGGTGTTTCTCGAAGCGAGAATCTAAAAAGTACCAAAACGAACCCACCGCGATCTGGTCGTCCGACAAACGCACAGGCGTTCGTATGCCGCGCTCTTGTCCCAGCGTCCGATTGCCGCCCGCTCGCCGCTCGCGATACAACCGCCCTGACCTTCGCGAAGGTGTGCGATGGCTGATCTCATTGTCGCAATCGACCAGGGAACCACGGGCACGACCGTCTTCGTGATCGACGCGAGCGGCAAAATCCGCGCTCGCGCCTACCGCGAGATTCGCCAGTTCTATCCGCGCCCCGGATGGGTCGAGCACGACCCCGAGGAGATCTACCGCACCACGCTCGCGCTGACGAAATCCGCGATCGCAAAGGCGCGCGCCAAATCCGGCGACATCAGCGGAATCGGGATAACCAACCAGCGCGAGACCTTCGTCGTATGGGAGCGCAAGAGCGCCCGCCCCGTGCATCGCGCGATCGTCTGGCAATGCCGCCGCAGCGCGGAGATTTGCGCCGCGCTCCGCGAGCGCGAAAGCGAAGTAGTCCGCCGCACCGGCCTGCTGGTCGATCCTTATTTCTCCGGCACCAAGCTCAAGTGGCTGCTCGACGAACGGCCAGAGCTGCGTGAACGCGCGGCGCGCGGCGAGTTATGCTTCGGCACAATCGACACGTGGCTGATTTTCCGGCTCTCGCGCGGCGCCGGCTTCGTGACCGATTACACCAACGCGTCGCGCACGATGCTGCTCAATCTGGCGCGTCTGGATTGGGACGACGAGATGCTCGCGATGCTCGAGGTTCCGCGCGCGATGCTGCCCGCGGCGGTAAGCTCGCGCGGACCGCTGGCGGAAGCGGCGGCGGGAACGATCGGCGCGCGCGCGATTCCGATCGCGGCGGTAATCGGCGATCAGCAATCCGCACTTTTCGGCCAGGGCGCCGTCAATCCCGGCGACTCCAAGGCGACCTACGGAACCGGCGCTTTCCTGCTGATGAACACCGGACGGGAGCAGGTCGCGTCGCACAACCGCCTGCTCACGACCGCCGCGCTCGGGCCCGAAGGCGCGCCGGCCTATGCGCTCGAGGGGTCGGTGTTTATCGCGGGCGCGGCAATCCAATGGCTGCGCGACGGACTGGGGCTGATCCGCAGGGCGCCCGACAGCCTCGCGCTCGCGCGCAAGAGCCGCGACCGTTCGCAGCCCTATATGGTGCCGGCCTTCGTCGGATTGGGCGCGCCGCATTGGGACCCCGCTGCGCGCGGCGCGATTGTCGGCATCACGCGCGGCACGACGCGCGCCGATATCGTGCGCGCCGCGCTCGACAGTATCGCCTACCAGGTGCGCGACGTGATCCTCGCGATGGAGAGCGACACGGGCCGTCCGATGCCCGAGCTGCGCGCCGACGGCGGCGCCGCCGCCAATCCCTACCTGATGCAGTTCCAGGCCGACATCCTAGGCAAGCCGGTAAGGCGTCCCGCGATGACAGAGACCACGGCGCTTGGCGCCGCGATGCTGGCGGGGTTGGCGACGGGAGTGTGGGCGTCGCAAAGCGATCTGGCGATGTTCCATCGCCGCGCGAAAGTCTTCACGCCGCGGATGCGCCCCGACGAGCGCGAGCGGCTGATCGCGGGATGGCGGGATGCGGTCGGCCGCGTGTTGAGCAGTGTTTGATCGGCCCTGAAATAAACAATAAGTAGTGTAATTACTACATTGTGTTTTGATGCTGCTGCGGACCTTCCGCGCGCTATCGTCATCGCCGCGAGCGTCGTTCATCGCGCGCCGCGAGGCCGCGCGGACGGCGCCGATCGTGTATTGTGGTCGGCTATGACTGTGGAATCGAAACCGCGCGTGTCGTTCATTTTTCCCGAGCAGTACGAACAAACCGCCGTGGCGCTGGGCCGCGCGTTCATCAACGATCCGCCGCTCGTCGCGATCCTGCCCGACGTTACCGATCCCGCCGCCCGCGCCGCGCGGCTGGCCGATCTGTTTCGCACCGTGCTCTCGATTCAGCGCCGGATGGGCGAGCCGGTGTTCGGAATTCTCGACGGCGGCAAAGTCGTCGCCGCCGCGATTGCCGAGGGCGCCAGTTACACCTCGATGGCGACGTTTCTCGCCCTCGGAGTGCCGAAGATGCCGCGAATGATCGCGGCGGTCGGATGGGGCGGACTCAGGCGCTCGATTCAGCTCATGGACGTGCTCGCGCGCAACCATCCGCGCGAGCCGCACCTGTACCTGAATTACCTGGGGGTCGATCCGGAGTATCAGCGGATGCATTGCGGGCAGGCCTTGCTCGAACATCTGCGCGCGCTCGCCGCCGAGCGCACGGATGTCGCCGGGGTTTACCTCGAGACCGCGACCGAGGCCAACGTCGCCTATTACACGAACAAGGGTTACGAAACCCTCGGCGAGATTTATCCGCTCGGAGTTCGGATGTGGCGGATGTTCCAGCGCGTGCGCTCCGCCGCGTGAGGGTATTTCGAGCGGCGGACTATCGTTCCCGCGGCTGCTCGGCTCCGCCGCGCGGGCGGATCGTCGTGACGCGCAGTCCCTTCGAGGTCCATCCCACGTCGAAGCCGATCACGTCGCCTTCGTTCAGAAGCTCGATTCCCGGCATCCTGCCGCCCAGCCCGGCGCCGATCACCAGCACGAAGGGAAACTCGAATTCAACTTCGCGTCCGCTGTGCGAGCGCACGATACCGCGGCCGCGCGCGCGGTCCAGGCGCAGGATCATGCCCTGGTAGAAATTGCCGGGAAAGCGTGCGCTGTCGAATTCATCGGCCATTGCAATCGAGTAGCATCCGCGCTCGCGCGGGAAAAGCGCCGCTACAGCGGCACCGCGGTGCGGAACAGGATGAAGCGGCCGAGCATCTCGCCGACGATCGCCGCCATCAGGGCGATATAGAGCAGTCCCGTCGCCGCCATCGTCTGCGGCACCTTGAGCGTCTGCCACGTCATCCACGTAAGCACCAGCGTCGCAACCGGGCCGAGAATCAGCCGCGCTACCAGCAGCATCGCGTGCGTGTCGATAAGCGTCGCGACGGCGGACTGCGCTGCTCCTCCCGCCAGCGCAAGGACGCCGAGCGCAAGCATCAGCGCCGCCAGGTCGGCTATCAGCGCGGCCGCCAGCATCCGCACCAGCGAGCGCAGGTACTCGACCGGCAGATTCGGATCGATCAGGTACCAATGCCCGAACATCATCGCCGCGCTCACCAGGCCCAGCATCAGCGCGGAAGTGATCGCGGTGACGGCGTATGCGGCCGCGGCCAGCGCGCCAAAATCGGCCGGCTTCAGCAGCATCACGGTCGCGATCACCGCCGCCAGTCCCACGAGCAGCGTCGCCGTGTAGGCGCGCGCGCGCAGCTTGCCCGAGTCGGTCCACAACGTCACGACGTAGAGCCCGCCCGCGATCGAGAACCCGAGCCACAGCGCCGCGGCGCTCCACAGGGCGAACGCGCCGGGCTCGTCCGGATGGGGCCCGCGCGCCGCCAGCATCGCGAGCCCAACCATCGTGACGATTCCCGAGCCCAGGTAAACGCCGCCGCTGGATTTGTAAAAGCCGCGCTCGATTTTGAAGAATGGCGGTATCGCAAGCGCGAACATCCCGCCAAAAGCGAGCTCGCCGAACACGAGGATGAAGCAGGCGGCGAATTTGGTCACGCGCGCATCATAGCCGCGTCCGCGCGATTCCCAAAGGCGGGCCGGCGTTTGCAGAGCGACCCTGCTAAGTGGAATAAAGTCATCCGTGGCCGGTGCCTGTATCGGCGATGGTTAGACATTCGCGCTGGCGGCATTATAATGAGATCAACCTTTCTTATGGGGACATAGCGGGGACTACACGATGCGTTCATCCACAATTCTGAAATTCATGGCGATTGGACTTGCCTTCACCCTGGCGGCCTGCGGCATGGTCGAAGCGCAGCGCCAGGCCGAAGAGACGAAGAAGCAGGAATTCGTTCATCGCGTCGATATCGCGCATATCTGGGTAACCACCGGTACTCCGCCACCGGGCAAGCCGTTCACGGTGCTCGGCGAAATCAACTACACAGTGCCGTTTACGCCTGATGCGATCGACGCGGCCGAGATGAAGGAGAAGCTCAAGAAGATCGCGTACGAGAAGTGGCCCGACACGATCGACGCGATCATCAAAGAGGACAGCAGCGTCTCCAGCGACGGCTCGCAGGTAACCGTCACCGCGCAGGCGATCGCCTACGACTCGACGGTTGATCGCGCCGCGCTGCATCACATGAACGAAGGCCTGGTCGCGTCACCGAGCGGCGACTGAGAAACGACCCTCACCTGACGGTGTGCCAGCGCCGCTTCGCGGAGAGGCCGCCGAGACGGCGGCCCTACTGGGGTTAAATCTTTTTCAGTAGGACCGGCGTCTCGCCGGTCATTCAATCAATGCGCGATTCGCCATTTATCGACAGCCTCTTTAGGACAAGGAGAGCGAACCAAGCATCTCAGGCAGTTACGCAAAGGTCCTCTGAAAGGGCGAGGGGCCAGGCAGGGCGCCGGGCAGCGGGAAAGGATCAGGCTGACTCGGCGAGTAGCTTGTCCAGCTCGCCGCGATCGTTGAGTGCGCGCAGCTCGTCGTATCCGCCGACGATCCTTCCGTTGACGAAAATCTCGGGCACGGTGCGCCGTCCGCCCGACAACTCGACCATCCGCTCACGCTGCGCGTCGTCGTCGGTCACGTCGATTTCGGTGAAGGCAACGCCTTTGCTCCTGAGCAGGCTCTTGGCGCGCACGCAAAACGGGCAATAGCTGGTGATATAGACTTCAACTTTGGCCACGGCCGAATTACCTTCCTCGCGTCATTGTTAATGGGAATTGCGGCGCTGTCCAGACCGGATGCGCGCGATGCTTACTTGATTGGCGGCACAATCAAGATCGATTCAGTGGCATGGTCGAGGCTCTGCGGCGCAGCTCCGTGAATGATTACCTTGCGCCCCGAGACTTCGAGCCGGCCTTGCTGATAGAGCCGAATCGCGTGAGGAAGGATGCGATGCTCCGCCGACTTGATTCGCTGTGCCAGGCGCTGCTCGTCGTCGTCGGGCATCACCGGCACCGCCGCCTGGATTATGATCGGCCCGGTGTCCACGCCTTCGGTGACGAAGAAGACGGTGCATCCCGCGATTTTCACGCCGTGTTCCAGCGCGTCGCGCGGTCCGTGAATTCCCGGGAACGAGGGCAGCAGCGCGTTGTGCGTATTGAGGATTCGATTCGGAAACGCCGCGAGCATCACCGGGGAGAGCAGGCGCATAAAACCGGCGCACACAACCAGCTCGACCGAGCGCGTCCGCAGGACGGCGAGAATCGCGCGATCGAAATCCTCGCGAGTTGGAAATTCGCGATGGTCAATGACATCGGTCGCGATTCCGGCCTTGCGCGCGCGCTCGAGGCCGCCGGCGTCCGCGCGATTCGCGATCACTGCGCGGATCTCCGCGCGCAACTCGCCGCGCGCGATCGCGTCGATGATCGCCTGCAGGTTGGTGCCCGACCCGGAAATCAGAATTCCCAGCTTGACCGGGGCCCGGGCGTCCGCGACTTGCGCCTCGTCAGGCAAAAATCACCTCGCGCGGGCCGCGGCGAATCTCGCCGGCGATATATGCGCCGTAATCGCGGCGGCGCAGATGCGCGACGGCCGCGTCGGCGTCGGCCGCGGCGACAATCGCCGCCATCCCGATGCCGTTGTTGAAAGTCCGATCCATCTCGCGGCGCGTGATTTTTCCCAGGCGCTGGATCAGATCGAATATCGGCGGCACCGGCCACGCGCCGCGTTTCAGGATCGCCGAGACGCCGTCGGGCATCACCCGCGGAAGATTTTCAATCACGCCGCCGCCAGTGATATTGGCAAGCCCCTTCATCCGGAAGCGATCGAACAGTTCGGCGCTCACGCGCGCGTAGATCAGCGTCGGGCGGAGCAGTTCGTCGGCGAGCGTGCATCCGAGTTCGGCAATTCGCGCGCCGAGCTTAAGCCGCGCGTGCTCGAGCAGGACCATCCGCGCCAGCGAAAATCCATTCGAGTGCAGCCCATTGGAGGCGATCGCGATCACCGCGTCGCCGGGGCGGACTTTGCGCGGGTCGGGGATTTTTGCGCGTTCGACAATCCCGACCGCGAAGCCGGCCAGGTCATACTCGCCGGGCTTGTACAAATCTCCCGCCTGACAGGTCTCGCCGCCGACCAGGCTTGCGCCGGCCATCGCGCATCCGCGGGCGACACCTTTCACGATCTCGACGGCGATCTGTTTCTTGAGCTTTCCGATCCCGATGTAATCGAGGAAGAACATCGGACGCGCCGCGTGGCAGATGATGTCGTTCACGCACATCGCCACGCAATCGATTCCCACCGTGCCGTGGCGTCCGGTCGCGAACGCGATCTTGAGCTTGGTGCCCACGCTGTCGGTGCCGGAGACGAGGATCGGGTCGCGCATCTTGCGCGCGCCCGCAATCGAGACCATCGCGCCGAACCCGCCGATAGCGCCGAGCACGCGCGCGCCCGAGCGTGCGCCGGATGTCGGCTGCGCGATTGCGCGAAACATCGGCACGAGCGCCTCTTTGAGCCCGATATCGACGCCCGCCGACTTATAGGTCATCCGCTTCGCCATCTAGCGCCCATCACCTCCGCATCCGAGATACTGGAAACCTATCCAAGACCGCGGCCGCAGGCCATATCGCGCGCGCGGCGCCGTCCACAGCGCGCGCCAGATACTCACAGCACGCGCGCCAGCGTGAATACATCGACGCTGCGCGCGCCCGCGGCGAGCAGCACGCGAGCGCATTCGTCGGCGGTGGCGCCGGTGGTCATCACGTCGTCCACCAGCAGAATCGAGCGCGCGGCGATTCGCGCGGGCCTGGCGACGGCGAAGGCGCGCCGCACGTTGCGCCGGCGCGCGTCATGATCGCGAGTGGTCTGCGCCGCCGTCGCCCGGGTCCGCACAATCGCGGTCACGTCGAGCGGCACCGCGAGCCGCCGCGAGATTTCCTCGGCCAGAATCGCCGCCTGATTGAAACCGCGCCACCATAGCCGGCGCCGATGAAGCGGCACGGGCACGATCAAGTCGATCGCGGCCGCGTCGATCGGCGGCGCCGCGCCGATGTACTCGGCGAGCGCGCGCCCCGCGGCCTGGTCGAGTCCGTACTTGTGCCTCCGCAGCATCGCGGGCAGCGAGCGCGGATCGTCTTCGGCGCTCGCCCGATAGCGCGCGACGGCGTGGGCATGGCGGAAGTGCGGCGGATGCGCGATACACCGGGCGCATCGCTGCGCGCCACTGGCGGCGGACTCGATCGGTCCGCCGCACACGGCGCATAGCGGCGCGGGCAGAATCTCGATCCGCGCAAGGCACTCGGCGCATACGCGGCGGCGCGCCCCGGCAGCAAACCGCACGCCGCACGCGGCGCATCGCGGAGGGTAAAGAAAGTCGATCAATTCCGTCATCACGGCAATTCGCCAATCAGAAAGTGTATCCGCGGATTACCCAGATTACGCTGATTGAGATTCTGGACAATCGGTGCAATCCGGGCAGTCCGCGGCTACTGCTGCTCGGTGATTTGGTGGTATAGAGATCGCATGAAGGGACCGCTTACCGGGATTCGTATCATCGATTGGACCATATGGCAGCAGGGGCCGGTCGCCACGCAGATGCTGGCCGACCTGGGCGCCGAGGTGATCAAGATCGAGGAACGCGACAAGGGAGACCCGGGCCGCGGGATCGTGGCGGTTGCAGGCGTCTCGACCGGAAAATCCGGGCGCAATTACTATTTCGAGGCGAACAACAAGCACAAGCAGAGTATCGCGCTCGATCTGAAGCGCGCCGAGGCGCGCGAGATCGTATACCGCCTCGCCGCCAAGAGCGACGTCTTCGTGCAGAACTTCCGCAAGGGCGTGGCCGCGCGGCTGGGACTCGGCTATCCGGACTTGCGCGCGCATAACGATCGTCTCATCTACGCCAGCGCCTCGGGCTACGGACCGCTCGGGCCTGACAGCGGCGAGCCGTCGTTCGATTACCTCGGGCAGGCGCGCTCGGGAATCATGAACGCGGCCGGAATCGAAGGCGACACCCCAACTTACATTCACGGCGGTATCGCCGACCAGATGGGCGCCGTGATGCTGGCGTACGGAATCCTGGCCGCTCTCATCGCGCGCGAGCGCTACGGAATTGGGCAGGAGGTTGACGCGTCGCATCTGGGCTCGATGATGGCGCTGCAAGGGCTGAACGTGGCCTCGCGCACGATTCACGGCAAAGAGTTTAACCGCACCACGCGCGCCCAGGCGTTCAATCCGCTGTGGAATCATTACCGATGCGCCGACGGCAAATGGCTGAGCCTCGCGATGCTCCAGCCGGATCGCTACTGGAAGGATTTCTGCATCACACTGGGCCGCGCGGATTTGATCACGGACGAGCGCTTCGCCGAGATGCGCGTGCGCGGGCGCAACGCCGCCGAACTGATAAAAATCTTCGATGAAGCTTTCGCCGCCCGGACGCGCGACGAATGGATGCGCGCGCTAAAGGCCGGCGGCGATTTTATCTACACGATCGTTAATTCGGTCTCCGACCTGCCCGACGATCCGCAGGTCAAGGCCAACGAATATGTCGTCGATTACGAGCATCCCGAACTCGGACCGACGCGGCTGCTCGGGATGCCGGTGAAGCTGTCGCAGACGCCGGGCGATCCGCGCGGGCACGCGCCCGAACTCGGGCAGCATACCGAAGCGATCATGACCGAAATGCTCGGCTATACGTGGGACGATATTGCGCGGCTGCGCGACGCGAACGTAATTTGAGCTGAACGCGGAGCGCTGGCGGGAGGACAGAGCCGATGGCGAATTTTACCGGAACGCTCGAGGACCGCGAAGAAATTCGCGAACTCTATGCGCGCTATGCCGACGCGCTGGATAATCGGCGCTACCAGGAATGGATCGATTTGTTTACCGACGAAGGCTCGTTCGAAAGCACGCGCTTCGGAAAACATTCGGGCCGCGCCGGCCTTGAGAAATTCACTCAGGTGTACCGCGACAGCCTGGGCGGAGCGCAGGCGCGCCATGTGATCACGAACCTGCTGTTCACGATCGAAGGCGACCGCGCCGAGGGCAGTTGCTATCTGCTCTACTCGCACTGCAAGGAAGGGCGGGTGCAACAGAGCACGGTTGCGAATTATCGCGACACGCTGCGCCGCGTGACGGGACGCTGGCGCTTCGAGAGCCGCAAGGTCAACGTGGACGGGCGAGCCTGACCCGCGCGCCGGATTCGCGGCGCTTTCGCGAACAAAAGACAGCGCCGGATCGCGTTTGCGATCCGGCGCTGATTTTTTTGGGTTGCGCGGGCGCTGGCTCAGAACGTCGCGAACCAGGGCGTCTGGTGCGGATTCTGCAACTCGAAGTTGATATCGAATTCCTGGAGGATGGTTCCTTCGGCGTGGCGCAGCGAAAGCTTTGCGTTTTCGAGATCGACCTCGGCCTGCACTTCATTGCCTTCGGCGCTGACTTCCTCTTCCTGGAACTGGAGCAGATCGTGCGTCGTCGCCATCCCGACCCGGAAGCGCACTTCCTCGTCGTGCAGCGCCTGGCGCGCGTAATAGGTGGCCGAGGCGGTTGCCTGCGCGCGCTGCTGATCGGCGAACAGATTGGCGATTGCCGATTGCACGTCCACCACCGCCTGCGACAGCGACGCGCGGTACAGCAGCCGCGATTGCTCGTACTGGATGCGCGCCTGGGACAGCGCGGCGCGCGCGGTGGCGTTGTTCAGCGGCATCTGGAAGGAGAGCACCGCCGCGTAATTATAGAAGCTGAAGTTCCACATCCGGTTGAGCGCGTCGCCGTAGATACCGCCGAACGGCAGCCGGTTGCCGCCGATGAACGCGGGCGGAGGCAGAGGGTTCGCGATACCGGTGTTGCAATTGGGAGTCACGGTGCTCGAGCCGAAGCTCTCCTGGCATTTGCTGGTGCCGGCGGTGGCGGTGATGCCAAACTGCGCGCCAAGGTTCAATTGCGGCAGCGTCTGATTCTCCGCGAACTTGACCTGCAACAGCGAGCTGCGAATCGTCTCGCGCATCGAGGCCAGCGACGGCCGGTACTCGACGGCGACTTCGAGCGCGCGCTCCTCGTTCTCGGAAATCTGCTCCTGCGGGTTGGGCCGGGTGGCAGGCTCGAGGTCCTCGGGGATGAACATCTCGGCCGGGTTCAGCATCACGTCCTGGCGCAGCTGCACGCGCGAGGTTTTCAGGTTGGCCTCTGCGGTGTAAACGTTGGCCTCCGCGGTCGCGGAAGCGGATTGCGCCTCCTGCAAATCGAGCGGCGCCAGCGTTCCGACTTTGACCGAAATCGAATTCTGCCGGACCAGGTCCTGGTTGAATTTCAGCGCGGCGCGCGCGACTTGCAGATTCTCCTCGGCCAGCACGACGTTCCAGTATTCCTGCCCGATGCGCTGGACGAAGTCCTCGAGGGTCTGCGCGTAATTCCACTGCGACTGCTTCTGTCCCGACTCGGCGATCCGCACGTTGATCGTGGCGAAACGCCATCCGAAGCTCTGCAACAGCGGCTGCGAGACCGACAGATTCAAGGTCGGCGTGTACGACGGGTTGATCGACGAGAAAAACGAATTCGACAGCGCGCGCTCGTTGTTGAAGGTCACGCCGAAGGTGCCGTTGGTCAGCGCCGACACCTTGTTGATTCCGAAATCCCAGTCGTAGAGTTTTTGCGTGAACGCGTCGGCGCCGCCGGTCTGCAGGATCGAGGTCGTCGGCGAAACGTTCTTGATAACGTCGGTCTGCGCGGTCAGATTCGGATCGAACGTGCCGTTGGCCTGCTTGATGGTTTCGACCGAGGCGAGCGGGTCGAGCGCGGCGGCCTCGATACCGGGGTTGTTGCGCAGGGCCACGTAGATCGCTTCCTTGAGCGTGATCATGCGCGCCTGATTATCGCGGCTGCGCAGATAGCGCTCGCTGATCAGGCTCTCGGGAGGAACTTCGCGGGTCAGCGACCATTGATGCGCAAGAATGCTGGGCAGCGAGCCCACCGATCCGTTCTGATGCTCGAATTTGGCGGTCGCGCTTTCGGGCAGGTTGACCGCGGGAGGCGACTGCTGGGTCAGCGGCGCCGCGTTGAGCTCGATCTTGCCCGCAGTCTCGGGCGGCGGGACGGGCGCCGTGGGTAACGAACCGGTTACCTTGAGCGACTCCTGAGCCAGGCCAAGCGAGGTTCCCATAACCATCAGGGGCATCATCACCAGCGCCAGCAGGGCGTACTTCTTCCACATCATCTCGCCGGAACCTCCTTCTTGTCGCACACTATCGATGCTTACCCGTCGACGCCGGATTGCCGGCGCGCGATGACGGTGACGCAAATCAAAGGCCGGAAAATTCCTGGCCGTGGATGCGCGGCGCTTGCACCGCGCCAGTTGGGCCGCGATTATAGCCAAGGCCGTCGCACTTGTCTTGCGCCTTGAGGCGCGATCGCGGGCGGCCCCGATGAAGAGGCGATATGCGCGTTTTCAGGTTTTCTATCGCGGTGCTCATGGTCACTGAGATTCTTGTTCTCGCGATGCCCGAGTCAAGATACTCTGGCCCGGCTTTTGGTCAGGTTGTGGTCGGCGGTCCCGCGACTCCGGTTCCACTGACTCCGCCGCCGCGGCCCGGACAGCCGCAAGCGCTTTCGACGATCGGCGCAATTCCGCAGCTCGCGCCCGCGCCCGGCTCGACCAACGTCCTTGCCGCGTCGGCCGCGGCGACCCCGCGCCAGTTCGAGTGCACCTGCGCGGGACCGGGATATCCGACCGAGTGGGCGGGGCGCGTCGCCGCGAGCAGTTACATCCTGGCGCGCAGAACCGCGACCGGGCAGTGCGTGTCGTACAAGCTCAACGGTCATGCGCTGTCGCCTTATATCTCTCCGCCCAATCCCAATCCCTTTCAGGCGCCGCTAGCCCAGCCGCCCGGCGGACTGTATTCGTTTCCGCCGGGACAAGTCACGACACCGCTCACCGTGTTTCCGAATCAGCCCCTGGCCAACAACGCGCGGATGCAAGTCAGCGCGCAGTGCCAGAATTGCGCGTGCAACTGAACCGGCGCTGAGCGCGGCGGCGCTCAGGCGGCGTTTATCAGGCTGGTCAGGTCGGCCGGCAACGGAGCCGTCACCTTGATATGGCCTGAGGCCGGGGAATCGAGCGCGAGCGACCCGAGATGCAGCCAGAAGCGCCCCGGCGCGAGCGCCGCCGTCTCGGGACCGCCATAGAGATGGTCGCCGACGATCGGAAATCCCGCGTCGGCCAGATGCACGCGAATCTGATGGCGGCTGCCGGTGCGCGGGGTTACCGCCACCAGCGTCATCGTGGCGCCGACGCGCCGCAGCGGCTCGGCGCGGGTGCTCGCGGCGCGGCCGATTCGCCTGCGGTCGAGGCTCTCCGGATCGCCGATCGTCATCTTGCGCGGATTCTTCGGATGGTGCGCGATGCGGCGTTCGAGTTCGAGCGCGCGCTCGAGCCGGCCCGCCACCAGCGCCTGATAGCGGCGGACTATAGCTCCCGATCTGATCGCCGCGCGCAGCGCCGTAAATGCCGCGGCCGTGCGCGCGACGATCAGCGCGCCCGAGGTTCCGTTGTCGAGGCGATGCACCAGTCCGCCTTCGAAGGGCTTGTCGCCCAGCGCGGCGGTTTCGGGAAAGCGCGCCGCGACGGCGTTCATGACCGTATCGCTCTCGCCCGCGCGAATCGGATGACAGGCGAGTCCGCCGGGCTTGTTGACGACCACTAGCGCCGCGTCCGCATAGAGCACCTCGATTTCGAGCGCCGGGTTTGGAACGATCGCGGCGGGCGGCGGCGCCTCGGCAACTTCGACGATGTCGCTCGGCGCGACGATCGCGCTCTTGGTGCATCGCCGCCCGTTGATCCTTACGTTGCCGCGCTCGACTATGGCGCGCGCGGCGCGGCGCGAAGGCGCGAAACCGAGCCGCACCAGGTAATGATCGAGCCGTTCGGCCGCGGGTGTGGCCACCAGTCAGTGCGGCGCCGCTATCGGCGACGCTTGCGGCACGGCCGACGGTGCGTGGTTGTAGGTCGCGAACTGCAAATATGCGACGAACAGCAGGATGCCGAGCAGGATCGCGGTGACCAGCGCGTCGGTGAATCCGACTTGCGTGGCGCCGCGCTCGGACTTGAGGCGTTGCGTAATGGTCATCGAGGCGTCTCCGTCCGCGATTGTTGCATATCGCGCGGCGCGTCCGCGAGCGGCCTTGATTCTCACGGTCCGACGGCGCTTATCGCGCTGCGCACGGCGCCGCGCCGCGCGTTGACCGGCAATCCAAAGAGCCGGCGCAGCTCGCGACCCGTGATCGATTTTTCCGCCGCCGCGATTTTCAGCGGAGAGCCGGCCGCCACGATTCGCCCGCCCTCGTCGCCGCCGCCCGGACCGAGATCGAGTACGTAGTCGGCGTGCGCGATCATCTCGAGGTTGTGCTCGATCACGACCAGCGTATTTCCTTCCGCGGTCAGCCGCGCGAGCACCCTGAGCAGGCGGCGCACGTCGGACGAGCTGAGCCCTGTCGTCGGCTCGTCGAGCAGAAACATCCGGGGCAGCCGCTTGCCATCCGCATTGACCGGCGCGGGTTCGAGATCGGCCAGCAGAAAGCGCGCGAGCTTGAGGCGCTGCGCCTCGCCGCCCGACAGCGTCGAGGTCGTTTGCCCCATCCTGAGGTAGCCGAGCCCGACCGAGGTGAGCGCGTCGAGGCGTTTGACGACGGCGGGATGTCCGCTGAAAAAGGCGCGCGCCTGATCGACGGTAAGGTCGAGGACCTGGTCGATATTGAGCCCGTTGTACTTGATCGCGAGGATGTGGCTCTGGAAGCGGCGTCCGTCGCATACGTCGCACTTCACTTCGAGGTCGGCCATGAAGTGCATCTCGATTGTGATCGTGCCGGTGCCGGAACATTTCTCGCACCGTCCTCCGGTGACGTTGAACGAGAAATCGCGCGGCTTGATCCGCAGGCGGCGCGCCTCGGGCGACGCGGCGAACAGTTTGCGGATATCATCGTAGATCTTCAAATAGGTCGCCGGATTCGAGCGCATCGAGCGCGTCGGCAGCTCCTGGCCCATGTGCACCATCTCGCCAATCTGCTCGAAGCCCTCGATCCGTTCGCACGCACCCGCCTCGACCGAGTCGCCGCGCCGGCGCAGCCAGTTGTTGTAGATGACGTCCTCGACCAGGCTCGATTTCCCCGAGCCGGAGACTCCCGTCACGCAGGTCATCATCCCCAGTGGAATTGCCGCATCGACCGCCGCCAGGTTGTGCTCGCGCGCGCCGCGCACGCGGATTGCCGGGTCGCGCCGCGTAAAGCGCCGCTCGCGCGCGATCGTGCGCATCAGCAGCACGCGTCCTGCCGACGACGCCATGCTGGCAAGCTTCGCCCCGGCCAGCGCGTCGGCGTGGATGAGGCGTCCGCCTTCGCTGCCGCCGCCCGGTCCCAGCTCGACCACGAAGTCGGCGCCCTCGATAATCGCGGCGTCATGCTCGACGACGACTACTGTATTGCCGAAGTCACGCAGGCGGCGCAGCACGGCGAGCAGCCGGCGCGCGTCGCTGGCGTGGAGTCCGACGGTCGGCTCGTCGAGCGCGTAGAGGGTGCCGACGAGGATCGATCCCAGCGCGCTCGCCAGATGGATTCGCTGCGCCTCGCCGCCCGAGAGCGTGCGCGCCTGCCGTTCCAGGGTCAGGTAGCCGAGTCCGACCTCGGTCAAATAGCCGATGCGGTTGCGCAGCTCGCGAATCACGATGGCGGCGCGCGTGGCGGCGATACGGGCGCGCGCGACTTCGCCGAGCCATCCGCCGAGATCGCGCACCGCGAGCCGCCCGATATCGGCGATCGAGTTCTCGCCGATTTTCACGTTGAGCGCTTCGGGCTTGAGCTTGGCGCCCGCGCATCCGGGGCAGGTGACGAAGCGCCGATACTTGGCGAGCAGGATTCGGACGTGGGTCTTGTAGCGCCGTCCTTCGAGCCATTTGAAGAAGCCGCGGACTCCCGGCCATTTTTCCGGATCCCATTTCTCGCGCGGCCCCTCGTCGCCGTCGATGATCCATCCGCGCTCTTCCGCCGTCATCTCGCGGAACGAAACCGCGGTGCGAATCTTGCGCCGCCGCGCCAGCTTCAGCATCAAGGCATTCATCTCGCGATAGGCCGGCGTGCGCCACGGCGCGATCAATCCCTGGCGCAGCGACAGATTTGGATTTGGGATCACCTTGTCGAGATCGAGCTCGACGGTGCGCCCGAAGCCTTCACATTCCGGACATGCGCCGATTGGACTATTGGCTGAGAACAGAGCCGGGGCCGGCTCCGGGTACGCGCGGCCGCATCGCGAGCAATTGAAGCGCCGGTCGAAATCGAAGCTCGCGACCGAGCGCATATCGCCGTTGTCGCGTTCGACGCGGACGGCGCGCGCGCGTCCGCCGCCGAGATAGAAAGATTTTTCCAGCGCCTCGCGCACGCGTTCGGATTCGGCCGCGCCGGTGACGGACAACCGATCGACGACGACGGTCAGCGGGCCGATAGCCGTGCGCCGGCCGTCGGCTAACTCGGCCGTCTCGGCAATCGCTCCGGAATCGAAGATGCGATGATACCCGTTCTGGATCAGGTAATTGGCGGCGTCGGCCAGCGTGCGCGAGCCCGCCTCGAACGGCGCAAGGAACAGGTACATCCCGGGTGCTGCAAGCACGCGTTCGCCGGCGCTCTGCACGGAATCGCGCGTGACTTCGATTCCGCAGTCAGGGCAGATCGTGCGTCCGATGGTCGCGAACAGCAGGCGCAGGTAGTCGCTTATCTCGGTGACGGTGCCGACGGTCGAGCGCGCGTTCTTGATCGTGTTCTTTTGCCGCAGCGCCAGCGCGGGCGGAATTTGCGTAATCGAATCGACGTCGGGCCGGTCCATCCGCGCCAGGAACATCCTGGCGTACGTGGACAGGCTCTGCACGTAGCGGCGCTGGCCTTCGGCGTACAGGGTATCGAACACCAGGCTCGACTTGCCGGAGCCCGACACCCCGGTGACGACGGTAAGCTGATTGTGCGGAATCTCGAGCGAGATATTCGCCAGGTTGTGAGTGCGCGCTCCGCGGATACTGATCGAGCGGTTCAAGCTGATTTCCAGGGTTCAGGTCGAAGTCAGCGGCCGGGCCTTTTTCTTGCGCTCGCCGGGAAATTCTTCGGCGACCTGCGCGTACAGCTCGCGCAAGTGGATGTCGAACTGTGCCTCGAGGCGGCGCTTTTCGGCGTCGCGCTCGGGTGAGGATTCGGCGCCGAGGCGGGCAATCGCATCCTCGAGCGACTGCATCAGGCGATTACGGGCGATGAGATATTGATATCCGTCCATATAGGCACACCAAAAGCGCAAATTCCAAAGATCAGAATTATAGGTTATCCTGCGATGAACCAACAGCCCGCGGCCGTGGCTGTTACACCGCCACGATTCACTCACGTGCAGAATCCTTCAGAAACCTTATCCCAGCTATCGGCGGGGACGCCCGCTGTCCCGGTGCTCGAGCCGTGGCGCGAGCCGGGACTCGTCGCGGGGTTCGTTGGCCGAAAGGGCGGGGTCAGCGAGGGCGCGTTCGCCTCGATGAACCTGTCGGACCTGATTGGCGACGACCCCGGCGCCGTCGCCGAAAATTGGCGGCGTCTGCGCGCATCGCTTGCGCTGAATCTCACCTTTGCGCGCCTGGTCCAGGTCCACGGCATCGAAGTCATAACCGTCACGCGCGATAACGCCGTCGAGCGCCCGCGAGCCGACGCGATGGTCACGCGCGAGCCGGGCGTGATCCTCGGGATCTTCAGCGCCGATTGCGTGCCGGTTCTGCTGAGCGCCGCGCACGAGCGCGCAAGCGGGGCGCTGCACGCGGGATGGCGCGGCGTGATCGGCGGAATCGCCGCCGCGGGAGTCGCGGCGATGAACTCGCTTGGCGCGCCGCCTGCTTCGCTTCGCGCCGCGCTCGGGCCGTCGATCGGGCCGTGCTGTTTCGAGGTCGATCGGGAGCTTGCGGAGCGCTTCGTTGCGGAAATCCCTGCTTCGCTGCGCTATCGCCGCGAGGGCCGTCCCGGCAAGGCCCATCTTGATTTACGCGCGATCGTGCGCGAGCAATTGATCGCGGTGGGCGTGGCGCCCGCGGCGATCGAGACGGTCGGACCGTGCACGCGATGCGCCGCCGATCGGTACTTCTCGCGGCGCGCCGCCGGCGGCGCGGTGACAGGATTGCAGCTCAGCTTCACCGGGTTTGCCCGGAGGTAGCACGATGCCGCCGCGAAGAAAAAAACGGCCCGCGAAGAAGCGGCTCATCGCGCGGCTGCGCAAGCCGATGGCGCCGCCCGCCCGCGTCGAAGACGATCCGAAGAAGTACGATCGCAAGCGTGAGCGCGAGCGGATGCGCCGTCAGGCGGAACTGGAAAAGGGCGACAAGGAATGATTGCCAAGCCCATCACGGGACAAGTGCGAATCGGTCTAATCGGCGCCGGACTGATCGGCCAGCTTCATTCGATGATGCTGCGCAAGGTCGCCGATTGCAGCGACGGCAGCGCGCGAATCACCGCGATCGCCGACACCTCGGCCGCCGCGGCGCAGACCCTGGCGGCGCGATGGCCGGGGGCGCGCGCGCTGTTGTCGGCGGAAGAAATAATCAACGATCCCGAAATCGACGCGGTATGGATTTGCACGCCCACCGCGATGCATCGCGAGGCCTGTATCGCCGCCGCGCGCGCCGGCAAGCATGTCTTCTGCGAGAAGCCGCTCGCGATGAGCGCCGCCGACGCACAGGCGATGCATCGCGCGCTCGAAGCGGCGGGCGTCCAGAGCCAGGTCGGACTCGTGCTGCGCTTCTCGCCGGTCTATACGGTTATCCGCGCGATGGTGCGTGAGGCGGGCGCGGGCCGGCTGATCGCGATCACGATGCGCGATGACCAGGATTTTCCGATTCGCGGCGCGCATCCAAGCGCATGGCGCAACGACCCGGCGGTCACCGCCGGCGGCACGCTAATCGAACATTCGGTCCACGACTTCGATCTGATGACGTGGATGTTCGGCGCGGCGACGCGGGTGTATTGCCGGACGCGAAATCTGAGCGGCGCTCCCGGAGTGGAAGATTTCGCCGCCTCGCACCTCGAGTTCGCGGGCGGGCATCAGGCGCAGCACACCTCGGTGTGGCATCGCGTGATGCACCGGCCGAGCAACCGGCGCCTCGAGGTCTTTTGCGAGAACCTGTTCATCGCTTGCGACAGCGACTCGACCGGGCCAATCATTGTCCAGCGCGGCGCCGACCAGCGCGAAGAGACGATACCGGAGCAGGACGTGATGGCGCGGTTTTCTGAAATTCTGCTCGCCGAGCGGCCCCACCTTGCGCCGCTAAAGGATTGGTTCGCGGTTGGATACGCGCTCGAGGATGCGACGTTTATCGCCGGCCTGCGCGGCGCGTGCGAAATCGATCCGGGCTTCGGCGAAGGGGTCAGGGCGCAGCGCCTGGTCGAGGCCGCCTACGAATCGGCGCGGCGCGGCGCGCCGGTCGAGATAAAAAGTTAAAGTAATAGATTAGAATCATCATAGTGAGGACATCCCAAACCGAATGATCGACTTCGAGCTCAGCGAAGAACAGCAGATGATCCGCGACACCGTCGGCGCCTTCGCCCGCGACGAAATTCGTCCCGCCGCGCGCCCCGCCGACGAAAGCGGCGACATCCCCGCCGCGCTGGTCGCCAAGATCGCGGAACTCGGCCTGGTCCGCGGCGCGATTCCCGAAAGCTACGGCGGCGACGGCGGCGAACGCTCGGCGGTCACCGGCGCGATCGTCGCCGAGGAACTTGGCTACGGCGATCTCGCGATCGCGATTCATTGCCTTGCGCCGCGGATGCTCGCCTACCCGGTCCTCGAGATGGGGACCGAGGAGCAGAAGGCAAAATTGCTCAAGCGGCTGGCGTCGCCGGCATTCGTCGCGGCGACCGCGGCGGTGATGGAACCGCGATGGGACTTCGACCTGACCGATCTCAAGACCGCGGCAAAGCGCGACGGCGCGAGCTGGATTCTCTCCGGCGTGAAATGCGCAGTGCCGCTAGCCGCGCAGTCCGAGACGATCCTGGTGTACGCAAAAAGCGGCGCGGGCGAGGGCTTCGCGGGGGTCGAGGCGTTTATCGTGCCGCGCGCCGCGGCGGGCGTCGCCGTCGGCGAACGCGAGAAGAACATGGGCATCAAGGGGCTTGCAACCTGCGAGGTCCAGCTCAAAGACGTGAAGCTCGACGCGGGCGCGCGCCTTGGCGGCGACAAGGTAATCAATTACTCGCGCCTGATGAGCCAGGCGCGGGTGGGTTTCGGCGCGATGGCGGTGGGAGTGATGCGCGCGGCGTTCGAGTACGCGCGCGACTACGCCAAGGAGCGCAAGGCGTTCGGCGTGCCGATCGCGACCAAGCAGGCGATCGCGTTCATGATCGCCGACATGGCGATCGAGATCGACGCGGCCCGGCTGCTGCTCTGGGAAGCGGCGACGCGGCTGGACAAGGGCGGCGACGCGCTCGAGGAAAGTTATCTGGCCAAGAATTACGCCGCGGCGAGCGCACTGCGCGTCACCGACAACGCCGTCCAGGCGCTCGGCGGCCACGGCTATATAAGGGAGCATCCGGTCGAGATGTGGTTTCGCAACGCGCGCGGATTTTCCGCGCTCGACGGAATCGCCACGGTCTAGCGCGGACCCGATAAATCGGGCGGAGAAGCAATCATGATCGATTTTGAACTCGAACCGCAGGTCGTCGAACGGCTCAAGATGTACCACCTGGTCGCCGAGAACATGATGCGGCCGATCTCGCGCGAGTACGACGAGCGCGAGCACGAGGAGCCCGAGCAGTTCTTCCAGACGATGTGGCAGGCGCAATCGCTCGCCGACGTCGCCCCGGGCGGCGAGCTCAAAAAAGACGG